>Ga0302320_10002192_pt1 | contig 46403 bp, 39 predicted proteins | sample Bog_T0_3_FD_202130 | JGI IMG/M metagenome (GOLD analysis project Ga0302320, IMG submission 202130) | Peat permafrost microbial communities from Stordalen Mire near Abisko, Sweden - Bog_T0_3 | ecosystem: Environmental > Terrestrial > Soil > Wetlands > Peat | place: Sweden: Abisko, Stordalen Mire...
ACCGCCTGTCAACGACGGCTTTGCCTCGCAAAGGGCTCGGTGCCTCCGGTAACAGGGTGGCGATTTGAACCGGCCTCAGGTGGCGGTTTCCGCCGGCCTCAGGTGGCGAAAACTCCGGCCCGCGCACCTAGTTTCGATCCAGGTCGATGGACAGTCTCTCATGATGAGTTATTGGCAGGATATCGGAGAACTTGTCGCCGCGCGCGAGGAAAGAAAGCGCGTGATGGCGAAGATTGCCAGCGAGTTCGAGGCCGGCGTCGGCACCATTGTCGACACCATGTCCCAGGCCGCCGGCAAGTTGCAAACGACGGCCGGATCCCTGACCTCCATAGCCGAGGAGACTTCGCGGCAATCGGTCACGGTCGCCGCCGCCTCCGAGCAGGCCACCACCAACGTGCACGCCGTCGCCAGCGCGGCGGAGGAACTCTCCAGTTCGGTGGCCGAGATCAGCCGCCGGGTCACCGAGTCCGCCGCCATCGCCGCCAAAGCCGTCGCCGAGTCCGAACGCAGCAACACCCTGGTCAAGGGCCTGGCCGAGGCGGCGCAGCGGGTCGGGGCGGTGACCAGCCTGATCAAAAACATCGCCGCGCAGACCAATTTGCTGGCGCTGAACGCCACCATCGAGGCGGCGCGGGCCGGCGAGGCCGGCAGGGGATTCGCGGTGGTGGCGAGCGAGGTGAAAACCCTCGCCAACCAGACCGCCCGCGCCACCGAGGACATCAGCGCCCAGATCGCCGCCATTCAGGGCGCCACCGGCGACACCGTGGGCGCCATCCAATCGATCAGCGCGACGATCGGCCAGATCAGCGAGATCGCCACAACCATCGCCTCGGCCGTGGAGGAACAGGGAGCGGCGACGCAGGAGATTGCGCGCAACATCCAGCAGGCCGCTGCCGGCACGCAGGAAGTGTCGGGCAACATCGCCGGCGTGACCCAGGCGGCCAGCGAGACGGGGGTGGCGTCGAACCAGGTGCTCACGGCTTCGGGTGAATTGTCCCGACAGAGTGAGAGCCTGCGTGGGCATGTCAGCCGGTTCCTGGCGGCGGTGCGGGCCGCCTGAAGGCGGCAACGCCCGCAACCCCGCGCGGGGCATTGCCCCGCACCCCACCAGGGCGGAGCCCTGGCCTGGTTCTTCCTTCACCGGATTGCCCTGCCAGGGGTACCCGGCAACCCGGCGGCCCGCCGCGCCTTCTTATTGGAAGCCGTAGGCGTCCATCCGCAGCACGCCGTAGCTGATGCTGGCATGCAGGCGCTCGGCCCGCGCGTCGGGGCCGCCGGCCCCCATGGCCACGAACAGCGGCAGCAGATGCTCCTCGGTGGGGTGCTGCGCGGCGGCGTGCGGCGCCCTGTGGCGATAGGTCAGCAGATCGCAGCGGCGACCCTCCAGCAGCGCCGTGTCCATCCAGGCGGCAAAGGCGGCCACGTCGGGCGCCTCGGGAGCATCCGCGCCCTGGCCGCGAAAGCGCGACAGGTCATGGGTGAAGCTGCCCGAGCCGATCACCAGCACCCCCTGCCCGCGCAGCGGCGCCAGCGCCCGGCCAAGCTCGAAATGATGCGCCGGGCCCAGCTGCGGCTGCACCGACACCTGCAACACCGGCACGTCGGCCTGCGGATACATCAGCCGCAGCGGCACCCAGGCGCCGTGATCCAGGCCGCGGACAGGATCGATCCCGGCCTGCAACCCGGCGGCGCCGAGCAGGTCGCTGACCTGCTCGGCCAGGGCCGGGTCGCCCGGGGCGTCGTAGCGCAGCTCATACAGCGCCCGCGGGAAGCCGCCGAAATCATGGATGGTGCGGTTGCGCTCCACCGCATTCACCATGGGATGCGGCGTCTCCCAATGGGCGGACGCCACCAGGATCGCCCGTGGCCGGCCGAGCGTTGTGCCCAGCCCGGCCAGGAAGTCGTGCGCGGGGTCCGGGGTGAGCGCCACCATGGGCGACCCGTGGCTGAGGAACAGGCTCGGCAGCATGGAATTTCTCCGGCTCAGGCAAGTGCTTCGGAACGGCTCGGCAGGCGCACGGCCAGGGCGCCGGCGCCCAGCAGGGATTGCACCACCAGCGCCACCGCCCAGAACGCCGGATACTCCCAGCCGCCGCCCTGGGCGGTGAACCAGAACCCGTTGGCGGCGTGCACGGTGGCGATGGCCCCCAGCAGCACCGGCAGCAGCGCCAGCGACACCACCCTGGTCCACAGCCCCAGGATCAGCGCCAAGCCGCCGGCAACCTCCGCCAAAATCACCAGATAGGCCAGCGGCCCCGGCAGGCCGACCGAGGCGAAGAAGCCGGCGGTGCCGGCGGGGGTGAACACGAACAGCTTCAGTCCCGCATGCGCCAGGAACAGGCCACCGAGCGCCACGCGCAGCAGCAGCGCGCCCCATTCGGCATGATCGGTTTCGCGTTGATCGGTCATCGGATTGTCCTTTGTTGCCCAGGTGCCGGACCGCCCGGCACGACCGGCATATCGGCTCTCCGCTTTCGCATTGCATGCGCGTATGTTGGCAGAGTCAGTATGCGGAAGCGCATGGATGCTTGAGTGGGACGATCTGCGGACCTTTCTCGCCATTGCCCGGCACGGCACGCTGTCAGCGGCGGCGCGGGCGCTGGGCGTGCACCAGCCCACCATGGGGCGGCGGCTGGCGGCGCTGGAAAAGCGGGCGGGGGCGCGGCTGCTGCAGAAAACCCCGCGCGGCTACACCCTCACCGCCTCCGGCGAGGCCATTCTGGGCAATGTCGAGCGTATCGAGGCCGAGGCGCTGGCGGTGGAACGGCGGATCACCGGGCGCGACGTGCGGCTGGAAGGGATGGTGCGCATCACCACCGTCGAATCTTTCGCCGCCGAGATCGTGATGCCCATCCTGGCCGGGCTGCGGCAGCGCCATCCCGGCATCGAAATCGAGCTGGTGGCGGATGTGCGCAACCTCAACCTGACCCACCGGGAAGCCGACGTGGCGTTGCGGATGGCGCGGCTTGAGCAGGCCGACCTGACGGTGCGCCGTATCGGGCTGCTGGGGTTCGGACTGTATGCGTCGGCGGCCTATCTGCAAGCGCGCGGCGTGCCGGCGTTCGATGCCGGCGGCGAGGGGCACGACCTGATCCTGACCCAGCCCGAGTTGATGGGCGGGTCGGAAATGGCGTGGCTCATGTCCCTCCTGCCGCGCGCCGTGCCGGCGCTGCACACCAACAGCCGCTATGGCCACCGCGCCGCGGCACTGGCCGGGCTGGGGATCGCCTGCCTCGAGCGCTTCCTCGGCGATGCCTGCGAGCTGGTGAAGCTGGCGCCGCCAACGCCGCCGCCGGTGCGGGAGCTGTGGCTGGCCGTGCATGCCGACATCCGCCACATGCCGCGTATCCGCGCGGTCACCGAGGCGCTGGCGGCGGGGGTGAAGGCACGCGCCGATATGCTGGGACCGGGCTGAGGCGCATGCGGCCCCAATGTCACCGGCCCCGGTGTTACCGGCCCGGATGTCAGTGGCGGGTATTGGCCAGTTCCGCCTCGGCGGCGGCAAACCGTGTCCATCCCGGCACCCTCGCGGCGAGGTTGACTTCCTTCCATTTCGGATGCCGGCCCGGCTTCAGGAACAGCGGGAACCGGGTGAAGAACCGTTCGACGAAATGGGCCAGCGGGCGGTAGCGGTCGCTGCTGGCCGGCCAGGCGAAACAGGCCATCACCGCGCTGACGGCCACCGTCTCGACCGGCGCGTCGGCGCCCACCAGACCCGGATACTCGGCCGCGCCGAGCCGGGTGGGCAGGTAGGTTTCCGCCAGCGCCGGGGTGAGCGGGACGGACAGGAAGTGCAGCCCGCTCTCCGCCCGCAGGGTCGTGAACAGCGCCGCCGGCTTGCCGACCACGTACGTCACGGCGGCGATCTCGCCGGCCTTCAGCTTGGCCAGCGCCGTCTCCTGATCATCATGCGCGAACACCGGCTGGACGCCGAGATCGGCGAACAGAAGCTGGGCGGTCATGGCGGTGCCGCTGCCGGGAACATCCGCGTTCACCACCTTCCCCGCCAGATCCTGCACCGAGTGGATGTCCTGACGGGCCAGAAGGTGGACCTCCTCCTCGTACAGCTTGGCGATGTACTGGATGGACGCCCCGGCCCCCGGAAACAAATGCTGGCGCAACACGTAGGCGAGCGCGTCGGACTGGACGATGCCAATGTCGATTCCCTTGAGGAACAGGATATCCGACAGATTCTGGATCGAACCCTTGCCGATGACCGGCAGCACCCGCAGACTGTTGCCGTCGTCGAGCACGGCGGCCAGATCGGCGGCGATGCGGACATAAGTGCCGGCGACGCCGCCGGAGATGACGCCGACCACGCCGGCATTGGCCTGGGCCACCCGGGAGTCCGGCTGCGCGAAGGCGATCACGGGGCGCATCGTCAACAGCAGCGCGCAGACCAGCAGCAGGCGGGGCAGGTTTCGCATCGGCGTCATGGAGGTCTCTCTTGAGTGGGGCGGCAATTGGCGCCGCGCGTCAATGTGCCGGCCGCTCCAGCCTGGCCAGCAAAGGTCGCGCCTCGGCGTCGCCCAGCGTGATCGCCTGACGGTACCAGCTGGCCGCGGCCTCGACATCTCCCTGGATGCCAACGGCGCCGATGCGGGCAAGAACGTCGGGATCGAAGGTTTCGCCGACCCTGGTGGCGGCGCTGGCATTGCCGGCGGCGGCGGCCCGCTGGAACAGCAGACGGGCGGCGGACACATCGCCGCTGGCGAACAGGGTCGAACCGCGGCTGAGAAGGGTCTGGACCATGGCCGGGGTCAGGCCGGACGCCGCCGGGACGGCCGCGACAGGGGCCGGCGGCGGCACGGAAGCCATGGGTGGCGGGGGGGACGGCTGCACAGCGACCGGAACCACGGGTGGCGGCGGCGGTGGGGGGGGCTGGCCGGTCGCGGCCGAAGCCGGAGCCGGGAGCGGCGGGGCAACCGGCGCCGGGGCAACCGGCGGCGGGGCAACCGGCGCCGGGGCAACCGGCGCCGGGGGAGCCGGTGCCCGGGAAATGGGCGCCGGGGCAACCGGCGCCGGGGGAGCCGGTGCCCGGGAAATGGGCGCCGGGACAATGGGAGCCGGGGAAACAGGGGCCGGTGACCAGGCCGCCGCCCAGCGGTCCCGCAACGCGCGGGTCACCGAGGCCAGGGTCGATGCGGCCCCGGCGCGCCAGGTTGCCACGTCGCCGGGCCGCCCGGCCAACCCGATGGCGAGCAGCGAAAAGCTCAGCAGCAGCAGACCGAGCGCCGGCAGCAAGACCGAGCGCGCGGGCCGCGCCGCCGGCAAGGACACGACGGAAAGCGATTTCGGCGCCGGCGCGTCGGTGGCAGGCAATCGCGGCGCGGCGGAAATGTTCGGTATTTGCAACGGCGGCAACGCCCGTTCCGGGGCGGGCGGCGGATCGCGCTGGCCGGAATCCCGCCTCGGCGCCGGAAGCGGCGCGGCGGGCGGCATCACCAGGGTCTCGACCACGGAATCGCAGGTTGCGCCGGCCAGCACAAACTGCGTCACCCCGCCCAGTCTGGGTTCGCCAACCAGCAGGATAGACACCGGATGCACGCATTGCGGCCCGCGGACGGAGACGATGTCGAGCAGGCGGAGGGCGGCATCTTCGATCGTGTGGGCGTCGTCAACCGCCACCACCGTTCCCTCGTCGCTCGTCGCCGGGAACATCAGAATCTCGCAGGCGCGGGCGGCCTCCGCCTCCAACAGCGTGGTGGGTTCGATCGGCACCGCCAGCACCTGGCTCAGCAGATGTTTCAACGACACCCGGCCGGAAGCGTCCTTCCCCACGCGAAAGACGCGCAGCATGTCCTTCTCCAGCAGGGGCACGAGCGCGTCGAGCAACGCCGTCTTGCCGCTCCCCGCCGGGCCGGTCACCACGATCAGGCGGGCACCGGCGCGCAGGATGTCGCGCACCAGGGCGGGTGTGGCGCAGCGTGGAGCATCGGCGGCGGCGGCGTTGCGCGCCTGCTCCGGGCCCGCTGGCGAGGCCGCCCCGTTCGTTGCGGCGTTCTGCTCCAACCTGGTCATCCCGCGATGCACCAATCCGGCCGTGGACGGCGTTCCAACCGTGCTGGCTGTCTAACACACTTCGCCCCACCGGCAAGCAGATGACAATATGCGGTCATGCCCGGCGCAACGCCGCGCTCTCCGCATCGTGATCGCCCGGAAGGCGCGGCGGCCGGTGCGAACCGGCGCGGCACCGGGCAATGCCCGCCGATCTTCGCAGGACCCGGCAATTCCGCCATCCTGCCCGGCCGAGCCGAGGAGAATACCGCCATGACGCTGGACCCGAGGACCGTCGATTCCCTGACGGGGGTGTCCACGGCGACGCTGACCACCGTGCTGCTGAAGCTGGGGCTGCGCCGGGTGTGGATGCGCGGCACCGTGCCGCTGCGGCCCGGCCGGACGCGCCTGGTGGGACGCGCCTTCACGCTGCGCTTCGTGCCGGCGCGCGAAGACCTCGCCACGCCGGAAAGCTGGTCCTCGCCGACCTCCACCCGCGCCGCGATCGAGGCCATGCCGGCCGGCTGCATCGCCGTGGTGGACGCCATGGGCGTGACCGATGCCGGCATCTTCGGCGACATCCTGTGCGCGCGCATGGCCAAGCGGGGCGTGGCCGGGCTGGTGACCGACGGGGTGGTGCGCGACTTGGCCGGCGTGCTGGCCACCGGGTTGCCCGTGTGGTGCCACGGCGCCGCGGCGCCGCCCTCGGTGGCGGGGCTGACCTTCGTGGACTGGCAGCTTCCCATCGGCTGCGGTGGCGTGGCGGTGTTTCCCGGCGACGTGGTGGTGGCGGACCAGGACGGCGCGGTGGTGATCCCGCAGGCGCTGCTGGAGCAGGTGACCGCCGCCGCGATCGAGCAGGAGCGGCTGGAGGGCTGGATCATGGCGGAAGTGGAAAGCGGCGCGGCATTGCCCGGGCTGTATCCGCCGGACGCCCGGACCCGCGCGCGCTATGAGGCATGGGGGAAGGAACAGGGAGGAAACGACCAGGGATAGGACCGGCGATGCGGAGCCTCCGTGGCGCCGGGTTGTCGGAAAACTTTACAGTTTTCTGAACGCCGCTTTCGCTCCCGCCCGGCCGGCTTGACCCATGCCGGCGGCGGACACGCCATGCCGATGGCCGGGTCGTTGGTCGGGGAGACCGGCTCGGCATGCCGATCGCGGCATCGCATTGTTCGGCTCGCGTTCCAGCATAACCATTTGGACTCACTTAATTTCAGCGGCTGGCGGGGGTTGCGCCACCCGGCCATCTTCGCCGCGGGGAGGCGATCGCGGAGGACCGGAAAGCCCAGGGACGCGCGCATCCCGACACCGGACGACCGGCGATGACCAGGACCGGACGATCGTTTCTCGTATCCGAACAGCAGGATTTGCATGCACCAGTATCGCAGGCACCGCGCATCTGTTGGAAAATTTTACATTCTTGCGTGGGCGCATCGGCACCGCGACGCCAAGTGGTTGAATCATAACGACGTTTCGATGTGGTACAAAATATGCAGTTAATTCTGTAACCACTTGGTGAGAGCGTTGCTTTGGTGCTCGGACGCCGTCCTGTGATTTCAGGATACGGTTCAGGCCCGGCCCGGACAGCCGCCCGGGCCGCGCCATCGGAATGTATCCGTGCGCGGGCCGGCTCACCCGGTGGTTCGGCTACCGAGTTAACTCCCACAACGGACCAAAAGAAGTGACAAAGAAGTTTACGTTGAAGACCGCCTTGCTTGGATCTGCCCTCGCAGCTTCGGCAGCCCTTGCTTCCCCGGCACTCGCCACGTCGTATAATTTCGACGTACTCTATAGCGGCGCCGGAAACGCGAGCCTGGCGCCGGGGAGCGACAATCCCCTGGCAAGCACGCTGAACGCCGGAGACAGTTTCGTGTACTCGCTCACCGCCCAAAATGGCGGCGAATGGACCGTGCTGAGTGACGCAAGCATTTTTCCGTTATTTGCCTTTGCCCTTGCCGAGAGTGGCACCCGCACCGGCGACTTCACACTTCAGTTGTTCGAGAATGGAGTTTCCGTGTTCACGGATACGGAAACGGGAGTATCGAACAGCTGGGTTCATCTCGGCACCAATACCGTCAATTTGCCGGGTGGGCTGGAGTTCGACCAGATTGTGCTGAGCGATACGCTGATCAGCGCGGACACCACCAGCACGCCTGTGAGCATTCTGCCGTTTCCGGGCGAAGCCCCGGAATATTGGAGCCATGACTACATTAGCTATACGGCCACTCCCGAACCGGCCTCGCTGGCTCTGCTCGGCGCCGGCCTGTTCGGCATCGGGTTGATCCGCCGCCGCACCTGACCGCCGCCGCCGGAAAACGTTACGCGCCGCGGAAGGGCAGCATCACTCGGTGCTGCCCTTTGCGCCGCCCCCGAAAACACCGCCGAACAACGCCCGCCGCGATGCCCGTGCCACAGCGGGCCTCGCGGCCGATTGTGACATCCGGCACGATCCTGATTAGGATGGCCGCGCAACGGGCGACCGGGCGGACCCGCGAAAGCCGGCCGGCCGGCCGCCGATGACCTGAAACTGGGAGACCGGATCATGTGGTTCCGCTTTGTCCTGGCGATCGCCGCGATTGCCGTGCTGGGGCTTCTGTGGGTGCTGTTGTTCGTTCCGCCGCCCGCCGACACGGCGGACGTGGGCGTCAGGCCGGGGGCGGCAACGCAAAAGTAAGGAACAGGCCAGGGGTCGGTGGACCCCTGGACCCCGCCGGCTATGACGCCGTGCCACCGATCGTCAGGCCGGTCAGCTTCAGCGTCGGCTGCCCCACCCCAACCGGCACCCCCTGGCCGTTCTTGCCGCAGGTGCCGACGCCGGGGTCCAGCGCCATGTCGTTGCCGATCATCTCCACCCGGGTCAGCACGTCCGGCCCGTTGCCGATCAGCGTCGCCCCCTTCACCGGCGAGGTGACGCGGCCGTCCTCGATCAGATAGGCCTCGCTGGCGGTGAACACGAATTTGCCCGAGGTGATGTCCACCTGCCCGCCGCCGAAATTCACCGCATACAGGCCGCTTCTGACCGAGCGGATCATCTCGTCGCGACCGTGCGGGCCGGACAGCATGATCGTGTTGGTCATGCGCGGCATCGGCGCATGGGCGTGCGACTGGCGGCGGCCATTGCCGGTGGCGCGCACCCCCATCAGGCGGGCGTTCAGCCGGTCCTGCAGGTATTCGCGCAGATAGCCGTCCTCGATCAGCACGGTGCGGCTGGTGGGGGTGCCCTCGTCGTCCACCGTCAGGCTGCCGCGGCGGTCCGGCAGGGTGCCGTCATCCACCACGGTCACCCCGGGCGAGGCGATGCGCTGCCCCATCAGGCCGGAAAAGGCCGAGGTTTTCTTGCGGTTGAAGTCGCCCTCCAGCCCGTGGCCGATCGCCTCGTGCAGCAGGATGCCCGGCCAGCCCGGTCCCAGCACCACCGGCATCTCGCCGGCCGGCGCGGGGCGGCTGTCCAGATTCACCAGCGCCTGGCGCAGCGCCTCGTCCACCGCGCCGCGCCACTGCGCCTCGCCGAGAATGCGGTCGTAGCCGAATCGGCCGCCGCAGCCGAAACTGCCGGTCTCGCGCCGTCCGTCATGCTCGACCACCACCGAGACGTTCATGCGCACCAGCGGACGCAAATCGGCCACCCGGTGCCCGTCGGCGCGGATGATCTGCACCGCCTGCCAGGAACCGGAAATCGAGGCCATTACCTGCTTCACCCGCGAGTCCACGCCGCGGGCATAGGCGTCGATCTCGGCCAGCAGGCCGGTGCGCGCGCCGAACGCCATGCCGGTCAGCGGGTTGGCATCGGAATACAGCCGGGAATTGGTGGCCCGCGGCGGCCCGGCGGCGGTGCCGGCATGGCCGGCGGCGACCGCGCCGACAGTGGCGGCGGCCCGCTTCAGCGCCGCCTCGGTCAGGTCGCCGGAATGCGCGTAGCCGGTGGCCTCGCCGGCCACGGCGCGCAGGCCGAAGCCCAGCGTGGTGTCGAACCCGGCGCTGCGGATGCGGCCGTCATCGAGGCTGATCGACTCGCTTTCCTCGTATTCAAGGTACAGCTCGCCGTCATCGCTGCCGGCCAGCGCCTGCCCGGTGATGCGGGCCGCCTGATCGCGGTCCAGGGTGGCACCGTCACGCTCGAAGAACAGCCGGTCAGTGACCGCGAGCGGGGTGTCGAGGGCAGTCGCATCGGCCGTCATGGCAGTTCCCGGGCAAGCTGGAGGGACGGAGGAGAGGGGAGCAGGCGCGCGCGCGGCAGCGTCAGCGTGGCGGTGGTGCCCTGGCCGGGCGCGCTTTCCAGCGTCAGCGAGCCGCCATGCGCGTCGGCGATGGCGCGGCCGAGATGCAGGCCGATGCCGGCCCCGCCGGCACGGCGCGACAGCCGGGCATCGAGCTGGTGGAACGGCTGCAGGGCGCGCTGCAGATCCTCGGGCGCCATGCCGACGCCGCTGTCACGCACCTCGATGCGGAGGTCACCGGCCTCGTCCAGTTCCGCGGTCACGTCCACCTGGCCGCCGCGGCGGGTGAACTTCACCGCGTTGCCCAGCAGATGGCCCAGCAGCCGGCGCAGCCGCCGCTCATCGCCGCGCAGCCGCGCCGCCCCGGTGAGGTCGCGCCCGGACAGTTCCAGCCCGGCCTTGCGCGCCGCCTCATCCACCGCGCGCAAGGCGGCCTGGACCAGGCGGCCGGCATCGACGGTTTCGGCGGCCAGTTCATAGACGCCGGAATCGATGCGCACGAGGTCGAGGATGTCGTCGATCAGCGTCAGCAGGTGCCGCCCGGCGTCGCGGATATGCAGCGCGAACTCCTCGGTCTCCTTGGGGTCGGGCCGGGCGCCGGGCCGGGTGGCGTCGTGCGCCAGGGTCTCGGAGAAGCCGATCACCGCGTTCAGCGGCGTGCGCAGCTCGTGGTTCATGGTGGCCAGGAAGCGCGATTTGGCCCGCGCCGCGTCCTCGGCGTTCTCGCGCGCCTCGCGCAGCGCCTCGGCGGCGGCATGGGCGGCGGTGACGTCGATCACCGAAAGCACCCAGCCACCGTCCGACAGCGCCCGCGCGGCGAGGTCGAGCAGACGCCCGTCCCCGGTGCGGCACTGCATCGAGCAGGGCGGCGGGGAGGGGCAGCTGGCAAGGTGGCCGAGCAGCCCGGCCAGGTCCTGGCCAAGCGCCACCGCGCCTTCCGGCAGGCCGAGCAGCCGGCCGAGGTCGTCGGTATGGGCGCGCAGCCGCAGGTCCGGGCCGAACAGACCGGAGGCAACCGCGCCGGGACGCAACGGATCGTCACTCATGGAACCCGTGCCACGGCGGCGGCGCCACCACAGAGCAGCGGCGCCGGTGAGGTGAGGGGTCCGGCGGGCTGGCCGTACGGGTCGTCGAAGGGCATGCGCCACCATATAGGGCCGTCCGGCGCGGAAACAGCGCCCCTCCCCGCGGAATTGCCGGCGCCGCCGCTAATGGAGATACATCAGCTGCGTGGCATGGACCATGTGCGCCGGCTGGATGAGCCTGGCCGAGGCGACGCGCACCGAATGCAGCTTGCCGTCGATCTCGCGCGACCAGAAGTCGAGGAACCGGGTCAGCACCGGGTAGCGCGGCGCGATGTCGAGTTCCTGCCAGATGAACGACTGCAACAGTCCCGGATGGTCGGGCAGATGGTAGAGGATTTCCGCCGTGGTCAGGCGGTATCCCTGAAGCTGCTGGTGGAAGTGGCTCTCGACGGTCATTTGCGCCTCCGTGCTGGTATCCGCCCATCGGGCACGCCGCTGATATCCGCCCGTCGCGCACGCCGGCTGGGCCGGACGTGGCGTGGAAGGGTTGGGCATCCCCATGCCGCACAAAACCCGGTTCGGTTGGCCGGGTTTGACAGCATGGCACTGGCGGGGCCGGAACTTGCAAGAAAAAAGCGAGTTTTATCAGCATATTGTCACTCGTTGCGTCCGAGTGCTGCCGGGCGCTTGACTTCCGGGGCGCCGCCGCCTAGATCGCTGGCACTCCCGGGGCGGGAGTGCTAACGGCCTTGCGGCCGGCAGACACCCCGCCCGGAGTGTCCCCCAGGAACAAACCCAGGAGCAATCCGAATGAAGTTCCGTCCTCTGCACGACCGGGTCGTGGTCCGACGGCTCGACGCTGAAGAGAAGACCGCCGGTGGCATCATCATCCCCGATACCGCCAAGGAGAAGCCCCAGGAGGGCGAGGTGGTGGCGGCCGGGCCGGGCGCGCGCAATGAGCAGGGCCAGATTGTGGCGCTCGACGTGAAGGCCGGCGACCGCGTGCTGTTCGGCAAATGGTCGGGCACCGAAGTCAAGATCGACGGGGAAGACCTGTTGATCATGAAGGAATCCGACATTCTGGGAATCATCGAAGGCGGCGCTGCCAAGAAGAAGGCCGCTTAGGCCTCTCGGCTACGCTGTTGCGGCACTGACTGAATATATAAAAGGGAACCACTCATAATGGCTGCCAAAGACGTTCGTTTCGGCGGAGACGCCCGCGCGCGTATGCTTCGTGGCGTCGACATTCTCGCCGACGCGGTGAAGGTGACGCTCGGCCCCAAGGGCCGCAACGTCGTGATCGACAAGAGCTTCGGCGCCCCGCGGATCACCAAGGACGGCGTCACCGTCGCCAAGGAGATCGAACTGGCCGACAAGTTCGAGAACATGGGCGCGCAGATGGTGCGCGAAGTGGCCTCGAAGACCAACGACCTCGCCGGCGACGGCACCACCACCGCGACGGTGCTGGCGCAGTCAATTGTGCGTGAGGGCGCCAAGGCGGTGGCCGCCGGCATGAACCCGATGGACCTCAAGCGCGGCATCGACAAGGCGGTGACCGCGCTGGTCGAGGAACTCAAGAAACGCACCAGGAAGATCACCACCCAGGCGGAAACCGCCCAGGTCGGCACCATCTCGGCCAACGGCGAGGCCGATATCGGCCGCATGATCTCCGAGGCGATGCAGAAAGTCGGCAACGAGGGCGTGATCACGGTCGAGGAAGCCAAGGGCATCCAGACCGAGCTCGATGTCGTCGAGGGCATGCAGTTCGACCGCGGCTATGTCTCGCCCTACTTCATCACCAATGCCGAGAAGATGGTCGCCGAGCTGGATCAGCCGCTCATTCTCATTCACGAGAAGAAGCTGTCCGGGCTCCAGCCGATCCTGCCGCTGCTCGAGGAAGTGGTGAAGTCCGGCCGGCCGCTGCTGATCATCGCCGAGGACGTGGAAGGCGAGGCGCTGGCCACCCTGGTGGTCAACAAGCTGCGCGGCGGCCTGAAGGTGGCCGCGGTGAAGGCGCCCGGCTTCGGTGACCGGCGCAAGGCCATCCTTGAGGATATCGCCATCCTTACCGGCGGCCAGGTCATCAGCGAGGATCTCGGCATCAAGCTCGAGACGGTCACCATCGCCATGCTCGGCCGCGCCAAGAAGGTGATCATCGAGAAGGAAAACACCACCATCGTCGAGGGTGACGGCAAGAAGTCCGACATCACCGGCCGGGTGAACCAGATCCGCGCGCAGATCGAGGAAACCACCTCCGACTACGACCGCGAGAAGTTGCAGGAGCGGCTGGCCAAGCTGGCCGGCGGCGTGGCGGTGATCCGCGTCGGCGGCGCCACCGAGGTCGAGGTGAAGGAGCGCAAGGACCGGGTGGACGACGCCCTGCACGCCACCCGCGCGGCGGTCGAGGAAGGCATCGTGCCCGGCGGCGGCGTGGCCCTGGCCCGCGCCAGCGTCGTGCTCGCCAAGCTGAAGGGCGACAACGACGACCAGCGTTTCGGCATCGAGATCGTGCGCAAGGCGTCGCTGACGCCGCTGCGCCAGATCGCCGAGAACGCCGGCGAGGACGGTGCGGTCATTTCCGGCAAGGTGCTGGAAAACGACGAGTACAACTGGGGCTTTGACGCGCAGACCGCCGAGTTCAAGGATCTGGTCAAGGCCGGCATCATCGACCCGACCAAGGTGGTCCGCACGGCGTTGCAGGACGCCGCCTCGGTCGCCGGCCTGCTGGTGACCACCGAGGCCATGATCGCCGAGAAGCCCGAGAAGAAGGGTCCGGCCGGCGGCCCGCCGGGTGGCATGGGCGGCATGGGCGGCATGGGCGACATGGACTTCTGACGCCGGCCCACGGGCCGGAAATCGTCAGGACCGGATGGGGCGGAGCCGGGAAACCGGCTCCGCCCTACGCCGTTGTAATCTCGCGCGGCCCAGAATTCCGACGTGCGCGCTTCACTTTTGTCCGTTCATGGTCCAGACTCCCGCCGGAACGCTGTCGCCCCTGATGTTCCCGGGGGCGATTGACTCGCCGGCAGCTTTCTGGTCATGTTGCGACCGCAATCGCATTTTGGCTTGAGCTTGCTGCGCCTCCGACCCATCGGGTGCCGTCAAGACGTCCAAAGGCCCGGTTGTCCGCGTCGCGCGCTGTTGCGCGACGCTTGCAGCGGAGAACGACGCAGCTATGGCTATCGGCACTGTCAAGTGGTTCAACACCACGAAGGGCTACGGCTTCATCATGCCGCAAGACGGCGGCAAGGACGTGTTCGTGCATATCACGGCAGTCCAGGCAGCCGGTCTCCGCGGTCTCAACGAGGGCCAGAAAGTGAGCTACGACGTGGCCATGGAGCGCGGCAAGGCCGCGGCCACCAATCTGAAGCTCGCCTGATACACGTCTGACGGTTCGGAACGGGAGCCACTTCGGTGGCTCCCGCGGCGATGATGCGGCCGTATTTGCCCGTCTGAACCCGAGCCGGCGAACCTTTGTGCCTTGCGGGCTACACCTGCTGGTGCCGTGCCCGGGCGCCCCGTTCGATGGCGGCGGCGACCAGCGCGTCCAGGTGCAACTCCTGGCGGATGAATTCCAGCATGCGCAGGCACTCCTGCGGCGCCTGCCCGTCCGCCGCGACCACTTCGCAGGCGAGCGCGTAGGCGGTTTCGCGCAGTCGCGGCTCAAGCGCGGCGCCGATCAGTCTGGCCGCATGCGCCAGCCCCTCCTCCTCGTCCAGCAACCCCACCGCCGCCTCGGTCGCCGTCTCCAGCCGCCGGGCCGAAAAGTCGCGGAACACCGGCAAGGTCTGCACCAGACCGGACATCACCCCGATCTCGCGGTCGGAAATGCCGCCCCCGGTGGCGGCCACCAGCACCATGGTGCACACCAGCGCTTCCTGGGCATCGAGTCCGGTTGGCGACAGCATCTCAACGTTCCTCATCATGTCGTGACCGTGCCCGCTGCGCCTGGCCAGATCAAGCGCCGCCCGGATTACCTTTCCGTCAGCCACGAAGCGGCCCGGTCTTCCCGGCCCCGCGCCTCCGGTTCCGCCGCCCGGGCCAGTTTCGGCAACAGCGGCAGCAGCATCGCCAGGTCGCGTTCGGCCTGGCAGACCAGGTAGCGGCTGGCGGGCGGACCGCCGGAATGCGCCAGCGGCAACCCGTCCTCGCCGAGCGCCAGGGCGGCCATGCCGAGATCGGCGTAGACCCCCAGCAGGCTGCGCCCGGCCCGCCAGATCGCCGGGTCGAGGCCCTCCTGGCGGGCCAGGTCGCGCATCCGCCAGATCGCCGAGATACGGTCGCTCTCGGCCCCGGCGGGGTCGCCGAGGCCCAGCAGCACGCGACCGATGCGGCGGAACGGGATGCCGGCGCGTTCGGCCTCGCCCCAGACCATGCCATCGGCCTCGGCGGGCGGATTGGCGCCCAAAGCGGCGTAACGCTGCCGGGCCTCCGCGCCCCATGGCAGGAAGCGCACGCGGCCCGGCCGCAGCACGCCCCACAGCGCCAGCAGCGCCAGCACCACGGTGAACGCCACGGTGGCGCGCAGTGAATTCGGCACGCTGGGCGAGAGCACCACCTCCCACCAGGAATTATCCGACAACCAGCGCACATGCGGCTCGAAGGCGGCCAAAGCCAGGATGCAACCGGCCAGCGTCAGCAGCGGAACGGCGACGGCGCTTTCCATCGGGCCGGAAAGCAGCCGGGCATGGCGGTAGAAGGCGCCGCGGAAGGGGGCGATCAGCACGGCGGCCAGCAGCAGCACGCCGGGAATCCACAGCGGCTCGGCCTGGGCGACGGTGAAGGCGGCGGCCAGCAGCAGCAGGCCAATGGTCATGCCCCAGGCCAGCGTGACCCGCTGCGCCATCCCCACCGCACAGACCAGCAGCGCCCCGCCGATCAGGCTGGGCACGAACTCGCCGGCCTGGGCGGCGACCTCGGCGAAGTCGGGGTCGATCCAGGAAAAATCCGGCCGCCGCTCCAGCACGCCCAGGCACAGCAGCAGGGCGCCGCAGATGCCCACCGCGCCGGTGACGGCGGCCACCACGAAATCGGGTTCGCCCCAGCGCAACGTGCTCGCCTGCCCGGCGCGCAGCGGCGCCGAGGGGCGCAGCAGCGAGCGCCCGCGCAGCATTATTTCGTTGCCGGCGAACAGCCCGCCGGCCAGGAACAGCGGAATGATGTAGTAATAAAGCCGGAACACCACGATGGCGCCGACGATCTGCGACGGTTCCAGATAGGAGGACAGGCCGATCAGCATGGCGGTGTCGAACACCCCGATGCCGCCCGGAATGTTGGCCGCCAGCCCGGCGGTGTAGGAGGCGACATACACCCCGAGAAAGCGCACATAGTTCAGCCCCGGCGCCGCCGGCAGCAGCGTGTAGACGATCGCCGCCGTCACCGCCACGTCCACCGTCGCCAGCAGCACCTGGACGATCGCCATGCGCCAGTCCGGCAATTCGATGTCGTGGCCGAATATCCGGTGGTTGCGCACCACCCGTGAGAGCGTCACGTAGCTGAGCACCACCGCCCACAGCGTGCCGCCGATGGCGTGCATCGCCCAGCGCGGCAGGTGGTCGCCGAAGAACGGCACCGCCTCCGGCTCGACGAACAGCACCACGCCACCCAGCACCATGCCGCCAAGGCCGAAAGTGAGGCTGCAGAACGCCACCACCTTGGCGATCTGCAGCGGCGTCAGCCCCCAATGCGCGTACAGCCGGTAGCGCACCGCCGCCCCCGACACCGCCGCGAAGCCGAGGTTGTGGGCGAGCGCATAGGCGCAGAACGAGGCGAAAGCGACGCGCCGGTAGCTGACCGGCCGCCCGGCATAATACGTGCCCAGCCGGTCGTAGAAGGTCAGGATGAAGTAGGAGAGCAGGTTCCACAAAAAGGCGATGACCAGCACCCGCACCGGCATCGCCGTCAGCACCCGCTCGATGTCCTCGATCCTGAGGCTGCGGAATTCCTTCTGCACGACATAGACGGCGCCGCCCAGCAGCAGCAGGCCGAGCCCGGCCGGCAGGTGGCGAAGCAGGCGCTTCAACCTCTCGCCCATCCCGCTTGCCTCAGGACGGGGCGCGTGCCAGCGCGTCCGTGATCAGCCCGATCGTTTCGTCGATCCCGTACAGCGCCACGAACTGGCCGAAGCGCGGCCCTTCCTGCTGGCCGAGCAGAACCTGGTAGAGGCAGCCGAACCAGGCGCGCAGTTCGGGGAAAGGATGGCGCTTGCCGACCTCGTAGATGGTGGTCTGGATGGTTTCGCCGTCGGCATCCCGCGCCAGCGCCCCCAGCGACGCCGCCAGATCGGCCAGCGCCGCCCGCTCGAACGGCTCGGGATCGCGGAACTGCTTGGCCGGGCGCACGAAATCCCGGTAGTAGGCCAGCGCGTATTCCACCAGCCCGGCCAGGAACGACATTTCCCCGGGGCTGGCGGCGGGGTTGTAGCGGCGGATGAAGCCCCACAGGATGTCGGGCGTCTCGGCGTTCACCACGCTGGCCAGATTCAGCAGCATGGCGAAGGAGAGTGGCGAATGCGCCGCCGGCGGCACGCTGCCGCCATGGATGTGCCAGGCCGGGTTGAGCGGCCGCTCCGCCTCGGCCTGTGCCTGCGCCTTCAGGGCGTTGGCGAGGTATTCGTCCACCGCCTTGGGGATCACGTCGAAATACAGCCGCTTGGCGCGCTGCGGCTGGTTGAACATGAACTGCGCCAGACTCTCCGGCGGGGCGTAGCGCAGCCACTCCTCCACCGACAGCCCGTTGCCACGGCTTTTGCTGATCTTCTGCGCCTGTTCGTCGAGGAACAGTTCATAGGTGAAACCGACCGGCGGCTCGCCGCCGAGGATGCGGCAGATCCGGCCGGACAGGCGCACGCTGTCGATCAGGTCCTTGCCCGACATTTCGTAGTCAACGCCGAGCGCATGCCAGCGCATCGCCCAGTCGGCCTTCCATTGCAGCTTGCAGGCGCCGCCGGTCACCGGCGTCTCGAACGCCTCGCCGGTATCGGGGTCGCGCCAGGAAATGGTGCCGGCGGCGGGGTCCAGCCGCTCCACCTTCACCTGCATGACGATGCCGGTGCGCGGATGGACCGGCAGGAACGGCGAATAGCTGGCCTGCCGCTCGGCCCGCAGCGTCGGCAGCGTCACCGCCAGGATGTCGTCGTGCAGTTCCAGCACCCGAAGCAGCGCCGCGTCGAAGCGGCCGGCGGCGTAATAGTCGGTGGCGGAGGCGAATTCGTATTCAAACCCAAACGAATCCAGGAAGGCGCGCAGCCTGGCGTTGTTGTGGGCGCCGAAGCTGGCATGGGTGCCGAACGGGTCCGGGATGCGGGTCAGCGGCTTGCCGAGATGTTCGGTCAGCATGTCGCGGTTGGGCACGTTGTCCGGCACCTTGCGCAGCCCGTCCATGTCGTCGCTGAAAGCGAGCAGGCGTGAGGGCAGGCCGGTAAGGGTGGTGAAGGCGTGCCGCACCCAGGTGGTGCGGGCGACCTCGCCGAAGGTGCCGATATGCGGCAGGCCGGACGGGCCGTAGCCGGTTTCGAACAGCGCCGCGGACTTGCCGCTGCGGGCCAGGCGTTGGGCGACCTTCTGGGCCTCCTCGAACGGCCAGGATTTCGGGACGGAAGGCGCCGGGGTGGGATGGTTTTCCAACATCGGCCGCAAGCTATGGACGGGGGGGGCCTTGGTCAATCGGGCCGCGCGGATATAGTGCATACTGGACCGCATGACCGAACGCCGCCCCGACGCAGCCCCGGCTCCGCATATCCTTCTGCCCGAAGCACCGTCGGTGGTCGCCGGGCTGGGCCGCGCGGCCGTGGTCACCCCGGACGGCGAGTTGCTGGATCTGGCCGCCGCCGAGGCGGTCGCCCTGCTGCGCAGGCTGGCGCCGCCGCTGCTGGTGCACGCGCCGGCGACGCTGCGCCGGCTCGGGCTGCGGGCAATGCCCTGTTTCGATCTGCTGGAACTGTTCGCCTTCGTGCTGCCGGCGCGCGCCGCCGCCCCCACCCCGCGCGGACTGGCGCTGGCGCTGGACGTGCCGCCGCCCAGACCGGGGCTGGCCGAAGCGGCGGCGCTGCTGCCCGACCTCGCCCAGGCGCTGCTGGCGCGGCTGGCCGCCGGGCGCGACCTGAAGCTGAACCGCGAGGCAGCTGCGCTGGCACGGCGGATGGGGCAGGCCGGCTGGGGCTGGACGGAGATGGTGCTCGCCGCCCTGGCAGGCCAGCCGCCCGGCGGCGGGGCCGATCCGCTGCGGGTCTGGCGCCAGTTGCCGGAATGGGAGGAAACCGCGCCGCTGCCGCCGCCTGCCTCCAACCCGGTGCCGCAGGCCGAGGCGCGCCGCCGGCTGGCCGCGATGCTGGGGCCGGGTGCGGAGCAGCGGCCCGGCCAGTCCGACTACGCCGCCGCCGCCGCCGCCGCCTTCGCCCCGCGCGAGACCATCGGCGACCCGCATTTCGTGCTCGCCGAGGCTGGCACCGGCACCGGCAAGACCCTCGGCTACATCGCCCCGGCCAGCCTGTGGGCGGAGCGCAACAAGGGGCCGGTGTGGATTTCCACCTTCACCCGCCATTTGCAGCGTCAGGTGGAGGCGGAACTGGCCCGGCTGCACCCCGACCCTGCCGAGCGCCGCCGCCGGGTGGTGGTGCGCAAGGGGCGCGAGAATTATCTGTGTCTGCTGAATTTCGAGGACGCGGTGAACGCGGCTGCCGTGTCCGCGCCGGCCTCGGCGGTGCCGCTCGGGCTGGTGGCGCGCTGGATGCTCGCCACCAGCGACGGCGACATCCAGGGCGGCGACCTGCCGGGCTGGTTCGCCGAGCTGTTCGGCGGCGGGCTGGCGGCGGGGCTGGCCGACCGGCGCGGCGAGTGCATCCACGCCGCCTGCCCGCACTGGCGGCGCTGCTTCGTGGAGCACACCATCCGCCGCGCCCGCGGGGCGGAACTGGTGGTGGCCAACCATGCGCTGGTGATGGCACAGGCGGCCTGGGGCGGCATCGACGACAACACCGTCCCGGTCCGCTACGTGTTCGACGAGGGCCACCATGTGTTCGACGCCGCCGATGGCGCCTTCGCCGCCGAGTTCTCCGGCCTCGAGGCGGCCGAGTTGCGGCGCTGGCTGCTCGGGGCCGAGGGCGGACGGTCGCGCGCGCGCGGGCTGCGCCGCCGCCTGGAGGAACTGGTGGCCGGCCGGCCGGAACTGGAAGCGCCGCTGGATGCCGCCCTGCAGGCCGCCCGCGCTTTGCCGCCGCCGGGCTGGTCTGCCCGCCTGCACGAGGCGACGCCCGAACTGGCCGGCACCGATCTGGCGGGAACCGGGCCGGAGCGGCAGAACCCCTCCGAGGCGTTCCTGCGCGCCGCCCGCCGGCAGGTGCTGGCGCGCACCCAGAGCGATGCCGGGACCGGGGGACGCAGCAGCGATGAATGCGACCTGTTCCCGGCCGGGCCGGGGCTGGCGGACACCGCCGAGGATCTCGCCCGTTCGCTCGCCCGCCTCGCCGCCCCGCTGCGGACGCTGGCGGAACGGCTGGGCGCGCGGCTGGAGGACGAGGCGGAGGAACTGGACGCAGCGATGCGCAACCGCATCGAGGCGGCCGGCCGCTCGATCCGCCGCCGCGCCCTCGATCGCCTGACCGCCTGGCAGGAGATGCTGCGCGGCATCGCCGCCGACCCGCCGGAACCGGGCGTCCGGCCGCAACAGGTGATGTTCCTGCGGCTGGATCGCCGCGAGGGGCGTGAGGTCGATGTCGGCCTGCACCGGCACTGGCTCGACCCCACAATGCCGTTCGCGCTCACTTTGGCCCGGCCGGCGCAGGGACTGCTGGTAACCTCGGCGACGCTGCGCGACGCCGGTGGCGGCGATCCCGAGGCCGAATGGGCAACCGCCGAGGCGCGGGTGGGGGCGACCCATCTGCCCTCGCCGGCGATCCGGGTGGCGGTGGCCAGCCCGTTCGACTACGCCGCCTAGACCCTGGCCTTCGTGGTCAACGACGTGAACGCGCGCGACATCGCCGCTCTGGCGGCGGCCTACCGGGCGCTGTTCCTGGCCGCCGGCGGCGGCGGGCTGGGCCTGTTCACCGCCATCGCCCGGCTGCGCGCGGTGCATGAGCGCATCGCCCCGGCGCTGGAGGCGGCCGGCATTCCGCTGCTCGCCCAGCATGTCGATCCGATGGACAACGCCACCCTGGTCGACATTTTCCGCACCGAGGCGGAAAGCTGCCTGCTCGGCACCGACGCCATGCGCGACGGCGTCGATGTGCCCGGCCGGGCGCTGCGCCTGGTGGTGTTCGAGCGGGTGCCCTGGCCGCGCCCGGACATCCTGCACCGCGAGCGGCGGGTGCACCTCTCCGAAGGCGATCCCGGCGGCTATGACGACCGCATCGTGCGCTTCCGCCTGCGCCAGGCGTTCGGCCGGCTGATCCGCAGCGCCACCGACCTCGGCGTGTTCCTGCTGCTCGACCGGCAGACGCCGACCCGGCTACTGTCGGCGTTTCCACCCCAGGTGGTGGTGCGCCGGGTCGGACTGGCCGAGGCGGTTGCGCAGACCCGGTCGTTTCTGGAATAAGCCGCCGCACCGGGCGGGCGGAGTGATATATACAGGGCCGCCCAATACGCGACGACCCGGCCGGCAGGCCGGCGGCGTCGTTAGGAGTAGAGTTCATGAACACCGCCGACACCCAGTTCGTGGCGGACTGGCTGGCCCAGTCGCTGGCCGCCACCACCGCCTTCGCCGCCGACGCCGAGGCCACCGCCACGCTGGGAGCCATTTCGGACGACATCGCCGCGGCGCTGCGCCAGGGCGGCAAGCTGCTGATCGCCGGCAATGGCGGCAGCGCCGCCGACGCCCAGCACATCGCCGCCGAGTTCGTCTCGCGCATGAACTATGATCGCGCCCCGCTCGCCGCCATCGCCCTGACCACCGACAGCTCGGCGCTGACCGCCACCGGCAACGACTACGGCTTCGTCCATGTGTTCGCCCGGCAGGTGCAGGCGCTCGGCCGCCCGGGCGACGTGCTGCTGGGCATCTCCACCTCCGGCCGCTCGCCGAACGTGCTGCTGGCCCTGCAGGCGGCGCGGGAGCGCGGCCTGGTCACCCATGGCTTCGCCGGCGCCGAAGGCGGCCCGATGGCGGCGCAGTGCGACCGGCTGCTGCGCGCGCCATCGTCGACCACCGCCATCATCCAGCAAATCCACATCATTGCCGCCCATATCGTCTGCTCGCTGGTCGAGCGGACGCTGTGCCCCCGCGCCGCCGCCTGACGCATGCGGCCCGCGCCCGTGCGGCCCACGACCGTCCGGCAATGCGCCGTCCTGGTGGGGGGGCTGGGCACCCGGCTGGGCGCGCTGACCGCCGACACGCCCAAACCCATCCTGCCCTGCGGCGACCGCCCCTTCCTGGCCTGGCTGCTGCGCGAGTTCGTCCGCTTCGGGGTGGAGGAATTCCTGCTGCTGACCGGCCACCTCTCCGACCGTCTGCGCGACAGCCTGGCCGGCATCGCCGCCACCCTGCCGCGGCCGGTGTCGATCGAGGTCAGCGAGGAACCCATGCGGGCCGGCACCGGCGGCGCGCTGTTCCATGCCCGCGACCGGCTGGATGAGCGTTTCCTGCTATGCAACGGCGATTCGCTGTTCGATTTCAACTTGGCCACCCTGCTCGCCGCCGCCGCCGCCGATCCCGCCGGGGCGCTCGGCCGGATCGTGCTGCGCCGGCTGGAGGACACCCAGCGTTATGGCGTGGTGGAGACCGACGGCGACGTGGTGCGCGCCTTCCGCGAGCGGCCGGCGGCCGGGGCGGCGGGTCCGGGCACCATCAACGCCGGGGTGTATGTGTTCGACCGGCGCCTGCTCGACCATGTGACCCCGGTCTGCTCGCTGGAGCGCGATGTCATGCCGGGGCTGGCGGCGCACGGCAAGCTGCGGGCCACCGAGGCATCCGGCTACTTCATCGATATCGGCATTCCCGACGACCTCGCCCGGGCCCGCGAGGAGCTCCCCGCGCGGCTGCGCCGGCCGGCGCTGTTCCTGGACCGCGACGGCGTGCTGAACCTGGACCATGGCTGGGTCGGCACCCGCGACCGCTTCGAATGGGTGCAGGGCGCCGTCGCTTCGGTGCGGATGGCCGTCTCGCGCGGCTGGCACGTGTTCGTGGTGACCAACCAGTCCGGCGTGGCGCGCGGCCATTACGGCGAGGACGCGGTGCGCGCGCTGATGGCCTGGGTGGCGGAGCAGTTGCGCGCCGGCGGCGGCACCATCGACGACTGGCGCTACTGCCCGCACCACCCCGAGGCCGCGCTGCCGGCCTACCGGCGCGAAAGCGACTGGCGCAAGCCCGCCCCCGGCATGCTGCTCGACCTGATCCGGGCCTGGGACATCGACCCGTCGCGGGCGATCATGATCGGCGACACCGAGAGCGACATGCAGGCCGCCGCGGCGGCCGGCGTGCGTGGCGTGCGCTTTCCCGGCGGCGACCTGGCCGGCTTCGCCGATCCCCTGTTGGCTGACCGGACCTGATTCCCGGACCCAGTTCATGGTGCATACCCGCATGCGAGTGATTGCCATGTTCCCCTCCCTTGCCCGGCGGTCGCGGACATGACCCAGCGCCCCCGGCAGGCCGGCGCGGCCAAGCCCGGCCCGCCTCCCCCGCCAGCCGAGCCAACGGCGCCGGTTGCCAGCGCGCCGCCGGCGCCCGTGGCCAGCGCGCCGCCGGCGCCCGTGGCCAGCGCGCCGCCGGCGCGACAGACCGATCCGCTCGTCGGCAACCTCGATGCGGTGCATGACGACGGCACCGTGATCGCCTGGTGCTGGTCGTCCGCCGAGCCGGCGGTGCGCCGGGTGGTCGCCGTGCTGGTTGACGGGGTGGAAGCGGCGCGCGGCCGCTGCGACCAGCCACGGCCGGATCTGGTGAGCAACGGCATCGGTGACGGCGCCCATGCGCTGGTGCTGAAGCTGCCGCCGAAGGTGGTCGTGCCAGGACGCCGCGCCGTGGTGGAAATGCGCGACATGGCGACCCGGCGGCAGATCGGTGCCGAGACGGCGGTGCTGTGGGCCGGACCGGCGGCGGCCGTGGCCGCGCCGGTCGTGGTGCCGCCGCCGCATGAGCTGCACGGCAACCTCGACCGGGTCAGCAAGGACGGCTGGATCTCGGGCTGGTGCTGGTATCCCAACTACCCCGACGAGCATGTCGATCTGTCCATCCTGATCGACGACGAGCCGGTGGGCATCACCCGGGCGGCCAATTTCCGCGGCGACCTGAAGGATGCCGGCATCGGCGACGGCACCCACGGCTTCGCGTTCGCCCTGCCCTGGTCGGCGCTGGCCGAGAAAGGCACGCTGCGGGTTGCCGTGCGGGAAACCCGCGGCTGGAACCTGCTGGGCGACCCCATCCTGTTGCGCGCCGGCCGGGTCGCCGCGGTCGAGGAACGCATTCTCGACCTCGACCGGCAGGTCCGGCTGCTGCGCGCCCAGCTCGATGAGGCCGGGCGGCAGCGACAGGCCCGCGACGAGGAGCGCGCCGCCCGCGACCTGTTCGCCACCGTCGCCGCCTTCTTCCAGGGACTGGCGGATGGCGATCCGGGGGCGCTGCCGGGCGGCGGCCTGAAGCACGCCATCGAGGATGTCACCGGCCGGCTCGCCCCGATCGCGCTGGCCATTCCGGCCGCGCCGGTGGCCACCATCTGCGTCGGCGCCGGCGCCCCGGTCGACACCGTGTACGGCGCCATCGCGGCGCTGCGCGAGGCCGGCGTCGATGCGCGGGCCGACATCGTGCTGATCGACGATGGTGGCCATGGCGGCGAGGCGGCGCTGCTGCCGGCGGTGGTGCGCAACCTGCGCTACGCGCATGTGCCGACGCATGCCAGCCCGTTGGCCGTTCGCAACGAGGTGGCGGCCGGCAGCCGCGGCGCGCTGATCGGCTTTCTGGCGCCGCAGGCGCGAATCCGCCCGGACTGGCTGGCGGAAATCGCCGCCACCTTCGAGCGTGAGCCGGACGCCGCCGTGGTCGGCGCCAAGGCGGTGCGCGAGGACGGCATCCTGCACCATACCGGCATCCTGCCCGGCGCCGGCGGCGCCCTGCGCGACCCCGGCCGGTTCGCCGCCGACGGCGACCCCGAGTACGACTTCCTGCGCCCCGTGTTCGGTTTCGGCGACGTTGCCGTGGTGCTGCGGCGCGACATGATGGCCGAAGCCGGCGGCTTCGCCACCGGCTTTGCCGGCGCGGACGCGGCCATGCTCGATTTGTGCCTGCGCCTGCGCCAAAGCGGCCGGCAGGTGCTGTACCAACCGCTGGCGGTCGCCATCTGGTCCGATGGCGGCGAGGCCAGCCTTGCCCCGGTGCCCGACCTGTCGCTGGGGGACGAGGATGCCCGCCGTCTGCAACTGACCCTGGAAGCCGACCCGGCGCCCGCTCCGCAACATCGCGGCGGCGGCCTGTTCGCCGGCCATGCGCTGGTGATCGACGGCGCGCTGGCGACGCTGGAGCGGATGCTGCTGTTGCGGCGGCTGGACTACCGGGTGACCGTCGCCGCCGCCGCCGGCGGAGCGCCGCCGCCGGCCGGAGACGCCGCCACGCTGCGCCGGCGCGGCATCGAAGTGATGTGGCCGCCGCACCACGACTCGGCCATCCAATATTTGGAAGCGTTCGGCGCCGGCCTCGACCTGGTGGAGGTCCAGGGCGAGCCGAACCCCCTGCTGCTCGACCGGGTGCGCGAACTGGCACCGCAGGCGAAGCTGGTGTTCGCGCCGCCGCCGCTGGAAAGCGGGGCGCACGAGCAGGCGTTGCAGTGCATCCGCCACAGCGACGCCACCATCCTGGCCAGCGAGGCCGACCACGATCTGCTGAAGCCGGCCGCCGGGAAACTTTGGCTGCTGCGCGGAATCCTCCATCCGGCCGGCTCGGCGAACGGCTTCGCCGCCCGCGACGGCATCGGCTGCATCGGCGATTTCAGCCAGCAACCCAATGTCGCCGGGCTGCAATGGTTCGTCGCCAAGGTGCTGCCGCTGGTGCTGCGCGAGCTTCCCGGCCTGCGGCTGCACATCGCCGGCAGCAACCTCCCCGGGCCGGTGCGCGCGTTGGCCTCGGCCAATATCGTGATCGGCGACGGGACGGCGGCGCTGTTCGACACGCTGCGCCTGTCGGTGGCGCCGCGTGCCGGCGAGGTGGCGGCCAGCCTGGCGCATGGCGTGCCGGTGGTCGGCACCGCCAGCGCGTTGCAGGGCACCGGGTTCGCCCCCGGAGAGGGAATCGTGGTGGCCGATGACGCCAAGGGGTTCGCCGCCAAGGTGGTCCGGCTGCACCGCGACGAGGCGGCCTGGGCGGCGCTGTCGGCGACCGCGCTGCAACGCTGCCGCGCATTATATTCGCCCGAGGCCGCCCTGGACATCTACCGGCAGTTGCTCACCGATCTCCAGCTGCCGGCGCCGGCCGCCTGAGGATCAGGCGCCGGCGACGGTCCAGGATTCGGCGCCTTCGGTGGTGAAGTGCACCGCGTTGGCGCTGGCGTCACCCTGGTTGAGCGCCGCGATCAGGGCGGTCCGGTGCTCCGGCGGCACGATGAACATGAGGAACCCGCCGCCGCCCGCGCCCGACACCTTGCCGGCCAGCGCGCCATGCGCCATCGCCGTTGCGTGCATCTGCTCGATCGGGCCGGTGCTGATCCCCCTGGCGGTGCGCTGCTTGGCCACCCAGGAGCGTTCGAGAATTTTCGCCATGTGGCGGATTTCGCCGCGCAACAGCGCCTGCTTCATCTCGATGGCGTCGCTTTTGAGCTGGTGCATGCTGCTCAGCGACTCGGCGGTCGGCGACACCATCAGCCGCTGCTGCTCGGCGATGATCTTGTCGGACCGGCGCGACACGCCGGTGAAGCAGGTGACCAGCGAGGTTTCCAGCTCGTTGATGAAGGCGCGCGACACCCGCAGCGGATTGACGATGACGCGGTCATGGGCAAGGAATTCGATGAAATTGGCGCCACCGAACGCCGAGGCGTACTGGTCCTGCTTGCCGCCGGCCAGGCCGAGATCGATGCGCTCGATCTCGAAGGCGAGGTGGGCGACGTCGTAGCGACCGAGCGGCAGTTCCAGCAGCGTGCGGAACGCCTCCACCAGCGCCACCACCAGCGCCGAGGACGACCCCAGGCCCGAACCCGCCGGCGCATCGACATAGGTGGTGATTTTCAGCGGCATCGGCTGCCCGCCGGCGTGGTCGCGCACCATGCGGGCGTAAACGCCGGCATGAATGAGCAGCCGCGCGTCGGCGATGGCGGCGAGCTCGCAGGGAAGCTGCTCCTCCACCCCGAGATCGCGGGCGATGAACTGGACCAGCCCGTTATCCGACGGCTCGATGAAGGCGTAGGCGTAACGGTCTATCGTGGCGTTCAGCACCGCCCCGCCGTACTCGTCGCAATAAGGGCTGAGGTCGGTGCCGCCGCCGGCAAGGCCGAGCCGCAGCGGCGCCCGCGAGCGCACGATTCGCGTAGTCATCGTCATATTGAAATTTTCATGTTGGTTTGACCACCGCCTGCCCGGGACCGCCCGCGATCAGGCGACGGCCGAGAATAGCATGTTGAAGGAGCCGAGATAACCGAGTTCGTCCGACCAATAGGTATGCGCCCGGGCATCGATGAAGCCGGCCTCGCGCAACCGCTCGAGCAGGTCCCAGCCCAGTTCGTGCACCTCGCCGTTCGCTTCGGCCGGCAGCCGGCCGGCGATGCGCCGCAGAGTATCCACCCGGGTGAGCGTGTGCGACGCCCGGTAGCGGAACGGAACCGTGAACACGAAGCGCCCGCCCGGCACCAGCACGCGGCGGATTTCGGCCAGCGCCACCTCCAGCGGCGGCACCCGCTGGAGGTAGTCCGACGACACCACCAGATGGAAGGCCGCATCGGCGGCATCGGCGCGGTGGCGCGGCCCACCGGCGGCGGCGCGCTCCAGGCCGAGACGGGCGATGCGCCGGACGCCGGACGCGGCGGCGGCAATCCGGCGGTCCGCCGCGCTGGCCGGGCCGAACAGCAGCACCCGCGACCAGGACCGCAGCCCGGCCACCGCCTCCAGGAAATGCAGCAGCGCGCGGTTGCGCCCGCTCAGCCGGTCGTTGCAATCACAGGCCATCTCCTCGCGCCAGTTCGGCACCTTCCGCCCGTCCGCCAGCGCCTCGCCGCCGCCGGTGCGGGAGGTGAAGCGGGCACGCCGCAGACAGGGCGCGCAGGTGCCCTCGCGCTCAATCGTCGCGTCCTCGCTGGCCAGGCCGCGCTCATAGAGGTAGCGGGCGTCCAGGCGCGCCTGCACGTCGCGCAGGTGCTCCTCGAACTCCGCGAAGGAGAGGAAGCTGGCAGACGGAAATCGGACATGGAGGCTGGTGTCTGACATCGTCCTGCGGCGCGGCTGCGGCGGGGTTAGAGATTGTGCCAGGTGGCGTCAAGCGGCCCCACATGCCGCCCTTCGGCCGAGTGGGGCCAGCGATCCTGGAACGTCGCCAGCGCCTGCCATGCCGCCCGTGGCCGGGCCGCGGTGGCGCCCGCTCGCGCCTCGCCGGGCGGGCGGGCGGGCTCGATCCAGGCCAGCGCCACGGCCCCGAGCAGGCGGCAGCGCAGCCACAGATCGACGCATTCCAGCGCGGCGCCGTCGGCCATGCACGGCTCCAGCCCGCCGGCCTGTACCAGCAGGTCGCGGGCAAGCGCGATGCGCAGGCCCAGCCGCGCCGGGGCGCGATACAAGGAAGGCCCGGCGGCGGACAGTGCGCCGACCCGCTCGCCGGCCGCCCACGCGGCGGGGCCGAGCAGGACAGCGCGCGGCACCGAGGCCGCCAGCCTGGCCAGCGCCAGCAGCGCCGCCGCCGAGGGGGTGTCCGGCGCCGGATCGAGCAGCGTCACGCTGGCGCCACGCGCCGCCCGTGCCGCTTCCGCCCAGCCGCCACCGGCCCCGGGCGCGCGCACATACGCCAGATTCGGCACCAGTGCCGGCAGCAGCATGGTGGCGGCATCGCCGCCGTCATCCAGCAGCAGCAGTTCCGCGCCCGCCTGCGCCGCCACCGGCGCCAGCGCCCGCAGCCGGCGCAGGGTCGCGCCCATCTCCGCCCCGGCGGGCAGCACGACACTGAGCGCCGGCGCCTCCAGCAGCGGCAGATCCAGGCGGCCGGTCCGGCGCCGCAACCGCGCCAGCGAGGCGGCGACGGGGGCGGCCACGCCACCGGCACGGACAGGCCCGGCCAGCCGCGCCGACAACTGGCCGAACGCTTCCCGCAGGCGGGCGGCCTGGCCCGGGCCGGGGGGGGCGGCAAGCTGTCCCTCCCAGGCGTTCCACAGATTCCGCACCCGCCCGGCGGTGGCATCGATGGCCGCGTTGCGCCGCGGCGAGACCGACGGGCCGGCCCGGACGATGCGCGCGAACACCTGGCGCGAACGCCGCTCCCTGCCGGTGATCACCACCGGGCCGGTGGGCGGAATGCTGCCCGGCGGCAGGCGCAGGCGGAACCCATGGTGCCCGTCGCCGACGCCCTGCTCCAGCAGGTCGCGCTGAAAACGTGCCGAGACGATCGCGGCGACGCTGACATCATTGACCAATATCTCGGCCACCAGCCGTTGCCCGGGCAGATCGGGCGACCAAACCCAGCCCTCGGCCGTGCCGTCGGACAGCAGGCGCAGGTCGCCGGCGACGGCGTGGCTGCTCATGGCGGCGCGCCGCAGCCGCTTTGCTGGCGTAAAGCCGCCCGGCCGCGCGTCCGTCAGGGGCAGCGGGGCAAGCGAGAAGCGTTGGATCGGATCGGCATCGCGCCAGTGTTGCACCACCGACAGCACGCGCAGGGCGCAGGCCCCCAAGGGTGGCAGGTCGGGCGGCAGATCGATGACCACCCGGTTGTCGTGACACCGACAGGTCAGCTCGAAGCTCTGCCGCCACGGCGCCCGCGGGATCAGGCAGTGTATGGTCGCGCTGGCGGCGTGGCACTGGGTGGAGAAGTGAATCGTGATCCGGCCGTCACTCACCAGCGGCGCCAGGGTTTCCGCGCGGCTGATATCGAAATAAACATCCCCCCCCCCCACGCAGGCGCGCGACGCCGTCCGCAACTCGGCGTTCCTGCGGGCGTGGGACGCGAAATACCGCTCGATGACCGGAAGAAAGCCGGCTTCCTGGGCGGGGAGGAGCGGCGATCGCCGCAGCCTGGACGTGGTGATGACATCAAGGCTGACGGAATTCGGCGAATTATACATCAATTCCAGGAAATCCTGGGCGCTGACGTGCTCGAGCAGATCAGCCGAGTCGGCGATCGGCCGGTTTGCCAGCGCCGGCAGCCAGGGCACGCCATGCTGGCGCATGAAATTCATCTGGTAAAAAGCGCTGCGCTGGTGGGATGTGTCCGGCGAGCGGAAGGCGTTGAGGTGGACGTTGAAGGCGATTGGCTCGGGAAAGATCAGGCGCGCCTGCGCCCGGTTCACCGGCAGGCGGTCGGTGGTAAGCGCCAGCCCCAGATAGTCGAGATGCTCCTCGGCGCTGATCCTGTGCCGGTCGAACAGGAAGGACTGGCGCTCGATCAGCCCGGGCGGGTCGGCGGTGGATATCCAGCCGGGGGCCACGTAGGTCGGCATCTCCATCTGCGCGACCCCGGCCGGGCTTGCCATGAACGCGGCAAGCCGCGCCTCGTCCATGAAGATGACCTCATCGGCATCAAGCCGGTAGATGTAACGGCCCCTGCACGCCGAAAACCCGGCGATGCGTTTCTCGATTTCGTTCTTCCAGATATTCGTGACGTAGGTGACCGGCTTGGGAAACCGCGCGAGAATGTCGTGGACCGGCGCATCGGACCGCGCCGGGTTCTTGCCGATGTCGGACAAATACTCCGCCATCCATTGATAGGCGCCGTCCACAACGACGAGTTCGTCGATATGGGGCGCCATGGACGCCAGGGACGGCGCCAGCGCATCCCAGTCGTTATAGACCTGCAGGTAGCCGCTGCGCAGAGGCGGTGGCATTCGGTGCGGCGCTCCGGAATCCATCATCCGCCCCGCATCCACCCGCCCGGCGCCCCCCGTTCAGCGCAGCGGGGCGAGCGAAAAGCGCTGGACCGGAGCGGCATTCTGCCAGAAAAACTGCACGGTCAGCACCCGCAGGGCGCAGGCCTCGGCCGACGGCAGGTCCGGCGGCAGATCGATCACAACGCGGTCGGTATCGGCCTTGAAGCTGAATTCGAAGTTCTCGTGCCAGGGTTCCCGCAGGGTCAGGCAGGTTATCCGTGCGCGGGCGGCGTAGCCCTGAACCGAATAATGGATCACGATCCGCCCGTCGGTCATCAGCGCCGCCAGGGTTTCCGGCCGGCTGATATCGAAGCAAACGTAGCCACCTTCCCGGCAGGTCCGCGACGTGGTCCGCAACCCGGCGTTCATGCGGGCCTGGGACGCGAAATAGGTCTCGATGACCGGCAGGAAGCGGGCTTCCTGCCGTTGGGAAAGCGGCGACGGGCGAAGCTGGAATTCGGTGGTGACCTCCATGTTCGTCACCACCGGCGAATTGTACATCATTTCCAGGAAGTCCTGGGCGCTGATGTGCTCAAGCAGTTCGGCGGTGCCCGTGATCGGCCGGTTTGCCAGCGCCGGCAGCCAGGGCACCCCGTGCTTGCGCATGGAATTGGTCTGGTAATAGGCGCTGCGCTGGTGCGAGGTGTTCGGGGTGCGGAACGCGGTGAGGTGGGCGTTGAAGGCAATCGGCTCGGGAAAGACCAGGTCGTCGATCCACCGGTTCACCGGCAGGTTGTCGGCGGTGAGCACCAGCCACAGATAGTCGAGATGCTCCTCGGCGCTGATCCTGTCGGCGTCGAACAGGAAGGCCTGGCGCTCGATCGGCTTCTCCGGGTCGGGGCTGCAAATCCAGCCGGACGCGGCATAGATCGGCATTTCCATCTGCGCCACCGCGGTCGGGCCGCTGATGAATTCGGCGAGCCGCGCCTCATCCATGAAAATGACTTCATCGGCATCGAGCCGGTAGATGTACCGGCCGGTACAGGCGGTGAATCCGGCGATGCGCTTCTCGATCTGGTTTTTCCAGATTTTGGAGATGTAAGTGACCGGCTTGGGAAACTGCGCGAGAATGTCGTACACTTGCGGGTCGGACCGTGCCGGGTTCTTGCCAATCCGGGTCAGGTATTCCGCCATCCATTGATAGGCGCCGTCGACGACCACGAGTTCGTCGAGATAGGGCGCCATGGATTCCAGGGACGGCGCCAGGGCGTCCCAGTCGTTGTAGATTTGCAGGTAGCCGCTGCGGATGGGCGGTCTCATGGCTGACAGGTCCTCATTGGCCCGCGACTACCGGGCAACAGACAACAGGGGCAACCCGGATACAAACGCCCGCCCGGGGAATCGCTCCGCCTGAGCGCTTCCCTCGTGCAGGTCGGATGATGGTAAAACGCGTCCTGGACAGCAAGTAAATGACCGGGAAGCCTATAGAAGCCCGTTTCGGCGGACGTCAAGCGGCGTCATTTCGCGGTATTTGCACAAACCTGCGCGGTGCCGCCCCTGGCGGCCGCGCCGGCCGGGCCCAGGGGAAGGACCGCAAAGGAGATGCGGTCACCGATGTTCCAGCAACAAGGAGCGGAAGCAGAATCCCAGATGGCGGCTGTCCACGCCGTCGCCGATGTCCACCGGGCGGACGCTGGTCGGCAGATGGAAAACCACCTTCAGCACCGACCGGCCCGTGCGCCGGAACCACCATTCCGGCTCGACCCCGATCCGCAACGTATGTTCCAGGCGTTCGACCAGGCGCCAGAAGCCGGCCCGGTAGCCATTGACATACACCGTCATTTCCTGAAGCGGTTGCGCCGGGGTGACATATGGTTCGCCTTCGATGACCAGCAGGGCGTCGCCGATATCGCCCTCAACGGAAAGCAACAATGTCGGATCGACGTTCTCGTTCCAGGTGTGACCATATTCAGGATAAGCCCAGCCGGAAGTCAGGCCATGCGAGGCGATATCGGACAGTCCGAACAGCCGAATGACGCCCGGCTCGCAATCCAGAGCCACGGTGGGAGGATTCAATTCTGACAGGTCGGCACTCATACGGTCACCTCGGCTATCGACATTGTCGGAAGGCCACGCCCCGCCGGCCGCGGCCTGGGTACGGGAATTTCCGCGCGTGCCCGCATCCCCCCTTTCCCAGGGCGGAAAACCCGCCAAAGGAACCGGTTTCATGCACACGCTCTCAAAACGTTTGCCTTCAGGCATATAACACTTTGAAACGTTCACATCCCGCGCCGCCTGTGCGGACGTTACGCCAGCAACCTAACGCCGCGCCCCCGGCAGGGCAACGGGTAAAGGCACCCGTCAACAAAACTTCGTGAGCGGCCGGGTCACCCGCTCCCGGTGCCGCCTCTCGGTTTCGTTCCCATCCGTCCGGCGCCGCATGGCGCGGTTGCGGGGCCGCGATCAGATGGCGCATATCCGCCGGCGTGACGATGGACGGACGCAAACGGGCCCCTGGCGCGCATTCCTCTGATCGGCCGCCGCCGGCGGAAACCGCCCGATCCGCCCCCCGATCCGCCCAACAACAGCCCCGCGCGAGGCCCCGGCCATGAACGACATCCTTCCCGGCCATGACCGCCAGGCCAGGCCGGCCAGGAACGGCGCCGGCGAGGCGGACCGGATCGCCGCCCTGCACCGCGGGCGGTTTCTCCGCCCGCTCTGCGCCGGACGCCTGGTGCTGCTGCACGGCGACGACCCGGCGGCGGCGGCGCTGTCGGAGGTGGCCGGCCGTCTGGTGGTGGGCGCGGCGCCGGCTGGCGGGGCCGACGTCGTGCTGGCGCTCGACCCGGCGCCGCCGCAAGCCGTGCTGGCAGCGGTGCCCGGCCTCCTGCGCGCGCTGCGCGCCGGCGGGGTGCTGGTGCTGGCAAGCCGCCCCGACGACACGCCGGACGGTGGCCAGGCGGCCATCGAGGCCCTGCTGGCGCGCAGCTTCCGCCACGTCGCCACGTTCCGCCAGCGCCCGCTGGCCGGCACCCTGCTCGCCGATGCGCGCCTTGAAGGCAGCCGGGTGGTGGCGCTGGCCGACGCGCCGGCGGCGGTGGCGGCGGTGCTGCATGTCGGCGCCGCCTCGCCGCCGCCCGGTCTGGCCGGCGGCCTGTTCGCGGCCCCCTGGGAGGCCGTTTCCACCACCGGCGGTGCCAACGGGGCGTCCAGCCGCCGGGCCGTGGCGGCCAATCCGATCGAGCTGCCCGAGGAGGGCCTGCGCAACGAGGACGCGCTCGACCTGCGCCGCCGGGCGGTGTCGCTGGTGGAGCGGCTGGTCGAGCGGGACGAGCGGGTGTTCGACCTCATCGCCGAGGCGGCGCGGCTGCGCGCCCGACTGGAGGAGGCGACTTCGCGCGGCGGCGACCGTGGCGGCGGCGACTTCTTCGACGTGCCGTGCACCCGCCACGACTGGCCGCTCGCCGAGAACCCCCACAAGCTCCCCGGTTCGCTGGGCGTTTACGACCGCCGGGTCGATGACGAGGTGATCCCGGAGAGCCGCGCGGGCGAGGCGTTTATCCAGCGCTTCGATCTGCTGGGCGCCGCCCCCGGCTTCGCCGCCGCCATCGCCGCGCTGAACGGAACGGCGAAGCGGCTGCGTCTGGCCGGCCCCGGTGAGGGCGCCCCGGATGTTTCCATCATCATTCCGGTCCATGGCCAGCTCGCCTACACGCTGAACTGCCTGCACAGCCTGTTCCAGCACGCCTCCGGGTTCACCGCCGAAATCATCGTCATCGATGACGTCTCGCCCGACCGCACCGGCGAGGAACTGCCGGCGACGGCGGGCATCCGCTATCACCGCCAGGCGGTGAACGGCGGCTTCATCAACAGCTGCAACACCGGCGCGGCGATGGCGCGCGGGCGCCTGCTGGTGATGCTCAACAACGACACCCGCGTCGTCGCCGGCTGGCTCGACGAGCTGGCCGGCGGCTTCGCGCTGTTCCCGCGGGCCGGCCTGATCGGCGCCAAATTGCTCTACCCCGATGGTTCGTTGCAGGAAGCCGGCGGCATCATCTGGCGGGACGGATCGGCCTGGAACTATGGGCGCAACGACGACCCGAACCGGCCGCAATACTGCCACGCCCGCCAGGTCGACTTCGTTTCCGGCGCCGCGGTCGCGGTGCCGGCCGCTCTGTGGCAACAGCTTGGCGGTTTCGACCGCCACTACGCCCCGGCCTACAACGAGGATTCGGATCTGTGCTTCCGCATCCGCGCGGCCGGCCACGAAACCTGGTACCAGCCGCGGTCGCGGGTGATCCATTACGAAGGCAAGACATCCGGCACCGACACCCGCACCGGCGTGAAGGCGTACCAGGTGATCAACGCCCGCAAGTTCCGCGTCCGCTGGCGCGACACCCTCGCCGACCACCGGCCGAACGGCGTGGCCCCGTATTTCGAGCGCGAGCGGCGCACGCACCGGCGCGCCCTGGTGATCGACGCCACCGCGCCGACGCCCGACCAGGATGCCGGCTCGGTAACCACGGTGCTGAACCTGCGGCTGTTGCAGCAACTCGGCTACAAGGTGCATTTCGTGCCGCAGGACAACTTCCTGTTCCAGCCGAAATACACCACCAATCTGCAACGCGAGGGCATCGAGTGCGCCTGTGCGCCCTACGACACCGCCTTCGATTCCTATATCCAGCTGTATGGCCATCTGTTCGACATCGTGCTGGCCTTCCGCGTCACCGTGGTCGAGAAAACCCTGGACGCGCTGCGCCGCCACGCGCCGCAGGCCCCGGTGCTGTTCAACAACATGGACCTTCACTTCCTGCGCATGCAGCGCGAGGCGGAACTGGCCGGCGACGCCGCCGGCCTGGCCGCGGCCGAGGCGATGAAGCAGCGCGAGCTGGCGGTGATCGGCAGGGTGGACTGCACCATCACCCCGTCCACCTTCGAGAAACGGGTGCTGGAACAGATCGCCGCCGACGCGCCGGCGCTGGTGCTGCCGTTCATGATGGAGTTCGCCGGCACCTCGGTCGGCTTCGCGCCGCGCCGCGACATCTGCTTCCTCGGCGGCTACGGCCACGCCCCCAATGTGGACGCGGTGCGGTTCTTCGTCCGCGAGGTGTTCCCGCTGATCCGCGCCAGCGAACCCGGCATCCGCTTCATCATCGCCGGCGCCCACCCGACCGAGGAGGTGCGCGCGCTGGCGGCCGACGACATCATCGTCACCGGCATGGTGCCCGATCTGCGCGACGTGTTCGACACCACAAGGGTGTTCGCCTGTCCGCTGCGCGTCGGTGCCGGGGTGAAGGGCAAGGTGTCGGCGGCGATGTCGTACGGCCTGCCGGTGGTCACCACCTCGGTCGGCGCCGAAGGCATGGAGATGCGCGACGGCGAGCACATGCTGCTGGCCGACGACCCCGCCGCGTTCGCCGCCGCCTGCCTGCTTGTCTATCGCAACCCCAGGCTGTGGCGGCGTCTGTCGGCCGCCGGGCAGAAGCTGGTGCGGGAAAAACACTCGCTCGCCATGGGGCGGCGGGTGCTGGTGGAGGCGATCGACATCGGCCTGCGCCATCTTCTCGACGCCGGCGCGCCGACCGGATGATGCCGGCCTGACCCGCCGTGGGGCGCTCAGGCCGGCATCATCCGGCCGGCGGGCCGGCGGTGCCGATGCGCCGGATGGTGTCGGAGGTGCTGTGCCCCTGTTCCAGGTCGATCAGCACCACCTGCCCGCCATGCGCCTGCACGATCTCGCCGCCCACCACCTGGTCCAGCCGGTAATCGGCTCCCTTGAACAGCAGGTCGGGCAGGATGGCGCGGATCAAGCGCTCGGGCGTGTCCTCCTCGAACAGCACCACCAGATCGGCCGAGGCCATGGAGGCCATGACGGTGGCGCGCGATTTTTCGGTCTGCACCGGGCGGGTCGGCCCCTTCAGCCGCCGCACCGAGGCATCGCTGTTCAGCCCCACCACCAGCCGGTCGCAGGCGGCGCGGGCGCTGGCGAGCAGCCGGACATGGCCGGGATGGATCAGGTCGAAGCAGCCATTGGTGAAGCCGATGCGCTGGCCCTGGCGGCGCCACTCGGCGATGCGCGCCAGGGCGGCCTCCAGCTCGGCGATCTTGCCGTCGATCGCCAGCAACTGGCGGTGGTGCAGCGCCTCGGCCAGCTCGGCATGGCCGACCATGGCGGTGCCCGGCTTGCCGACCGAAATGCCGGCGGCGACGTTGGCCATCACCGCGGCGTCGGGCAGCGGGGCGCCGCAGGCCAGCATGATGGCCAGCGCCGCGCTGACCGTGTCGCCGGCACCGGACACGTCGGCCACTTCGCGGGCGCGGGTGGGCAGATGCACCGGCGTCTGCTCCGCCCGCACCAGCGTCAGCCCCTTGTCGGAGCGCTTGACCAGCACGGCGCCGGCGCTGGCCTGGCGCATGGCGAGAACGCCGGCCGCCGCGGCTTCGTCGTCGGCGGCGACCGGCAGGCCGGTGGCGCGCGCCAGCTCGGCGGCGTTCGGCGTCAGCACCCCGGCATGCGCATAGGCGGCGAGATCGGTGCGCTTGGGATCGACCACCACCACCACCCCGGCGGCGCCGGCCAGGGCGATCGCCCGCGCCAGCACATGGTCGGTCAGCAGCCCCTTGGCGTAGTCCGACAGCACCACCGCATCGGCCGTGCCCACCGCCTCGGCGAAGGCGGCCAGCACCTGACGCTCCAGCTCCTCCCCCGCGGGCAAGGCGAGTTCCTCGTCCACCCGCAGCAACTGGTGGGCGCCGCTCATGAAGCGGGTTTTCACCGTGGTCGGCCGGTCCGGCGCGCGCACCAGCCGGGCGGCGATGGCGGGCTGCTCGCGCAGGATCTGTTCGACCTCATCGCCGGCGGAATCGGCGCCGATCAGCCCGATCAGCACCGCCCGGGCGCCCAGCGAGGCGACGTTCTGCGCCACGTTGCCGGCTCCGCCCAGCACCCGGCGGCGGCGCTCGGCGCGCAGCACCGGAATCGGCGCCTCCGGGGAGATGCGCTGGACATCGCCGAGCACATAGCGGTCCAGCATGACGTCGCCCAGCACCAGCACGACGCGGCCGGCGAAACGCGGCAGGTAGGCGGCGAGAACGCTGTCGGGGACCGTGGTCACGTTGGAATCCGGATCAGGGGATGCGGGTACCATCATAGGGGGGCTTGCGCCGGCAGCCTAGCCGCGCCCGGCTGCCGCCCCGCCCCCCGGGACCTCGCAGGCCGCGGTTTCCCTGCGCCGGCACTTGACGCAGATCAAGGAAGCCTCCCGGCGGAGCGGTGCATCCTGACCACATGGACATATCAGCGCTCATCGAGAAGTACGACGCGCGCGTGCCGCGCTATACCAGCTACCCCACCGCGCCGCATTTCTCGCCGGCCGTGGATGCGGGGATATACCGGACCTGGCTCGCCGCGCTGCCGGACGACGCGGCGCTTTCGCTGTACGTGCACGTGCCGTTCTGCGCCCAGCTTTGCTGGTACTGCGGATGCCACACCACCGCGGTGAACAAGCCCGAGCCGGTCGAATCCTACGCCGACACGCTGCTGACCGAGATCGATCTGGTGGCGCAAGCCATCGGCCGGAAGCTGCGGGTGCGCCACGTGCACTGGGGCGGCGGCACCCCCACGGTGATGCCGCCGAAGCGGCTGGGCGAGATCATGGACCGCCTGCGCGGCGCCTTCGCCTTCGACCCGGAAGTCGAGGTCGCCGTCGAGATCGACCCGCGCACGGCCACCGAGGACGTGCTGGACGGTCTGGTCCGGGCGGGCTGCAACCGCGCCAGCCTGGGGGTGCAGGATTTCGACCCCAAGGTGCAGCAATCGGTCAACCGCATCCAGTCCTGGGAACTGACGCGGGCAACCGCCGACGCGCTGCGCGCCCGCGGCATCCGCTCGATCAACGTGGACCTGATGTATGGCCTGCCGCACCAGACGGCGGCCGGCACGATCGAGACGGTCGGCCGCGCGCTCGACCTCGGCCCCGACCGGATCGCGGTGTTCGGCTACGCCCACGTGCCCTGGATGAAGAAGCAGCAATTGCTGCTGCCCGAGGACGCGCTGCCCGGCTCCGCGGAACGCTGGGCGCAGTTGCAGGCCACCGAACGGGTGATCACGTCGCGCGGCTACCGGGCGATCGGCCTGGACCACTACGCCCGGCCGGAGGACGATCTGGCGACGGCGCTCGACGAGCAGTCGCTGCGCCGCAACTTCCAGGGCTACACCACCGACCAGGCGCCGGTGCTGATCGGCTTCGGCGCCTCCTCCATCGGGTCGCTGCCGGAAGGCTATGTGCAGAACGCCGCGGCCCTGCCGGAATGGCGCGACAAGGTGCGCGCCGGTGAACTGCCCACCAAGCGCGGCATCGCGCTGCAAGCCGAGGACCGGCTGCGCCGCGATGTCATCGAGCAGCTGATGTGCCAGGGCCGGGTGGATCTGACGCATGTGGCCGAGCGGCACGGCGCCGACCCCGAGAAGCTGCGCGCCGCCACCCCGCGGCTGGAGGCGATGGCCGCCGACGGCCTGGTGGAGTGGGATGGCAACACGATTTCCATCCGCCCCGAGGCCCGCCCCTTCGTGCGCACCGTGGCGGCGGTGTTCGACACCTATCTGAAACCCGATCAGGCGAGGCACGCACGGGTCATCTAGCCATGCCGGACGAAGTCCTGGACTTCGACGCCCTGAGCCGGACGCCGCTGCAACGCGATCCGTTCGACCATGTCGTCGTGCCGGGCTTCGTCCCGCCCGCCCGGGCCGCCGCCATCCGCGCCGCCTTTCCGCTGTCCGGCCATGGCGGTGTGGAGCCGGCGCGTGGCGCGGCGCCCGGCGACGCCGTGGACCAGTTGCTGGCCGCGCTGCGCCAGCCGCGCACCAGCAGGCTGTTCTCCGGGTTGTTCGGCGTGGACCTGCATCCCGATGCGCTGATGGTCCATCTGCGCAGCCGCTGCCGCCCGCAGGACGGGCGCATCCACACCGACAGCCGCGACAAGGTGGTCACCGGATTGATCTATTTCAACGAATCCTGGCCGCATCCCGGCGGCCGGCTGCGCCTGCTGCGCAGCGCCGACAACCTGGAGGACATGGCCGGCGAGGTGGTGCCGCTCGACGGCACGCTGGTGGTGTTCCGCCGCACGGACATATCGTTCCACGGCCACCACCCGCATGACGGCGTGCGCCGCTGCGTCATGTTCAACTGGATGGTGGACGCCGCCCATGCCCGCCGGGAGACACGGCGGCATGCCGTCTCCTCCCTGTTCAAACGCCTGGTGAGGGCGGCATGAGCGGCCCGACCACCGATTGCGGCCCCTGGCTGCGCCGCGCGCTGGCGGGCGCGGTGCTGGACGAGCGGCCTTTCCGCCACTGGACGCTCCAGTCGGTGTTGCCGGCGGCAACCTGCACGTCGGTGCTCGCTTTGCCCTTCGCCGTCCCCGCCATGGCCGACATCGCCGGAAAACGGGAGAACATCAACAGCCAGCGCAGTTTCTTCTCCGCCACCAACCGCGTCGGCTATCCCGTGTGCGACGAGGTGGCGCGGGCCTTCCAGGCACCGGAGACGGTCGCCCTGGTGGAAAGCACCTGCGGCATTTCGCTGGCGGGGGCGTTTCTGCGCATCGAATATGCCCAGGACGCCAACGGGTTCTGGCTGGAGCCGCACACCGACATCGGCGCCAAGCTGTTCACCATGCTCGCCTATCTGTCCACCCACCCGGACGCGCAGGAATGGGGCACCGATCTGCTCTGGCCCGACTTCCGTCTGGCCACGCGCACTTCGGGAACGTTCGGCAGCGCCCTGTTTTTTGTTCCCGGCGCCAATACCTGGCACGGCTTCGCGCCCCGCCGTATCGCCGGCGTGCGGCATTCGCTTATCGTCAACTACGTCGTCCCGGACTGGCGGTCGCGCGACGAACTGGCCTTTCCCGACCACCCGGTCGGCTGAACGCGGGAGGCCCCTACCCGACCCCGCAGGCCTTGCCCGGGGCCGGCGCCTCCTCGATCGGCTTCCACAGCGTCGCCCCCTCCGGCCGGTGGCCGGCGGCGTACAGGCCGGAGGCCGCCAGCGAGGCCTGGCCCAGCACCATGGTACGGGTGGCGCAGCAGCCCAGCCGCTCGGCCAGCGCTTCCAGTTCGCTCACCAGGGCCGACATGACTGATTGCGGGTCAAGAACGTCCACGGCGACCATGTGTTCGGCCACCAGGATGGGTCCGCGCGCCAGATCCTGCTCGCGGCGATACACGAACAGGCCGCAGGGAAGCTGGCGCGACCGGCGCATCACCACCCGGATGCCGGCCTGATCGGCCCGCCGGGGATTGGCCATGCGCTTGGCAATCCGCGTCCAGGTCTTGAGGTCGAGGGTGGGGATGACTTCCCGCACCAACGGGTACACTGTGTTCACCAGATCCGGGGACAGATTCTGACAGGTGAAACCGGACATGCTCGCCATTGTTTCGCTGATGCCGTAATTGTGCCGTGCGAGGGGGCGGTCCCGCCTTGATGCAGATCAAGGCGGCTCCGGGCAGCCCGCGTAAAAATGGTTCACGCTGGGGATACGGTCGTTTAAGATCACGGTAATGCTACCGTCTGGTGGCAGTTCCCTGTGTGGATTGCCGATGACGCATGTCCGTGCCCGTCCGCTGGTTGTCGAATCCGCCCGCCCCTCGGACCCCTGTACCGCCTGTGAGGCACGGCCTTTCAGCGTGTGCAACGCCATCGATTCCCGCGACATCGACCGTCTGGCCACCCTGGCCGTCAGCCTGAACGTCGATGCCGGGCGCACCTTCATCGAGGAAGGCGACCCGGCCGAGCATTTTTTCAACGTCACCGCCGGCACCGCCAAGCTGTTCAAGCTGCTGCCCGACGGGCGGCGGCAGATCACCGGCTTCGCCCCGATGGGCACCTTCCTCGGCCTCGCGGTGTCGTCCACCTACGCCTTCGGCGCCGAGGCGGTGGAGCCGATGCGGGTCTGCCGCTTCTCCCGCTCCAAGCTGCGCGCTTTGCTGGACGACTTTCCGGCCATGGAAAAGCGCCTGCTGGAAGTGGCCTCCAACGAACTGGTCGCCGCGCAGGAACAGATGCTGCTGTTGGGCCGGAAAACCGCCCGCGAGCGGCTCGCCTCGTTCCTGGTGACCCGGGCGGCCTGCCTGTCCAACGGCGCCTCCCCCTGCGGCCACCGCCCGGCCGAGAAGGTGACGCTGCCAATGACCCGCAGCGACGTGGCCGACTATCTCGGCCTGACCATCGAGACGGTCAGCCGCACCCTCACGCGGTTCAAGGCCGAGCGCCTGATCGACATTCCAAGTTCCTCGGAAATCGTCGTCCGCGACCACGGCGCCCTGGAAAGCCTGGCCACCGGCCTGAACTGATCCGGGATCAGGGCACCAGCTTGCGGACGTGGCTGTAGATCGCCGCCACCGCGCAACTCGCCAGGCGGGTGCGCATGTTATCGGCCCGGCTGGTCAGGATGATCGGCACCCGCGCCCCCATCACCAGCCCCGCCGCGTCGGCATCGGCCAGGAAGGTCAGTTCCTTGGCCAGCATGTTGCCGGCCTCCAGATCGGGCACCAGCAGGATGTCGGCGTCGCCCGCCACCGGCGAAACAATGCCCTTGGCCTCGGCCGCCTCCCGGCTGATCGCATTGTCGAAGCCCAGCGGACCGTCGAGGATGCCGCCGGTGATCTGCCCGCGCTCGGCCATCTTGCACAGCGCCGCGGCGTCGATGGTGGAGGGGATGCGCGAGGTCACGGTTTCCACCGCCGACAGAATGGCGACCTTCGGCGTGGCGATGCCGAGCGCCTGCGCCAGTTCGATGGCGTTGGCGACGATGTCCACCTTGTCGTCCAGCGTGGGCTGGATGTTCACCGCGGCGTCGGTGATGAACAGCGGCTTATGGTAGGTCGGCACGTCCATGATGAACACATGGCTGATCCGCCGCTCGGTGCGGATGCCGCCATCCTTGCGCACCACCGCCTCCATCAGTTCGTCGGTATGCAGGCTGCCCTTCATCAGCGCGGCCACCTCGCCAGCGCGCACCATCGCCACCGCGCGCTCGGCGGCGGCATGGCTGTGCGGCACATCGATCAGGGTCAGGCCGGCGATGTCGATGCCATGCTCGGCGGCGACGCGGCGTATCCTGCCGGCGGGTCCGACCAGGGTCGGGGTGATCAGTCCCGCTTGCGCCGCCTCCACCGCGGCGGCCAGGGATGCCTCGTCACAGGGATGCGCCACCGCGGTGGGCACCGGCCCGAAACCGCGGCAATGGGCGATCAGGGCGTCGTATTTCTCGTGCCGGCGGGTTGGCGGGGTGTCCATGCCTGGTTGCTCTCGCTGGACGGAGCTGGGGGCGGGGCGGGGCGGAAAGAGGAAGTAAGGCCAGGGGCGCTGCCCCTGGACCCCGCCAAGGGGCAACGGCCCCTTGGAACCCGTTACGTTTTTAGCCTACGATTTCGATGGCGGAGAAGAAGAACGCGATTTCGATGGCGGCGTTCTCGGCGCTGTCCGAGCCATGCACCGAATTGGCCTCGATGCTCTCGGCAAACTCGGCACGGATGGTGCCAGGGGCGGCGTTGGCCGGGTTGGTGGCGCCCATGATCTCGCGGTTGCGCGCCACCGCGCCCTCGCCCTCCAGCACCTGCGCCACCACCGGGCCGGAAACCATGAAGGTCACCAGATCACGGAAAAACCCGCGCTCCCGATGCACGCCATAAAACGCCTCGGCCTGCGCCGTTGTCAGCTGCAACCGCTTCTGCGCGACAATGCGCAGGCCGGCTTCCTCGAACTTGGCGTTGATCTTGCCGGTCAGGTTGCGCCTGGTGGCGTCCGGCTTGAGAATGGAAAGCGTGCGCTCGGTCGCCATGGTGAGATTCCTTCGGAGTTCGCTGGTGGGTGGCCGGCGCTTTAGAACACGCACCGCCCGGCGGCAACCCTGTGGCGGGAGCGGCAGCACCGCGTCTGAATGTTGCGTGCCTTCATGCTTGCTTTGTCAGCCGCAGCCGCTGGTCGTAGAATGGCACGGTTTCAGGGAGAGTGCGCGCATGCCGACGCTGTTGCTCGACGCCGAGGCAGGCCGGGTTTCGGATGAACTGGCCCGACGCGGGATCGCCGCCGGAACGCGCGTGCGCGTGTGGGTGGATGTTGTTGACGAGGCATTGCCCATGGCGGCCCTCGCCAGTTCCGGCGGAGCGTTCGCTTTCCTGAAGGATGAGCCGGATCTGTACAACGACGGCGACCTGATCGAAAGCAACGGGTGAGTGTTCGCGTTCGGCAGCATCGTGCTGGCGCGTTTTCCGTTCACCGACATCTCTGGCGCGAAACGGCGACCGGCATTGGTGCTGTCGCGGGATAACGACAGGCGAGCCGATGTGGTGGTGTGCTTCATCACCTCCGCTCCACGGACTGGCCCGGACACGGCCATGCTGGACCCGGAGCCGGGCACCGGCCTGAAAATTCGTTCGGCGGTCCGGTTCGACAAGCTGGCGACCCTGGAGAAGTCGGTCATCGCCGGCCGACTGGGGACGGCTCCCGCCGCATGGCTGGCCGCGCAACGGGATACGTCTTTTGGGGTATTCGGATTCGGCGCTCCCTGATACGGCGCTCACCGAGCGGGTGGTCAGGTTCCGTGACCCGGATGACGACAAGTTCCTGGACCTGGCCGTGAACGGCCATGCCGATGTTATTGTGTCCGGCGACGCTGATCTGCTGGCGCTTGATACCTTCCGGGGGAATTCCGATCGTCACCCCGGCGGCGTTCGGTGTTGCGCGGACCATATGAACCGGCCGCCGTTGCCCGGCCGGGCAGGCGCGGCGCAAGGCCACCCAGTTTGTGGGATGCGCTGCACCCTCCTGCGTTCGCCTGCCGCTTGCCAGACCTCACGCTGCGCTGGGTGACTGACCTCCCTGAATCGCATGAAGCACCGGCGAAGAATCGAACGATACACCCGCCTCTGTGACACGTTTGACAAATGCTTTCAGCAGACAATCATCCAATCTAGCGGACGGCTCAAAAGCAACATCGTCGCCACCCAATGCGGGAAACTGTAATAAAATTTTGCTATCTTTCTGTTCCTTGCAATCAAATAGCGAACCGTTGTTCGGACGCGCATAATATACTCGAAATGACGCTTTCGTTTTCCTGAATGCAATCTTCTGCACCTCCAAAAACAATACGTCGTTCCTGACGAGATAGTACAGCCTGTTTTTCGTGTAATTAAACGCATTGACTTCCGCCCCCGACGGGGAGGCCGCTTCAGCCTCCGGCTCCGCTGGCGCGGGGATAATAACGGTCGGCGGCGTCTCCGGCTGGGTCCGAACGACGTCCTTCGGGGCGTAGCCAAAACGCGCAAGCGCCTCTTGGGCAACAAACGCCTCCATCGCAGACCGGACCACATCGCGATTTTCGTCAACGATTTTCGGTGTCATCCTGCCAATTTTACTACCTGCCACAGAACATCCAAGGATAAACTTTATGAAATCGTCTGATGGGTCCGACTTAAACTTTTTCAAAGTTTCAACAATCGATTCAAACAGCAGCTTCTGCTTTGCCTCCGCACCAACATTCTCCGGGTTGAAAAAGCCCTTCCGGAGCGCGGCAACGCCACCGAGCGTATTGTCGTCAATACCACCATTTTTTGCGACCTCCGAAAGATCGAGGCGCAAAAAGGCAGCATCATCCATCATATTTGGCTTGTCGGCATCTGCAAAGAACTCGTACTTCAGTCCATCCGTAAGTACACCCAATTTGACGGACTGGCAGGCGTTGAAATAACTCTTGAGTTGGCCAATGTCATCTTTCTTAGCCGCACCAACCCGCTTCGTTTCGAGAGCTATTACGGGAGCGCCGTTATGCAATATTGCGTAATCAACCTTATTTTGGTATTTGTCAGAAAAGTCGGCATGATGCTCAGGAGAAACCTCATCTGGGTTGCCAACGTCATAGCCAAGGGTCGTAAAAAATGGCTGCACAAGGTAGGCGTTGGTCTTAGCCTCGGAGTCAGCTCTTGGGGCTCTGCTTACGGCCTGCTTGGCATGTGCAAGAAGGCGCAGCCGGAACTCTTCTAACTCTGGGGACATTGGTTGACTTCCTAATGATCCATCAAGGTTTGATTCGTGTCAATTTATAGCAAGCGCGGCGCAGAAAAGCGAGGCGAAATCCGCTACCACCCCTCACAACGGGCCGCAGGACGCTTATGTAGATGTGTCAGTTAGCTACCATATATAGTGAAGATCTGGGCCGAGGTTCGCGCCACCGTTGCGAATTACGAATTACGAAAAG
>Ga0302320_10002193_pt1 | contig 46390 bp, 36 predicted proteins | sample Bog_T0_3_FD_202130 | JGI IMG/M metagenome (GOLD analysis project Ga0302320, IMG submission 202130) | Peat permafrost microbial communities from Stordalen Mire near Abisko, Sweden - Bog_T0_3 | ecosystem: Environmental > Terrestrial > Soil > Wetlands > Peat | place: Sweden: Abisko, Stordalen Mire...
TTCAGGCGCAGGAGAACGTCATCGACCTGGGGCTGGCGCAGGAAAAAGTGCGCGTTCAACAGGCCACCACGGAACTGAACGCCGCCTCCAACCGCTCCAAAGTCGGATCCCTGACAAGCCAGCGCGACAAAGCGAGCCAGCTGGTTGCCATTACGCGCGAGCGCCTGGCCAGCATGGAGGTCCGGGCTCCATCGGCTGGCGTGGTCAGCTATCTGATGAATTTCTCGCAAGGCTGGATGAACGCTAAGCCCTTTAAAGTCGGCGACAATCTCTGGCCCGGCAGCGCCATCGCCGAGATCCCCGACCTCGGCAGCTTGCGCCTCAAGGGCAAAGTCGAGGAGATCGATCGAGGCAAAATGCAGTTGGGCCAGGATGTCCGCGTGCTGCTCGACCCGTTCCCGGAGAAGCCGTTCCAAGGCAAACTGGAGGCGATTTCCCCGCTGACGGAGCAGACCTTCGAGTGGCCGCCGTCACGCAGTTTTCGCGCCTTCGGCTCTCTGGGCGCGCCCGACAACCGGTTGCGTCCGGCGATGAACGGCCGCATGGACGTGATTGTGGACCGGCTCCACAACGTCATCAGCGTTCCGGCTAAGGCTGTGTTCGCGCACGACGGGCGGCCCGTCGTTCTGGTGCCAGCCAAGGAAGGGCTGCGCAGCGTTCGGGTAGAAGTGCTGGCGCGCAATCCCGACGAGGTGGCCATCTCCGGCGTGGAGGCTGGCACGCAGGTTGCGCTGGTCGACACGCTGAGCGCGGAAAAGAAGAAGAGCCGCGAATCGAAGGGTTTCGAGGTGAAAGCGAGATGAGCCGACCGTGGAAGGGCGTTCTTTTTATGGTGCTCGCCTCCGGCATCGTGGCTGGAGCGCTCTTCTCGCCCCGGCTGTACAACCGGCTGACCGCACCCGATGCCTCGGCCGTCACGCCCTCCACCAAGGTACGGCGCGGCAGCGTCACGTTCACCGTCAATGCGAATGGAGCGCTGCAGGGGGGTAACTCCAAGATGGTGACCGCGCCGATGATTGGCAGCCAGACCCTCGTGATTACCGAGCTGGCGGAATCCGGCGAACTGGTAAAACAGAACGACATCGTATTGCGGTTCGACTCCACCGACGAAGTCTACAAAATGCGCGAGGCGGAAGCCGACGTGCAGGAGACCGAGCAGCAGGTCGTGCAGGCTGAGAAGGAAGCCGCGGCTAAGGAAGAAGAACTCAACTATGCGTTGATCAAGGCCCGCGGCGACCTGCGCGACGCGGAACTTGAGGCTCGCCGCAATCCTCTGCTGGCAGAAATCGTCGCACGCCAGAACGACCTCGCGCTGCAGGGCGCACGCGACACGCTGGCCAAGCTCGAAGGGGACTATCCCACCAGCAAGGCCACGGCCAGAGCGAGCATCGCCATCCAGACGGCCGCTCGCGACAAAGCCAAGATGCAGGCCGACACGGCCAAACGCAATATCGACATGATGAGTGTGAAAGCCCCGGCGAGCGGCTACATCAACATCGAGCGCAATACGAACCAGAACATGATTTTCTCCGGCATGACGCTGCCGCTGTTTCAGATTGGCGACCAGGCTCGTCCCGGCATGGCGGTGGCGCAAATCCCGGACCTGGAGCATTGGGAAGTTTCGGCGCAGATCGCGGAATCCGACCGGGGCCACCTTTCTATTGGACAACCTGCTGAAATTCGCGTTGTCGCCCTGCCGGGCAAGACGTTCCACGGCCACATCAAGGACCTCGGCGGGACCACCGGTTCGCCCTGGGAGCGGCGCTTCGAGTGCAAACTCAGCCTGGACGACCCCGCCCCCGAGCTCCGCCCCGGTATGAGCGCGCGCATCGTCATCACGATGGAAACGATCAAGAACGCCCTGTGGCTCCCGGCTCAAGCCCTGTTTGAAAGCGACAGCCGGACCTTCGTCTATGTGAAGAGCGGTCGCGGTTTTGTCGCGCACGACGTGAAGCTTGTCCGGCGTAGCGAGAGCAGGGTCGTGCTTACCGGTTTGAGAGAAGGCGACGAAGTCTCTCTGGCCAGCCCCGATGAGACCGGCGACGCCAGCAAGAAGAGCGATTCGGGCAGCCCGACCAAGGCGGTGGCAAAGTGATCGAGCAAGGACATCATTCGGGCCACCTGATGCCGCCTATCACGAGCCGGCGCGCAACGCGTGGCCTTTGGAGCGACCTGATTGAAGCCTTCGGCAATCTGCGCTCTCAGAAAACCCGGACCTTCCTGACCGCGCTCGGCATCGTCTTCGGCGTCGGCTCAGTCATCGGCATGCTAGCCATCGGCGCCGGCGCGCGCGAGCAATCGCTGCAATTCATCGAGCGCTTGGGCGTCCGCAACATCCTGGTCGATTCGATCCCGATGACCAGCGCGGAAGAGATCCAGCAGCGCCGGCGGGTTTCTCCCGGCCTGACGCAGCGCGACGTGCGTGTGCTCGAGTCGAATGTGGAAGGTCTGGAGGTTCTCTCGCCCCGCCGGTTCCTGCACCCGGGCAGCGTGCTGCCGAAGCCCGCGGGCTCGATCCCCGAGCTGTTCGGCGTACGCGCCTCGTACGAGGTCATTCACAATCTGCGCGTCGATGAGGGCCGGTTCATCAGCAACGGGGACGACGACGCCAGCGCCGCGGTTTGCGTTTTGGGCGCCAACGCCAAGGTAAATCTCATCGGGTACACGTCGGCGGTTGGCAAATACGTCAAGGTGAACGACAACTGGCTGCGCGTGATCGGCGTTCTCGGCGAACAGGTGGGCGAAGGAGCCGCCGGAGGCGCACGCGCCATCGACAGGAACAACTCGATTTTCATCCCACTGAACACCTTCCAGTATCGTTTTTGGGATTCGAGCAGCGAGCTCAAAGACGAGCTGGATGGTGTCGACATCAGGCTAAAGGTTGGAGTGGACAGTGTCGCAGCGGCAAAAGTCGTCACGGCCATCCTTAGCTCGACGCACCGCAAGGCCGAGGACTTTACGGTCACCATTCCGGCCGCGCTCCTGGCCCAGCAGAAGCGGACGCAGACGATCTTCACTTACGTCATGGTGGCGATTGCCGCGATCTCATTGCTGGTCGGCGGCATCGGCATCATGAATATCGTGCTTGCGACAGTCATGGAGCGAACGCGTGAGATCGGCATCCGCCGCGCGCTGGGTGCCCGCAAAGGCGATATCGTCCGGCAGTTCCTCACCGAGTCCATGCTTATCTCCATCACGGGAGGATTGCTGGGCATCGCCTTCGGTTTCTTCCTTTCGTGGTGCATCGCTCTGGCGGCGGACTGGAAGACGATTGTCACGATCGGCTCGGTCATCGTGGCATTCGGCGTATCGGCGGCGGTGGGCGTATTGTTCGGCATCTATCCCGCATTTAAAGCGGCGAACATCGATCCGATCGAGGCGCTGCGTTATGAGTAATCCGTCCGCGACGCGCCGCGCGCGGCCGGGCTCGCCGCAGTGGCCTTCCGGCCGGCGCGACTTATTCCGATTCGGCAATCTTTGGCGCGGTTAAACCAAAAGGCTATTTCATGTTTTTGATTCGATCCCTGGCATTCATTCTGGTTGGCGCTTTACTGGCCGGCGCGCAAGAGACGAGTTCCGCCGCCGGACCGCAATCCGATACCCACGCCCCATGGCTTGCTTCCGGAGCCTGGTTCCGCAAGACGTTCTTCTATCGCGACGTCCAGATCAATTTACGGGACCCCATCAAGTTGAAGGATTACGTGGTCGACGGCAAACTGACGCTGTCGCTGCGCAATTACCTCGATCTCGTCATGTTGAACAACACCGACGTGGAGGTGCAGCGTGTTCAACTCGAGTATTCGAAGAACTCCATCCAGCGTGCCTTCGCGGTATTCGACCCGCTGCTCAACAGCAGCTTCGGCGCTACACGTTCCAAGTCCGCGACGACTAACCAGTTGCAGGGCGCGAGTGTGCTCTCCGACCTCACCCAGACGTTCAGCTCCAGCTTCAGTGAGACGCTGCCGACCGGCACGCAGGTCAACGCGGGCATCTCCACGCAAAAAACCTCCACCAACAGCACGTATTATTTCTATAATCCAGCCTATTTGACTAATTTGAGCTTCGGCTTTACTCAACCGTTGCTGCGTGGACGAGGGGCGTATATCACGAAGCTCCCCATCACGATCGCCCGGAAGCAGCGCGTAGCCGCGGGCTTCTCCTACCAGAATTCGCTGATCAATCTGGTGTCCAACGCGGAAAATGCCTATTGGGATGTCATCAGCGCGCGGGAGCGGTTGAAGGTGCAGAAACAGGCGCTGGATCTTTCGGACAAGGCTTTGAAGCGCTCGCGCCAGGAAGTCGAGGTGGGCGCCACCTCGCCGCTCGAAATCTTCCAGCCCGAAGAACAGTACGCGAGTGCCAAACTGAATGTCGCTCAGGTGGAGTATCAGGTGCGGCAGACCGAAGACGTGTTGCGCCGCCAGATGGGCATCGACCTTGACCCGTCTATGCGCGAGCTTCCGCTGGAGTTGACCGAGCAGGTCTCGCCGCAGGTGGATGACACGCCCATCGACCGGGAGGCTCTGGTACGGCAGGCAATCGGAGCGCGCCCCGATCTCAAGAACATCCTAACCGGCATCGAGGTGAACAACCTGCAAATCCGGAATGCCGTCGAGGGGCTCAAGCCCCTGCTAAACCTCAACGCCTCCTATACGACCACGGGCAACGGGGGACGCTATATCCCCAGCACAACGGCAGCCGATGGCACCACCATTCTGCTCCCGCCAGTGCCTGGCGGCATCACCGATGCCTTCGGCCAGATGTTCGGCTTCAGCTATCCCACCTGGCAGTTCAGCCTCTCGCTGCAGCTCCCCTTGCGCGATCGCGCGGCTGCCGCGAACCTGGCCGACGCCGTCGTCGCCAAACGCATTAACACATTGAATCAGCGCACGACCGAGCAACAGATTCGGCAGGACGTCCTCACCGCCGTCACTCAGGTGGAGAGCAGCCGCGATGGCGTCAAACTCGCCAAGATCGCCGTGGACTTCGCCCTGAAGCGCGTGGAAGCGGATCAGAAACGCTACGAACTGGGCGCCATCACCGTGTTCTTCCTGCTGTCGGGCCAGACTGACCTTGCCAACGCCGAGTCGAATCTCGTCAGTCAGATCATTCAACACCGCCGCGACCTTCTGAACCTGCAACAGCGTCTGGGTACGCTGCTCGCCGACCGCGGTATCGTCGTGCAGTAGCTCTCAGGCCATTGCATTTCCGAGCCCCAACTCGCAAGCGGTTTTCTCTAGTGATAGCATGTCGCTCGACAGGAGCAACGGATGAACGGTTACCAACGCATAGCCACGGCATTGAAGGGCGGGCCCGTCGACAGAACGCCAGTCATGCTGCACAACTTCATGATGGCTGCGCACGAGGCCGGGATCACCATGCGGGAGTTCCGCTCCGATCCGCGCCAGATCGTGCGCGCCTTCACTGAATCGGTTGAGCGCTACGACCAGGACGGTCTCATGATCGACATCGACACCGCGACGCTCGCCGCTGCGTTAGGTGTCCCGGTCGCCTACCCCGAGGACGAGCCCGCGGTGTGTCGTGGCGCGCGCCTGTCAAGTCTGGCGGAAGTGGACGAATTGCCGCCGCCTGACGTATCGAAACACCAGGGCGTGCAGGTTTGGCTGGAGGCCGTCCGCCTGCTCAAGCGGGAATTCGACGGCGAGGTTTTCATCCGGGGCAACTGCGACCAGGCGCCCTTCAGCCTGGCATCTCTCATGCGCGGAGCGGAGGGTTGGATGCTCGACCTGATGGATCCGGCCAACGAGGCCGCGGCGTTCCGGTTGCTCGACTATTGCTATGAGGCGGGCACTCAGTTTCTGCGGCTGATGGCCTCGACCGGGTGCGACATGTTGTCTAACGGCGACAGTTCGGCCGGCGCCAGTCTGATCTCACCGCGGATGCACCGCAAGTTTGCCCACTCCTACGAGACACGCCTCGCGGCGTTTTCGCACGAATTGGGCCTACCCTATGCGCAGCACGTCTGCGGCAATGCTCGCCCGATCCTGGCCGACCTGGTCGCGACGGGTGCGGACGCAATCGAACTGGACTTCAAGACCGATGCGCAAAGCGTGCATGACGCGCTGAAAGACCGCGCAACGCTGATCGGCAACATCGACCCGACCGGCGTCATGGCACAGGGCACACCGGGATTGGTCGAAACGAAATGCCGTGAACTGACGGCCATATTCTCGGATACATCGCGGTTGATTCTGAACGCGGGCTGCGCGCTGCCCCCGGCGACTCCTTCGGAGAACCTGCGAGCCATGATCCGCGCAGCCCAAGGTTGCTGATCCTGTGACACATCGAGCGCTGGCTGCCCCGACAACCGACGGACAGCAGTTTCTGGCACACACATTCATCGCTTTGTGAAGAGGCGATCCGGCCTGAAGCATCATTCGCGCCGGACCCCAGGTTGATTGAGAGACAGGATGCTCATCGCCAGTTCCTTCAATACCTGTCTTTGGACGGGATCTTCCGCAGAGAGATGATTGGCCGGAGGCGCACTGGCACTCCAGCTTGTCGCGCGCATCCTGATCCCCATGCTTCTGCTGTTCCCGGCTGCGGGCATGCCAGGATTCCTCCGGGGCGACAAGCAAAGCCGGCATCCGGTCTTCTGAGAAGGGCCGGGGCAGATGGTTGAACAGATCCTGATTCCAGTCCTATTGCTCGCTTGCCTGGCCGCGGCCGCTTGGATGCACTTCTGACCCGTTCGAGAGCGTGGCCTCCGCATCTTCCCACCGGTTCAAAGCCTGCCGCGCCGCCTCAGCCACCACCTGTACAGAATAGGACGTTGCCAGCCGGCGGTCGAACCAGGTGTGGTTGCTATTCGACCGATCCGCGTCCAACGCGACAACCTCCAGGGAGGGTAGGCCTTGCCGCAAATCGAGCAGCCCGGCTAAGGCCTCGTCGCATCCCGGAGGTGGAGTGAAAAGCACAGAAGCCTCCTTCTGGCGGGCCAGAAGCAGTCCCTCCTCGAAGGTTGAAGCCATGGCGATCTCGACGTCTGCATGTTCAAGCGCCGAGAGGATCAGGCGACGGTAGACTCGGCCGGACTCTACAAACACGACAACGGGCTTCAGCCTCCCTAGCGCGGCCCGTACCGCCACGATCAATTGGATTGGCGTGAACGGCTTCGCAAGAACGGATTCACTTCCGGCATTCAGTTTCCGCAGCCAACTTGGGTCTCCGGTGATGTACACGATCTTCGATTTGTGGCGTGCCCGACGCAGATCCTCCACGAGTTCGGTGCCAAAACCATCGGGGAGGAGCAGGTCCACCACTGCAAGGTAAGGACGGAATCCACCCTCCCGGACTTTGCCCTTGGCCTCCGCTACGCTACCCGCTTCCTCTATACGCCATCCCTCGTGTTCGAGGATAATGCGGGCGAGGCCTCGCACCGCATCGTCGTCGTCGACGAGCAGTATGCCGACTTTCTCACTCATTCAATCCTCCGCCGCCGGCCTGAAGCCTCTTTGAACGAAGCAGTATCCACGCGCCCACGTTTCAACTGCCCGCTGCGAGCCCCGTCGGGGCCGCAAAGAGACTGTGGATCGAAACAAGGCTCACGCCGTCTCGATCTCTATGTTCTCCAGGGTAAATCGTTCGGCCGAAGCAGTCCAGTCCCGATTCCGATCTCCCCTGTCCCCGCTTCAAAAGCTGAACCAACTCAGGCAGCGGATGAAGTCGGAGCAGTGGCACAAACCAACCATGGATCTCAACCGCGCGCAGTAAGTCTGAGGATCGTACCGCTTCAAACAGCTCAACGGGTTGTTCTGGTATCGCGTCGACGCATCCCGCGATCCGGCTACCATTGCGGCTCATCTTCGAATCTCCCGAGCAGAGCGGGGCCGCCTCATCAAGCAGCAGGAGGAGACCTCCGGTGACATCAGCCGCCGCCGTGGGACCGGCCAAGCAAGCCAGCCCGATGAATCTCCACCGAAAGTTGCCAAGTTTCGGCATCATCGCCCGTCAGGTTTGGGACTCTGGATGATTGGCCTCGGCGGATTCCCTCTCCCGCCGGCTAAGAATCTAATTGTCTGCGCGACCGACCTATTCGCCTGTATACCCATTGGCGCTCTTTGGTTGGCCCGGTTCTCCCAGACCCTTCGCGGGATTCACCAACGGCACACAAAAGGACCGATGCTCGGCGACCGCGCCCCCTCGTCACCGGGAACGCACACCATCAGCGTCCCGCCGAGGCGGCTTGGGGTTTGCTCTCCTGGAATGGCCTGACGGGCCGTCCGTGCCTTGTTGAATAGCCTTCCTCTGTCCGGTCGAAGCCTCTTCGCACCGCACAGCCCGGACTGCCATTCCCCCCAAAGCACGTAGACGCCCCGCCCTCCGGCTGTTCCCTCGAACGCAGAGCCGAAGCGAGTCGAGCGGCAACTCTCACCGTTCAGCAAGCGACTGATGAAATGCCGCCCGTGCTGCCCGTTTACTCTTAAGTGGGAGCATAGGTGCTAGCATCAGTACTAGTACTTCAGACCCTGCTCACTGAAACTATAGTACCAATCGCCGGATGCGTCCAGCACATTTTTTTAACCCCAGTTCTCGGGCGACGCGGAGACAGCACCAAACTCGCACCCATGAAACTGGGAGTTGCTGCCCCGCGCAGAGCGCGGTTTTGGATTCGGCGCGCCGGTCACTCCGAAGGCGGACAGGCAGAACTGGAATGGAAAGCAGGCATACTCTGTGAGAAATCGCCGCCTCTTCCCGTCCCTGGGGAGCAAACGCATGCTACGCCCGCGGAGCACGCTGTGCGCGGCACTGGGAGTGAAACGCCCGTCTGAGCAAACACACAAAATGGGGGCGTCCAGCGCGCCACGCGCGGAGCCCCCAGCCTGACGCCATAGCCGTCTCCTTGAGAGTCTGCCGGTCGCTGACAAACACTCCGAGGCGGGTCGGCGAAAGGTCTACCACCGGTTTTGAATTGGAAAGGAGGGCGCGGGATCAACGTGACGCAGGATACATCACGCACTCTTCGCGCGGCATCGCGATCCAGGCGATGATGTAGGCTATCAAGCCCAAGCCGTGCAAAATGATACCCGCCAGAAACGCAACTCGAACCAAGGTCACGTCCCAATCGTTGTGCCGTGCGATGCCAGCGCAGACGCCAGCGATCTTCTTGCCTTGGTTCACTCGCACGAGCCTGGATCTCACATGGGGGCCGGGCTGTGGAGCGTCAGGTGCGACCGCCCCGCAACTGGGGCAGAACCGGTCTCCACTTCTCATCTCTTTGCCGCAGGTCGTGCAGAACATAGCCGCCTCCCTTGATGAATCGTCCGCTCGCTAAACCGCTTGCCCTTCACAAACAGGTACGCAACTGCCCCGTTGCTTGTTCCGGCGAGCAAAGGCTTGGGATGAAGTGAGTCGAGACCAAGGCGGGATGCCGCCCGTAATAAATGGAACATCCTCGCGGCACGCAACGGTTGCGGAGGCCTGCGAAGCGTGGCGGCATGAAAGGCATCCGGCCTGTTCCGCCGGGAGTTTCCAATGGACAAATGAGGCGCGCTAATCGATCCAGCCCATCGCCTTAAGCGTCTTGCGCGGCTCCGTGTCGTCGAAAAACAGCAGCGCCTTCACCAGCCGGCCGTCTTCCAGCGCCACGGCATGGGGAGGATCGGTGAATTTGAAGGCATCACGCAGGACCTTCAGATCCAGTTGATCCAACGCGAGCCGCGAATTAAAGCCGGTTCGCTTCAAGAAGATCGCGCCCCACTTCGGATTGACGGTCGGGACCGACACCAACTGAATCCCGTTCTTCCAGTGATAGGTCGAGAAGCCCTCCTTGGCCGCCGCGAAGCAGTGCGCGCACTCAGGATCGAAGAAGAACACGAACACCTTGCCTGTGCGCAGCGGCAATGGCTTGCCGTCAACCGTCACGCTGGGCGGCGCGACGACGCCTCCGCCGCGCAAGGCCTGATAGCCGTAAAGGACGCCCGCGAAGATTGCAATCGAGACGAGAACGGCTGCTGCCTGTTTCCCGGCGCGTGAAGGTATCGACCAGAGGCCGGCTAGAACGGCCAGCAGAAGCATGGCGGCGTCACCCACAAAAAACCCTGGCCCGACCACGCGCTTCAGCCACGGAAAACAACTGCAATCGCCGCCCTGCAAGGTCTTATAGTTCGCTGCGAAATACACCATGAAGACCAACAACAACCCGCCGCAGATCCAGGCGCCCCAGCGCCGCCAGCGTGGCACAAGAATCAGAAGGGCGCCTAACGTCTCGGCGATTCCCACCGCGAGGGCGCCGGCGAGCGCGAGCTGACGCGGTACCAGGGCCTGGACCAGACGCTCGGACCAGGAGATGGGATCGATCAGTTTCCAGAGACCCGAAGAGAGAAACAGGAGTGAAAGAGCAACTGCCGCAAGTGTGGCCACTAGGTGCTTCCAAAATGGACCCGCACTTGCCTGAAGGGTCAGAAAGGGCTGCTCGGTCCCTTGTGCCATACTGTCATCCATGCTGCCTATTGTAGCCCTGCCCGGCCTGTTGGTTCTGAGCCTGGCAGCCACTTCGCCGCTGGAGCAGCAGGCCGATCTGATCGTTGAAAACGCAACAATTTACACGGTGAACAAGGCGCAACCAAAAGTCCGCGCGCTGGCCGTGAAAGACGGCCGGATCCTGGCCGCTGGAGACGATCTTTCCGCCTATGTGGGTCCGGCCACGCGGCGCCTTGACCTGCGCGGCGCGACGGTCATCCCCGGCCTCATCGATTCCCACGCGCATCTGGAAGGGCTTGGAGGCCTGCTCGAATCGGCCGACCTGCGCCACGTGCGCACCGTCGCCGCGGTCGCCGAGTATGTCCGCAACCAGGCCGCGCAGCGCAGGCCCGGCGAGTGGATCGTCGGCAGGAATTGGGACCAGACCAACTGGGGTGGACAGTTCCCGGCCGCGCGCGACCTGGACGCCGCCGCCCCGGCGAACCCCGTGTTTCTGAGTCGCGTGGACGGCCATGCGGGCTGGGCGAATTCCGCCGCCCTGAAACTGGCCGGGGTCACGCCCCAGACACCCGAGCCATCCGGCGGCCGCATCATCAAGGATGATCGGGGACAGCCGACAGGCATTTTCGTCGACAAAGCGATGTCGTTGGTTTCCTCTAAGATTCCCGGGCCTTCGGCCGGTCAGGTCCAGCACAGGCTCGAACTCGCTACGCGTGAGTGTGCACGGCTCGGCTTGACCACGGTCCACGACGCGGGCATTTCTAAGCTGGATCTGGACGGCTACCGCGCCCTGATCGCCGGCCACAACCTGCCAATCCGCGTCTACGCCATGATCGGAGGCACAGGCGCGCTGTGGCGCGAGTACTTGCACCGAGGACCCGAGGTTGGCGAGCAGCTTACTGTGCGCTCCATCAAGTTGTACGCCGACGGAGCGCTGGGGTCCCGGGGCGCGGCTCTGTGGCAACCGTACACGGATGATCCCGGCAATTCGGGATTGCTGATGACCACCAAAGAGGAGATTGCGAAGGTGGCTCGGGACGCGGTAGCGTACGGTTTCCAGGTGTGCACGCACGCCATCGGGGACCGCGCCAACCGCACCGTGCTCGACGGTTATGCCTTGGCGCTGGGCGGACCCAACGACAAGCGATTCCGGATCGAGCATGCGCAAGTCGTCTCGCTGCCGGACTTTCAGAAGTTCAAGCAGTTCTCGATCCTGCCGTCCATGCAGGCCACGCATGCCACTTCCGACATGCGTTGGATCGAGCAGCGCGTCGGTCCCGATCGCGTTGCCGGCGCTTATGCCTGGCAGACGTTCCTCAAACTCGGCATTCCTGTCGCGAACGGCAGCGACTTCCCCGTGGAAGAGCCCAACCCGATGCTGGGCCTCTACGCGGCCATCACGCGTCAGGATGTGGAGGGTAATCCTCCCGGCGGCTGGACGCCGTCTCAGCGCATGACGCGAGCCGAGGCGCTGGAGAGTTGGACGCTTTCCGGCGCCTACGCCGCCTTCGAGGAAAAGACGAAGGGATCGCTGGAGCCGGGGAAGCTGGCCGATTTCATCGTGCTCGACCGCGATATCATGGCGGTACCGGAGTTGCAGATTCCCGGAACGCGCGTCCTGAAGACGTTCCTCGGCGGCAGGCTGGTACACGAGATCCAATGACGTTTTCCCGGATGATTGCGGCGGTTGCGTTAGCGGCGTCCGTCACAGCGCTGCCCGCCTGGGGTCACGCTGACATCCTGATCGACGAGGATGTCCACATCAGCCCCGCCAAGGTGCGCCCGCTCGAGTTCGATGTGCGCGTGAAAGGGACCCGGGTGCTCTGCACTTACCATGTCGAGCAGGGCCGCTCGGGCGTGCGCGCTGTCTTGCTGAAGCGCGGCGACGTCAGGCTCTGGCTGGCCGAGCGTCCGCACAGCATCCTGGCTTCCACCGCTTACGCGGATTCTGACGGTTTCTCCTGGCTCGTCGCCGAACCTGGCGCCTACTCCATCGTCCTTGACAATCGTCTGGAAGGGCGCGATGAGGCCGTGGTCCGGTTGCAGGTGAGGCTGGTTTCGGGCGACGGCATCAACGCACCCGTGCAGCGCGCCGCCCCGGTGCGTGCTCGGGTCGTCGTGTGGGTCTCCGTGCTTCTATTTGCTGTGCTGGCGCTGTTATCCGGCGGACGCATCCACGTCGCGCTCGAACGGCGCCGCTTCCGCCGCGACAACCCGCTCTGGCTGTGACCGTCCTGATGAGACCGCTATCTAACACGATCATGAGATCATTCAAAGGCGAATGACAGTTATTCCTGGACGGCTATTTTGACCTGTCGCCGCCTCATCTGCTCTTTGTGCTCAGAATCCGCGGCGCGGCGATTAGCGAGTACACATATACGCCCAATGAAGTTCGACGACCCGCAAAACTTCATGCTTTCGATGGCTCCAAAAGCCAGTGGCAGATGTGGTCGCGTTTCCCTCCCGCCCGGATGAGTTGCGGTCCCCATTCCCATTTCGGTGGCGCACGGGCGGTCTGCCGGGCAGTTCCACAAACCCGGTTTCCTACCGTTTCCTTCAGCCGCGCATGCTCTGCCTAGTCCCGGGGTCCTGCTTGCGGCATGGACCCTTGGTACTTGGTCTGATAGGCTGCGTCTCCCAGGCAACGGCCCTTTTCGGCATTTGAAGCACAAAAGTGGCATCTTTCCCGCTCGCGAGCGTCCCTTGCCAGAAACACGGCGGCGTGATGCGTCTGAACCGAAGTCCTGGTCCTGCCCTTGAGTAGTTCTATGGAACACAGGACTTTATATTGCTTGGCTATACCACTGCTGTACCCCCCGTAATTGAGATATCAGATTCATGGTTAACTCACGCGCTGGACAGCATTCTGAAGTTGTCAGTGAGTACGACGAAAGGCAACCAAGAGTATGGCAAGGTTATTCAGCCTCGAAGACGGCGGGCGCATTGTACCGAGCCTCCGGTATCAGCGCGATCCCATGCACTTCCCCATCGAGCGGGAACTCCGGTTCCGCCTGACAGGGAAGCGGGATGAGCCGGCGGGCTCCGGCATGACCATCGACATGGGCAGCAAGCGTCTTGTTTTTCGCACCGATCAGACAGTGCCCACAGGCAAGCGACTTGATATGGCGATCAGTTGGCCGGCCCAACTCGATCAGAAATGCGCTTTGAAGCTGATCGCAAGTGGCAGGATCGAGCGCGCCGACTCCGGCGTGGTCGCCGTCTCCATCGAGCGCTTTGAGTTCCGCACGTTAGGCATGAATGGCCTTGCGATCTGACGTCTCTGAATCAGGCTGTGCAACTGGGTTTTGAAAGCCGCAAAGGTGGCTGGCGCGCCCGGAACACTCCGCGTCAACTTTGGGACTTCAGCGTCGCTGACTACCGCTTCATCCAGCCGGCGCGCGGCCCGGATTTCCCGTCAGGCGTGATACATTGAGTCGTCATGAATTTGGCAGGCCGGTCTGAGTGGGAGATCCTCCTCTTTGCAGGGCTGCTTGCCCTCTCGATGGGGCTTTTTATTGCGCGCTTCGGGCGAGTGCTGCGCGTAATCTTGCGCTCAAAATCGGACGCTGACTTTCATCTCACGCCGATTCTTCCCCGGGTAGCCGATTTTTTCTGGCAGGTCATCTGCCAGGCGAAGGTAATCCGCTACCGGCCGTTTGCGGGCCTCGCGCACGCCCTGGTGTTCTGGGGCTTCTGTGCCTTCTCGATCGTCTCCATCAACCACATTCTGCTTGGCTTCGGCCTGCATTGGATAGACGCGAAATCCGGCCACTTCGGCCCGGTCTATTTCTTTTGCGCCAGCCTGTTCGCGGGAACAGTCTCCGTTGCCATCCTCCTGCTGACGTACCGCCGCTTTGTGATGCGGCCCAAGTGGCTGGGAGACAAGGTCAGCCTGGAGTCCGGCTTGATCGCCCTGCTCATCCTGACGCTGATGCTCACCTACCTGGGAGACTACTGCCTGGCATTGGCCCCGGCGAGCACCGCTGCTCGGCTTCTCTGGTGGACGCACACGGCAGCCCTGTTGGTTTTTCTGCCGCTGATTCCCCACACCAAGCACCTCCATCTGCTGCTGGGCCCCATTGCTGTCTTCCTTTCCCGGGGAGGCTTCGCACGCATCCCGCCTCTGGTTGGAGAGGAGGACTTCGGCCTGGTGACGGGGAAGGACATCACACGACTGGTCGCCCTCCAGGCCTATTCGTGCGTGGAGTGCGGCCGCTGCCAGGAGCACTGCCCCGCCTACAATACCGGCAAGCTGCTGAACCCCAAAGAAATCGTTTTAGGATTCAGGTCTTATCTAAATGTAAATAAAGAACATTCTGAACATCCTCTCCTCGGGATCCACCTTGCGGAAGAGGCCGTCTTCCAATGCACGACGTGTGGAGCGTGCGAGTACCAGTGCCCGGTTGGCGTCGAACACTTGCCGCTGATTGTCGGCCTACGCCGGGGCGCGGTGAACACAGGCGCCTGGGAAGACGAATACGGTGGGGAACTCTTCCTGAAACTCGAGCGCAGCGGCAATCCGTTCGGCATGTCTCAGTTCGAACGCGACAAATTCATCAAGAAAGCGGAACTGCCGTTTTACGATGGCAGCCAGGACTACTTGCTCTGGCTGGGTTGCATGGGATCGTACGATCCGGCCGGACGGGAGATCGTTACGGCCCTGGCTCAGGTGATGAGATACCGTGGCGTGACCTTTGGCGTTTTAAAAAAGGAGCGATGCACAGGCGACGCGGCGCGGAGGTTAGGCAACGATCTGGCATTTCAGCAACTCGCCGAGTTCAATATCGCTCAGTTGAGAGCCGCCAGAGCAAAGAAACTGATCTCAATCTGCCCGCACTGTGTCCGCACCATTTCCGAGGACTGGAAGGAGTTTGGACCCGCATTTGAGATTGAGCACCACTCGGTTTTCCTCGCCCGGCACGACTCGGCGCTCCCAGCCGCCCCGTCCACCGCTACTCTCGTCTACCACGATCCTTGCTATCTGGGCCGCTACCAGGGCGTCTATGAGGAACCGCGCGCTGTAGCGCGGTCTTCAGGCCACCTCGTGGAACCACCCCGCTCGCGAGACCGTGGGTTCTGCTGTGGCGCCGGTGGAGGCCTGACTTTCCTCGGAGAAGAGAAAGGCACCCGGATCAGCCATGCACGAGCCGCTGAGCTGACAGCAACCGGGGCCAGCGCCGTCGTGGCGGCGTGCCCCTTCTGTAACAGCATGCTGCGGGATGCGCTGCCGGCTGTTCGTCCCGCAAACACGCCGCAACTGATGGATATCGCACAGCTTGCCGCTGCGCGCCTGCCCCCCAGTGCAGAGCCGCGAGGGTAAGAGAGCGGCCAACCATCGCTTTTTGCAAAGGGCCGCTCTTTGATATTCTCTGTGCCGACTGTGCGTTCGCGTAAACTGCGCAACCGTGCAGCGCGCATGCTAACTTTGTCGCATGGGCGCTTTGCCGAACTTGGATGACCCTCTCCGCTTCGATCGACCCGCACCTCCGGCTGCCGTGGTGATCTTTGGGGCAAACGGCGACCTGACGCAGCGCAAGCTGATGCCCGCGCTTTACCGGCTCGCCTTCGAAAGACGTTTGGCCCCGGGTTTCGCTGTGCTCGGCACCTCGCGAACCGCGATGAGCGACGAGGAGTTCCGTGTCAAGATGCGGGCGGGCGTTGAGAAGTTCCTGGAAGATTCGCCTTTCGATGCAGGCCTCTGGGAGGAGTTCGAGCGCGGGCTATACTACCTTGCCGGTGACATCGCGGGCGACGAGCTTTATAAGGCCCTCGCTGCGAAGCTGGCGGAGGTGGAGACGGAAAGACACACCGGCGGCAACGCTCTGTTTTACCTGTCTACCCAGCCGAGCTACTACGCCCGTGTCGCGGAGGGTCTGGGCGCAGCCGGCTTGCAGCATGCTCCGCAGGATGGCGCCTGGCGGCGCATCATCATCGAGAAGCCCTTCGGCCACGACCAGCAAAGCGCGCGCGAGCTGAACGCGCGTCTGCACGGCGTCTTCGATGAACGCGATATCTACCGCATCGATCATTATCTCGGCAAGGAGACGGTCCAGAACATCCTGGCGTTCCGCTTCGGCAACGGCATCTTCGAGCCGCTGTGGAACCGGCGCTATGTGAACCACGTGCAGATCACCGCCGCGGAGAACATCGGCGTCGAGGGACGAGGCGCCTATTATCAGGAAGCCGGCGCGCTGCGCGACATGATTCAGAACCACCTGATGCAGGTGATGGCGACCATCGCCATGGAGCCTCCGGCCGTGTTCGAATCGGATGCCGTGCGCGATGAGCGGGCGAAGCTGTTGCGCTCCATTCGCATTCTGACGCCGGAGGAAGTGGCCACGCACGCCGTGGCTGGACAGTACGGTCCGGCGCAAATCGGCGGCGAACGGCTGGCCGGTTTCCGCGAGGAGAAGGGCGTCGCGCCGGACTCGCGGACCGACACCTACGCCGCGGTAACTCTCTTCGTCGAGAACTGGCGCTGGGCGGGCGTCCCGTTCTACATCCGTAGCGGCAAGCGGCTGCCGAAGCGCGTGACCGACATCGCTATCCAGTTCAACACCGCGCCGCTCAGCCTGTTCGCCGATGGCGAGCCCGGCCGGTGGCCGAATCTGCTGGTGGTCCGGATTCAGCCGGAGGAGGGCATCTCGCTGCGCTTCTTCTCCAAGCGTCCGGGCTCGGGCATGACCCTGCGCCCGGTCACGATGGACTTCAATTACGGCACGAGCTTTGGCGAGCGCTCCCCCTCCGCTTACGAAACGCTCCTGCTGGACGCGCTGCAAGGCGACGCTACTCTCTACACCCGGCAGGACATGGTGGAGGCCAGTTGGGCGGTCGTCCAGCCGATCCTGGACGTCTGGGATGGGAGCCAGTTCGAATTCCCCAACTACGCGTCCGGAACGTGGGGTCCCAAACAATCCGATGAGATGCTGGCACGCCGAGGCCACGTGTGGAGGATCCCGTAATGGCCGCCGATGCGCCCCAGTTGCTGCGCGAGCTGGACGAGACGTGGCGGACGCTGGGCCACGATGAGAGCAAAGCCGAGGGCAAGGATCAGGACACGGGCGTCCTGCGCGCCTGCGCCATGACGCTCATTGTCGCGGCCGCCGAGGCTGATGACGAACAGGAACTCGGGGCCATGCTTTCGAGCCTGATGCAATTGCACCCGTCGCGCACCATCGTCGTGCGTACGTGTCCGCACCGCGATGCGGTGGAGGCGCGGACGTCGGTGCAATGCTGGATGCCCTTTGGCCGGCGCCAGCAGATCTGCGGCGAGTGGATCGAGATCTATGCGGGCACCGCTCAATTCGGCGAGGTGGCGCTGCTGCTGCTGGGGCTGACCGTGCCGGACCTGCCGGTCGTGTTTTGGGTGCGCCACACCGCGCTGGGACATCTCGACGCACTGCGCCCGGTGCTGACTCTGGCGACGCGGGTGATTGTCGATACCTCGGAAGCGGATGAGCAGGAGAGCGCCCTGGACGCTGTGCGATCCTTAGCATCGGGAGTGGAAGACGCTCCTCATCCGCATTGGCGGCTGGCCGATCTGGCCTGGGGCCGCATCACCCGCTGGCGCAAAGCGCTGGCCGGTATCCTGCGCAATGCGCCCGCGCCGACCTCGGGCACAATCCACTGGGCGGGCGAGAAGATGTCCATGCCTGCCTGCTATCTGGATGCGTGGTTGCGAAGCATGTATCCCGCGATTGAGATCGAACTGGCCTCATGCGACCCCGTACGTCCTCCGGTAGACGTGGGCCGCATCCGCGTTGTGCAACTGAACGGTCCAGGAGTGGACGTTCGTCTGGAACGGCCCACGGGCGGCACAAACGTCGTCGCGACCACGGATGGGCTGCAGAGCGGCTTGGTATTTCCACGTCTCGACGAAGCGGCACTGCTCGCCGAGGAACTGGGGATCGCGGGCCGCGACCATCTTTTTGAAGCAGCGCTCAAGATCGCTCGGACTGGCTGAAAAGCTCGGGGCAGTTCCAGTTGAGGGCGGAGTCCGTCAGTCTCTTGAGGCTGTGCGTGCCGGCGCCTGCGCGCGGATCGCCAGGATCATGCTCGATGGCCGGCGGCCAGCTCCGTAACCGAGCGAGAAACCGAGCGGCCTGACACGCGAGGGATCCTGGAACGCTTCGGCAAGATCTCGCTGGTACAGACGCTTGAACGGCTTCACGGGAGCGCTGTACTCGCCGTACAACCGGACCTGCCAGGCTGCGTTTTGGAAATAGCTGTACGGAACCCCGGTGTCGTCTTGCAGCACCAGGTTGCTCTTGTCCAGGATGTAGCGCCGCAAACCGCTGCACATCCCCCAATGCAGCAGGAACTGGGCAGATTTCACCAGAGTGTCAGGCGTGCCGAGGCTATCAAGAAAGCGCCCGAAAGCAGGATTCTTCTCGAAGGCCGGGCCCAGATCGGTCGAGAAATAGTAGAGCGTGCGGCTGGTCGTTTCGTTCCCGCGGTGGAAATGAATCTGCACTGCTTTGTGTTTGCGCACCGGCGGGTCGGTCTGTTCTTCAGGTCCGAATTCGCCCGACTGGGAGAGCTGTCCGTACTGGACATGCTCAATCGTGTATCCACTCCGCTCCAGCAACAGCAGAAGCATGGGCAATAATCCGTCGGCGACGCGCCCGCGAAATTCACTGTCCATTTCACGGGTCACGAAGAAGCTTCGCTCAAAAATCGACGACACGGACTGTTTCCAACCGTCCAAATCCCGGCCGAGAGTCTTTGCGTTATAGCGTTGCGTCACGCGCAGGCTCCCGACGGGCTCCAGACCTGCCATCACCATGACTTTGCCTTCCGGGAAGAACCGGGTCAGGTACAAGACGTCGGGGCCGCTGAAGGGATAGAAGACATACTGGCCCGTGTGCTGGATGGAGGCGAGCTCGCGTTTCTGAAAGTCCGTGACGGGTTGGAGCTGCTCGGTCCGGAGCTGGTTCCAGTTCGAGTTGAACTCAGCCGCATAGGCTTTCCACGACGTCGTGTCTTCGAGAGCACGGAACGGACCGTCCGCGCGCCCCTTCATGCCGCTCAAAAAGCGGGCCGTGTCGTTCCAGCCTTGCGCTTCGACGGAACCCGCGGCCGTTGGCCGGTTCTCGGCTGCTCGTGGAGTGCAGCCTTCCGCCGCTAGAGTGAGGGCCATCAATACCGCGCAAACGGCCATACGATTCTTATGTTTACGAATGGGAATAATACCAGGGATGCACATGAAAAGGAGCGGCGCTCGAGACCTGCTTTTTTCAGTATATCGGCGGCGGGCATCGCCACGCGCTCTGAGAGCCGCAAAATCGCCGCAGAATTGACGGCCGTCGAGATACTCAACTCGACGCGGAGGCATTCCGAACGCGGACGGACGCGTCGCGAAACGATCGCCTGAGGCTACGGAAGATCTCAAATCACGAGCCATCCAGGAGGCCGGCGCTCCCCCGGGACCGCCGATCTCCAGATCGGCTTCGTCCGGCTCGCACTTTGGCCGTCGGCAATTGCCGGCAAACTCCCGGGCGCGCAAATGTGCATTGGAGCTGCCGCTCACGCGCGCCGCTCAAAGCCGATCTGGAGATCGGCGTTCCCAGGGGTGGCGGCCGTGCAGGAGCCGGGATGACCCGGCGGCCCACTCATGGGAATGAAAACCCGATGACTTTAGAACGAGCCGTGCCATGGCGGCATGTGCGTTTCATAACAAATGCCTGTCGCCTGCCCGTTTCCCAGCGCCCCTCAGCCAGCCTCACTGGTTGTTCTTGCCGCCACGTTTGAGGCGGATTCAAACATCCGTTGCCACTCTTGGAACATCAAGGAGAGGTCAGGAGTTTCTGGTACCCCAAAGCATGAGTAGTTTGAAGCCTTGGACTTCGTGGGCCCTACAGGCCGCGGGCGTCTACAGTTTGGTGTGGACCGCGATTGCGGCCTTGCAACCCGGCGCGATACAGGCGTCGCTCGGATTAGGCCCCGTCCACCCTCTCGCCGTGTGGTTCGCTCTGCTCTGCGCCGTTGCGCTCGGCGGTGCGGTCTTGCTGATCGCGGCTGCCGATCCCTCCCGCTATTGGCCCTTTATCCTGCTTTCGGTAGTGGCGAAGTGCGGCGCGTTTGCCGGAAACCTCCTGCTTGTCTGGCGGGAAGAATTCCCCCGGCGTTCGCTGGTGCTCGCCTCCGCCGGCGACTTGGTCTGGGCGGTGGTTCTCGGAGCTGTGCTGCTCGCGGTACACGAGGGCACATTGGGCCGGAGGCGTTGCGTCTCCTCGGAGATCCTCGGCCTGGCGCTGCGGACTCGCACCAATGTTGGAGTTTCGCTGGAGGAACTGAGTCGTTTATCGCCGGTACTCCTGGTGTTTTTGCGGCATTCCGGGTGTATGTTCTGCCGCGAAGCGCTGGCCGACCTGGCTAGCCGGCGCAAAGAGATCGAAGCGAACGGCACCCGGCTCGTCCTGGTCCATATGGGCACGGAGGAGCAGGGCGTCCGCGTCTTCGCGAGATACGGACTGGAACACGCAACACGCATCGATGACCCGCGGCGCTCCCTTTATCGCGCTTTCGGACTCCCGCGCGGAACGATAGGCATGTTCCTATCGCCCCGGCTCTGGGCACGGAGCTTTCAGGCGGCCATCCTCGGTCGCAACCTGATGGGCCGGTTCACTGGCGACGTTTTCCAAATGCCCGGCGCATTCCTGCTGTATTACGGACAACTCGTGCGTTGCTACCGGCACCAGAATCCTTCGGACCGCCCGGACTACATGGCGCTGGTCACCGGCGCCTCCTACGCTGCCGAAGAGTTCCGGGGCTGACCCACACTACTTTCACTCTCAACCTGCGCACCGGGCCGAATCCGGCAAAGGGGAAAGGCCTGTCCGCAATCGTGCCGTGCCTTCTCTTTTCCTGAATCCCATTCAATAACTAGTCATCTATTGACGTGTAGAGCACATTCGACAACAGTACAAGGAAAGAAGGAAATCATGAGCACAACGAGCAATCTGGCTGTATTGGATCAGAAGGTCAATGAGGCGATCCTGACCGGCAAAGCCATGGAGGCGTTTGACGAGTTCTACGCCGACGGCGTCGTCATGCAGGACAACGCGGATGAGCCCTGGGTGGGCAAGGAGTTCAACCGCGAGCGCGAGATCAAGTTCTTTGGTTCCATTGAAACCCTGCACGAACTCAAACTCGTTTCGAGCGCCGTGGGCGACGATATCAGCTACGGCGAATGGATCTTCGATCTCACCTTCAAAGGCGGTTTTCATGCCCGTTTGGAGCAGGTCGCAGTGCGGCGCTGGCTGAACGGCAAGATCATCCACGAGCGCTTCTACTACAAGGGCTGAGGCCCGGTTTCAGAGCCACTCCAGGCCCCGCAGGCGGGCGATGAAAGGTCACCACACCGCGATGGGCCGGCGGGATAGAGATTCCCTCGAACGGAGTCGGGGCAGCGCCGGCAGCGCTCGGGGTTTCTCGCACCGTCCGAAGCAGTACACGGTCTCCAAACGTGTAGGTGCTCGAAGCCAGTTCAGCCACCCGGACTATGCCCCGTGCGCTGGGCAGAATCCTGTCCCGGCCGGGTCCGCCGCTTCCCACCGAATCGTTCGCACCCCCGGTGAGCCCTCATCGGCTGGATTCAACAGAGAATATACAATCGGCCGGAAGCAATCGAACCCTCAACCTCCAGGTTGGGGGTTCATTGTCACATGCAGTGGCAAGCGAAGACAGCGGGGAAGGTGCAGGATAGAAGTGAGCATTGAGTGCCCGGCCAGGGGCCAGTTCCTCAAGGCGTCGGCCTTTCGGCTGATGCGTCGATGAAAATCTCCCGGCACGGATGAGCAACAATGTGCTCAACGAAGAACGCAGGAAGTGGCCGGTCGATGGTATCCGCGCTTCCCTGCGCAAATGGCCTGAGTGCTGACTGTCAGAATCGCAAGCTCGCCAATGGAAGAACGAGGACAATCACGACTGTCTGCCCCGCCCGCGCAGGTTGAAGTAGCGCCCGGCATGGCAGACAGCCAGACAATCGAGATTCGCCTGTGCACGGACTGGAATGAGCTGGCGTCGCTAAAGGAAGATTGGGATGCGTTGCTCGAGCGAAGCGTCACGGATTCGATCTTCCTGGCGTTCGACTTCGTGGAGACTTGGAGCGCATTCGATGCCCGGAGACACGATCTCCGCATCGTTACGGCTTGGATTTCGGGCCGCCTGGAGGGCATCGCGCCCTTGATGCTGGCCGAACATGTGATCTGTTCGATAAGGCTCAGGACCCTCGAGTTTCTCGGCGCGCCATTCATTGACTATGCCGACTTCGTCTATGCCGAATCACGCGTCCTCGAGGCCCTCTGGGTCGCAACCGCGCAACTCGCCAAAGAAAGCGATGCGGTCTACCTGCGGGAAATCAGCAGCACCTCGCCGACCTACACTTTCCTGACTGCGCAGAACGGACTTCAGTGCAAGCCGGGAGAGCCGTGCCTGATAGCGAGCACGACCCTTGCACCAGACGCGCCACCCGCCGCTTTCCTCCAGAAGCCAAAGTTCGCCCGGCACCTGCGGCGGCACATGCGTCAATTGAGCGCCTTGGGCGAGATTACCCTGGATTACTACACTGAACCGGCCGCAATCGACGCTCAAATCGGCACTCTGTTTCGGCAGCACAAGGAACGCTGGTACGGGACTCCGACCCCGAGTTGCTTTAACAGCCCGGCGATTGAGAGCCTGTACCGGAATCTCTCCTCATCGCTCGCTCGCACCGGGGGATGCCTGCTGATTGTGATGCGGTTGGATGGAATGCCGGTGGGCTGCCATTGGGGATTCGTACACGGCAACCGCTTCCTGCTCCACACGGCGAGCCGCGCGGTTCAGTACGAGCACTATTACACCGGCGTTGTCATGCTCGCATCGGTGGTTCTTCACTTGCGGCAAATGAACCCGGCGCTGGAAGCGGTCGACCTATGCCGCGGAGACGAGCACTGGAAGCAGTATTTTGGGGCTGTCCATTGCGTCAATTACACCTTCTTGCAGATGCGCAGCCTCAAAGCTCAAGTCCTCATGACGCTGTATTTCAACGGGGTGGAGCTCACCCGCCGCCACGAGTGGCTCAATCGTGCGGCGCGCAAGTTCAGGCGTTTTCTTTACCGGAAGTAGCAATATCTCCACCGCACGGCCGGGATAGGCCGCGATGCTCTTCACAACCTGCCGTCAACGGCAGCGACAAGCCTTTCGGCCCTCTGCTGCTCATGTGGCGGCCAAGGCCTCCTGAATGAAGGGCTGGCGGTCTGTATGTGGGGAGAATTGATGGTGAGCCCGGAAGGAATCGAACCTTCAACCTACTGATTAAGAGTAAGTTTTTGGCGTTTTACGACCTATTGAGCTGCGTTAGGATTCATGCGGTAACGTTTAGTAAAAAAAACGGTTAGCGTTCCTCTCCGTAACAACCGTTCTCAGCCGTTATGTGCTTAGAGTGGGCACAAAAAGTGACGGCATTCCGGTTCTCACGCCCGACAGAAGTGGCGCGCGGAAGCGCACGCCCGGCAGTTCGGGGGCCGACCGGAGGCCTCCCAGAAACGCTCCCACCACAATTGCAGGCAGGCGGACGCGTTGGCGCGCTGACGCGGCCATTTGGTCCGGACGTCCACCTGGTACCAAACGAGGCGACCGACGCGCCGGGGGCCAACCGCAGCGCCCCAATCGGGCAGGACATCGCGCTCCAGCGGTACCACCCGAGTACCCCCGGAGTCGTCATCGGCCCCTATATTTCGCCCTCGGGGAAAGGCCGCCACCAGCCCGTCATCGCGCCACAGCGCTGACGTCGCTGCCCATCGCGCGCGCCGAGCCCCTCGGCATGGCAGGAACTGCGGCCTGGCCGCCGGGCGGTTCGAATCGCCCTATGGCAAAGCGCGATCAGATGCAGTACGAGATCCTGAGGCGCCTGGCCGAACGGCGCCGCTATGGTAGCCACCTATCAATCGCAAGGGGAAGACCGTCTCGATTGCCAGATTCGATACTCCGACGAAATCACCTTTGTGCTTCCGGTGAACATCATGTTTGTCGACGAGACAGGCAAGGCCGCACGCGTGGTTATCGATCAGCCACGACAAACCAAGTTCACAATTCAATGACCCGTTGGTTAACCAGCATCGATCAACCTCACATTCATGATCGAAGCGCAGCCGGCAGCAGGAACCCGGCTGCGCTCCCTTCGGCGGGCTATACCTGCGGGAGAAAAGACTAACCCCGCTTTGCAACCCTGAGAACACGAACCTGCTCTTCACAGGCACCCGGCGAACGTAACGTGGGCCTGGCCGCCACACGCAAGGCGGCAGGAAGATCTCCTGAATGGGTCAGTCAAACAGCCGTTCTTCCACGCACTTCAAATTGCGGTTGAGGTAGAAAGGATCCGGTTCGGTGCGTGCAGCCCGAACGCGAATGGAAAAGCTCGGACTGGATGCGTTGCTGCTATCGAACAGAACCAGCCCCAGCCCAACGGCTAGGCACAGTGATTCGAGCCGTGCCAAGTCCTCTGCCTGGGACGACTTCGGGATGACGAGGTAGCAGCGGTGCGAGAAGAGCCGGTAGGAGCACGCCTGACCAAACGCAGTGATCAGGCTCCTGGGATCTATCTTGATCTCCGCGACAACGATTTCCGTCGCAAACTTGACGATGTCGCTTTCGCGCGCTTTTCGAATCCCGATCACGTCTGGCGTGCCCCATTTGTTTTGGAACGCGCAACCGCCAAGGGGAATGCATTTCGTGCATTCCTCCAAGTCCTCGGTCAGGTACTCCGCGAAGCTGGCGTAGAACTCCTCTTCTCGCACCGGAGCCGGCGCCGCACGAGCTCGCGTGGCCACCGGTGGCTCTTCTTCCCGAAACCTCACGTGTTGGAATAATCCCTTGGCTGGCCGGTAGACCTCCAAAGGCCTGAAATCCACCAAGCCGACGAGACTCCCGCGAAGGGTATTGATCGGAATCCCTGGCAGCGCGTTTTTAAGATTCTGAAGAAGTACCGAGTGGCGCAGCCCGTCCGGTTCCTTGACCAGAATCTCGACAGCCTTCTCGGCAATTCTAACCTTCGCGGACAAAGTGCCTCCCAACGCGCTGCGAGACGCAGCCCCGGTCCCACCGGCGAGTCAACCCGCTCTCGCGGGCAGCGGTTGCCTTCCCTAGTATCACACTCATAGTGTGTAGAACTCATAGTGGTCAGCGCCGGACGATAGCCATCAGGTGCGAAAGTCCGACCCACGCGTGATCTTCGGCCAGTGCGTCCGCGATTTGCGGATTGAGCGGGGTCTGTCACAGGAAGCATTGGCGGAGTTGTCGAACTTGCACCGCAACTACGTCGGGGGAGTCGAGCGCGGCGAGCGTAATGTCGGCTTGCTCAACATCGTTGCCCTGGCGCGTGCACTCGGCGTGAAGCCTGCAAAGTTGCTGGAATTGGTCCCCTAACCGATTTGCAGGTTTACAGCCGCGCGGTACCGCGTCTAACAGCCTCGCGCAGTCCCGCCAGCCCCAACGGGCTACCTCACTTGAGCGCAGCGCGCGCTGAGCGTGGTGGGCTGCGGACGCCGGCCTAACCCACCACGGCCTCAGCCAGTGCAACCGGTTTCGTTCTGGACCGAAGGCGTTCGATTCAATTAGCGACCATTGATTCGAATCGTTAGCGCCGAGGATATGTGGTTCCTTCCAAACACCGCGGTGCGATACCGAATCTATTGGCCAAGGCATGGCGATCGCCATTGGCGGATGAGTGCGGGGTTCTCTATTACCGGAGGGACGACTGCTGGCTACACCCCCATTTCGCATGTCCGGATTCCAGCCGGGAAGGCGGCCTCAGGCGAATAATCACATTGCGGTCACTTCGGTGGCGTGGCGAATACACGTTCAACTGGAAGCCGAATCACCAGGCCCAAGCGCGCTTGTCGTTCCCGATCCCATTTTTGGCGCTCAGCGGCGGCTTTCTCCGAGTGGCGCGTGATCTGCCCGAAGCCTGCCAGAGCGGGACTTCCCTCTAAATTTGTTGCATCCTCGTTTGAAAAGGACATATCCTTCTTCCTTGAGAAACGTGATGGCAACAATGGCCCACCTCTTGCCAGACCCTCTTCGCCAGGGAGTTTCTCAACAACAGGTCGTCGCTAGTCTTCCGGGTCTGCTATCAGGAATTGGCCGGTTGACACAATATCCGGCAGGGCGCTGGATCTTCCGTGGGCAGGCCGACGCGCGGTGGAGTCTTCAGCCGTCGATCGAGCGGCTCGCGCTGCCAGATGGAACAACTAGGTACTCTGCCGAGCGGTTCATCCGCAGAGAGTTCAGGCGTAGGGCACACCACTATCTGTCCCAACTTCCGGAATCGGATGACGAGCTTGCGTGGCTCGCATTGATGCGTCATCATGGGGCGCCATCGAGGCTGCTGGACTGGACGCGGTCGCCGTACGTTGCGGCCCACTTCGCAGCAGCTAACGCTGCCCCTGACGCGGCCTTTATGATCTGGGCCGTTGACCAGTACGAGCTCGCGCGGCTGGCCCGCAAGGAAGTCATCGAAAAGGAGCCGACCCTCGGCGAGGGTCTAATCAAGTCCTCAGACGAGCCCGCAAATTGGCCACGGTTTGTGAGTTCGCGGGCGAATTTTGACAAGCTTTTTTTGCGGCAGGGCGACCGGCCGCCGATAATCGTTGCACCGGTCGAACCCTTTCACGCCAGCGAACGGATGACAGTCCAGCAAGGGCTTTTTCTTTGCTCGAGCTCGCTGAGCTTATCTTTCGAACAATCACTCGCCTGGCTGTTGGGACGCGACGAGGGCGAGGCGAAACTCATCAGGTTTAAGATCATGCCGCAGGTGAGAGCACCGCTCTTGACGGAGTTGGATCGGATGAACGTCACTGAGGCCACGTTGTTCCCCGGCTTGGATGGCTTCGCTCGATCGCTGGGCACCAGCGCCGCTTTCCCCGGGCGAGCGCCTGGTGGGCTTGGCAAGCGGTTAGCTGGGGGTGATCCTGGGCCGTTTCCGTCCGCTGGCTGAGATAAGCACGTGTTGCTTACGTCGCTTCCTTCGCGGCGCGCACATCGATCCTGAGCCGCGCGAGCGGACGGCAGCCGCTTAACAATTTGGCAAGGCGGCCAGTGTCGTCCACAAACGCGTGTGGTCCGGACGACGTTCTGAGAGGTATTCGGCCGCCTCCGCCCGGATCGTCGGCTACCGGGACAAGTGGTGCCTAAACGGCGTCCAGGAAAACTACGTCGGACCGGGAACGAAAAGTCGCCAGCGCAACTCGAAGGCGCAGGCTCACGAGGCGCGAGCCTGATGCCGGGCCCCGTGCGCGTTTAGGAAAGCAATCTCCCAGAACAGTGCTACTGGATAGCCACGACCGTGACACTCTGCCGCAGTGAGTTCATGCCGGTCAAGGCCTCCCATACGTCCTCGTTGGCAAGGCGGATGGCGTACTCGGCACGGTCCGCGAGCATGGGCGAAGGGTCCGGTAAGCGGAGTAGGACATCGTACGTGCCTCCCTCAATCCCGGCCGGCAGGCCCGCCGTGAACTGGATGGTCTTGGCTTGGCCGGGCTCCCAGAACCGTGGATCCTCCTTCACCGGCAGTCGGAATACCTTCTTTGTGGCTTTGTTCCGAAGAACCAGCTCGACAGGTCTCGGGTTGTACAGACTCGCCCAACCATCGTTCGCAATCGTGAGCGAGGCGGACAGCGTTTCACCAGGACCGACGCGGGCTGGCAGGGAAGCACTCACCAGGCGGAAACGGTAGCCCATTCGCCGCTGGATCTCACCCATGCATCCACCGGTCTCCCATCCCTGTAGCACTTTTCGGTTATAGTCGCTGTTCAACCTAGATCCGGCGGTTTGATCCCGTGGTCGGCGCGTGGAGTGGCCGATAATAGGCGGGATGAGCGAGGCGCAGGAACAGGCAATGCTTCACCCTACGGGTGAGCGAAACAGCGAGCCGTTGGCGTACCCGGAACCGCATCGGGTGGAGACCGTGGGTGGGCCGATGCAGGTGCATTGGGAAGAAGATCCCGGCATCAGTCCGCATGGGATGCTGACTTACTTCCTGGAGTTTCTCCATCTCAGTGGGATTTGGGCGGAGTTCGTCGAGCAGTGTCCGCTGCGCTACAGCAGTCCCAACGCACCGACCAAGGCCGAGATTCTGGGCACCATTTTGTGCAGTGTGGTGAGTGGCCACCGGCGCTATGCGCACATCACGGGGATGCGCAGCGACAGCGTCTTGCCGAAGCTGTTGGGGATCGCCTGTCTGCGCAGTGAGGATAGCATCCGGCGCGCCTTCGCCCAGCAGGACGAAGAGGCGTTGACTTTGTGGATGGACCTGCAGACCGACAAGACTTTCTCTGCGTTGCTGGAACAGGAGTGGGTGCTGGATCTGGATGCCACGATCAAGACGCTGTACGGCCGCCAGGAAGAGGCTCGCGTGGGTTACAACCCGATGAAGCCGGGCCGGCCGTCGCACGTGTATCAGGTGATGGTGCTGGCGGCGGCGAAGCTGGTGTTGAATGTGGATGTGCAGGCCGGCAACCAGACGGCCAGCCAATACGCGCAGCCGACGCTGTGGGGCTGGCTGGAATCGCGTGAGCGGAAAGACTGGCCGACCTTTGTGCGTGGCGATATCGCGCATGGCAACGAAGCGATGATGCAAGGCGCCGAACAGCGCGGAGTGCCGTATTTATTCAAGCTGCGGCAGAGCAAAGGGGTGGCGCAATTGATTGCGCGCCTGGCCGCGCGCGGAGACAAAGCGGGCTGGCGCTCAGCCGGGCAAGGCTGGCAGGGCGTGGAGAGCCATTTGCAGTTGCAGGGCTGGAGCCGCGCCCGGCGCGTGGTGGTGTTGCGGCGGAAGCTGCGGGAACGTCCGGCGCCGGAACAGGCAGGCGCACAACTGCGCTTGCCGGGCTGCGTGCTGGAACATAAGGGCGGAGATTGGTATGAACACGCGGTGTTGGTGACGAGTTGGGAGGAGCAGGATCTGCTCGCGGTGGCGCAGGCGTATCGCGACCGCGCCGACAGCGAGAACATGTTCGACGAGTTGAAGAACCAATGGGGCTGGACGGGGTTCTCGACGCAGGATCTGAAGCGCAGCCAATTGATGGCGCGGATGGTGGCGCTGATCTTCAATTGGTGGAGTCTGTTCACGCGGATCGCGAGCCAGGACAAACACGGCGAGGCGATCACGACGCGACCGCTGTTTCTGCACGGGATCGCGCGCCATACGCGCCACGCGCAACAGAACCAATTGAGTCTGTCCAGCTTGCATGCCAAGGCACGCAAAATCGCCCAAGTACTATCCCGCGTCAGCGGGTGGCTGCGTGCTTTTCGAGATGGTGCGGAGCAGTTAGTCAGCGCAGCACGGTGGCCCACTCTGCTGCGCCAGATCTTCCGCCACTTCTGCTCGGCAGCACATCCATCCGCGCCAAATTCAGCCCTGATGGAAGGCCCCAACTGCCGGATTTAGGTTCAACGCCGTGTAGCGCAAATAGCCGAGCTCCTTGACCGCATTCGCGCAGCCGATGTACGGTTGGGCTTCGACATCGACGCTGCAGGTCTCCCCGAATTGCGGGACGAACAGGTTGTCCTGGTGCAAGAACTGCTTCTCCTGGGCCATACGACCAGGCCTGTAGGTGCCCATGTCGTCTTCCGTCGCCAGCAGGCAGTCGTTGTGCGCTCCGATCCGGGCCTTGAGAGTCCCGGTAAACGCCTCTTTGAGCGAAAGCGGCTCCGGCCCGGTCAATTGCTCCTTGAACCGCGGGCATCGTAACGCCACCATCCGATCCGGGAGCGCTGCCAGCAGAGCGGCAACAATGGCTCGGGTCTTGTCGTTGATCGTGGTCAACGCGGGAGGCGGAGGGGTATCGAACATGCCGTTCGTGGAACTGTGCCACTCGCCCCAGGCGCCGGCAAAGCCTGCCTCAACGAAAGCAACGACGTCGGCGTTCTCCCGCAGGATCGGTTTAAGCTGCTCAATGTGTTCCAGGACACGGGCGAGGCTGGCGTCCTGCGCGCCGATCGGGCCGGCGTTGTAAGCGAAACGCGGAATGACCTTGAACCCGGCTTGGCGGAGCAGCGCGAAATCGGCCGCAAAGTGCGCCAGGAACTCCGGCGACAAGCGAGCGTCGCGGAACGGCGTGAGGGTATAGACAGCCCTGACGATGGTCATACCCTTGGTCCGGGCGGCGCGCAGGTCATCCAGGGTGAAGCCATCCGGCCGTCCGGCCCGACGCCCCGGATTGTAGTTCCGCTCAATAAAGAAGCCCCGTTCGGGGTTGGGGAAGTCCTCTTGACTCGCCTTGTACCTAGCAGCCGAATTGTCCTGCGCGACCGCTCGTGCCGGAGCCCCTGCGCCGCAGATCAGGACCGCCGCCGCGATGCTGAGAGGCGAGAGGTACCGCAGCGGCTGTTCGCCGAATCGCGTCTGGAAATTCATAATGAATACCTCCGGGGCCACGTCCGGCGCATGGGAACTGGCTTGGCATGGAAGGCCAAGCTTCGCCGCCGGCGCCGAACAGATCTCATCTTAAACGCGTTTTGCTCCGGCAATCACTTGCTCGCATGCTCGCCTATGCTGCCATTGGCCCAGAACGGCGTTGGGAGAGAATGGGCCTGTCAATTTGCGACCGGAATCTCAAGAGACCACAGGCGGACTTCCGTACAGCGTGGCGGCAGACCTCCCAATGTCCGGGTGGCGCGTCATGCGACCGAAGCAGTCGGCTCGCATAATCCGCGTCACCGAACAACAGTTGGCTGACCGGGGGATCGCGTACCAACAGATCGTTTGGCGACGGCGCTTCTATGAACGTCCTTGCGGTTCGCTGCTTCGGACATCGGTGCAAGCATCAAATGCCAAGTTGTTGCCGCAGCGCGCTTCTGCTTGCGTTCTCAGCCGGCGATCTCCCGTTGCGTTTCAGCCATCGCGCGAAGTCCTTCATGAGAACGTAGTGCTTGACCGTCGGTTCGTTCACGGCGGCCGTCACTGGTGTCATTCCGGTTCCGATGACTACGCCACCAGTCACGGCAGCGAACGTCTGCGGCGCCATCCAGGTCGTGCCGTCATAACCCCAGCCGATGCCGGGCGCGGGCGTGATGGTGTCGATCCTGGGCGAACCAGGAAAGTGCGCATCGACGAACGAATGGCTGCGACGATCGTGTTGGTCACCACGCCGTTCCGAATGACCGCGGATTTCTGGCGGAGCAACTTGAGACGGCCATCGTGCAGGCGCCCGACGTTGTAGCGGTTGGTGTCATGCCGGATCCGGTCGCGGAGCAGCTTCTTCGCCCGGGCTCAGTGCTGCGCTCTTCATACGTGCCTCGTTTAACCAGCGCCTGGCGGCTCGCTTCCAAATTCTGCTGCGATGACGCGGTTTACACGGCGCGTGGCTGACCGCATTTCTCGGCGCAGGATCCGCTCGATTTCAGAGACGTCTTGCTGGCCGGTCAACTGCCGTGCAATCCGCAAGGCCGACAGTTCGAGCGTCTCCTCATACATATTGACGAGGCAGTCGAAGATGCATCGACGCAGACCGGCGGTCAGAGTCGCCCGCCCTGCAGGCTGGTCGGCCAGGCCACGGTCATTTGGTCTCAGTCTTGGCTTCGTCATCGGTGAAAAGTCCGAACTTCTGGGCGATCTCGTTGGCGATCCGCGTGTCTTCGGCGCACCCCTCACGCCGAATAGTCTCTTCAATCTCTGAGATGTCTTTCTTGTCGACCAAGAGAGGCGCCAGTTGATGCGGCCTGATTTCCCGGCCTGCCGCGACGATCCGGCCGATGGCTTGAAAAGCGGCCCGAACCTCCTCGGCTCTGAGAAGCTTCCCACAACGAAGGTCGTACTCTTGCTTCTCGATCGCAAATCGGAGCCAGGCCAGGCCGCGCTGCGCTTCCGCCAGGCTCTTTTCAACAGGTCTCTGTCCGTCTTCGTGGCCGCTTGCGTGGCCGTTGCCGGCTGCATAGCCATTGGCACCCACATGGCCGCTAGACTTCCCTCCCTGCTGCGCCCGGCTCTCCTCGCTATCCGCCTTGATATCGGGCTCTTTGACTTTCCCTTTCGCCTTGCGGGAGTTCTGCGCCTGGATTGAAGAGCCGAGGCGCTGCTTCGCCTCCAGGAACTGAGAGCGGCTTACGTGCCCTCCGGCGAATCGCTGGATCCCAAACCGGAGAACGGCTACGTTGACGTTTCGCCGGGTGCAATGCAACTCGCTCGCAAGTTCAGTGGTTGAGGCCAGATCGCTCGGCACCAGCGGCACTTATCACCCCTCTTCAACCTCCTCATGCAGTTCAGACCGGGAAACCCGAACCGGGAAACCCGAACCGGGAAACCCACCGGGAAACCCGTTTTTGGCCCACCCACTAGCAGAATCCGGACGCGGGGCTACCTCCCGCGGTGAGGTCGCCTGGTAGTACCTAAGCTTTTTCTGGCGCCCATTCCGCTGCCCATGCCACATATCCACGCGTGTGCGCATCCCGTAGCCTCGATCTCGGCTCGTTGCTCGGCAGCGCCGGTACCAACTTCTCCCAAGCCAACCAATGAGCTGCGGGCCGCCATCGTAGCAGGAGCAGGCGCCGGCCGCCTTGGCGATGTGAGTGCGAATCCCATTGATCATCTCCTGAATCCGTTTCATTTCGACGCGGCCAGGCCAGGCGCAACCAACGCGCGCCTCACGTGGATCCGAGCCATCGACAGCAGCAGGTCCCAGCTCTTTACATGGGCCTGCAGTGCCGCGTGCTGCTCGAGAAAGGTGGCGAGCGCTCCCGCATCGGACCCAAACAACACCAGGAACATCTCGCAGGTTGAATTCGTAAGCGGACCCTCTTGTATTCCCGAGTTCTCTCCATAGGCCATTAGCAGCGCGAGCGCCGATTCCGGTTGGCGCTGCTGCTTCATTTCTTCACTGAAGGCCTGCTCTGGACTGCCGCCCAAGTTGGAGGCGCGCGGAGCTGGCAAGGGTCTACTCATCCCCTCCGTCTGCGTCAGGCCACCTGACAGGGTTTTGCTGCTCGGCGAGGAGGCTAGGAGATACCGTACCGGCGGCCTCTCCGGCGCCTCACTTGGGATCCCGTCCGGGAAAAATGGCGAAATGCAACATGGTTCGACCCCGTCCAGCGGCCGGTGGCTTGAGCAGAAAACCGACCTCAGTTCGCCAAGGCCGGGCCACGTTTGATAAAGCCTTGCCATCCGCCGCACGAGCCACAACGCCTCTGCCTCGGTGGAGCACATGGCACGCAGTTCATCGGCAATCAAGCTTCTCGCTGCCGCTTCTTTGGGGAAGAATGAGAAAACAGCCATCATCTCCGTAGCCAGTGTGGCGGCCTTCGCCGAGATCGTGGGTGCCTGGGGTAGAGCGGGTTTCGAAAGGTCTGCCAATGCACGACCGCGCTGGCAATCGCAACGCTTCAGCCCGCGATTTGTCTCCATCCAAAGTCCGTCCCAAGGCGAGCATTTGCGGCACGGTTCAGGCAATGTGCTCATGAGCGCCTCCGCATTTCGTCGAATAATTCCAATCCGGCCAGAACTTCGCTGCGCCGCTGGTTTCCATTCGTGTCCGCCTTTCGTTGGGCCACTCCTGGGTCGTTTCGCCATTCGCCGGTCGACCACCAGACGCGCAAACTGTGCGCCCAGCCCTCGGCGTTGTAGACCGCTAGCCAGCGTTCATGATTTTCGCGAGCGAGTTGAAGCAGGCGATCCCTGTTCACCGCGCCATCGAGTGCTGCACTCGCGTATTGTCTGCCGAGTTGCAGCGTGCCGCGGCGCGTCGGCGGATGCGTCTTCCAGATCTCCTCGGTGACCGCCTCGAATGCGTCGGGGCTCATGTGTTCCGGTAGAAGACTCGCGCACGCATCCGGTATGTGCGTCTTTCCTTCTGAAATTCCTTCCGGGGTTAAAGAGGGTGTGGACTTAGAAGTCCACTCTGGATCCGCACGGAAGTCCACTCTGGATCCGCACGGAAGTCCACCCTGGATGGGCTCAGAGTGTGCGTAGAAGTCCAGTCTGGTTTGTGTCGAATCGGGCTTGGTTGGCCGCTCTGGTTCAATTGTCTTTTTCAGGCTTCCTCGCAGAACGGCGGCCCACACGAAAACGAACTTACTCCCATAACGTGAGCGCTCGCGCTCAATCAGTTTTTCGCCAATCAATGCCTTGATGGAGCGCTGAACTGAAGCGCAACACACTCCCAAATCTTCCGCGAGTTTAGAGAGCTTCACTTCGCATGTGTCCGAATCTGACGCGCGGTAGCGAAGTGCGCCGTAAACCACCTTGTCGAGCCAGGTGAGGTTCTTGACCGGCAAAATTGAGACCGGGATCATGAGGCAATTGAACTTTCGGTAAGCGTTGAATCGTGCGCCATCTGGTGGAATCACTGGGTTCTTCAGGCCTCTAATGCCTCCCCGCCTGCGGGACACTTTTCAAGCCATGCCTGTACGTCGTTTAAGCTGTAGCGCACTAGGGAACCGCCGCCGAGCTTGAACCAGCGGGGCCCTGTGCCATTGAGGCGCCACTTGCGTGGCGTCGCGACGCTAACGCCAAGATATGCCGCGAGCTGAACATCTGTGATCAGGGGTGTGATCGGGGCTTGCTGCGCCGGCATCGTTAGGAGTTTTTCGACACTGCCCTTCAGTCGCACAGAACCTCCTTGGCCAACGGGTTCGCCTCGCGTTTCCAGCCGCCCTCCAGCGGTTTCCCGCCGGTTGCGACGAATTCTGCGAGCACGTCCGGATCAACGCGGATCTGCCTGCCTAAGCGCACGACGCCCTTGTCGGGGAATAGCTTAATTCGAATCATCTCGGCGGCGCGTGAATTTGTCACATTCAAAACGTTCGCCATGTCCTGAACTTTGAGGAGCGGTTTTAGGCTCGGGTTCATAGTTCAAGATGGCCTGAGATTGGGCGAGTTTCTACCTATGTTTCCCAGAATCTAGGAAATCTAGGTTTTCTAGGCTAATCGTTCGGGACTCTGCCTCGCACTGATTGATATGTCTCGATCTCCCCGCGCGCGTGTAAGACTGCCGCGAGCGACTTCGAGAGCTTGATCAATACGGCTTCGGTGACGAAGTCGCCCCTGAGAATCTTGTTAATTGTCCCTGGGGTCGGGCCCCTGGGCTCGACCGACGTGTAGAGGTAATTGGGAGTGATGTCGTACTCAGCCATGCTGTCGCGTAACCAAGCCGCACGCTTGGGATACGAAGCACCTGGTGCAGCCTCTGCGATCACAACGGGGACTATTTGCTTATCAGACGGGGTTTGTCGTATCGATGCAAGAGCTTTCTTTCGCTCGCCCCGCCAATGTGCCTTCAGTCCTTCAAGCTCCCCTTTCAATCGCGAAGGTGAAGCGGGCCAAACCGCCGCGACAAAAAAGTAGGCTTTCTGGAGACCCGCTTCGAAGACGAGATCGTTGCGAATCGTGATCAATTCTGTAGCCACCTTGTTGTATACTTCCCGCGCTTGATATGCCGCAACATCGGGGTCGAAACTGTCGAGCGCTTCTGTAAGACTGTTGCGCATTTTGTCGCTTTCAGCATTATCGAGTACGCTCAGATATCGTCTCAGAAGTTCGGGTAACGTCGCTTTGCGTTTGTCGCACTCTTGCCGAATTCTGAGCTCTTTGGCTTCCTTGGTTTCCGGTGGCTCGTGTGCCGGGAGCTTGAGTCCTAGCACCCTGCCCGGGTTCTCATAATCGAAATCGTCGAATCGGGACATCGCACCCCTCGATGACCCTGCTACCAACTGGCCGCCCTGCGCCCCAGGGTGTTGAACGCTTCGGGCGGGGAAGCTACTCCCGCCGTGGGCGGCCAAACGTAGTTTACCGCGTGCCAAATCGCCGGGTGCACCGCGGGCGTTCGCCGGCCGGATCGCGCTCCATGCCGCCTGGATGCGATTCTGCCGCGTTTCCAGGGTTTTGACCTTGGGCGCGGCCCGCTGGTCGCCGTACCCAGGGTTCTCGCGCAACGCCCAGCACCGCGTCCCGCGCGTTCCGCACTTGCGCGTAACGTTGGCGGCGTGACCCAACTCACACACCTCATACGAGGTATAGTAGCGGCATGACCACTACAAAAAAGGTTTTGAACCTGGCCCTCGACGAGGCGTTGCTGGCGCGGGTCGATGATTTTTGGCACGAGCAGCGCTTCAACGCGCGCAGCGAAGCCATCCGGTTCTTGATCGAGGCGGGGCTCGATCGGAAGGGCGCGACCACGTCGAAGAAGGCCGACCGGAAGAAAGCAGCCATCCATGTCCCTCTACAAACGCGCTGACGTCTGGTGGTACAAGTTCAAATGGAACGGCGAGGTCATTCGGGAATCGACCAGGACTGGCAACCAGCGAGCGGCCGAACAGATTGAGGCCGCTCGGAAAACTCAGCTCGCCAAGGCCGAAGTCGGGATCAAAGACCGCACGCCGTGCCCTACGCTCGGGGAGTTCGCAGAACGGAGTTTCCTGCCGTTCGTCGAGAACTCCAGCAAGAACAAGCCCAAAACAGTCGGGTTCTACAGGGACCGCGCGAGGTGCTTAAAGACCTTCCCGCGCCTCTGGAATTCGAAGATGGATGCCATCCAGGCCGCGGACATCAACGCCTACGTCGGCGCGCGCCAGATGCTGTCCATGGAGACGAGCACGATCAACCGGGACCTGGCCACTTTGAGGCGCATGTTCCGACTTGCCGTGGAATGGGAGCAGGTCACCAAGTTGCTCCCGAAGGTGCGCCTGCTGCCGGGCGAGAACCGGCGGGAACGGATAGTCAGTCCCGACGAGGAGGCCGCCTACCTGGAAGCAGCGGCGCCGCTACTTCGTGACTTCGCTCTGATCGCCATCGATTGTGGACTGCGGCCGGAGGAATCCTACCGCTTGAAGTGGGCCCAGTACCGGAACGGCAGCCTCGCAATTCTTACCGGCAAAACGAAGGAGTCGCGGCGAAACGTGCCGGCCTCGCCGCGAGTCGCCGAAATGCTCGATGGCCGCAAGGCCGATTCGGAGGGCGACTGGATCTTCCCTGCACCGACCAAGACCGGCCACATAGGCCCGGACTCGATCAAATTGCAGCACGCTGCGGCGTTAGAGGCGGCCGGGCTCGAGCATTTCGTGATTTACAGCCTACGCCACACATGCCTGACGCGGTGGGCTGAACTGCCCGACATGGATATTTTCACGCTGAAGAAGCTCGCCGGCCACGCACGCATCGAGACCACGATGCGTTACGTGCACATGACCGACGGGCGGGCGAGAAAGACGCTCGAAAAGGGGTGGGAAGCACAGGGTGGGCACAAAAAGGGGCAGGAGGCCCAAAGCGAGGCCGCTTCAGCCGAGGCGGAGAGTCAGGTTAAAGTGCGTAGAATCAGTTAGTTAGAGTGGTGAGCCCGGAAGGAATCGAACCTTCAACCTACTGATTAAGAGTCAGTTGCTCTGCCAGTTGAGCTACGGGCCCGAACGCGGTGGGACGATCTTTAGTCTAGCAAACGAAGTTCCCCCGAGGCAACGCAGCCGATCCTTGTATCCCCACTTCAATTCGATCGGGAGGGGACGGTGTCCGGTTCGGCCTCTTGCCTCCCTTCGCCACCGGGTAATTCTGAAGCAGCTTGACGAAATGCTTACTCCAAACCCAGCGGTTTGGGCGGCGGCGCGGTCGGGTCATCGGCCTTGGCCTTCTTCAGAAGCTCCTCGAACTTCCGGTCGAGCACGCTCTTGGAAGACTTCAGGGCCTCAACCGACTTCTGGAACGCAACTTCGCGTGCCTGCTCCGCGCCCTTCAGCCGTTCGACGCCGACGTTAATGTCCTCAAGCGTCTTCGGACGTGGCTTCTCCTTATGTTCGAGAATCGCCTTCACCTGCGAGTCCACCTTCAGCGTCGCGCCGCAGCACGGGCATTCGACCTCAAAAGTGTCTCCGGTCCCGGACTTCTTCGCCTGTGCCATAACGGCCCCATTGTGGCATAGGCGGGCGCGCAATGAGGGCCCGGGCCTGAATGCGGTGCCAACGGGCATCCCGGCGCGGCTACGTTACGATGAAAGGAACACTCCATGAACACCTGGGAAGAGCGGCAACAGGCTCTGTTCGATGCGCTAAACTCGCGGATCGTCGTCCTCGACGGCGCAATGGGCACGATGCTGCAGCGTGCCAATCTCACCGCCGCCGACTTCGGCGGCAACGCGCTTGAGGGCTGCAACGAGAATCTCGTGCGCACTCGTCCGGACGTCGTGCTCGACATCCACCGCGCCTACTACGCCGCCGGCGCTGACATGGTGGAAACCAATTCCTTTGGCGGCACGCCGCTCGTCCTGGCCGAGTACGGTCTGGCCGATGATGCTTCGCTCCTGAACCGGCGCGCTGCCGAACTCGCCCGCCAGGCAGCAGACGAACATTCGACGCCGGGCCGGCCGCGCTTCGTGGCGGGCTCCATCGGTCCCACCACCAAGTCCATCACCGTGACCGGCGGTGTCACGTTCAAAGATCTGACCGGGAACTTCTACGTTCAATCGAAAGCGCTCCTCGAAGGCGGGGCTGACGTGTTGCTGGTGGAGACCTGCCAGGACACGCGCAACGTGAAAGCGGCCCTGCTCGCCGCCGGACGGCTGGGCAAGGAACTCGGCTACCGGATCCCCGTGATGGTCTCGGGCACCATTGAACCGATGGGCAGCATGCTCGCGGGCCAGACCGCCGAAGCGCTGTACATTTCGGTCGAGCACGCGCACCTGCTCTCCATCGGCTTGAATTGCGCCACCGGGCCGGAGTTCATGACCGATCACATCCGGTCACTGCACGAGATGGCCTCGACGCGCATCTCCTGCTACCCCAACGCGGGATTGCCCAACGAGGACGGCAAGTACCTGGAGACGCCCACCACGCTCGCCGCGCAGCTTGAGAAATTCGCCGATCACGGCTGGTTGAACTTTGTCGGAGGCTGCTGCGGAACCACGCCGGACCACATCCGCACCATCGCGCAGATGGTGGAGGGAAAGCGGCCCCGCATCGCCCCCGAGGCTTCACTAAAAACATATTTCTCTGGCATTGATTTTGTCGAAGCGGAAGACTCCAACCGCCCGCTGCTGGTCGGCGAGCGCACCAACGTGATCGGCTCGCGCCTCTTCAAACGCCTGATTGCGGAGGACAAGTTCGAAGAGGCCACCGAGATCGCCCGCCGCCAGGTTCGCAACGGCGCGCACATCGTCGACGTCTGCCTGCAGTCGAGCGATCGCGAAGAAATCAACGACATCCCGCCGTTTTACGAAAAGCTGATCCGCAAGATCAAAGCGCCGCTGATGATCGACACCACCGATCCCAAGGCAGTGGAACTCTCGCTCACCTATTCGCAAGGCAAGGCGATCATCAACTCGGTCAACCTCGAGGACGGCGAGGAGAAATTCGAGAAGATCTGCCCGCTGGCGCGAGCCTACGGCGCGGCGCTCGTCGTCGGTACCATCGACGAAGATCCGGTGCAGGCGCAGGCATTCACGCGCGAGCGCAAGCTCGAGGTCGCCCGACGCTCTGTCGGGATTCTCACAACGAAGTACGACATTCCGGTCAACGACATTCTCATCGACACGCTCGTTTTCCCCTGTGCAACCGGCGACGAGAACTACATCGGCGGTTCGGTGGAGACGATCGAAGGCATCCGGCTGATCAAGGCGGAGTTGCCGGGCGTGAAGACCATTCTCGGCGTCTCGAACGTCAGCTTCGGGTTGCCCGCGGCCGCACGCGAAGTGGTGAACTCGGTCTTCCTGTACTACGCGACGAAGGCCGGGCTGGACCTCGCCATCGTCAACACAGAGAAGCTGGAACGCTTCGCGTCTATCCCTCTGGATGAGCGCAGGCTGGCCGAATGCCTGCTATTCAACACGCCTCCGGCCGAAATCGCCGAGACGCATCCGCAGCACGATCTGCTCATGAATGCCCCGCAGGACTGGCGCGAACAGTCGAAGGAAGAGCGCGCCGCCGTCAACCAGTTCAACATCGCCGCCGTCGCCGAACACTTCCGGACGGCCGTCAAAAAGGTCAAGGCGCCGAAGGAGAGCATTCCGCTCGACACGCGCCTGTCGAACTACATCATCGAAGGCTCGAAGGATGGACTGGTCGAAGACCTTGAGAAGAAGCGCGCCGATGGAGCCGCGCCGCTCGATATCATCAACGGCCCGCTGATGGCCGGCATGTCCGAGGTCGGACGCCTGTTCAACAACAACGAACTGATCGTCGCCGAGGTGCTGCAATCGGCCGAAGCGATGAAGGCCTCCGTGACGCATCTGGAACAGTTCATGGAGAAGGCCGACACCGCGGCGCGCGGCAAGATTATCCTAGCGACGGTGAAGGGCGACGTGCACGACATCGGCAAGAACCTGGTCGAGATCATCCTCTCGAACAACGGCTACACGGTGGTGAACCTCGGCATCAAGGTGCCGTCGGACGTCCTAATCAAGGCCTATCGCGATCACAAGCCGGACGCCATCGGCCTTTCCGGCTTGCTGGTGAAGAGCGCGCAGCAAATGGTCACCGCGGGCGAAGACTTCAAGAACGCCGGCATCGCCGTGCCTCTGCTGGTGGGCGGAGCCGCGCTCTCCGAGAAGTTTGCGAACAACCGCATCGCCCCGTCCTACGGCGCGCCGACGTTTTACGCAAAGGACGCCATGACGGGTTTGCGGCTGCTCAACGAGATCATGGATCCGGAGGCGAGAGAAGCGGCTCTCGCGAGCCACCTGTTTTCCGTCCCGGTCGCAGCTTCACCCGCAGTCGCCGAAGAGTCCGTGCCCTACAGCGAAAAGCGCAGCACGAAGGTGCGCCCAGAACTGCCGATTCCGCCGGTGCCCTACGCGGAGCGGCGTGTGCGACTCGTGCCGAACCTGCAAGAGGTCTGGAGCTACATCAACCCGTTCATGCTCTATGGCCGCCACCTCGGTTACAAAGGCAACTTCGAAAAGGAACTGCACGAGCGTGACGCGCAAGCCCTGGAACTGTTCCACAACGTGGAGGACGTGAAGCGGCGTGTCGCGCAGTTTATGAAAATCCGCGCCGTGTGGCGATTCTTCGAGGCCGAGCGCGCGGGCAATGCGGTGCACTTGTTCGAACCCGGCGCGCAGACTCCTCTACACACGTTCCACTTCGGCCGCCAGGCCCGCGAGAATGGTCTCTCGCTGAGCGACTATGTCCTCGATCCGAGCGACAACGCTCAGCGCGACCACGTAGCCCTTTTCGTCGTCACGGCCGGCGAGGGCGTGCGGCAGTTCTCGGAAACGGCCAAGGCAAATGGTGAGTTCTTCCTCGCCCATTGCTCGCAGGCGCTCGCCATCGAGTCCGCCGAAGCCTGCGCCGAATGGCTGCACCGCAGGATTCGTGAGGACTGGGGCTTCCCCGATCCTCCGTCGATGACGATGAAGGAGCGATTCACTTCGCGCTATCGCGGCAAGCGTTACAGCTTCGGCTATCCGGCCTGCCCGCGCCTGGAAGACCAGCAGGGACTCTTCGACCTGCTGAAGCCGGAGGAGATCGGCGTCCAGTTGACCGATGGTTTCATGATGGATCCCGAGGCTTCAGTCAGCGCGCTCGTCTTCCACCATCCGGACGCCAGCTACTTCTCGGTCGCCGATGAACCGGACGGGCCGGCTTCGTGACAATGGGTGTTGGATCCATGGCCCTTCCCGAGGTAGCCTGCAAAGAGGGATGAGTATTCGAAGCTCAATTTCGCCGGACCCGGAAGCGGCTGCCCGTGCCTGCTCAGCCGCCATCGAAGGGATCCTGAAAGACACGCTTGCAGAGCGCAGGACCGCAACGCTTGCGGTGAGCGGCGGCAGCACGCCGAAGTTGATGATGGACCAACTCGCCACCTCGGATCTGGATTGGTCCCGCGTGCACATCTTCTTCGTGGACGAACGGCCGGTCCCGCCGGGCGATGAGCAAAGCAACTATACGCTATGCGAAACGCACCTCCTGAAACCGGCGGGCGTCCCCGCGGAAAACGTCCACCGCATTCAGGCCGAGCGTGCACCGGCCGAGGCCGCCGAGATTTACAGGTGCGAGATTTGCGATTTTTTTGGCCTGAAACAGGGTGACGAACCGCGTTTTGACGTAATTCAATGCGGTGTCGGACCAGACTGCCACACGGCCAGTCTCTTCCCGGCCGAGCCCGCTATCGACGACATGGACACCCTGGTCGCCGCTCTTCCGGTACCCAAATTGAACCAGACGCGCATCACCATGCTCCCCGCCATCCTGCTGAGCGCAAGACACCTGGTAGTTCTGGCGACCGGTCCCGACAAGGCCGAGGCAATCGGCCATGCGGTGCTTGACCCTTACAACCCGCAACAGTTGCCCGCGCAGTTGGTGATCCGCGCCGCCCAAAGCGAACTGTTCCTCGACAACGCCTCAGCATCGCAAGTTGCGTGAACTACGACGGATTTCGCTAACCCTATAGGTGCAGAAAAGCTCCACCCACCGCCGCCGCGGTCATCAGGACAAACCCGATCGTCAGTTGGCGCGCGAACGATCCTCCCACCGTGCCCCACGCAATCGCGCCCTTTAGAATGAAATTGGCGATGATCGACAACACCACGCCAATCGCGGCCGGCGATTGCAGCAGCCGCCCCTCATTGAGCATTCCCGAGAGCGAGAACACCACCGAGTCCGCATCCACGGAACCTGCCACGAGGCTGGTGAGATAGACGCCGTTCGCACCAAACACCTCCACGCCGAAGCGCGACGCGAACCGGATAGCTGCGAAGAGCAGGCCGAATTTCAATGCCGGGGTGAGACGAAATGGATTGCTCACCGCAACGTGCGTTACACCCGATTCATCGGGGTGCTGCCGCCCCAGCAGAAAGGCGCAGGCGAGTCCGGCCAGGGTCATCGCGATGAGAGCGGGCAAGCAGTATAGGGCCAAGGCCGGAGAGGCGATCATCAACAGGACGAAGATGCGCGGCCCCTGTACCGAGTTTGCCAGCATGGCCGCTTGCACGTAGGCCATGGGGTGCTCGCGGTCCTCTGAGCAGTCCTTGGCGAGAGCCGATGTCGCCGCCGTGGTAGAGGCCAGACCTCCCAAGACGCCCGTGATGCGCAAGCCCTGCCCTTCGCCGAGGAACTTCTGCAGAAAGTATCCCAGCCAGGAAATGGAACAGACCAGGATGACGAAGATCCAGATCCTGTGCGGGTTGAAAAAGCCGTAAGGGCCGTAATTCACGTCCGGCAGAACCGGCAGGATGACGAAGATAATGGCCAGGAATCGCAGCGTGGCCTGGTATTCTCTCTCGTTCACGACTTCCAGGAAGAACTTGTGCAACAGCACGTGGGCTTCGAGCAGGAGCGTGAAAATGACGGCCAGCGCGATCGCCAGCGGCGCGCCCCAGGGTAGACCCGACGTGGTGGTCAGAACGCTGAGCAGAAACGTTGCTACGGCCGCAAACTCGGTCGTAATGCCCGTGCGGCCGGTGGTCTGCACACGGAAGACGACAATCAGCGCGGTGAGGGACACGAGCGTAGCCGCCGTGATCCAGGCAACGCCAAGTAACCCGCACAAGCCGCCCGCCATGGCGACGGTAATGAAATCGCGCAGCCCCGCATGACGCTCCACCTGGTCCGCCTCGCGCTCTATGCCAACCAGCAGACCAATCAGCAGCGCCTCGGCCATCGCGAGCCAGGCAGGATGGATGGGACCCAAGTGATAACCTCTGCGCCAGATTGTATCGCTATCGCGGGCCGGATTGGGGCACGTGGATCTCAGAGACGGACCGACAGGAGAATTCAGCGCGGCCTCGGTGTATGGCGCCTCATCGATCCTGCTCTTGTGGAATTTGCCTTGACGTACGAAAGCGTTACTAGTAAGCTCTTCCTAGATGATAGACCAGCCACCCAGACCCACTGACGCCGAGCTTGAAATCCTGACGGTGCTGTGGAGCATCGGACCGGCGACGGTGCGCCAGGTTCATGACGCAATCAACCAGCGGCGTCCGGCGCAATACAGCACCGTTTTGAAATTCATGCAGATTATGGCCGAGAAGGGATTGGTACGCCGCGACGAGCGTGAGCGGGCGCACGTTTACGAAGCCACGAGGCCGCGCGAATGGACCCAGAGGCAGCTTGCCGGGCACCTGCTGGAGCGAGCCTTTAGCGGCTCGGCCAAGTCGCTTCTGATCGGCGCGCTCTCGGCACGGAAAGCTACGAAGAAAGAGCTGTCCGAGATGCGCAAGTTGCTCGACGACTATGGCAAGGGGGACAAATGAAGTTTCTCGAAACCTGCGTGGCGAGCCCGCTCACCTGGGCGCTCGGCTGGACGTTGCTTCATTCCCTGTGGGAGGGCTTGCTCATCTCGGCCGCGCTGGCGGCTGTGCTGGTAGCGGCTCGGTCGCCGCGCGCCCGCTATGCGGCGGCATGTCTGGCGCTGCTCGCAATGCTGGCCGGATTCGGCGTCACTCTTGCGCGCGTTATGCCGGAAGCCGTGCGCAACCGGCAGACCGTACGAATGCCCGCACTCCTCGTCTGGAATCTCGCGGATGACGCGGACGCCTCGGGCTCACCAGCCTCGGACCTCGCAGCCATCGTTCCCTGGCTCGCGCCCTGCTGGGTTCTGGGCGTCTGGGTTTTCTACCTTGGGCAAGCGGCCGGATGGATTTCAGTACGCCGGTTGCGACGGCGGGGCGTGTGCTCCCCGCCCGAATATTGGCGCGAGAATCTTGGACGGTTGAGCGGGCAGCTGCGGATCTCACGGCCGGTTGTGCTGCTGGAGTCCTGCCTGGCGGATGTGCCGATGGTGCTGGGCCATTTCCGCCCGGTCATTCTGATGCCGGTGGGACTGCTCGCCGGCTTGCCCGCCGCACAAGTCGAAGCCATCCTGCTGCACGAGCTGGCGCATATCCGCCGCAGCGACTACCTGGTGAATCTCTTGCAGCGCGCAGTGGAAGGCCTGCTTTTCTACCACCCCGCGGTCTGGTGGATCTCAGGCGTGATCCGCGCCGAACGGGAGAACTGTTGTGACGACGCGGCTGTCGCGATCAGCGGGAACGCGCATGAATATGCGACTGCACTGGCCGCGCTGGAACAGAATCGTTGGCCAGGCCACGAACCGGCCATGGCCGCTACAGGAGGAAATCTCGTGAATCGTATCCGCCGTCTGCTATACGCCAAAGGGCCAAATGGCACCTGGGCGCCGTTTTTCGCATTAGTATTATTCGTGACAACCGCCGCCGTGGTGCTGGCCGCCTGGCGACCGGAGCCGGCGCCGCCGAACCCCACTCCCGCAGAGCAGCGGCTGAGACGCGAACTCGCCACTCCGTATAGGAATTGGGTGAACGAGGACGTGGTCTACATCATCACGGCTGAAGAACGCGCCGCATTTCAGAAACTGACCACCGACAAAGAACGGGAGAAGTTCATCGAGCAATTCTGGCTGCGGCGCGATCCGACGCCGGGCACGCCCGAAAACGAATTCAAGGAAGAACACTATCGCCGCATCGCGTATGCCAACGAGCGCTACGCCGGAAGCAAGCCGGGGTGGAAAACAGATCGCGGCCGCACCTACATCGTGTGGGGACCGCCGGATGAAATCGATTCCCATCCTTCGGGCGGCAGAGACAATAACGGGGCGTGGGTCGTGCCGTTTGAGACATGGCGCTATCTCTACCTGGAGGGCGTTGGCCGGAGCGTGACGCTCAAGTTTGTAGACAATTCGCACACGGGCGATTATCAGCTCGTGAATAAGGGCATCGGGCAGACAAGACCACAATAATCGGCGCTGCTGCAGACTCCAATGCGCGAGCACGGTGAGTCGGCGTTGAGATCGGGCCGCGAGGCAGCCAGTGAGCCGAAGAGTTCGTAGCGGCCGCTCAGTAACTGACCTTGCCGAGAACCACCGCACGGCGCGCGCCAGTGGCCGACGGCAGATTTGATGGCTTGCGCAGCCATGTCTCGTGCGCGAGGACGGCGAAAGCGATGGCTTCTTTGAAGTCCGGGTCAATGCCATAGTCCGCGGTCGTGGTCAGTTCCATCTCTTCGGGCAGTTCCGCGCGCAGGAAACTCATGAGCACGGGAT
>Ga0302320_10002194_pt1 | contig 46364 bp, 49 predicted proteins | sample Bog_T0_3_FD_202130 | JGI IMG/M metagenome (GOLD analysis project Ga0302320, IMG submission 202130) | Peat permafrost microbial communities from Stordalen Mire near Abisko, Sweden - Bog_T0_3 | ecosystem: Environmental > Terrestrial > Soil > Wetlands > Peat | place: Sweden: Abisko, Stordalen Mire...
TGATGGAGATCATCGTGGTTTTAGTCATTATGGGACTAGCCGCGGCCATTGCTATTCCTAATTATGCTATACCCACCGAAAAAGCACGGGCCTCAACTGTTGAGAATAATTTAATGGCCATTTATACTGCCCAGAGGAATTATATTAATAATTCTGGTAATTATTGTCTTGATGCTGCAAATTCCGCGCCTAGTGCTTGCTCGTCTGATACTACCTGTGGGGATAGCCTGACCCAGATCAATTGTAGTTTGTCGTTGAATATCCAGGATGATGGTACATATACGTATTCTTGCACAGCTACGGGAGGAGTAGCTAATACGCCTGGCTGTACGGCAACAAGAACCAGCCTTACTAGTGCTCCTAATACTATTGTATTGACATTGAATTCCCCAATTAATTTAACCGGGACGACGCCTCCTAACGCAAATCCAGCCTGTACCTTGCCAAACGCTTGGTGTCCTTGAGGTTTATCTATATGAAGAATTTAAATAATTCAGCTTTTACATTATTGGAAGTATTACTGTCAGCTATTATCTTTGTTGTTTCTGTTGCGGGGATCTTCGCCTCTTTGGATTCTGTGCGCACACCGGTAGCTAACAAGGAAAACGAATTGACCGCCGCTGTTTTTGGGAAACAGGTGCTTGAGGGTTTACGTTCTCAAGTGAGTGCCAATTTTTATGCTTCTTGTTCTTTCCCTAATGGTGATAATACCTGTGGGGATTTTTCTTTATATTTGGGAAAGCATGAAATAAAACCAGTCAATCAAGCCATAACCATGCCGGCCATTTTGACGGCGTCGAATGTTTGTGCTGGCGCCGGAATACCATCCGGTTGTTTGTCCTATACTGTATTTTGCGGGGATGGCAACGGTGATAACGGCAATAATGTATGTAACGGCAGTGCTTCTGTTGCCGGTCCTGATGTTGCCCGTGGAGTTAATTTGAATATCAACTGGCCGACTGCCACATGAAAAAAGTTAATTCAATAACAGCTATAACTTTAATCGAGTTGATCGTCTCAATGGTGCTTGTTTGTATCGTTATGTTGGGCATATTTTCTATTAATACGGTGCTTAGTAATAATAATCAGGATTATGGACAGAGATATTTTGTAAGGTCATCAACCCAGAGCACTTTGAATCATATTATCAATAATGCATCTTCGGTTATTGGGAGTGCCGGCGGAAACACCGCTTTTCTAATTGGGACAGCAGGTCTAGGCCCTGATGCCGGGAATTATAATGCCACCTCATTTTGTTTTCATCAGGATATCCCGGCTACACCCACAGGTGCAAATACTATTGATAATCAACCTTCCAATAGTACTCCGACCAACTATACTGATGATCGCTGGTTATGTTATACATGGTATCCGTCTGGAGATGCTAATTATCCTTATCAAATCTGGTATTGCGCTATGCAGTATCAAACAGGAGCAACTCCTAACGGAGCCTCTAATTGCAATTCTACGGAGAATGCACATATTACTGCAGGGCCGGTTTATCTAGGAACGTCATTTGCTAATCCGGCAGTTACATTTACTTATCCCCCGAACCAAACTTCCACTATTCCATTGCAATTTACTATTACTATTCAAAATTGCCTTAATAATGCCGCCACCGGCACAGAAACTTGTAACACATCGCCAGGCACTTCAGGAGACATGGTTAATAATCCTGAAATTCAAGATTCTGGAAATGCTTTCCCCCAACAAGTAGGTCCATAAAAAATAGTTCACACTATTCCGCTTCAAGGCGGAGACAAGGAGCTTCCATGAAAAATGTTCAATCTTATGGTTGGATCCCGGACAGACCTGATCAAAGAGACTTTCTATATAGCGCCATTGCTCCCAAGGTCAAATTACCGCCTAAAATAGATCTAAGAAGCGAAGATTCTCCGATAGAAAACCAGGGCCGTTTGGGCAGCTGTACGGCCAATGCTCTGGCAGGTCATTTGCAATTCTTGGAAGAAGTCAGCGGCCGGACGTATAAGGATTTAAGCAGGCTTTTTATTTACTATAATGAACGCGCCGTCGAAGGGACTGTTGGTTATGACTCAGGGGCCATGATCCGCGACGGTATCAAGGTGCTGGCTAAATACGGTGTCTGTCCGGAATCAAATTGGCCTTATGATATAGCCCAATTTACCCGTAAACCTGCCGCGGCGTGTTATAAAGAAGCCCTTAAGCGCTGTATTAGTAGTTACCACCGCCTTCAAACGCTCGATGAAATGCTCAATTGTTTGACCGAAGGGTTTCCTTTTGTGTTTGGGTTCACTGTATATGAAAGTTTTGAAAGTTTAAAGGTGGCTCAAACAGGTGTTGTGCCAATGCCCAAAAAGTCTGAAAAAGCTTTAGGAGGGCATGCTGTCATGGCCATCGGGTATGATCAAAAGCAAAAGCGTTTTATGGTGCGCAATTCCTGGGGACCCCAGTGGGGGCAGGGAGGATATTTTACGATGCCCTATGCTTACCTTGAGAGCTCAGCTGAAGATTTTTGGACAATCAGGAAATAGAAGACTTGTCAATCTGTAAAGCTTTTGATAGTATAACCACTTATTAATTTTTTAAGTTTGGGTCGGGCCGTTTTTCTGGGAAAAAATTAAGGTAACGACACAACGACCCAAATTTCTCTGGAATATATTTGAAAAAGTAAGATTTTGGTAATTTGGGTCGGTAGCTCAGTTTGGGAGAGCGTATCGTTCGCAATGATAAGGCCGCGGGTTCGATCCCCGCCCGATCCACCAATTTCCCCCCACAGGTTAAATAACATGTACCGTTTTTATTGCCCGGATGCTGATTTTTCAAAATCTCCTGTCGTCATTACTGATATTCACGAAATCCATCATATTAAAGATGTTCTTCGTCTGAAAAAAGGGTCTTTGATCCAGATTTTTAATGCTAAATTTCAGCAAGCTGATACGGTCATTGAAGAGATCAAAGAATCAGCTATTTATGTCCGTTTACAAAGTATCAAGCAGAGCGGGGAGCAACAGCCTCATATCATTCTGGCCTGTGCGCCACCTAAAAAAGGTAAATTCGAATTTATCATTGAAAAATGTACAGAATTGGGCGTTGATGAGATCATCCCTTTGAAAACCAAACGAACGGAAGTTGTTTTTACAGAAGATAAAATGTCGGCCAAGATCAGCCGTTTTAAGGCCGTGGCGGTCAATGCATCCAAGCAGTCTAAGAGGATAAAGCTTCCGCATATACATCCCATGATTTCCTTACCCCAAGTATTGCAAAATTTAGATCCCAACGGTGTGCATTTATTCCCGTCACTCCATGATCACCCAAGTCATATTACCGATGTGCTTTTAAAGGCAGACAAGAAAGCCCCGGTAACTATCTTTATAGGTCCGGAAGGGGATTTTACCCCTGATGAAGTAGAATTAGCTATTAAACATGGCTGTGTACCGGTGTCTTTGGGGGATACGGTTTTAAAGGTTGAGACCGCGGCCCTTGTCACGGTGGCTTTAGTCAAATTTCTATGCAGAAATTAATTTTCGATGTATACTTTTAAAATAATAAAATTTCCAATACCCCTTTGGAATTGACAATATAACCCTCGACAAGGTATAATTTCCAGCTTTTAAAATGATTTAAATTATGGAGGGATCATGGCTCAAGATAAGACAGTAGCAGAAAAGATTGAAAAAGCACCTAGTGACAAAGCGGTAAATGCGGAGAAAGAGAACCGTTTGAAAGCTTTGGACCTGGCTTTGGCGCAAATCGAGAAGCAGTTTGGCAAAGGTTCGATCATGCGTATGGATAGTAATGTGTCCTCAGATATTCCTGTTATTCCGACGGGCTCATTGACCCTGGATTTAGCCTTAGGCGTTTGGGGCATACCTCGCGGCCGTGTTATTGAAATTTATGGGCCGGAGTCATCTGGTAAAACCACCTTGACCTTGAGTGTGATCAAACAATTACAGTTAAGCGGAGGGGTGGCTGCTTTCATCGACGCTGAACACGCCTTTGATGCTAATTACGCCAGGACCTTAGGCGTTAAATTAGATGATCTTTTAGTCTCCCAGCCTGATACCGGTGAGCAAGCTTTGGAGATCGCCGAAACCCTGGTGCGTTCCAACGCCATTGATCTAGTGGTTATTGATTCGGTCGCCGCCTTGACCCCGCGTGCGGAGATCGAAGGTGAGATGGGCGATGCTCACATGGGCCTGCAAGCGCGTCTGATGAGCCAAGCTTTACGTAAATTGACAGCGGCCATCAGCAAATCCCATTGCTGTGTGATATTCATCAATCAGATCCGTATGAAGATAGGGGTGATGTTTGGTAATCCGGAAACCACCACCGGCGGGCGCGCATTGAAATTTTACGCGTCAGTACGTATTGATTTAAGAAGGATTGAATCCATCAAATCCGGAGAAGATATTATCGGCAACCGCGTTAAAGCCAAGGTGGTCAAGAATAAAGTCGCCTCACCTTTTAAAGAAGCGGAATTTGAAATATATTTCCAGGAGGGGATTTCTGAAGCTGCGGATATTTTGGATCTAGCCGTGACCCATGAGGTTGTTCAAAAAAGCGGAGCCTGGTTTTCTTTTGAAAATGAGAAGATCGGCCAAGGCCGGGAAAGTACCCGGAAATATCTTAAGGATAACCCAAAGATCACGACCAAGATCAAAAAACTGGTCATTGAGAAAATTAAGACTAAGCCTAAAGTTTAATGGCTAAGAGTGCTAAAGCCGCGGCCATGCGTTTTTTGAAGATCAGGCCGCGCAGTATAGGCGAATTAAAAGAAAAGCTCGTAGGCAAAGGCTTTTCTTTGACGGACATACAAATAACTTTATTTGATTTAATGGCGTCGGGATCATTAGACGACCGGGCCTTTACGAAAAGCTGGATCAATTATCGTTTAGCCCGGCCGTTTGGTTTTAGAAGGATCATCCAAGAGCTTAAAGATAAAGGCATCGATCAGGAAATCATAGATCAGGCGTTGATTGAAATCAAAGGTAGCTATAGCGCAGAGAATGTAGCCTTGGAATTGGCCCAGCGGCGCTGGCAAAGATTGCCGGATATTGATCCATTAAAAAAGAAAAAAAGGGTGCTGGATTTTTTGTTGCGTCGAGGATTTGAAGAAGATGTAGTGATGAAGGTGATAAAGAAATTATGACAACAAATGAAATCAGAGCGAAATTCTTGAATTTTTTTAAATCCCAAGGGCACAGCATTATTGCCAGTGATTCTCTGGTGCCCAAGGATGATCCGACAGTGCTTTTTACCACCGCCGGGATGCAGCAGTTCAAGCCGCAATTTTTGGGGCATATTGACGGCTTTACCCGGGCCGCCACTTGCCAGAAATGCTTGCGCACCGATGATCTTGATGTTGTCGGCAAGACAGATTTTCATCATACTTTTTTTGAAATGCTGGGCAATTTTTCCTTCGGTGATTATTTTAAAAAAGAGGCCATTCATTGGGCTTGGGAATTTCTGACGGGTGAATTAGCACTTCCTCAAGATAAGCTTTGGGTTTCCGTTTATCACGAGGATACTGAGGCTTATGATATCTGGGCCAATGATATTAAGATCCCGACGGATCGCATCGTAAAATTAGGGGACAAAAGCAATTTCTGGCCGTCTAATGCCAGGCTTAACGGCCCCAATGGTCCTTGCGGCCCTTGCTCAGAGATCTTTTATGATTACGGAGTGAACGCTAATTGTCCCAAGGGTCAAGATTGTGATCCGGATTGTTCCTGCGGACGCTTTTCAGAAGTGTGGAACCTGGTCTTTACGCAGTATAACAGAAAAGACGGCGGTGTTTTAGAGCCATTGCCTGCGAAGAATATTGATACAGGCATGGGCCTGGAGCGTTTGGCGGCGGTAGTGCAGGGTAAAAAGAGCAATTATGAAACGGATAATTTTGCGGCTATCTTAAATGTAATTAAAGATTCATTCGCGGCTAATGGAGCTAATGCAACAGAAAGCGGATTTCGCATTATTGCCGATCATACACGTGCCGTTTCCGTCGGTATTGCAGATGGGGTAATGCCGTCCAATGAAGGCCGCGGTTATGTGATGCGTAAGCTTATTGTGGATATGAGCGATCTGGCGATCCGGGCGGGTATTGAGAAGCCTGTTATTTATACCTATGTGGACATTGTTATTGAGTGTTTGAAGGTCCCTTATCCGGAGTTGTCAGGCAAGGCAAATGAGATCAAAGAACTTATTAAGCGGATCGAAGAAGGGTATATAAAGGTAAGAAAAGAGAGAGTGCCGGAAATAACCCGTCAATTCATTGAAGCTCGGGAAGATCCGCAACCGGAAAAAATAGGTGAAATTGTATTCTTAGCCAGAGACACCTATGGCTTATCTTTACCAACCATTATGACAGTTGCGACAGGTTCAGGCATTCCATTGGCTGTTTGTGAACAGGCGAAGGAAATTTTTGAAAGGAAAATGGAAGAGCAGAAGAATCGTTCCCGTGCCGGAAGTAAAATGGGTGGTGATGTTTATGCGGACAAGGATTTTGCTTTGAATGTGCCTAAAACGGAATTCTTAGGTTATAAAGAGATCATGGCCGAGGCCCAGGTGTTGAAAATATTAAATGATCAGGGAGAAGCTCACGAGGCTCATGGTACCCAGGCCGTAAAAATTATTTTGAATCGGACTCCTTTTTACGCCGAAGCCGGCGGGCAGGTGGGTGATAAGGGTTATTTAAAAACGGCCAATGGCAAGGTGCATGTGACCGATACGTATAAGACCAATGATATTTATATCCATAGTGGTGTGGTTGAACAGGGGCATATCAGTACCGGGGATTCTGTGCATGCCGTGATCGATGAACAGCGCCGCCGGGCGATCATGCGTAATCATACGGCCACGCATTTATTACAGGCTGCTTTGCGCGAGACCTTGGGGACACATATCAAACAACAGGGTTCCCTGGTGGAAGAAGGCCGTTTGCGTTTTGATTTTACACATCCCACGGGAGTCAAACCTGAAGAAGTAAAGAAGATTGAGAACAGGATTGTGGAGTTCATCCGCCGGGCTGATCCTGTGACAACCGAGGTTTTAGATATTGAGGAGGCCCGAAAAAAAGGCGCCTTGGCGTTTTTTGCTGAAAAATACGGCCAGACCGTACGTGTGATCACGATTGGGGACTATTCCCGAGAATTTTGCGGAGGGACGCATGTTTCCTCAACGGCTGAGATCGAGGCGATCAAGATCGTCTCCGAAGGATCGGTAGCCCAAGGCATACGCCGTGTTGAGGCACTGACGGGTAAAAGAGCGGTTGATGATTTTTTAAGTAAAAAAGCCCAGGAACTAGCCGCGATCGAAGAAGTCCAGCGCTTGAAGTTGGAAGAAAAAAACAAACAAAACGCTTATTTTGAAAAGCTTAAGTCTACGGTTGATGAGATGATCTCGGGCGGTGAGATTATTAAAGGCGTCAATGTCATCATCCGTTCTTTGGAAGAAATGGACATTTCCTTATTACGCAAGCTTTCTGATCTTCTCAAGCAAAAGGTCGCCTCGGGGATCTTTATTTTGGGGGCCAAGGGGCCTACAGAGGCTTCATTGATATTATCTGTCACCGATGATCTGGTGGCGCGCGGCATTAAAGCCAATGAGTTGATGGGGGAAATAACCCCATTACTGGATGGCAGCGGCGGGGGGAAACCGCCATTAGCCCAGGCCGGCAGTAAGCAACCGCAAAAACTGGATGGGGCATTAGCCAAGGCCAAGGAAATCGTAGCGGCGTCATTACGATGGATACAGGATTAAAATCAGTTTAAGGATATAAAATCATGAAACTTATCAAACAAACAGGTTTAAATATTGAGAAGCTTTATAATCGCAGCAGGTTGGCGCGTAAAAAACAGATTGAAGAAAAAGTTCGCCTTATCATTGATGATCTTCGTTTAAACGGCGATGATGCCCTGATCAAATATACCCGTCGTTTTGACGGGGTTAAATTAACGGCACGCCAACTGAGGGTGAATGAAGGTGAGATTTCTTCCGCCTTCCAGGATATTACGCCGGAATTTGTGGGGCATTTAAAGACCATCATCGAAAATGTTTCTACCTATTATAGAAAACAGGTCCATAAACCTTGCAAGGTTAAAGGACGTGACGGGGTTATGCTCAAAGAAGAAGTGCGGCCCCTGGATTCGGTGGGTATCTATATCCCGGCGGGCACGGCACCGTTGGTTTCCTCGGTTTATATGACAGCGGTCCCTGCTATCATTGCCGGTGTCAAACGTATCGTCATAGTGACCCCGCCTAACAAAGAAGGCAAGGTCAACCCGTATATCCTGGCCGTGGCCAATTTATTGAAGGTCAATGAAATCTATAAAGCCGGCGGGGCCCAGGCGATCGCAGCGTTGGCATTTGGGACCAGGAGCATTCCTAAGGTCGATAAGATCGTGGGGCCTGGTAATTTTTATGTCACGGAAGCCAAGCGTCAATTATTTGGTTATGTGGATATTGATATGCTGGCCGGTCCGACGGAGTTGGTGCTCATTGCCAATCGTTACAGCAATACTGATTTTGTGGTGGCGGACCTTGAGGCCCAAATGGAACATGTGGGCGGATTGTCCATATTATTGAGCACTTCCAAGCAGTTGATCAAGGTTGTGCGCAAACGTATTCCTAATGGTTATTGTATTTATTGCAAGAATATGGGTGAAGCTGTTGCGATCGCCAATCAATTGGCCCCCGAACATTTGCAGATCGTCACCAGTGATGCGGTCAGTATTGCCAAACATATCCGGCATGCCGGTGCGATTTTCTTGGGACCCTATAGCCCGACGGCTTTGGGTGATTATGCGGCAGGTCCCAGCCACGTGCTGCCGACCATGGGTACCGCGCGGTTTTTCTCGGGGCTGTCTTTGTCGAGTTTTACCAAAACCAGCCACGTGATCGCCTATACCAAGAAAGCGCTGGAAAAGGTCCGCGAACCTTTAGAGAAAGTGGCCAATTTAGAAAGCATGGCCAAACACGCGGAATCGGTGAATGTAAGGTTTAGATAATATTGCATGGACGGCCGACACTGATATGTTCTTTCTGCTAAAATTTGACGTTCACGCTGGTGTCGTGGTTTCCCTAGGGAGAGGTCACGCGGTTAGATTAGCCGAATGCAACGTTGTCAAATTTTTATACGCAGAAAAAACATATCAGCATCGGCCTTCGAAAATATGAAAGTAGTCTACATAAAAAAGGATAAGATATGCAACGTATAGCTCCGATTCAACGTAAAACCAGTGAGACTCAAATTGAAGGTTCTGTAAATATTGATGGGACTGGTAAAGCCAAAATTAAAACTCCAAATGGACTTTTAACTCATATGCTTGAGTTATTTACTTTTCATGGGTGTTTTGATTTAGAACTTGAAGTTAAAGGGGATACCCATATTGATATTCATCATACCAATGAAGATATAGGCATAGCATTAGGAAAAGCGTTTAAGAAAGCTCTCGGAGATAATAATTTAGGAATTAAGCGTTTTGGTTCGGCATTTGCTCCGATGGAATCTACCTTGGGGCACTCTGTCATTGATATCAATGGGAGAGGACATTTAAATTTATTGCTGGATGGTAAGAAAGCGGGAGATTTACCGCCTATCAGTAATCAAGGGGAGTATACATTTGTATACTTAGAACATTTTTTAGAATCATTGGCTAAACAATTAGGCGCTACTTTGATTGTTAATATACAAAATCCAGATGGTTCTGGAGATATGCACTCGATCGCTGAAACTGTTTTTAAATCTTTAGGCATGGCTTTAGATCAAGCAACAACCATTGATCCTCGTCGTGAAGGACAAGTTCCTTCTACTAAAGGGATCATTGATTAAAGTTTTATAGACAATAGGAGCAGGTCGATACCGATATATTTATTCTGCGTATAAAAATTTGACAACGTTGCTTTCGGCAGGACTTTCCGCGTGACCCCTATTTTGGGAAACAACGGTACCAGCGTGAACGTCAAATTTTAGCAGAATGAATATATCGGAGTCGACCGTTCAAGCTATGATTGCAATAATAGATTACGGCATGGGGAATTTGCGGAGCGTGTACAAGGCATTTGAGGCGGTAGGGGCCCAAGTGAAGGTGACGCACATCGTATCTGAGATATTAAAAGCAGACAAGGTGGTTCTGCCGGGTGTCGGAGCCATGGGGCCGGCCAGGCAGAAATTGCAGGAATTGGGTTTAGACGGTCCTATCCGCAAAGTGATCAAGGACGGCAAACCATTTTTAGGCATTTGTCTGGGGCTGCAATTATTGTTTGAAAGAAGCTCTGAAGGCGGCTTCTCCGAGGGACTTAGGATATTAGAAGGCAGTGTTGAGCGTTTTGGCTCGCTTAAAGTTCCGCATATGGGTTGGAATCAGGTTAAATCCCAGCCAGTTGGCGCTCAAATGTTCTCGGGCCTTTCAGCCGATGAGAATGTGTATTTTTGTCATTCTTATTTTATAAAGCCTAAGGACATCTCTATTGCCGCCGGCATCACCAATTACGGGGTGGATTTTGTCTCTGCGGTAGTCAAAGACAATGTTTGGGGCGTTCAATTCCATCCGGAAAAAAGTCAAAAGGCCGGTTTACAAATCCTAAGGAGCTTTGCTCAACTATGATCCTAATTCCTGCTATTGACATCAAAGACGGCAAGGTAGTGCGGTTGTTCCAGGGAGATTTCGATAAGCAGACTGATTATGACCTTTATCCCTTAGTAGCGGCAAAACGATGGCGTGATATGGGTGCTCAATGGCTGCATTTGGTGGATTTAGACGGGGCTAAGGAAGGGGTCATGGTCAACAAGGAACACATTACCTATATCACACAAAAGATCGGGATCCCCGTACAGGCAGGCGGTGGTATCCGTGATTTAAAGACAGCGGACGATCTGATCAAGGTAGGTGTAAAAAGGGTGATCTTGGGAACAAGGGCCATTGAAGACCGTAAATTCTTAAAGAATATGCTGGCTCTTCATGGTGAAAAAGTTTGTGTCAGTCTGGATTGTTCTAACGGTTTTGTGACAGGTCATGGATGGGCATCTGTCACTACCATTAAAGCCGTTGATCTGGTACTTGAATTGGAAGCCATGGGTTTGCAATGGATGGTTTATACGGATATTGCCCGTGATGGAGCTTTAGCAGGGCCTAATTATGAACAAATACAGATAATACTCAATACAGTTAAGAAAATAAATGTCATTGCTTCCGGCGGAATTGCAACACTTGGAGATGTGCGTAAATTAGCGTTGATGAAAGGCGTTGCTGCGGCCATTACCGGTAAGGCGATTTATGAAGGTAAATTAGATTTTCAAGAGGCGGTTAAACATTTAAATGCTCAATAAACGTATTATCCCATGTTTGGATGTCAAAGATGGGCGGGTGGTCAAGGGGATCAATTTCATTTCCCTTAAAGACGCCGGTGATCCGGTGGACTGTGCTAAAGCCTATGACCAGGCCGGTGCTGATGAATTGGTTTTCTTGGACATTACGGCCAGTCATGAGAATCGTAAGATTTTATTGGATGTGGTACAAAAAACCGCGGAATGTGTTTTTATGCCATTGACTGTCGGCGGGGGTATTACCAATATCAATGATATCCGTAATTTGCTTAATGCCGGTGCGGACAAGGTTTCCATGAATACTTCCGCTGTCAACGAGCCTGGATTGATCCGTCAGGCCGCCAATAGGTTCGGCGCTCAATGCATTGTCGTGGCCATTGATGCTAAACGTGTTGGTAATCGTTGGGAAGTTTTTACGCATGGCGGGCGTACGGCAACAGGCAGGGATGCGATCGAATGGGCCAAACAAGCCCAGGCCCAGGGCTCGGGGGAGATCTTATTGACCAGCATGGATGCGGACGGGACTAAAAACGGTTTTGATGTAAACCTGACCCGAGCCGTGACGGCAGCGGTCAATATTCCTGTGATCGCCTCCGGCGGAGCAGGGACCTTGGAGCATTTTTACCAGGTTTTTGCCGAAGGCGGGGCAGACGCGGCATTGGCTGCGTCGGTGTTTCATTATGGTGAGATCTCAATTCCTGAAGTTAAAACGTTTTTAAAACAAAAGAAAGTGAATGTGCGATGAGTGCAAATCCAGAAATAGAAACGATCCAGATCACGAAGGACAATCTTGATAAGTTAAAATTTACTTCCGAAGGGCTCATTCCTGCCATTGCCCAGGATTATAAGACCAATGAGGTCTTAATGATGGCTTGGATGAACATTGATTCGCTGCGCGATACTTTAAAAAGCGGCAAAGCTTCCTATTGGTCGCGTTCACGCAAATCATATTGGGTCAAAGGTGAGACCTCAGGACATTTTCAGCATGTAAAAGAGATCCTTTATGACTGTGATTGCGATGTGCTATTAATGAAGGTGGACCAAATAGGTTCTGCCTGTCACACGATGAAGAGATCTTGTTTTTATAGGAAAATTGAATGACCCAGGAAGAATTTTTAAAATTAAGCACAAAGGGTAATTTGATCCCTGTTTATAAAGAGATCCCCGGGGATTTGGAGACGCCGGTGTCGGCGTATTACAAATTAGCCGGACGCTCTGCGTATTCTTTTTTATTAGAATCGGTGGAAGGCGAAGAAAAGATCGCCAGGTATTCCTTTATTGCCCGTGACCCTGAACTGGTTTTTACAAGTAAAGCCAGGGAGGCGAAGATCCTGCGTTTTGTCAAAGGGCAGCATAAACCAACAAAAATTTCTTTTAGCGGCTCGCCTTTGTCCGTGGTACGTGAATTGATGAAGGACTACCAAGCGGTGGAGGTGGCAGGTTTACCGCGTTTTTATGGCGGCATGGTGGGATATTTGAGTTATGACTGTGTTCGTTTCTTTGAACGCCTGCCTGATAAATCAACGGATGATCTAAACTTGCCTGATATTTGTCTGGCCTTGGCCCGCCATTTGGTTATCTTTGATCATCGTTATCATACCATCAAGGTGGTCAGCTGTGTTCATCTGGCAAAAGGCGATAGTCAGGAAACAAAAATTAAAAAATATAAGGCTGCCTGCCGGACCATTGATGCTTTGATTGTAGATCTGCAAAAACCTTTAACAGTACCTGTATCTAAAAAGAGTGCCAAGAAAATAGCAGTAAGTTCAAACTGCACTAAGGCACAATATGAGAAAATGGTCATTAAGGGCAAGGAGCATATTAAGGCCGGGGATATCTTTCAGATCGTTTTATCCCAGCGCCTGAAAGCCGATATCAGCGTCGATGCTTTTGAGATCTACCGTACTTTGCGTGTACTTAATCCATCTCCGTATATGTTTTATCTGAATTTTGACGGCCTGCAGCTGGTGGGGGCGTCTCCTGAGCTTTTGGTGCGCTGTGAGAACGGTTTAGTGGAAACCCGGCCCATTGCAGGCACGCGTCCGCGGGGGGCAAACGAAGCAGAGGATGAGGCTTTGAAGAAAAGTCTATTAGATGACCCCAAGGAGAAAGCGGAACATATCATGCTGGTGGACCTTGGGCGCAATGATCTGGGACGTGTCTGTGAAAAGGGGACGGTGCGCCTTTCTGAGTTTATGGAAGTTGAGAAATACTCTCACGTTATGCATATTGTCAGTAATGTGCAGGGTCAATTGCGTAAGGATATGGATGCTTTGGATGTTTTAGAAGCGGCATTTCCTGCCGGAACCCTTTCCGGGGCGCCCAAGATCAGGGCTATGGAGATCATTGAAGATCTGGAAGGCCAAAAGCGGGGGCCTTACGGGGGATGTGTTGGAATCTTGAGTTTTTCGAAAAACCTTGATACTTGCATAACTATACGTACAATAGTGGTTCATAAAGCCAAGGCCTATGTCCAGGCAGGAGCAGGGATAGTAGCTGATTCCGATCCAGCCACGGAATACACCGAAACAATGAATAAAGCCAAAGCGCAAATTAGAGCTATCGAGTTAGCTCATTTATAACGAAAGGGAGTAAAATCACATGGAAGTTAGAATCCGATTACAAAAAGCAGGTAAAGCATCAAATAAGGCTTACAATTACCGCGTCGTTGCCATGGCGGGTAAAGAAGGCCGTGACGGTCGTACTTTGGATATTTTGGGTTATTATGACCCTGCCAAGAAATCTTATTTTCAGCTCAAGAAAGACAAGATCACCGCATGGGTCGCCAAAGGTGCTCAGATGAGCGATACCGTCAGATCTTTGATGAAAAAAGCTAAGTAATATTTAAGAAAGGATTTTCATGCCTCAACAGTCAGCATTGACACAGATTTTGTTCATGTATGTACCCATTATCGCGATCTTTTATTTTTTGATCATCCGTCCTCAGCGTCAGCAGCAGAAGAAGGTCAAGGAAATGCTGGATAATCTTAAAAAGAATGATGAGATCATTACGACTTCCGGGATCCATGGCACAGTGGCCATCGTTAAAGAAAAAACCGTGGTCGTACGTGTGGATGAAGGATGCCGTTTAGAATTTGACCGCGAATCCATTGCATCTGTGATAAACAGCGAAGTAAAGCCCGAGGTGGTCAAATGAGTCCTGAGTTGCGTAAACGTTTTTTTATCATCCTGGCTGTTATTGTCGGTTGTGTGGCCTCTTTAATTCCCATCAATAAACGCATCAATCTGGGTCTCGACCTTAAAGGCGGCATGCATTTGGTCTTAAGGGTCCAGAACGAGAATCTACCCACCGCGCAGTCCCGTGAAGATGCCGTGCTTAAATCCATGGAAGTTTTGCGTAACCGTATTGATGGTTTGGGTGTCGGAGAAACCTTGATCCAGCGTCAGGGTGATAATCAGATCCTGTTACAATTACCCGGTGTCACGGACCGTGATAAAGCCCTTGATATGATCGGCCGTGTGGCGCGTTTGGAATTTCATTTGGTTGATGCTGATGAGGGTCATTTAAAAGATGCTTTAGCCGGTCATGTGCCCGATGGGGAACAACTGATGATCGTCAAGAAGGAAGGCGGTTCACCGATCTTGATAACCAAGGATGTAGCCATGGACGGGACGGGGATCAAAGATGCCAAGGTGGATTTTGACCGTACCGGTATGCAGCCTAAGATCACCATGTCTTTCAATGATAAAGGGACCAAAGATTTTGGAGATCTGACCACAGCCCACGTCAATGAACGTCTGGCCATTGTCCTGGACAACGAAGTTTTGTCTGCCCCTAATATCCGTGAGCCTATATTAACAGGGGACGCGGAGATCACCGGGGATTTTAAATTTGAAGAAGCCTCTCTTTTGGCCCTGGCCCTGCGCACCGGTGCTTTGCCGGTCCCTATGACTATTGAAGAAGAGCGTACCATTGGTCCTTTATTAGGGAAGGATTCTATTGAAGCCGGTATCAATGCCACGGTTTTAGGCGGCATTGCGATCGTGTTCTTTATGTGTCTTTATTATTTCGTCGGAGGATTTATTGCTTCCTTCGCCCTGGCTATCAATTTGCTGATGATCATGGGAAGCATGGGTCTGCTTAATATTCTCATGCCTGATTCCCAAGTGACATTGACCTTGCCGGGTATCGCAGGTATTATTTTAACTCTGGGTATGGCTGTTGATGCCAACGTCCTTATTAATGAACGTATCCGGGAAGAAATTGATAATGGCAGGCCTTTGAGTGCATCGGTCAATACAGGTTATGCCCGTGCCTGGTCAGCGATCCTTGACTCACACGTCACATCGTTGATTGCAGCCTTCTTCCTGTTCCAATTCGGCTCGGGGCCCATCAAGGGGTTTGCCATTACCTTATCAACAGGTTTGGTCGCTTCTTTGTTTACCTCTATTTATGTGACACGTTCCTTTTTTAATTGGCTGATCTCGGAGAGGATCATTAAGGCATTGCCGATGATGCACCTTTTCCAGAAGCCTAATTTCAATTTCTTAAATAAGAAATATATTTGTTTTGCGCTCTCTGCCAGCATTATCATTGCCGGGGCCATCGATTTTATGCATAAAAAGGATACGGCCTTCGGCATTGATTTTGCCGGAGGGCAGATCCAGGAATTCAAATTTGCCAAACCGATCACGGCAGATGTGCTGCGGGGTCTTCTTAAAGAAGGTAAGGTGGATAATGCCGTCATCCAAACCTTCCCTAATGCTCCTGAGAATGTCATCATACGGACCCAGCAAGACACCAATGCCCAGGTGGTGGCTATTTTTAAAAGTAAAATGCCGGATAATGCCTTTCAGGTCCTGCGCATAGAGAAAGTAGGTCCGGTCGTCGGGCAGGCCTTGCGTACCAAGGCTGTCTGGGCTATCGTCTTGGCCTTAGCGGGGATGTTGATCTATATCGGTATCCGTTTCAAGCACTTTGCTTTTGGGGCGGCGACGGTGGTGGCGATCTTCCATGATGTGTTGATCACTTTGTCCCTGATCCTTCTTTCGGGCCGCCAGATAGATCTTTTGGTGATCACGGCCATACTGACGATCACAGGTTATTCCACTAATGACGCGATCATCATCTATGACCGAGTACGTGAAAATGTTCCTAAAATGCGCAACAAACCTTTGTCGGATGTCATTAATGAAAGCATTAATCAGACCTTGGGCCGGACAGTGCTCACTACTTTTATGACGACGCTATCCGCTCTGTCCCTGTATTTCTTTGGAGGGGAAGTGCTGAATACCTTTGCCTTTGTATTGATCCGCGGATTCCTTTTTGGTACATACTCAACGGTGTGGATCGTGTCTCCGTTGTTCCTGTGGTGGCAAGGTAATAAAAAGTGGTAGGCCGAATTTCTAATAATACATTAAGGTAACGGCACATCTCTGGAATTAGGTTTATTAATGTTGTGGTAGTAATCTAAAAGGGGACACGTTGTCCCCTTTTCCTTCGATGTTTAAATCCTTAGAATTTCTCGTTGGCCAGAAGGTCAACATAGATGAAAATCTTCAAACTCTCGTCGCCTTTGGGTATACCCGGGCGACGAAAGTTTATAGGGAAGGTGAATTTGCCCTGCGCGGGGGCGTGCTGGACATTTATCCGGTAAATTTTGAAATTCCGCTGCGCATAGACCTGGATGATGACACGGTTTTGGCTATCCACGGTTTTGATCCGATCAGTGCCGAGAACATAGACGCGCACACCATAGTCCTGATCTTACCTTTCAAAACATCACCCCATTCCGTTTTTTCTTCTGATGTTCCGTTAAATAATTTCGTCGATATTCAGTCCGGGGACTATGTCGTTCACAATAATCACGGCATAGGCCGTTTTATCGGTATTAAAGAATTTGATGTTAATGCCCAGAAAAAAGAACATCTCATTATTGAATACAAAGATGGTGACAAGTTATTTGTTCCCAAGCACGATATTCATCTGGTCCAGAAATATGTTTCGTTCACCAAGCGTCCGGCCCGTATGCACAAATTAGGAAGCAAGGAATGGCTAGCTACCCGACGAGCGGTGGAGAAAAAGCTAAGGCTTTTGGCCGCTGAGCTATTGCGCACACAGGCGTTAAGGGCCCAGTTAGCCGGTTTTGCTTTTGCCAAGGATAATGAATGGCAAAAAGAATTTGAAGCCAAGTTTCCTTATAAGGAAACCCCTGATCAATTAAAATCCACCATGGAAACCAAGGCAGATATGGAATCTCCGAGGCCGATGGACCGGCTTATTTGCGGGGATGTCGGATACGGCAAGACCGAGGTGGCCATGCGCGCGGCTTTTAAAGCGGTGATGGACAATAAGCAGGTAGCTATTTTGGTGCCTACGACGATCTTGGCAGAACAGCATTATTATAATTTCAGCAAACGCCTGGAAGGATTTCCCGTCAAGGTGGGGATGTTGTCCCGATTTCGCACCAAACTTGAACAGAAAATGATCGTCAAAGAAACAAGTGAGGGCAAGGTTGATATTGTGATCGGCACGCATCGTCTGCTTTCCAAGGACGTTGCTTTTAAAGATCTGGGACTGGTCATTATCGACGAGGAGCAGCGTTTCGGGGTCAAGTCCAAAGAAAAATTGAAACATTTCCGTTTATTGGCAGATGTGATGACGCTGACCGCAACCCCTATTCCGCGCACCTTATATATGGCGCTGTCTGGGGCAAGGGATATGTCCGTGATTTCAACCCCGCCGACCAACCGTTTGGCCGTGAAGACTCAATTGATCGGTTATGATGAAGATATTATCCGGGAAGCTATCAATCGGGAACTGGCACGCCATGGTCAGGTGTTCTTTTTGCATAATCGTGTGGATAATATTGATATTATTGCTAATAATATTAGAAAGTTAGCACCCCAAGCGAGGGTGGCCGTGGGACATGGGCAAATGAGCGGTCGCCTTTTGGAAGAAATTATGTTAAGATTTCTCAAGCATGAGATCGACATTTTAGTATGCACGACGATCATTGAATCCGGCATCGACGTGCCCATGGCCAACACCTTGATCGTTAATCGTGCTGATAAATTTGGGCTTGCGGACCTGCACCAATTACGCGGCCGGGTGGGTCGTTTGGATGTGCAGGCATACGCCTATTTTATCGTGCAAAAGCGCGAATTACAGTCTGAAATATCCCGTCAGAGGCTTAAGGCCCTGGAAAAACACAGTGATCTAGGGGCCGGTTTTCATATTGCTTTTGAAGATCTACAGATACGGGGCGCCGGGAATTTGTTGGGCGCCCAGCAGCATGGTTTTATCACGAGCATCGGTTTTGACCTGTATTGCCGTTTATTGAAAGAATCTATTGAGCATCTAAAAAAAGAGGTGGAGACCAAACATGAACTGTAACCTGCAAAACATTATTAGAGGCGCCTTGATCGTTTTAATGGTTTCTTTGGGTAGTCCTGCTCATGCCGATCCATCTTCTACCGATGCTATTATTGCCATCGTTAATGACGATGTAATTACTTTGAAAGATCTGCGTCAGTATTTAGCCGGCATTGCCAGTCAGCTCAGGGTTGAAAATAAAACACCCGAAGAGATCCAAAAGGTCATGGGGGAATATGAGCAAAAAGGCCTGGATAAATTGATCGAGGATAAATTGATCCTGGCTGCGGCCAATGATAAAGGCATCGAAGTCCGTGATGAGATTATTGACAAGCGCCTGCAGGAGATCAGGGACCGTTATCCCAGCGATGATGATTTTATAAAAGCCCTTGCCACTGAAGGGATGACGGTGGGTGACTTGAAGGTGAAATTAACAGACCAGTTGAAGGTCAAGTATGAGGTGGATATGGAAGTGCGGGATAAGATATTTGTCAATCCCCAAGATGTTACCGATTATTATAATAATCATACGAGCGAGTTTGACCGTAAACCCATGGTGAACTTACAGTCTATTTTTATTTCTTTTGATAAGCACCCCAAGCCGGAGGCGCACACCCTTGCAGATGAGGCGCGTTCGCGATTATTAGCAGGTGAAGATTTTGATAAGGTTTTCCAGAAATATTCAGACAGCTCTTCTGTCGGAGAAATTGAACAGGGCCAAATGGTGGATGCAGTGGAGAATGTGGTGTTTAGTTTAAAACTTGACGAGGTTTCAGATCCTGTAGAGGTAGAAAATGGGATCTATGTTTTTAAAGTTATTGGGATCTCCCCGGGGAAACAACAGGCGTTGTCTGAAGTTAAAGACAAGATCTACGGCAAATTATTAGATGATCAGTTTCAGATTAAATTCAAGGAATGGGTTGATAAGTTGCGTTCTAAAGCCTATGTCGAGATCAAATAAAAAAGTTATTGTTATTACTATGGGAGACCCTCAGGGCATAGGCCCGGAGGTGATCCGTAAAGCTTTAAAGCTTGAAGGGGACAGTTCCCTGAAGTTCAAGGGGACTGTCCCCTTCAGTTTTATTGTAGTCGGAGATAGAAAGATTTTGGGACGCGTATCCTCTTCGGTCGGCGTGGTGGATGTTCCCTACAAGTCAGCAGGGGAAGGGTCACTTAAATTCTTGGATAAGGCCATTGCCTTGATCAAAGGAGGGGTAGCTGACGCGCTGGTGACGGCTCCGTTATCGAAAGAAGCAGTCAGCCGTTATGCCAAGAATTTTGTTGGGCATACGGAATATTTGGCTCAAGCTTTTGAGGTAAAGAATTTTGATATGATGTTCGTTGCCCAACAGGTGCGTTTAACCATTGTTACTCGTCATGTCTCCCTCAAAGATGTGCCAAAAATGATCACCCCTAAAGCTGTATTGGGTTCCATTGCTTTGATGAGCGAGACATTGAAGGAACATTTTAAGATCCGAGATCCTAAGATCGCCGTACTTGGGCTTAATCCTCATGCCGGTGAGAATGGTCTGTTAGGACATGAAGAGACTAAGTATATTTTACCGGCCATTCGTAAGGCCCGTACCCTAAGCATCAAGGTCGCAGGTCCTTTTCCGGCTGACACATTTTTTTCATTTCATAAACCATATGATGGTATCGTTGCCATGTATCATGACCAAGGTTTAGCTCCTCTCAAGGGCATGTACATGAAGGAATTGGTCAATTTTACCGCGGGCTTGCCCTTTGTGCGTACATCTCCGGCTCATGGGACAGCCTATGATATCGCCGGAAAAAACAAAGCCGATGCTTCATCCATGTCAGCCGCACTTAAACTAGCTTGTCAATTAACATGAAATCGGCTTACCGTCCCAAAAAGAATTTAGGGCAGAACTTCCTTGCTGATATACGATTTCAACAGAAAATCATTCATAGTTGTGATCTTAACGCCGAAGATACGGTGGTGGAGATCGGCCCTGGACAAGGAGTTTTAACAAGATTAATTGCTCCTCAGGTTAAAAGATTGATCTGTGTGGAGACTGATCGTGATTTGATCGAACCTTTGCTGAAGCTGAAGGGGACAGTCCCCTTGGGTTGCAGGGAACTGTCCCCTTCAATAGAAATCGTGCACGCTGATTTTCTTAAATGGGACATGAACCATTTGCCTGATGGCATTAAGGTCATTGGCAATATTCCTTATTATATTTCCACGCCGATTGTTGAGAAATTAATCACAGATCGGAAAAAGATCTCGGCAGCTTTTTTGACGGTGCAGTTAGAGTTCGGGCAGCGTTTGACGGCCAAAGCAGGTGGCAAAGATTATGGATCCTTAACTTGTTTTGTGCAGTATTATGCTGATATAAAAATGTTGTTTAAGATCAAGAATACCTGTTTTAATCCAGCTCCAAAGGTGGATTCTTGTTTTTTGCGTCTTGATATGAGGCGGTATCTAGAAGGGGACAGTCCCCTTGGGGTGCAGGGAACTGTCCCCTTCAATGAAGAGTTCCTCTTTAAATTAATTCAAACAGCGTTTCAACAGCGTCGAAAGAATATAGTGAATACACTTAAGGGCTTGGTGGGTCGTGAAAAACTGGAAGAGTCACTGATGTCTTTAGGCATTGATCCCAACGCCCGCCCGGAGAATCTAACTTTATCAAATTACATCAACCTTTGTAAACGTCTTATGATATAATTTTCCAAACCTAAATTTAGACCGTTTCTGCCGGAGGCTTAGGGCTATATAGAGTTACAGTAGAAGTATGTCCCCTTTTTGATAAATGGTCTTGGGGGGACAATTCTATCATAAGTCGATATGTAACAATGGGATATTTAGAAACGGTCTAAGATTAAAGATTAGATATAGGAGAATACATTGGAAAAAAGAATTTTTTATCATGATACCGACGCAGGTGGGATTGTTTATTACGGGCAATATTTGTGCTATCTGGAAGAAGCGCGTACTGAATTCCTGGAAAACAGAGGATTAAGTGTAGAGCTCTTTAAAGAGAGAGGGTTTCTCTACGTGGTGCGTCAATGCAATGTCAGCTACCGATCACCGGCCCGCTACGGGGACAGGATCCTGTGTGATGCCAAATTAAAGAAAATGGGGGCCTCGCAACTGATCTTTGAGCAGACCATCAATGATAAAAAAGACGGGCGCTTGATGGTTGAGGCCGAGGTATCCCTGGTTTGTTTAAATATGGACTTTAAACCTACGGTCATTCCTGATGATCTAAGGGAAAGATTGTCTCAATGAGGATATTAAAAATATTTTTGTTCATCATTATTGGACTCATATTGGCTCCTGTAGGAAATGGCTTTGGGGACCAAGGGAATAATGAGGTTATCATTGATGACAGTGGTTCTACTAATTTTTCAGGTTATCGGGCGACCATTGAGCCTTCAGGACAAGTTGATATTTTGGCTCATGGGAGAGTCAGCAATAATTCGGTATATTCTTATGGGAAATACAAGGTGGCGCCCGAGGATGTCAAGAAGTTGATCGATGACCTTGAAGCTGTCATGCCGTTGTCAAAATTAAGTGCGGATTTTTGCGTCAGGAGCGTTTCCTTCGGGACAAAGACTTATGTTACTTATAAAGACCAAACCAGCCCGGATATCCAGTGTTTGAAGAGTAAAGAATTTGTTAAAGATATCTACAGAATTATGGCCACAATTCCCAGGGGCCAAAATGGTGTCAAATTACCTTAAAGTATAAGGTATCCCTTGTTTTTACCCGCCATTGATGATAGTATTTTGGCTATGTCTATTTCCAAAGAAGATGTTAAATATGTTGCTGCTTTAGCGCGGATTGACGTGCCTGAAGACAAGCTGGAAGGCTTTACTAAAACGTTGGGCGGCATTGTTCAATATGTGGAGCAATTGCAAAAGCTCGACGTAGAGAATGTCAAACCCACCAGCCATGCCGTACCCGTGGGTAATGTTTTTCGCAAGGACGTGATCAAACCTTCATTAACCAATCAGGAAGCCCTTGCCATTGCCGTTGAGGCAAAAGACGGGTCCTTTAAAGTGCCTTTAGTCATCGAATGAGCCTGCATCAACTGACCGCCCATGCTTTATTAGATCTTTTAAAATCCCGGCAAACTTCGCCGAAGGAAGCCTATAGCGCTGTCCTGGAGCGTATTAAGGCTGTTGACCCCAAGGTTAAGGCGTATATCCATTTGAGCCATCAAGAGCCTGATTTTTCGGGCCAGATGCCTATACCCATTGCTATTAAAGATAATTTATGCACGAAAGCTGAGGAAGTTACCTGTGCGTCGCGTATTTTAAAAGGTTTTGTCTCGCCTTACGACGCCGGTGTTATAGAAAAGGTCAAGAAAAGCGGCGGGGCTATTTTAGGGATCGTAAATATGGATGAATTCGCTTTTGGTTCATCCTGCGAAACATCCTGTTATGGCCCGACCTTTAATCCCTGGAACCTGCAATGCGTGCCTGGCGGCTCTAGCGGGGGATCTGCGGCCTCAGTGGCAGCGGATGAAGCGATGTGGGCCTTGGGTTCAGATACCGGCGGATCGATCCGCCAGCCTGCGTCTTTTTGTGGTATCGTGGGCTTAAAACCCACCTATGGCCGTGTCTCACGATATGGCCTTATTGCCTTTGCTTCAAGTTTGGATCAAATCGGACCTTTGACCAAGGATGTGCGGGATTGTGCTTTGCTCATGAATATTATTTCAGGCTATGATGAACGTGATTCGACCTCTGTCAATGCGCCCGTGCCTGATTACACTAAAGCTTTAGTTAATGATGTGCGCGGTCTTAAGATAGGCATTCCTAAGGAAGCATTTGTGGAAGGCTTGGACCCTGAGGTTCGTCGCTCGGTGGAAGAGGCACTCAATCTATTAAAAAAATTAGGTGCTGTTATCAAGGAAGTCTCTTTGCCGCATACGCCTTATGCTGTTGCTACTTATTATATCGTGGCTACGGCCGAGGCCAGCTCTAATTTGGCACGTTTTGATGGGGTACGTTATGGCCTTCGTGTTCAGCCTGCCCATGTTCGCAAGAATGCCTTGGTGGATATGTATGAAGAAACCCGTTCTAAAGGTTTTGGGGATGAGGCCAAGCGCCGCATCATGCTTGGTACCTATGCTTTGTCATCCGGTTATTATGATGCCTATTATCTACGCGGTCAAAAAGTGCGGACCTTGATCAAGAATGATCTGGATCAAGTCTTTAAGGATTGCGATGTGATCATGACCCCAACTTCTCCGACGGTGGCATTTAAAGTAGGGGAGAAGATCAGTGATCCTTTGAGCATGTACCTGTCTGATATTTATACGATCCCGGCTAATTTGGCTGGCATTCCGGCGATTTCCATTCCCTGCGGTTTCGCTAAAAGTGGTTTGCCGATCGGTCTGCAATTGATGGGTCGTGCTTTCGATGAAGAAATGCTTTTAAGGATTTCTTATACGTATGAACAAAACACAGAATGGCATTCAAAGAAACCGAATTTATGAGCCAGTTTGAAACAGTCATAGGACTTGAAGTCCATTTGCAGTTAAGTACCAAGACAAAGATTTTTTGTTCTTGTGCTAATCAATACGGCTGTGCGCCTAATACCAACGTCTGTCCGGTATGTTTAGGGCTTCCCGGCACCTTACCGGTATTAAATCATCAAGCCCTTTTATATGGTATTAAGGTGGGATTAGCGCTTAATGCAGAAATAAATTCCTTTATTAAGTTTGACCGAAAAAATTATTATTATCCGGACCTGCCTAAGTGTTATCAAATTTCACAGTATGATTTTCCCGTGGCCAAGCATGGGTTCCTAAAGATCAAAAGTGGTAAAGAGGAAAAACGAATCGGCATAACACGTGCCCATCTTGAGGAGGATGCCGGTAAATTAATACATGATAATTCAGCTTCTTGTTCCCTGGTTGATTGCAATCGTTGCGGTACACCGCTTATCGAGATCGTGACTGAGCCGGATCTGCGTTCGCCCCAGGAAGCGTATGATTATTTGAATACTTTGAAGTTAACGCTGCAGTATTTAGGCGTATCAGATTGTGATATGGAAAAAGGTTCTTTGCGATGTGACGCGAATGTGTCCATACGTCCGACCGGTCAAACGACCTTGGGCACGAAGACAGAGTTAAAGAATATGAATTCTTTCCGTGCCGTGAAGACCGCTTTGGAATATGAGGTACGACGCCACGAGCAGGTTATTCTTGCCGGGGGGAAGGTGATGCAGGAAACATTATTATGGAATGATGAAAAAGCCACGACCATTACCATGCGTTCTAAAGAGAAGGCCCATGATTACCGGTATTTCCCTGATCCTGATCTGGTGCCGTTTACTATCGATTCCAAGGTCATTGATGATGTGCGTGCAGAATTGCCCGAGCTTCCGCAGGCGAAGTTTTTACGTTTTTTAAGTGAATATGCTTTATCTGAATACGATGCCAATATCTTGGTAGCTGATGTCGGCATGGCTGATTTTTTTGAGGCTTCTTTAAAAGTGTATCCTCAAGCAAAAAAAATAGCCAATTGGCTGGCAGGACCTGTCTTGATGGAGCTTAATAATCGTAAAAAATCCATAGGCGAGCTAAAGTTAACCCCTAAAGACCTGACATCTTTGATAGCCAAGGTCGAGGACGGGCTGGTCAGTAATCTGGTCGGCAAAGAAGTATTGACGGCCATGCTGGATGAAAGCAAAAGTGCGGAAGACGTCATTAAGGAAAAAGGGTTAGCCCAGGTTTCGGATGATTCATCATTGTTCGTCATCATCGACGAAGTCATAGTCCAGAATCCGGCGGTGGTTGAACAAATCAAATCCGGCAAACCCAATGCCATCGGATTCTTGGTGGGACAGGCCATGAAAAAATCAGGCGGTCGCGCCAACCCTAAGAAATTAAGTGAATTGATAAACCGGAGAATATCAGGTGTCTAAAAAAATATTTGTATCAGGAGTTGTCCTTGTCGCATTGCTTGGGATTTCCAGCGTCGGTATTTCCCAGGTCACAGCCGCCAAAAAGAAGGATTTATATTCCCAGGTTGAGCTTTTCAGTTATGCCCTGACGACCATTCAATCAGACTATGTGGATGAAAAAAATCCGCAGGACTTGATCTATGGCGCGCTTCGCGGCATGCTTTCATCGCTTGATCCGCACAGCCAATTCATGGACCCCGATGAATATAAAGACCTGAAAACCGAGACTGAGGGCAAGTTTGGCGGTCTTGGCGTTGAGATCACGCTCAAGGATAATTTATTGACAGTTATTGCGCCCGTCGAAGATACCCCCGCATGGCGTGCAGGCATCAAAGCAGGGGATAGGATCGTTAAGATCGGCCACAAGGTCACCCGTGATATGAACCTTGATGACGCTGTTAAAGAGTTGCGGGGAGATCCGGGAACTAAGGTGGCGATCACTATTTTGCGTGAAGGGGATGATTCGATCCATGATTTTGTTATTACCAGGGAAATCATTCATGTGGATGATATCAAAGAACCTCATATCATAGGTGATCGCATCGGTTACGTACGTCTGACAGAATTCCGTGAGAATTCTTATAATGAGTTGCATCAGGCTTTGGAAAAATTAAAGGCCCAGGGCGCGGACAGTTTGATCCTGGATCTGCGTAATAATCCCGGTGGACTGCTCGATGTGGCCATCAAAATAGCCGAAGATTTCCTGCCTTCAGGCAAGACGATCGTTTCGACCAAGGGACGGCATTCTTCTGAAGACACTATCGCTAAATCTGAAAACGACGGCGGAGACTTTTTGGATTGGCCGATGGCGGTGCTGATCAATGAAGGCTCTGCTTCAGGAAGCGAAATTGTAGCCGGGGCTTTAAGGGACAATAAAAGGGCGGTATTAGTCGGGGTGCAATCCTTTGGTAAAGGTTCTGTTCAATCCGTGATACCTTTGCCCGATGGTTCAGGTTTACGCCTGACCACGGCCAAGTATTTTACTCCGTCCGGAGTTTGTATTAACGGTATCGGTATCACGCCGGATGTGGTGATCGAAGAGAACATTTCAAAAGAAGATAAAGATTCTGATAAGAACAAGGACAGTGCGCAAAACAGCGAAGATGTGGAAACTATTTTCTCTGACCTTGAACATAAAGAAGCCAAAAGTAAAGATCTGTCTTCAGAGGACAAAAAGCAATTACAATTAAAGAAAAAAGATCAACTGGACGTTCAACTGCAAAGTGCAGTCAATGTTATTAAAGGCATCAAGATCTACCGTAAATTTCAGCAGAAGTAGCATTTATCCGTATGGTTAAACGAAAAAAAACAACTGTTCCTAAAGATGATTTGAAGGTCGCCTTTATTGTGATCGGCTTATTTGCAGCGGCCGTTGTGTTATTCTTTATTTTTTCAAAGGGAAAGGAACAACCCGTTGTAGAGAAATTTCGTGTTACCAGAGAGATCCCTGTTAGCAGTCAGGTGCCTGTTACCAGAGAATTTCCCGTTGTCAGCGAGGTGGAAGACAGGTATCTTCCAAATGAGAATATCAGGCCTGTTCAACCTGTCAGCCGCCCTGTGCCTATTGAACATGTCCCGGGTTCAGGTGGGGAAATCGCGATCATTATTGATGATTGGGGTCAGACGACAGCTAATTGTAAATATTTAAAAGAAATCCCCGAGCCTTTAGCAGTGTCCATATTGCCGGGTCTACGGCATACCAAGGATGTGGCTAGTTGTGCTAAACTTTATCATAAGGTGGCCATGCTTCATTTGCCCTTGGAAGCCATGCATAACGGGGATTTTTACCCGCCGAATTATATCATCAAGACAACCATGAACCCGGCTCTGGTATCCAGAATTGTAGATGCGGATATGGCGCAATTGCCTTCGATTGAAGGGGTCAATAATCACATGGGTTCAAAAGCCACTGAAGACAGAAATTTGATGAGACTTATTTTTAGAAAAATAAAGAAAAGGGGATTATTCTTTATTGATAGCATGACAGCCCCTCATTCGGTATGTTCCGGATTGGCAGACGAAATGGGGATGACTTTTGGGAAAAGGGATGTTTTTCTTGATAATGTCAATACCAGGGAAGCTATTATCAAACAGATCATGGTTCTGGCCCAAAGGGCTCGCAACAAAGGTTACGCCGTGGCCATTGGTCACGACCGTCACTTGACCATGCAGGTGATTAAAGATGAGATCCCTTTATTGGAAAATCAAGGTTTCCAGATTGTCAGCATCAAAGCGCTGCTCAAGAACCGATGAAAATCCTAGGTATTGAAACCTCCTGTGATGAGACTGCGGCCTCAGTTGTATCCGATGGGGTTGTTGTCCATTCCAATATCATTGCTACCAGCCTTAAAGATCATCAGCGTTTTGGCGGTATTATCCCTGAAATTGCTTCCCGTCGACAGATCGAATTTATCCATTGGGTGGTAAGTGAAAGTTTAGCCAAAGCCAACGTAACACTTAAGGACATTGATGCCATTGCAGTGACCCGTGCTCCGGGGTTGATCGGTTCCTTGCTGGTGGGGATCGGTTTTGCCCGCGCTCTAAGCTATGCCACGGGCAAGCCCTTGATCGAGATCGATCATATCAAGGCTCACCTGTATGCTAACTATCTCGTCCTCATGCCGGACACTCGCAGTAGCTCGCAACTCTCGAAAGATATACCAGCCTGTCCACAAGAACGTCTGCCAGCCGTAGGGTTGGTAGTCTCCGGCGGACATTCCAGTCTTTATTATATCAAAGATTTTAAGACCTTTAAGTTGTTGGGGGTGACCCGTGATGATGCGGCAGGTGAAGCCTTTGATAAGGTTGCGCGAATTCTGGATTTGGGTTATCCCGGCGGTCCTGTGATCGACCAGTTGGCTGCGAGCGGTATTAATGAGAAGATCAAATTTCCCCAAGCGCTTCTTAAGGGTAATTTTGATTTTTCTTTTAGCGGGACTAAAACCGCAGTACTTTATTACACTCAAAAGAATAAAGAAGTTCCCGGTTATTCCGTGGCCCAAGTGGCTTATTCATTCCAGGAAAGTGTCGTCGCTATCTTGGTGGAGAAATCCCTGCAGGCCTGCCGTAAATTTAAGGTCAAGACACTCGTGATCGGCGGCGGGGTCGCGGCTAATTCCGCCTTGCGACATCATCTAAAAGCTCAAGCCGGCCTTCAAGGGGTGGATGTGTTTTTTCCTCCGATGATCTTATGCCTGGATAATGCGGCGATGATCGCGGGGTTGGCCTATCATTTTCGTCACTGACAAATTGACCCCAAGGGTTTATTTTGTTAACATTAATACAACAAAAGAATAAGCCGTTTATCTAATAAAGTATTAAGGAATCGGCACCGCTTAATCAGTGTTAAAAGATAATGGATTTATAAAGAAGGAGGTCTCTATGGCCTTTAATCGTAAAGAACATAAAGAAACACCAGAAGAAAAGATCATTGAGATCAATGCCCAAATGGAAGGGTCTTTGATTTTTTCTGATCCGGTCAATTTGAAGATCCAGGGCCGTTATACAGGTAAACTTGATACGCGGGGCACTTTAACCATTGGAGCCACGGCACAGGTGGAGGCTAATATTGTGGGGGAGAATATCATTCTCGCCGGGCGGGTTAAAGGTAATGTCATTGCCAAGAAAATGTTGGTCCTGATGCCGTCAGCTGTGCTGCACGGGGATATCTCAACACCTAAATTGAATATTGTTGAGGGGGCTGTTTTTCAGGGGCGTTGTCACATGTTAGAAGAAGTTTTAAGCATTGATGATTTAGCTCAATATCTGGAGATCGAGATCCCGGCCATATTGGAATTGGCCACGACCGGTAAGATCCCGGCCGTTAAAGAAGGGGACAATTGGAAATTCGAAAGGGCGCTGATCGATCAGTGGGCTTCTTCAGGCAGGGTCAGATAATGAGCAGTCAATATATCACAGTCCGTGAAACAGCGCAGATCATGGCCGTATCCGAAAAAAAAGTCATGGATCTCATTGAGGGCGGGAAACTACAGGCCTACAAGATCGCAGACCAGTTCCTGCGCCTTAAACGTGATGAGGTCGTTAACATGATCTCAACCGGCCAGGTCGTTTCTGAGAACGTCGCGTACAGTTATACCCCTGCCGAGCGTCTGCGTGATTTTTTTTATTTTAACGATTTTTACTTGTTAGCTCTCGTCATTATCGGGGTCCTGCTTTATATCATTTTTTGCACCAACTAACCGCATTGTAATAACATTACGATTTCATAAGGACAGGGAATATTGGGTACGATCCGTAAAATCGATGGTGTTTACTATATTGAATTCCATGCCAGGGGATTGCTTTACTCACAGGTTGCCGGAAACGATCTGGAGGCGGCCCAAAAACTTCTTCTGCAGGTAGAAGAAAAGATCGCCGGCGGTGAAGCATTAACGATCGCCCGACATATAGACCTCCCAGATTTTTATGAACGGTTTCTGGCAGAGGCCGGCAGGCAATATAGTCTCAAGACCGTCAAGCGTTTTAATTCTGCCATCCAACATTTTAATGATTTTCTAGGTACGGATTTCCTTCAAATCCGTCAACTTGACCAGTTAACCCCCGTCGTCATAGAGTGTTACAAAGAACGTTTAGTTAAAACACAAAAAGCAAAAGTTGTTAATTTGTCCATTCTTTTGATAAGGGATGTCTTAGAGTTCGGCATTAAACTGGGGTTTATCAATGACAATCCCAGTTTACACGTGCGTTTATTGCCGTGGCCCAAGAGGCATCAGCGAAGGCCGACCGCCCGGTATAGCATGGCTAAACAATTATTATCTCAAGGGGTAGGTTTAGCCAAGCTTGCGCAATTATTGGGACTTCCGGATATCTCACGGGCGGTTTATTATGCCGACCTAATCCCATTAAGCAGGGAAGACGTTAATAATTGAAATGACGATCAATCGGGCATGTATCATTTTATGGGTCATTCTTTTTACGACGGGGATGTGGCTTGCGATGCACAGGCCGTTATGGAATGATGAGCTTTGTAGCCAGAAGGTTGCCATTGAAGGAGCCTCGTGGCAAGAGCTCCTGACAGGGAATATCCATGAACTTAATAACCCTCCTTTATATTATGCTCTTCAAAAAATAATTACATCGGTTGTCCCTTTACGTTTTCCTGACGATTTCATTCATGATTATGGTTTTCCTGTTGAAAGAAGGAAATATTTTCTTTATGTCTATCCCAAGGGTCAGATCTTGTTACGTATATTGCCCGATATATTTATGGTCACGGCCATGGTCTTTTTAATGCGCTTTTTTTGGATCAGAGACGGTATAATGGCAGGTTTGATAGCCCTTTTGAGCGCTCTGAGCTCAGGGATGGTGTGGGGATACTGGGCTGAGGCAAGGCCGTATGCCCTTTGGTTTTTATTGACCATGTTTCAAACGCTTTTCCTTTTAGAGATCTTATCACAAACGGGATCTTCGGGCAGGGTTAAGGTTCCTTTGGCTATATGTAATTGTCTTTTAGCTCTCACAGTGACATTAGGGCTTTTTCAGATCATTATTGCTCAGATGATCCTTTTTGTATTCGGTCAGCGCCGACTTAGGGATCATTTTTGGCAGGGTGTTCTGCCTGTTTGTATCGCACTATTCTATTTTATTGTACGTTCTTCCGGTAATATGTCCCCTGGGAATATGTTTTATTTTGCCGTTAATCCTGTGGAAATGATCAGGCTGAATCTTTCATTTGAACAAGCATCACTGTTGTTCTTTTATTTAATGGCCTACCTTTGCTGTCGAGTTTGGATCAGCGGCAATTATGACGAGGTAAAGAAAATATGGAAGGGACTGCTGCATCTTCCTAATTTGCTTATATTTCTTTTCTTTTCGATATTGTTCATTGTTTATGTTTATTGGCGCTGGCCTGGCACGCATGGAGGAGTCCCTATCTATGGCAGACATTTTCTTTTTCTCTCTGTTTTAGGCATTGTGTTGGTATCAAGCATGTTCAGTGATCTTTGGTCAGGGGCCAAAGGATCACCATTTTGGCGTTGGATTTTCGGGATCTTTTTTATAGTGCTTTTATTCAGTCAATTCCTAGAGGGTTTTGCGAATGCATGGTATCAGGGGTATTATTTCTAAGATTTTTTCAAAACTAGTCCTGCAATTTTTTCTAATGGGGGTAGCTGTCCTGATATGTTTCTTATTTATAGGCAGCTGGCCGCAATGGTTCTTGTCTTTAAGGCAGTATTTGCCGCGAGATATATCGATGAAATGGTTTATGTCGTTCTCATCCCTTAATACGATATCGAATCTTCAATTAGCAGAGCAATATAATAACCTTGCAGGGATCCACATCAGCCAGGGTGAATTTGCCCAAGCTATGACGGAATATAATAAGGCCGTTGAAATAGAGAATGCCTCAGCTATTCCCTATTGCAATCGCGCACTTTTATACATTAAGCTAGGTAAAGTTGATTTAGCCCTCAAAGATTTTATCAAGGTCATTGCAATGGATCCGGGCAATGCCTCTGCGTATTATTATAGGGGCATGCTTTATTATCATTTGAAGAAATATGATCAAGCTCGGGGGGATGTATATAAAGCCCAGAAATTAGGGATCAAGGTTGATCCTGGTTTGATAAGTATGCTTAAAAGAAGTTGGTAAGATGCCTATAACTGTATTAAACTAACCCAATTATAAAGAATTAAAATATGCGGTGGAGGAATTATTAATATAAAACGTCTTTTGTTGGCAGTTACCTTTATTTTAATTGCTTCTGTTCTTGCTTTTAATGTTTGGTTACAAAGCCAATATGTTGTGCCTATTTTGATGTACCACAGTGTTTCGTCGGCAGATATAAAGCCTGTATTTGTCATTGGCCATCACAGGGAAGGTAAACTACGTTTACTTAATGTCAGCCCCCAGTCGTTTGATAAACAGATGGGGTATTTGCAGAATAATGGGTACCAAGTGATCTCCTTGGACGATTATGTCGAAGGGAACAGGCAGGGTAAGAAATTCTCTCATAGAACAGTTGTGATCACATTCGATGATGGATATCAAGATAATTATACTAACGCCTTTCCGATCCTTAAGAAATATCATTTCCCGGCTACAATTTTTCTGATCTCAGATATTGTGGGAATAAATCCAGATATTCTAAATTGGGAACAGGTTAAAGAAATGGGAAAGTATGGCATTACTTTTGGAAGCCACACCCGCCATCATGCCTATCTCCCTAGTTTGTCAAAAGGACAAATGAAGGATGAGATCCTTGGGAGTAAACGTGCAATCGAAGAACATTTGGGAAAACCTGTGTATTATCTTGCTTATCCGTCTGGAGGTTTTAGTGAACAGGTCAAAGCCATAACTGCTTTGGCGGGGTATAAGGCGGCATTAGCAACCAATCGAGGGTATGACCACTTCAATGTTGATCTTTATGAATTGGACCGGATCCATATCAATAATTGGGATAATGAATTAACATTTAAATGGAAGTTGAGTGGTCTTTATAATTTATTCCGTGAATTAAAAAACTCCCATTAAGTATTTTATGTTACGATTTTATTTACATTCGTTTGATCCTAATTTTGACAAAAAGTTGAAAACTATCATAAATATAGTAGAATAGGCGACTTGTTATTTTTGGAGAGGTGGCAGAGTGGCCGAATGCGGCGGTCTTGAAAACCGAAAAAAGCCTTTTTCATAATCCCTTGTAATTGCTTAAAAGAACATCCGCACCGACGATAAAACTCTATTTTATGTTTTAACTTCCTTTATCATTTTTTAACTACTTTTAGTTTAAAACCGTCACATTTTGGACACCAAATTTTTTTTAGATAATCGTCCATTTCTTAATGCGCACAGTTGATTGATAAAAGCATGATTCAATTGAGATAAGGGGATAAAGCCATCTTTCTCTTAATGCGCTCGAGGCCTTTTTGTAACCCTTAGAAATTATTGTGATATTAGACTCCGTCGTCGAGAAACGGAGTTTTTTTATTTTATCCCTTTTTAATATTCTTTAACTCCCAATAACCTAATGTAGTACTATTTTGGACACCAAAAAGAGGGATTCATTTTATTTAATTTGAATGTGAACGAAGCAATCAAAAGAGGTGAAAATGATAAAAATCATTAACAATTTTAAAACTAGGCTGGCTAACTATAATTACAGAATACTATTGGCTGAGGCAGTTGTTTTGGCTGTGATCATAGGAGATGGACTTGGTTCATGGCCTGGGATTATTATCATGCTGGTGGTCTTTACTTGGGTACTTAATAGAAGCTGGGGGACAGTTTACCTGATTGGTCTTTTTAGCTGTGCGTGGGGCTTCCTAGCTGGTTTTATTGGATACAGCATATTCGGATGGGCTTGGGCAATTATGTTAGGCGGGTTGGCTTTGATAAGCGGGGTGAAGATTCATTGCAGGGAATTAAGAAGGCCGTTTGTTAGTCAAACTTTTGAGCAAATCAATGAAAATAAATGGGGGCAAAATTGGTTTATGGGAAGGCAGAATTTGAACTAATTAATAAATTCAAAAAATAATACATTAGACCTCATAAGTATTTTACCGGTCTTCCCTGATTAATTACTGAGTCTTTATTCAGCTTAGGTAACATTTCTGCTCATCAGGCTTAACAGATCAATGTGGGTATTTTCTAGAATTTGAGTAGAACTACGTATGGATCTACGTATTTTAACGTATTGAAGAGAAAATCAATATGTTTTAAACTTGCGTTAAGTCAACTATAAAATCTATAGGGTTAGTAGAATGTCTAAGGCGAATTTAATTTTAGAGACAAAAATGATAATCTTTTTTAAAAATATTTTTATGTTCATGTGTTGTTGCATAGCGATGTGCCGCCTTCGTGGTGGTGGAGGTACGCCTATGTAACAGCATCATTTAATAATTAGGCGCGACGGGACAACCCACTGCCATGAAAGATAAACTTAAGGCAGTGGGCTTTTGTTTTTTATGGATATGGAGGGGAGAATGAGTACCAAGCAAAGTCAAAAGAATATTGTGAATGATGCCATTATCAAGGATATAGCGGCCGCTATTGGTTCTTTAGAGTTTGGCACGGTTACCATTAAGGTTCATGAAAGGAAGATAATACAAATAGATGTAACAGAAAAAAAGCGCTTTGATGATGTCTGGCGCGTTGAAGGAGGTGGTGGAATTTAGACATCTAATATCATAGCAGCTAGAACCAATTTGATCGTTCTAAACGACAAAAGACAAAAATTTGATAAGTAAAATAATGATTTTACCAGACAGCTGGGGAATCCAATATAAACAGGAGGATTCTCAAAATGAAACATCTAACAAAACTAGCATTGATCGTTTTAAGTATTACCTTGTCAGGCAGTCTTGCATACGCAGGCCTTCCATTAAATAATCTGGAAGGTGTTGGTGGTGTGGCGTTTAACCCGTTGGCCTATCCTGCAGAAGGGGATGCCTTATATAGTGTAGGCGATACCGAGATCGTGAGTAAACCGAGATTCGGGACCTGGTACACTGACCTGACCCAACCAAAGATCGATTGGGGTTCTATTGGAGTCGCGACGACCTTTTTTAAACGATTAGAGGTTTCAGAAGGGTTTCAGGACATCGCTTGGGGCGGTTTTCCTCACTCAGGGGCTAATTTCCATAAGAATAATATCGGTGTCAAGCTGGTGGTATTACCGGAGAATTCATTTGGCACAAAATTTCTCCCGGAAGTCTCCGTTGGAACGATTTATAAAACAACAAGCGATAAAGTTGTCCATAGCATTGTTGGGTTCCCTTTTCGCGGATCAGGTGAGGATTGGTATGCAGTCGCCACAAAAACAATTACTCAGCTGCCTTTACCGGTTGTCTTATCAGCCGGCGTTCTTTCGTCACAGGAGATTGCTACCGGCGTTCTTGGATTTATCAGCCAAAGAAGAGAGACCGCTTTTGGCAACGTTGATATTGTTTTGCCTCATGGTTTTGCCGTGGGATATGAATTCAAACAAGGGGAAGAATACGATCATTTCAGTAATGCCAATTATTGGGATGTGCATGTGGCCTGGTTGGCGAACAAAAATCTGACCTTGGTTGCTGCTTATGCTGATACAGGAAGATACAATCTGTCCAACACAAAGGTGGGGTTGGGTAGCGGGCCCGTCGTAAGCGCACAATATTCATTCTAAGAAAATCATCAGAAAGGGACAATAAGATGAGTAAAATAGACGCAAAACTTAAAACAGAAACGCTCGCCCTGCATGGCGGGCAGGAGCCGGACCCGACAACCGGTTCCCGGGCTGTGCCGATCTATCAAACCGTTGCGTATCAATTCAAAAATACGGAACATGCGGCCAATCTTTTTGGGTTACGTGAGTTTGGTAATATCTATAACCGTTTGATGAATCCTACCACCGATGTCTTTGAAAAGAGGGTTGCGGCCCTGGACGGCGGGGTGGGGGCATTGGCCGCCTCCAGCGGACAGTCTGCCATTACCCTGGCGCTATTGAATATCGCCCAGGCCGGGGATGAGATTGTCTCGGCGGATAATCTCTACGGGGGGACGTATAATCTTTTTCATTATACTTTTCCTCGCTTAGGGGTGAAGGTCAATTTTGTAAAATCCAATGACCTTGAAGCTTTCGATAAGGCGATAACACCTAAGACCAAGGCCCTTTACGCGGAGTCTATTGGTAATCCCAAGCTTGATGTGGCTGACCTTGAAGGTATTTCTAAGGTTGCCCATAAACATAATATCCCCTTTGTCCTGGATAATACGGTTTCGCCTTATTTGTTAAGACCGATCGATCATGGCGTGGACATTGTCGTTTATTCCGCGACCAAGTTTATCGGGGGGCACGGGACAAGTCTTGGCGGGGTGATCGTTGATTCCGGGAAATTCAATTGGGAAAACGGGAAATTCCCGCTGATCGTTGATCCGGACCCAAGCTATCATGGCATTAAGTTTGTCGATGCCTTGAGGCCTTTGGGCAATATTGCCTATATTATCAAGGCGAGGGTGACGCTGTTAAGGGATATTGGCCCCGCAGTGTCCCCGTTTAATTCCTTCCTGTTCCTTCAAGGACTGGAGACTTTACATTTGCGCCTGCCGCGCCATTCTGAGAATGCTCTGAGCGTCGCAAAATATCTAAAGAAACATCCCAAGGTTTCCTGGGTAAATTATCCAGGGCTTGAAGACAGTCCTGAAAAAGAGCGGGTTAAGAAGTATTTACCAAAAGGTGCCGGTGCCATCTTAGGGTTTGGCATCAAAGGCGGGATAGAAGCTGGAAAAAAATTCATCGACTCGCTGGAATTGATCTCTCATGTAGCGAATGTCGGTGATGCCAAAACTCTCGCGATCCATCCGGCCACAACCACTCATCAACAACTTTCACCGGAAGAACAGCTTTCAACCGGTGTAACGCCTGATTTTGTCCGTTTGTCCGTAGGGATCGAGCATATCGATGACATCATCGCGGATATTGAACATGCTTTAGCAAAAACATAAGGAGGAGTATATGTCCAGAACGTTTTCAGATATCACTAAAACTATCGGTAACACGCCATTGGTCCGGCTAAACCGAATTGCTGAAGGAAGCGAGGCAACAATATATGCCAAGCTGGAGTCTTTTAACCCGCTTTCGAGCGTTAAGGACAGGCTGGGTTTAGCTTTAATTGAGGACGCGGAACACAAAGGGCAGCTTAAAAAGGATACAGTTATCATCGAACCCACCAGCGGCAATACGGGCATAGCTTTAGCTTTTATTGCAGCTGCCAAGGGTTACAAGTTGATCCTTACTATGCCAGAATCCATGAGCCTTGAACGCAGGCAGTTGCTCAAGATATTCGGTGCGGAGCTGGTACTCACTGAAGCGGCCAAGGGCATGAAAGGAGCTATTGAAAAGGCCGAAGAATTAGCCCGTTTAACACCGAATAGTTTTGTGCCCCAGCAATTTAATAACCCGGCGAATCCCGAAATCCACCGCAAGACCACGGCTGAGGAGATCTGGAAAGATACCGACGGGAAGGTCGATATTCTGATTTCCGGGATTGGTACTGGTGGGACCATCACAGGTGTTGCCGAGGTCATTAAAAAAAGAAAACCAGGTTTTAAGGCTATCGCTGTTGAGCCTGATGCTTCTCCGGTATTGTCTGGCGGGGCTCAAGGGCCGCATAAAATCCAGGGTATTGGTGCCGGTTTCGTACCAAAGATCCTGAACGTCGGAATTATTGATGAAATAATTCGCGTCACTAATGATAATGCCGGGGCGACCGCCCGGAAAGCGGCACACCTGGAAGGGATTCTAGTTGGCATATCGAGTGGAGCAGCTTTGTGGGCTGCACTTGAGGTTGGTAAAAGAAAAGAAAATAAAGGGAAAACTATTGTCGTTATTTTGCCGGATACGGGTGAACGTTATCTGACGACGTGGCTTTTCCAAGAGCTGACTGCATGACCATAAGCATTGTCCAAACGAAGTATTTCACGTTTGATGAACTAACTCTTGAGAATGGTGAAGCATTGGGTCCCATCACCATTGCCTATGAGACCTATGGGCTATTAGATGCTAATCGGACTAATGCTATACTTATCCTCCATGCGCTCTCAGGGGATGCCCATGCTGCCGGTTACCATGAAGGAGAAAAAGAACCTGGATGGTGGGATTCCTTGATCGGTCCGGGGAAGGCCTTTGATACCGACGAATATTTCGTGATTTGCTCAAATATATTGGGCGGGTGCAAAGGCTCAACCGGACCGGCGAGTATTGATCCCCGGTCGGGGAAACCGTATGCCTTGGATTTTCCCCTGATAACGATTGGGGATATGGTCAATTGTCAAAAACGGCTGATCGATTCTTTAGGTATTGATCAGTTGCTTTCAGTAGTGGGTGGTTCTATGGGCGGGATGCAAGCTTTGTCCTGGCTGGTGAATTATCCTACAAATATTCGAAGCGCCATTCCGATCGCGACGACCGTTAAACATTCACCTCAGCAGATCGCCTTTAATGAAGCCGGACGCCTGGCGATCATGGCAGACCCGAATTGGAATTCCGGTGATTATTATAAGGGCAATCCTCCGGATAAGGGCCTTGCCGTTGCTCGAACAATTGGTCATATAACTTATATGAGTGATATTTCAATGGCAGAGAAATTTGGACGGCAAAAGAAATGGTCGTCTCCGGGGGAGAAGTTTACTGCCGATTTTGAAGTCGAGGGATATTTGCGCTACCGGGGGGATAATTTCGTTAAACGATTCGACGCAAATTCATATCTATATATCACCAAGGCATTGGATCATTTTGATGGTTTTGCCGGTAAAACAGTCCAGGAGGCTTTCCAAAACATTCAGGCGAAGGTCATGGTGATCGCGTTTAAGTCGGATTGGCTGTATCCACCGTATCAGTCACAAGAAATTGTGAAGGCTTGCAAAATGGCCGGTTTGCAAACAAGTTATTGTGAAGTGGATTCTACATATGGGCATGATGCGTTTTTGTTGGAGATCGAAGAAGAGTCCCATTTGATCCGGCATTTTTTAAAGAAAATTTATTATGATTATGAGGTAAGCGATGGCTACAACATTTAAAGATATCCGTCCTGATCATCGTGTGATATTGGAATGGATAGGTCCCGGGGCTTCTGTCCTTGATCTTGGCTGCGGGAGCGGGGATCTTCTTTATCTGCTTATTAAGAATAAAAAGGCCCATGGTCATGGGATCGAGATCAATGTCGAAGAGATATATAAATGCGTTGCCAAGGGCTTGAATATCCTGCATGGCAATTTAGAAGACGGCCTGGAAGATTATAAAGACCGATCTTTTGACTATGTGATCCTTAATCAAAGTATGCAGCAGATCAGGCGGGTAGATCCGGTGCTTCAGGATGCTTTGCGGGTAGGCAAGAAAGTGATCGTGGGGTTCCCTAATTTTGCATATTATCGCTCCCGTCTGCAGATATTATTGGGAGGCAGAACGCCGGTTAATGCAGCGTTGCCGTATCAATGGTATGAGACGCCTAATCTCCATTTCTTAAGTATTTTGGATTTTATTGAGTATTGTGTGAAGAAAAAAATCACGATTGAGAGCAGGGTATTTTTAGCCAATGACAAAGAAATACAGTTGTTCCCGAATGCCTTTGCCCAAACCGGGATTTTTTTGATCTCCGGAGGGTCGTAATGCCGATCAGGGTGGGTATCAATGGTTTTGGCCGTATCGGCCGTTTAGTTTTTCGTGCGATCTGCGATCAGGGTCTATTAGGCAAGGAGATCGATGTCGTCGCTGTTGTAGATGTTTCGGCGGATGTCGATTACTTTGCCTACCTGATCAAGCACGATTCAGTCCATGGGGGTTTCCCTCACCAGGTATCAACGGCCAAAGGTGTATTGATCGTCAACGGGCATAGCATCAAGTGTTTGCCGTCGCCTCAAAAGATATCTGATTTGCCGTGGGGAAAGCTCGGTGTTGATCTCGTCATAGAATCAACGGGATTATTGACTAATAGCACCCAAGTTGATGGGCATCTTCATGCCGGGGCCAGGAAGGTCCTTATCACCGCTCCCGGGCATGGAGATGTTAAGACGATCGTGACCGGAGTCAATGAGCATGAATACGATCCACGGCAACATCATATTATTTCAGCGGCCAGCTGCACATCACATTGCTTATCGATGCTTCTTCGGGTTCTGACCCAGGAAGGCATTGGTGTTGAAACAGGGCTGGTGACAGCTATCAATAGCTATACGGCTAGCCAAAAAATTACTGACGGTTTCTCGCACAGAGACTGGCGCAGCGGTCGTGCTGCTGCGGCCAATATCATTCCCTCAAAGACAAGTGCATCAAAGATAGCTCTTGATGTGTTCCCGGAACTCAATGGGCGATTGTCCGGAATATCATTTCGTGTCCCTACGTTGGATGTGTCAATTGTGGACTTGACCTTTCACGCTTTGAGGGATACGTCGATCAGGGAGATTGACGCGCTCTTAAAAAAAGCATCGGAAACGTATCTTAAGGGATATTTGGGTTATACAAATGAAGAGCTTGTTTCAACGGATTTTATCCATAACAGCCATTCCTCGATTTATGATTCATCAGCAACGGTCCAAAGCAACGTTGCCGATCAGAAGCGGCTTTTTCGTCTTATTTCCTGGTACGATAATGAATGGGGATATTCCAATCGCATTGTTGATTTAGTGTTGTATTTGCAACGCTTTTGATGTTGTATTTGAATACTCTACTAAATCTATAGGATTTATAAAGAAATGATTTGACAAAAATTATTTTCATGATAAAAATATGGCATGGAAACGCTAGATTACCTTATTAAAGAACGAACTTATCAAAAGTATGTGTCTGAATTATTGGCATCCTACGAAAAAATAGGAGGGTTGAACCATGCAGACGATTTTAACATGCCCTCTAAACGTGCCGTTAGTTCAATATGTGAAGGCCTGCTTCAATTACTTTTCCCTGGATTCCATGATGAAGATGCTGTACAAAAAGTCAGGTTTTCTGAATTAACGAGCTATCGCTTTAATAGTCTGGCTTTACGTTTAGAAGAACAGGTGCGTAAGGCTGTCCGTGTGGGTAATCCGCAAAAGCCTACAGGCAAGACCCCTGTTATTTTAGATAAATTTTGCAGTGCCTTGCCTAAGGTGCGTCAGTTGTTGAGTAAGGATATAGAGGCTGCCTATGAAGGGGATCCGGCGGTGCGTTTGCGTGAGGAGATCATCCTTTCGTATCCGTTTATTGAGACCATGGCCATCCAGCGTTTAGCCCATGTGCTATTTCAGGCGGGGGCCCCGTTTATTCCTCGGATGATGACAGAATGGGCGCATAGCCGTACAGGGATTGATATACATCCAGGCGCCAGTATTGGTACTCATTTTTTTATTGATCATGGCACAGGGGTTGTTATCGGAGAGACCTGCCGGATCGGTAACTGGGTCAAGCTTTATCATGGGGTTACTTTAGGGGCCCGCAGCTTTGCTAAAGATGAAGATGGGCATATCGTCAAGGGCGGTAAGCGCCATCCGGATGTAGAGGATCGTGTTACCATCTATCCAAACTCGACGATATTGGGAGGGGATACAGTCATAGGGGCTAATTCAACTATTGGTGCAAATGTGTTTCTGATGCATAGCGTTCCGGCGGATTCATTGGTTGTTTATGAAGAGAAACAATTGGTAATCCGTAACAAAAGTCAAAGGTCCAAGAATGAGGCTTTGGAATGGAGCATTTGATAGAAAGCATCGGCCGGACGCCTTTGATAAAATTGAGATCTATTGTTGAAGGGTTGCCCTTAGGGGTGGAAGTTTATGTCAAGGCGGAGCATTTAAATCCCGGAGGATCCGTTAAGGACAGAGCGGCAAAGGCTATGATCCTGGAGGGAGAAAAGAGCGGGAAGCTTAAAGCCGGCAAAACTATTCTTGATGCAACTAGCGGGAACACCGGTATTGCCTACGCCATGATCGGGGCGGCATTGAATTATCCAGTGACAGTATGTCTGCCCAAGAATGCTAGCCAGGAACGCAAGAATATATTGCATATTTATGGGGCAGAGATCATTGAGACTGACCCTTTGCAGGGGACAGATGGCGCGCAGGCTTCTGCTAAGCAGCTGGCGGCAGAATTCCCTGAAAAATATTTTTATCCGGACCAATACAATAACGAAGCTAATTGGCGGGCCCATTATGAGACAACGGCCCCGGAAATATGGGAACAGACAAAAGGACGCATTACTCATTTTATAGCGGGGCTAGGGACATCGGGAACATTTGTTGGGACTACACGCCGTTTGAAAGAGCTTAATCCTTCAATTAAGGCGATTTCCATGCAGCCGGATTCTCCCTTGCATGGTTTGGAAGGGATGAAGCATATGGCAACAGCCCTGGTTCCGGGAATTTATGATCCCGGATTAGCCGATGAAGAAGTTGAGGTTTCGACGGAAGATGCCCAGGTAACTGCCAGGCGTTTGGCCAAGCAAGAAGGTTTATTCGTCGGGGTGAGCTCCGGTGCAAATGTGTATGCCGCGTTAAGATTGGCCCGGGGTTTATCCAAAGGTTCAGTTGTGGTAACGATCCTTTGTGATTCCGGGTCGCGATATATGGGGGAAGAATTTTGGTTAAGGGAATCGCCATGATCACTCTTAATGCCGATCATTTAAAGTTGATCAAAGAGCATGGCCAAAAAGATTATCCTCACGAATGTTGTGGGTTTATATTAGGGGTTCTTAGTCAGGATGGGACAAAGCTAACAGAAGAAATTTATCCCATTGATAATTCACGGGAAGAATCAGCCCAGCATAACCGGTTTTTGATCGATCCCAAAGAATTTATTAAGGTGGAAAACTACGCGCGAAAGAATCATCTGGATGTGGTCGGTATTTATCATTCTCATCCAGATCATCCGGCCAAACCTTCACAATTTGACCTGGACCATGCCTGGCCGGTTTATTCTTATGTGATTGTTTCAGTTCAACAAGGTCAGGCCGGTGATCTATTATCATGGGAAATGCGTCCCGACCGCTCTGGATTTGAGGCGGAAAATATTAAGGAGATTTGAGTATGTCAGTACCTGTCTATATTCCAACTGCTCTGCGGCAATTTACAGGTGGGAAATCAGAAATTAATGTTGAAGCAAAAACAGCAGGGGAAGCCATTGAACAGTTAACCACCCAATTCTCCGTCCTGCGCAAACATCTTTATAATGACCAAAATGCCTTACGCAGCTTTGTGAATGTCTATGTGAATGATGAGGACATCAGGCATCAATCAGGTTTACAGACTCTACTCGTTGCAGGAAGCACCGTTACCATTGTCCCATCCATTGCAGGAGGGGTGGTTGATGAATAAGCCAGCGTCGTTAGGTCTGACCGATGAGGAGATCTCACGTTATAGTAGGCATTTGATCCTGCCGGAGGTCGGTGTCGAAGGACAGCTTAAACTTAAAAAAGCCAGGGTCCTATTGATCGGCACCGGTGGATTGGGTGCTCCCCTGGGGATGTATCTGGCAGCTGCCGGAGTTGGCACCTTGGGCCTGGTTGATTTTGACAATGTGGATGCCTCCAATTTGCAAAGGCAGATCATCCATGGGACGAAGGACGTGGGTCGGCCTAAGATCTCATCCGCCAAAGACCGTTTGCTGGATATAAATCCCAATGTCAATATTGAAACGTATGAGACCAGATTAACCAGCCAAAACGCTTTAGAGATCATCAAAAAATATGATATCGTCGTTGACGGCACGGATAATTTTCCGACGAGATATTTGGTCAATGATGCCTGTGTGCTTTTGGGTAAACCCAATGTCTATGGTTCGATTTTCCGTTTTGAGGGGCAGGCCAGTGTTTTTTGGGCCGAAAAAGGCGCATGTTACCGCTGTCTTTATCCTGAACCGCCGCCTCCGGGCCTGGTGCCTTCTTGCGCTGAAGGCGGGGTATTGGGAGTTCTTCCCGGGATCATTGGTACCATTCAAGCTAATGAAACCATTAAATTGATCTTAGGCGGCGGTGAGCCTCTGATCAATCGATTGCTCCTGTTTGATGCATGGAAAATGCGTTTTCGTGAGTTAAAGCTTCATAAGAATCCGCAGTGTCCAATTTGTGGAGAAAATAAATCCATTCATCAACTGATCGATTATGAAGTTTTTTGCGGGTTAGGTCCAAGTTCATCTGAAGTGAAATTGGAAGAAATAACAGCCCCTGAGCTTAAACGTCAAATTGATCTAGGAAAGAATATTCAAATTATCGACGTGCGTGATTCAAACGAGTATGCGATCGCACGGATCCCTAATTCTAAATTGATCCCTTTAAACCAAATTGTTGAGCGCAGCAAAGAAATTGATCCAAATCTGACAGCGGTTCTGCATTGCAAGGGTGGTATTAGAAGTGCCAAGGCCATCAATGCATTAAAGGAGAACGGTTTCACGGGCACCTTGATCAATCTTAGAGGCGGGATATTGGCATGGTCTAATGAGGTCGATCCCAGTGTCCCCAAGTATTAATTATGTCATCCTGAGCGAAGCGAAGGATCTCAAATAGAACAACATATGAAGATCAATATTAACGGGACTCCTAAAGAAATTGATAAGGATTTAAAATTATCAGAGCTAGTTACAAAATTTTGCAAACAGCCTAAGTTTATTGTTACAGCGGTTAATGAAGATATTGTTCCTGCTGGGGATAGGGAGAATATTGTTCTTAAGGAAGGGGACAATGTTGAATTAGTGGCTCCGGTTGGTGGGGGTTAATTTGCTTTAAGTCTATAAATCTATGGATTTATAGTATATAACATGTTGTAGCGTATAGACTTACAAATATTTTTAATTGACAAGAGCTGTTTTGTTTGGTATAGTTTTTTACAATTTGATATGAAATATTTGTGGATTTAGAACATAAACTTATTAACCTTTAACGAAAAGAGGCCGTTTTTCTGGTAAAAAATAAGGAAACGGCACAATTCTAGTATTATTTTAAATAGTAATTCTAAAGGAGAAAACATAATGGCAAACAAGCATGATCCAGAAGTTCAATTAAGTTTAGGCGCATCAGTCGCGCGTAATTTGGCAACCGCAACTGTTACGGCGCCGCAAATGGCCCAGATAACGCCTCGTTGGTTATTAAAACTTTTGCCATTCGTGGATGTTGACGGCGGTGTTTATCGCCTTAACCGTGTGGCCAAAGCCAAGAAAAACGTGGCCGCTGATAGCCATGGAGAAGTTAAGGTAGATTTCTTGACGGTGGAAAGCGGTGAACCCGAGTTACCTAAAACCTTTGTTGATTATCAGGAACATCCCCGTGAATATCATTTGAACAGCATTCAAACGATACTCCGGACCCATACACGTGTAACAGATCTCTATAGCAATAAGATCGATCAATTGCGTGAGCAGATAAGGTTGACCATTGAAGCGTTGAAAGAACGGGAAGAATGGGAGCTTATCAATAATCCTGATTTTGGATTATTAAAGGAAGTGACCCAGGACCAGCGTATCAGTACCCGCAAGGGATCTCCGACGCCTGATGATCTAGATAATCTTTTGACCCTGGTTTGGAAGAAACCGTCTTTCTTTTTGGCCCATCCTAAAGCGATCGCGGCTTTTGGCCGTGAGTGCACCCGTCGAGGGGTTCCGCCGCCAACGATCAATCTTTTCGGCACTCCTTTTGTAACCTGGCGCGGCGTGCCCTTGGTCCCGACAACCAAGCTTGAGATCAAAGGAGAAGGAAAGAATGCCGGGACAAGCATTCTTCTGGTGCGTACTGGTGAAGGCGAGCAGGGAGTTGTTGGATTACAAAAAGCCGGTGTTATCGGTGAGATCGAGGCCGGTTTATCTGTCCGGTTCATGGGAACCGATGAGAATTCTATCGCATCTCATCTGGTTACAAGATATTTTTCAACAGCAGTCTTAACCGAGGATGCAATTGCCAGGCTTGATGATGTTCAGGTCGGCAATTATCACGATTATGTCTATCCAAAATCTTAAACCAGGTGATTGTGTAAATACCAACAAGGATCATTTGCTGGATGATCCCTTTGATACAAAATTGATCGCACGGTTAGTTAATGAGTCTTATTTGGAGATCAAACGGTCGGATACGACTTCGAGTTCACCGGATGCGCTTGGTGTCCAACCGGCTCCCCAGGAAAAAGCGATCAGAGAGGCCCTCGATTCTGGCGGTCACTCCCCGGATTCACACGATTCATTCATTTTTGGTGAGCCTAAAGAAGAAGGGCTAAAAGGTATTTCAACCCGGAAAAACGGGACTATTAGTCCTGTTTTTGATGTCGAGTACATCAGGCGTGATTTCCCAGCCCTGCATCAAGAGGTAAATGGAAAGCCTCTGATATGGCT
>Ga0302320_10002196_pt1 | contig 46348 bp, 31 predicted proteins | sample Bog_T0_3_FD_202130 | JGI IMG/M metagenome (GOLD analysis project Ga0302320, IMG submission 202130) | Peat permafrost microbial communities from Stordalen Mire near Abisko, Sweden - Bog_T0_3 | ecosystem: Environmental > Terrestrial > Soil > Wetlands > Peat | place: Sweden: Abisko, Stordalen Mire...
CGTCGAGAGGTCGCCGTCGCGTTCGGGCCACAAGACAAAGTGCCAGTGGTTCGGCATCCAGCAATAGGCACAGACGCGGATCGGCGCGACACGCAGCGTTTCTTCGATCACGCGTTGGAAGGCGTCGTAATCTTCCTCGGTCGGAAAAATCTGCATTCGCCCAACTCCGCGATTGAGCACGTGAAACAACATCCCCCCCGGTGCGACTCTTGCGGTTCGTGGCATGACCGTGAAACTATCAAAACATCCCATCTTCTTCAATATATGCGTCTGTCCCCTTTATCCCTCTGAGCACGTGAAACAACATCCCCCCCGGTGCGACTCTTGCGGTTCGTGGCATGACCGTGAAACTATCAAAACATCCCATCTTCTTCAATATATGCGCCTGTCCCCTTTATCCCTCTCTGTCCCCTTTATCCCTCTCCCCTTTATCCCTCTCGTGGCATGACCGTGAAACTACCAAAACATCCCATCTTCTTCAATATATGCGCCTGTCCCCTTTATCCCTCCCTTTATCCCTCCGGGCAACATGAAGAGGGAATGATCTGTTGCGGCGTTGCCAGTCGTGTGGCCCAATGTCCCACCGCCGTCCTAAACAGCGATACTCGACCCCCTAATCCCTTCCAAACCATTATTATTGACCGGGGGAACTCGTGCCGGACTTTTCCCCTTTTTTCCCGGGCTTGAAGACGAAAAGCGGATTCGTACTGCGGTCGGCGGCGACGTTGGAGGCGTTCTCGCCATAGTTGTCGTTGTAAATGAGCCGCTCCTTGTTGTCGCAATACCATCGCATCGCATTCTTGACAAACTCCGCGTCGTCCTTTCCCACGATACCGGAGCCGATGAAGCCGCGGCGAACCGCACCCGCGATCTCGCGGCGAACCTCGGGAACGTGGCACCTCAAATACGCCTCGCCAAGAACCAGCACGGGCCCGCGCATTCCATTACCGCGTTCGACCAACAAGTTTTCGATGTCCTGGAAGTAGTACCGCGGCGGGAAGCGATTGGAAAACAATGTGACAAGGCTCTCGCGATCGCCTGAGGTTATAAACCGAAACGCCATCTCGTCGATCAAGTCGCACCTGAAGTCGCCCCAGTCCTTCGGCTCGACCGGGAGCGTTCCGCAGGTTTCGGCCAAATCCCTCAGTTCGGCATTTGAAAATCGGCGGCGCACCAGCGCCGCGAGCCGATCGATGCGCTCGTCGTACTTTTCGTTCGTCATCGGCCTAGCGTAAGAGTCATCCAGAGCGTGCCACTCCCTGTCGACCCCGGCGACCTTTGATGAGTCCCACGTCAATTTCGATTGCGCGCTCGCGCCCGCCCGCCCTTCTCGTGACAAACGGGCTTTCACGTTACCCGCCCCCGGCTGCCGCGACAACGCGGCGCTGCCCGTGACCGCTGCGATTCCGAGCGCGGCCGCGAGCAGGAGAAAGCTCCGGATCGCGGATCGCGCCGGCCGCGACGAAGGGCCACTTCGTCGTATTTCGTAAGTGACGCCCATTTTTAAGTCGCCCTTCAATCGTGAGTTCGATTTTAGTTTCGTCGGCTATCGGGGATCACGACGGACCGCCCGTCGTTCCCGTACGAAGGTCGGGAGAGATAAAGGGGACAGGCGCATATAATGGAGAGATAAAAGATAAAGGGGTGAAAAGATAAAGGGGACAGGCGCATATAATGGGTAGCATGTATAGCACAGGCGGTTCAGATAAAGAAAGATAAAGGGGACAGGCGCATATAATGGGTAGCATGTATAGCACAGGCGGTTCAGATAAAGGGGGAAGGCGCATATACTGAGTAGCATGCATAGCGCGGAAGGTTTATTGATGGCTTTTGTGTGGGCGACCACGGCGACGTAGCGTGGATTGCAAGCCAAGCTGCTCGGCTGCTTGTTCGGCCCAGGCGACGTCGCCATAAGGACTCCCCCGACGAACACATCGGCGGACGGACTCCAATTCTGCTTCCGTCTGCGGCATGTTGACTTGCTCGATCCAGTCGGACGGTTCGGGCAACGGCCACTCGGCCCGTAAGGCATTCCGCTCCACGTACCGCGCCACGCAGTAGAAATGCTCGTCGTTCTCAATGGGAAACGACTTGAACCGGCCCTGATACAGGTGCCCATAGCCCACGCGGAGCTTTGCCCGTTGCCAGCGCTGGGTATGCATGTTGGCCATCCGTTGCATGAACGTCGAGAGGTCGCCGTCGCGTTCGGGCCACAGGACAAAGTGCCAGTGGTTCGGCATCCAGCAATAGGCACAGACGCGGATCGGCGCGACACGCAACGTTTCTTCGATCACGCGTTGGAAGGCATCGTAATCTTCCTCGGTCCGAAAAATCTGCATTCGCCCAACGCCGCGATTGAGCACGTGAAACAACATCCCCCCCGGTGCGACTCTTGCGGTTCGTGGCATGACCGTGAAACTACCAAAACAGCCCATCTTCGTCAATATATGCGCCTGTCCCCTTTTATCCGGGCCACAAGACAAAGTGCCAGTGGTTCGGCATCCAGCAATAGGCACAGACGCGGATCGGCGCGACACGCAACGTTTCTTCGATCACGCGCTGGAAGGCATCGTAATCTTCCTCGGTCCGAAAAATCTGCATTCGCCCAACGCCGCGATTGAGCACGTGAAACAACATCCCCCCCGGTGCGACTCTTGCGGTTCGTGGCATGACCATGAAACTACCAAAACAGCCCATCTTCGTCAATATATGCGCCTGTCCCCTTTTATCGCACAGATGGAGAATCACCCGATAGAGGCAGGCACATCGCCCGTGGCGGGACCGGCGAGCTTCGGTTCCGCCGATCACGCCGCCAGTTGCAACTGGCCCTGCTCACGCTTCCGCCGCATGAACCACCAGCCAATGGCGAGAGGAACGAGGAAACCAGCCAGAATGTCGCACAGCGTCAAGGGAATCGAAAGGATGTGCTGTCTCGACATTTCCATTGCAAAATCAAACAGTTTCATCGCTTCGAAGGTGACGATCACCGTACATGAGATGAATATCCAGTTTCCGCCCAAGCCGAATCGCTTCGTAAGTGTGCAGTACAGGAGGCCCGCCACGGCCGTTGGGATGACGTGCCTTAGCAGGTAGGCTGAATAAAATACGGCATCAAAAACGGCAGGCGACAAACGCTTAACAGCCTGTGATCCCATAACCCATTCCGTGACCGGGCGCATAGCCAGACTGACGACGCACGATAAAATCATAAGTAATACGACCGGCGATACGACAAAAACCAAGACCTTCGTCGCCGCATATTTCTGTTCGTACTTCCGCTTGATGGACCACCAGCCCACGGCAAAGGGGACAGCAAACTGCACCAGTAACATCACAGGCATGATGGACAAGCGACTGTCGGATTCGCAGAGCATTGCGATGCCGCCTATTGCCGCATAAGAGGCAAGCGTCCATTTCCTGCCAATGCCAAGCCACATGGCAAGTTCGCCGTAGAGAGTGCCCGCTATCGTCGAACAAACGGCGAACATCAGACTGCAAAGCCAATGGTGCTCGATAAACCAAGTGTCCCCGCCAGCTCCACTGGTGTTGAGGTTGTGTGCTACGCATCCCAACACAACCCACACGAAGAACCAGGGTATGACCGGCGAGATCGCAAAGACCAGGAACGCCGCCACCGGATGTCGGCCGAGAAAACTGCGCCGCTTGTAGGCGGTGACGGCGTCGTCGGCCACTTGCTCGGGATCGCCGAGGCGAGAGACAGCTTCCATGCCATCCTCCTTGACATCTTCAAGATGATCGGACAGTTCTCCCATGAACCGCTGAACATAGCTCGCTGGCAGGAATTGCCGAGCAAGCCGCTCTCGGACCCTATTGAGCCATGGCTGGCTTTCCATCTTCGGTTCCTTGCAGGGCATGGTTGACGGCCTGGACAATCTGCTGCCAAGTGTTCGTCGTGCTGGCGAGCTTCTTCGAGCCCTTGGAGGTCACCCGATAGATGACCCGGCTCCTGCCCGCCACCGTCTCCCGCCTGCAGGAGAGCATCCCATCGGCTTCCAGGCGGTGGAGGACTGGGTAGATGCAACCTTCGCCGAATTCGAGGGTTCCGTTGGTCGAAGCACGGATGGCCTGGACCAGTTCGTAGCCGTACATCGGGCGGCGGGACAGCAGGCTCAGCAGCAGCAGTTCCGGCACGCCGTTGAGGAAATCCGGGTTGGTTCGTTTGCTTCTCATGGCACCTTTATACATCGAACATAAAGGCATGGCAATACCAGGATCGGCGTTTCGCGCTGGGATACTCAAAGATTCCCGGCGAAAAAAGGGCGTGGGAAAAGGCGGACGTTCCACTTTTCCACGACGAATCGCCGATATGCCTGTAACATCGCCGCTACGGCGTCGCGCTCCGCTATGGAACCCCTTTTACTCCACCGGAATGACCACCCACCGCCGACCGTCCGCTCGTCCCGCGGCCCAATGTTTTTTGCTTGAATTTGTGCCAGCCGATGCGGTAGGCTAAGTCGCGAGTGCCAGACGAGCCGGTCGCCGGAGCCGTTTCGCCGCGCACAATCACGAGGGTATCCGTTTGACCCGCTTCGCCGTTTGCCCTATTCCCCGCCCGCTCGCGGCCTGTTCGACCCGGCGGACAGCTCCGGTCGGCAAAGCCCCGCGTGGTGCGCACCGTATCCGACCCCTCGAACAGCGTGATCGAAGCACTCGAACGCTGGAGTGCCTCCAGCCACGGCAAACGGTCGCCTTGATCCAAAGCCGAAACTGCTTTGCAACAAGGGCTTCCGGCAATCGTCCCGCCGCTGCTACCGTTTTACCGTGTACGGTGATTTGGCGCGACGTTCGACTGTTCGACTCGGCAGAGCGCAGTGGGCGGGCGGCGGAAATCCAAAATCGGAAATCCACAATCCAGAATGGAGCCGGTCCAGCACCGCACAGGCCTTACCCAACGCCCCGCGGGCCGTCCTCATGCGAACAGCGACGTGACCGCGGCCGCCTTGACCAACTCGCGGGGCTGGTTCAAGTGGTTGTAGACAATCGTGTCCGGCGCGATGCCGAAGGCGTGATAGATCGTGGCCAACAGCTCGTTGGGATGGACCGGGTCGTCGATGGGCGACGAGCCGGTCGCATCGCTCTTGCCGTGGACGTTGCCGCGGCGGATGCCCGCTCCGGCAATCACCGCGGTATAGCAGTAGGGCCAGTGATCGCGGCCGTCGGCGCTGTTGCCGTTGCCGGAGGTGCTGACCCCTTTCTGCGGGCTGCGGCCGAACTCGCCCACCGCGACCAGCAGGGTCTCCTGGAGCAGACCGCGCTGGTCGAGGTCTTCAATGAGCGCGGAGAGCCCGGTGTCGAGCATCGGCCCGGACTTGTTCTTCATCCGCTCGGTCAGGCCGACGTGGTGGTCCCAGGAATGATTGTCGGAATTGGCGATCTTGGGCCAAATGACCTCGACCACGCGGGTGCCGGCCTCGACCAGCCGCCGCGCCAGGAGGCAGCTTTGCCCGAACGCGTTGCGGCCGTAGCGGTCGCGGACTTTCGGCGGTTCCTCGGCCAGCGCGAATGCCTCGCGGGCGCGGCCGGAGACGATCAGGTTCAACGCCTGGCTGTAGTATTCATCGAGCTTATAGGAGGCCACGGCCTTGTCCAGTGCGGGCATGCCGCGATCGATCGTCTCGCGGAGCCGGGCCCGCCGCCGCAGCCGGTCGGCGAAGACCTCGGGCTGAAGCTGCAGGTCGTCGATGCGGATGCGGTCCATTTTATTCATGTCCATATCGTCGCCGGGCGGGTAGAGCGTGTAGGGGTCGAAGGCCTTGCCGAGGAAGCCGGCCGCACCGCCCTTACCCACTACGTTGCTCTCCTGCAGCGGCCGGGGAAGCATCACGAAGGGCAACATCGGCTCGGCGGTGGGCTTCATGCGGACGATGTTGGAGCCGAAATTGGGGAAGTCCTTGGGGCTGGGCGGCTCCAATTGTCCCGACGGGCTGACCTTGTCGGTGGTGTAACCGGTCATCATCTGGTAGATGGCCGCGGTATGGTTGAACAGCCCATTGGGCGTGTAGCTCATCGAGCGGATCATGGTGAACTTGTCGTTCACGCGGGCCAGTTGCGGCAGGATCTCGGTGAAACGCACGCCGGGCAGACGGGTGGGGATGGGCTTGAAGACGCTGCGGACGTTGTCGGGCACATTCTCCTTGGGGTCCCAGAGGTCGAGATGGCTGGGTCCGCCTTGGAGATAGCAGAGGATGATGTTTTTCGCCTTACCCCAGCCCGGCCCACCGCCGGCGGCGGGATTTTCGGCGGCCAGGGCCTGGAAACGAAACAGCGAGCCGAGGGTCCAACCCAACAGGCCGGCGCCGCCCACGCGCAGCACGTCGCGGCGGGTGACGCCCAGATGCGGGTCGCAGAGGTCTTTGCCTGGTTGTCCGGGAATGACGAGCACGGCAGGGCTCCTTGACAATGGACTATCGATTGAAGAGAAAGGCCGGGCTGTTGATGAGCGCCCAGGCCAGGTCTTGAGCGAACGTCAACCGCGACTTGGCCAATTGGTCTGCGCTCAGGCGGAAGTCGCCGCGGAGTTGGGCCAAGAGCGGATCGATGGGCACGGGCCGGCTCACTTCGGCCAGCGCGTCGCGGAACGCTTGCAGCTTCGCGTCGACGGGCGGCGGCTGCCGGGCCGCCGCCAAGGCCTGCTGGCGGCTGGAGAGCTCCTCATCGACGCCGGCATAATAACGGAGCAAGTCGGCCTTCTGCGCGTCGGAGCACCGCGCGGGGGCGACGGCCAGGATATCGGCGATGTTCTTGGGCAACCCATCGAGCGTGATCGGCCGGGGAAAATTGGTGACCGAGATGCGGAAGCGGCCCAACACGTGCCCCTCGTCGTACTGGTGGTCGAGCGTGAAGGTGAGAATGCCCGGCCCGGCGCCGACGTTCTCGCGGGTCTGGAAGACGGCCGTATGGTTGCGGCCGGTCTTGGGCACGGTGGCCCAGCCCTTGCGGCGGTCGGCCTTCCTGGCCTCGATCGCCAACTGCACGCCGAAGCCGTCCTGGCTGAAGTCGGCCCGCGCCTTTTCGAGCGCGACCGGCCGCCTCTCGTTCGGCGCGGTCTGCGGCGCCCAAGCCACGCGAAATGCGGTGAGCACGAAGTTGCCGTTAGGGGCCCGGCCGGGTCCCTTGCCGGGCAGACGATCGTCGGCCAGGGCCTCGAGCTTGATGCCGGTGACGCCGGTGACGCCGGTTCGCGCGACGAACTGATACGCGACTCTTCCGGGCGAGCCGTCGGCCAGCACCGAGAGATCGCGCTGCTTCGTGAGGCGGACGCCGCCGGTGGCCGAAAGCTCGATGGGATCCAAAGGGGTCCAAACGGTCGGGTGTTTGACCTGCGGCTCCCAGCGGGCCAAACGCTGCGGGAGCCGTTGCCGGGAGTCCGCCAGCGCCGATTCGGCCTGCGCGATCCGCTGCTGCCGCTGCCGTTCCTGCTGCGACTGCCGGGGGGCAATTTCCTTTTCGTAGGCCGCCAACTCGCGGCCGGCCCGGTCGATTGCCGAGAGCCGCTGCCGCGCCTGCGCGGCGATGGTCGATGCCAACTCGCGTTCACGCCGTTCGAGCCGTGCGGCCAACTGGCGGTGCTCTTTGGGCAGCGATTCGAGCGCCGAGAGGCCCTGCGCGATTTCCTGCGGCGACGCCGGCCGGCCGAGCACCCGCAGGAAGATCTCGTCGATGAGCCGAGTGTCGTTCTGTTCGGCCGCGACCAGCCGGGCCAGTTCGCTGTCGGGGTCGGAAACGGCCTGTTCCACGGTCGGCCCGCTAATGAGCGCCATGACCGGCCCCAGTTGCAATCCGCTGCTGCGTTCACACTCGCAGGCGCTCTCCCGCGCCGGCCGCCCCAGGTTGTTGAGGAAGCCGTCGGGGACGTTGATGCCCGAGTCGGGCAGCGCGGCGGCCCGGGTGCCGGGCGGCACGCCGGGGATCCGCGCGATGGACCCGGTGGCGCGGTGGATCGCGTCGTACAATACCTCGGCCGGGAGCCGCCGCGCCAAGGCATGTGCGTAGTTGATGCGGTCGTCCTCGTTCCAGCGGTTGGTCTCGATCGACAATTGGTACGCCCGCGAGCGGCAGATCAGGCCGATCACGTACCGCACGTCGAAGCCGCTGCGGACGAACTCCGCGGCCAGATAGTCGAGCAACTCGGGGTTGGTGGGCGGGTTGCCGGCGCGGACGTCGTCCAACGGCTCGATCAGGCCGGCGCCCAACAGGTAGCCCCACAGCCGGTTGACGTAGCTGCGGGCGAAATACGGATTGTCGGGCGAGGTGAGCCAGGCGGCGAACTCCTGGCGGCGGGTAGCGCGGGGCGGGCGATCATAGCGGGCGGGGAACGGCAGCCGCGGCGGCGCAACGGCTTTGGTCCGCTCGTGCAACACCTCGCCCTGGTCCTTGTCGTAAACGACTTCGTACAGCGCTTTGGCGCCCTCGACCGCGGTTCCTGCGATCTTCCGCGCGCCGCTGGCCGGGTCGGGTTTGAAATCGACGCGGGCCAGAAACGCGGCCGTCTGATAATACTGGTCTTGCGTCCAACGCTCGAAGGGATGGTCGTGGCACTTGTTGCAGTTGAACCGCACGGCGAGGAACAGGTGGGTGGTGTTTTCCATGGTGTCGCGCGGGTCGCGAAGGATCTTGAAGTACGAAGCGGGCGGATTCTCGCGGTTGGAGCCGCTGGCGGTGAGGATCTTGGCCACGAACTCCCGGTAGGGCGTATTGGCGGCGATCTGGCCGCGAATCCAGCCGCGAAAGGCGGCGGCCCCCTCGGCGCCAAGGAATTTTCGATTGACCTGGAGCAGATCGGCCCACTTGTTGGTCCAATGTTCGATATACGCTTCGCTGCCGATGAGCGCGGCGATCCGCTCGTCGCGCTTGACGCGCGTGGGGCGAGGATCGTGGAGGAACGCCCGCACTTCGGCGGCCGTCGGCGGCAGGCCGGTGAGGTCGAGCGATACGCGGCGGAGGAATTCCGCGTCGCCGCACAAAGGCGAGGGCAGGATCTTCATCCGTTGCCACTTGGCGGCGACCAGCTCGTCGATCTTGCCCCAGGTCTCGGGAGCCTGCCAGACGAATCCGCCGCGGTCGCCCATCACGGTCAGGGTGGTGGCGGCGTAGGTACCGTCGTAGCGGGCCAACACCGGCGACTCGCCCCGCCGCACGGCGGTCATCACGCCGTTGCGATCGGCGGCGATCACTTCGGTGTTGCCGCCCTCGATGAATGCCTCGCGGGTGACATCGCGGGTCGTGCCATCAGCAAAGGCGGCCACGATTCGCATCTGCTGCGTGTCGCCGATCCGCTCGACCACGGGATTGCGGGGGAGCACGTCGATCCTGGCCGCGCGGGGAGACGCCGTGTCGAGCCGGGCGCCGTTGGCGATCCATTGCCGCAGGGTGCGGTAATAGGTGGAGTCGGGCGTGATCACCTGCCCGCCCTGGTGCGGGACGGCGGCCGTGGCCTTGAGCAGCATCAAGCTGTCGTCGGGCGATGCCGTATTGACCCGCCGCGAGGCGAGATCGTCGGTCAGGGCGCGGATGTCCAAGGGCGGATCGTAGCCCCGCAACGAGAGCTTGAAACCGTTCTTCCCCTTGGCCGCGCCGTGGCACGTGCCGGCGTTGCAACCCAATCGGGTCATGATGGGGTTGACGTCGCGGACAAAGTCCGGCGCGTAGCCGCTTTGCAGTTTCTCCAACTCGATGGGGATTTCCCAGCGCCGGCCGCTGAGCGCGGCGAGCAGTTTTCCCGTGCCGCGATGCGCCGGCGTAAAACGCCCGCCCGACGTCACCTGGCCCAAGTCGCCCTCCACAGTCCAGCGGGCCAGGCGCGTGGCGTCGACACGCGTGCCGTTGGTGAGCGTGCCGGTGAGCAAGACCTGAGCGTAGTCGGTGGGCCGGGTGAAACGAATTACGCTCGGCTCCACGTCCAGCCGGACGATGGGTTCCGCGGGCGGCGCCGTCACAGCGGGCACCGGTGGAAGCGCCGCTTCCGGCCCGGCAAACCAGTCTCCAGCCGCGCCGGCCGAAGGGGTAATCTCCACGGGCAGGAATCGCTTGCCGATCTTGCCGCCGATCGCGTCGATGAGCCGGATCTGCCCGTCGCCGCCGGCCACGGCCACGGTCTTTCCGTCCGCGGCGCAAGCCAGCGCATAGAGGGCCGTTTCCGGCACGTCCAACTGCCACAGCCGTTTGCCCGAGTCGGTCTCGTAGCAGCGCACCTGGGCCTTGCCGTCCAAGGTGCCGGCGGCGAAGATCCGCGACCCGTCGGGGTTGAAACGGACGTCGAAGACGCGTCCCGGCAGGGCCTCGAACTCACGAATCTGGTTGGGATTGCCGCCGCTGGCGGGCGCCGCCTTGACCTCCATGCGGAACAACTTGGGCACGCCGTCGGCGCCGCCCACGAGGATCTCGTCGCGAAGGGGATGGCGGGCGATGGCCAGCATGCCGCCGCGGAGCACGCCGGGGGTGTGCGTGGTGACATTGCCCAGGAAACGCTGCGTGGCCAGATCGGTCATCTTGACCGTCATGTCGCGGCTCACCGAACAGAGCAATTTTCCGTCGCGGGAAAATGCCGTGCCACGAACCCAGTCTTCGTGGGCCGCCATGAACAGCAGCGGCTTGGAAGTGGCCGCGTCGATCGCGCGGACCGCGTTGTCCGCGCCGCCGAAGGCGATGAGCTTTCCGTCGGGCGACCAGCAGCCGCCATACAACGTGTCGTAGGTCAGCGGCAGCGACAGCGACAGCTTGCCGGCGGCAACGTTCCAGACTTGCACCTCGCCCATCCGGCACGGATTCCCACCCACGGCCGCCAGTTGCGAGCCGTCGGGAGAAAACCGCACCGATTCGATGCGGTCGGACATGCCCACCAGGCGGGCCAGCCGCCGCGAACCGTCTGACTTCCACAGCAATACTTCATGGAAACCGGCGATGACCAGGAGACGGCCGTCGGACGAGAAATCGAGCGACGCGATCACCGGCGGGCGGGCGTAGAGCGGCGGATGCCGCGCGTCGATACGCGCGCGGGCGCCGGGCGGCGTGTCGTCGGCGGCCCCCTGCTGGATCCAGCGGCGCACCAGCGCGATTTCGCCGGCGGCCAGCGGCGGCCGGCCCTTGGGCATGTCGGCCTTGCCGTCGGCGGGCGTAATCATGCTCAGCAGGTTGCTGTCGTCCGGTTTGCCGGGCACGACAGCGGGCTCGCCGGTATCACCCCCTTTGAGCAGCGCGGCGAGCGAGGTCATCACATAGCCGCCACCGGCCTTAGCGGGCTGGTGGCAGCCTTGGCAACTCGCCTGGAATATCGGCCGGACCTGGCGGTAGAAACTGATCTTCTCGGCCGTGGATCGGTCGGCCATTTTGTCGCCGGCCGGCGCGGGGCCGGCCAACAACGAAACGGCGAACAGGGTACAGAGTCGCGGTGCCCACATGTGCGGAATCTCCCGAGACCTCAGTCGAGTGACGAACGCGGTTGTGCCCGGGGCCAACGGACGATTCTGGTGTGCGGCACGGCCGAGGAACGCTCATTGAGAGAAAAACGGCCGCCGGCTTCCTCCGTGATCCCAGGCTTCAGTTCGTACACTGCTTGGCAGGCTATGGTAGGGCATATGTTGCACGGCCCACGCGCCCTTGCGAGGGGAGAACAGACCGTGCGAACGGCCCATTGTACGGGGCTGGCAACGCAAAGGGGAAGTTTGCGCCGCGAATAATGGCAGTTTTACCCGGTGGAAAGGCAGCGCGACGGCGGGTGGACACTTGGGCGCCGCGGTGGCCACCGCGGCGCGCCGTCCCGGTCGTCAGCGCACAGGCAGGTTGGCGCCCCTTAGAACGCCCGACTTTCGCCTCGCATCCGGTGGTGGTAGAATTCGACCTTTCCAAGGTCAATCGCGGCGTTCCAATCGTGCCGATGGCCGGCGATCAAGCGCGTTCCCATCATCAGCCCATGGCAACCATTTCCGAAGCTTTGGCGATCGCGCTGGGGCACCATCAGGCCGGCCGGCTCGACGCCGCGGAGCAAATCTACCAGCGGATTTTGCAGGTCGAGCGGGAGCAGCCCGACGCGCTGCATTTTCTGGGCGTGCTGACTGCCCAGTTGGGCCGGCATCAGGCCGCCGCGGACTATATCCGGCGGGCGATCGCGGTGAATCCGCACGTGGCGCCCTATCATCTCAACTTGGGTCGGGTGTACCAGGAGTGGCGGAAGCCGGACGAAGCGATCGCGTCTTACCAGCGGGCCCTGCAACTGCAACCGGACTTTGTCGAGGTCCACTTCAACTTGGGCACCGCCTTCAAAGAGCATGGGCAGATCGCGGAGGCGGTCGAGTGCTTCCGCCGGGCGCTGGCACTGAAGCCCGATTTTGCCGAGGCACATTATAATCTGGGCAAAGTGCTCTTGGGGCAAAAGGAGCGGGACGAAGCGATCGCCTGCTTCCGCCGGACGCTGGCACTGAAGCCCGACTTTGCCGAGGCCTATCATGACCTGGGCCTGGCGCTGAAGGACCAGGGGAGCCCGGACGAGGTGGTCGAGTGCTTCCGCCGGACTTTGGCATTGAAGCCCGACTTTGCCGAGGCGCACAACAACCTGGGCCTGGCCCTCCAGTACCAGGGGAACGTGGACGAGGCGGTCGCGTGCTTCGGCCGGGCCCTGGCACTGCGGCCGGACTTTTTCGAGGCGGTGAGCAACCAGGGCTTCGCCCTGCAATACCTGGGGAAGCTGGACGAAGCGGTCGCTTGCTACCGCCGGGCGCTGGAAGGAAATCCAGAGTTGGTCGGGGCACTCAGTAACTTGGGTACCGCACTGGCGTATCAGGGAAAGCTGGACGAGGCGGTCGAGTGCTACCGCCGGGCATTGCAACTGAAGCCGGACTACCCGGAGACGCACAGCAACCTGCTGTTCACGCTTCAGTATCGCGCGGGCACCACGCTGGCCGAACTGGCCGCGGCCCACGCCGAATACGATCGGTTGCACGCCGGGCCGCTGCGGGCCGCGTGGCGGCCGCACGAAAATGTCCGCGATCCGCAGCGTCCGCTTCGCCTGGGGTTCGTCTCGCCCGATTTCGGCCGGAACCCGGTGGGGTATTTCTTGATTCGGGCCCTGGAGAACCTCGACCCCAGCCAGTGGCAAACGGTTTGCTACTGCTACCGGGTGAACAACGACGAGCTGACGGCGCGCTTTCAGGCCGCCGCGACGCTCTGGCGGGACGTGCGCGGCTTAAGCCAGGAACGACTGGCCGAGCGGATTCGCGCCGACCGCATCGACATCCTCTTCGACCTGGCGGGCCACGCGGGGCGAAATCGGCTGCTGGCGTTCGCGCGCAAGCCGTCGCCGATTCAAGTGACTTGGGCCGGTTACGTGGGCACCACCGGGCTGACGGCGATGGATTACATCCTGGCGGACCGTTATGAGATTCCGCCGCGATTCGACGGCTATTATTGCGAGAAGGTGCTGCGAATGCCGGACGGATACGTGTGCTATGACCCGCCCGGTTACGCGCCCCCGGTGTCGCCTTTGCCGGCCTTGAAACGGGGTTATGCGACGTTCGGCTGTTTTAACAATCCGGCCAAGATTGGCGGCCGGGTCGTCGAGGTCTGGGCCGAAGTGTTGCGGCGGCTGCCGCAGTCGCGGTTGGTGCTGAAATACAAGGGCATCAACGATCCTTCCATCGCCGGGCCCTTGGCGAGTCAATTTGCCGCGCGGGGAATCGATCCGGGCCGGCTGGAGTTTCTGGGGCGATCGCCGCACGCGGAATTATTGCAGCAGTATCAGAGCGTCGACGTGGCGCTCGATCCGTTTCCGTACAATGGCGGCTTGACGACCTGCGAGGCTTTGTGGATGGGGGTGCCGGTGATTACGCTGCCGGGCGAAACGTTTGCCAGCCGGCATTCTCTCAGCCATCTCTCGAACGTGGGGCTGACGGAGACGATCGCCGGCACGTTGGAGGAATACGTCGAGCTGGCCGTTTCCTGGGCCGCTGATTTGCCGCGATTGGCCGCACTGCGATCCGCTTTGCGGGAGCGGATGGCCGCCTCGCCGCTGTGCAATGGGCGGCGCTTTGCGGCGAACCTGGCGGCCGTGCTGCGCGATCGATGGCAGCGGTGGATTGCCGAAGGGCAGCATTGACGTTGCCCCGCGCCGCTTTCTTTGCGTCGGCGAGAATTGTTTCAGAGGCGGCAGACATTTCATACCACGAGCAAGAGCCGGCGAGGTGGAGTGTTAGCGGCCGGTTAGGCTGGTGTTAGGCGGATTTGCCGAGGACGCCTTTGTGTGAAAGCAAGACCCAACTGAGCGCTCGGTTGTGATCGCGTTTTCGGGGGCGATACGATTGTTTCTCCTTTTTTCGCATTGTCCGCTTGTCTAAAATCGATACACTAATAGAGGACTCACGAAAGGCTAGCATTGATTTGCAAGTGGTGAAAGCATGTCCAAGTCAGCCGGAACTGCTTTGACTTGTCACGAGCCGGTATGGCGGCTTCTGGGGCACGTTCTACTCAAGCAAGGCAGGATGGCAATTGACGACTTGCGGAACGTTCCCCGCTACCTGCTTCATGCATTGACGGGCGTGGCGCTGGTGTGCGGCTTGCTGAGTCTTTGGGGATTGCACGGCGATGGCGCGATGCCGAGCATGTCGCCGTTGTGCCACCTCGATCCGTATCGTTTCTCTTCCGTTCGTTGCATTGCAAACGAGACGGCTACGAAAGCCCGCTGGAACGGGTTGGCGCCCGCCTTGGCCATCCTTGAGCAGGTGAATCCGGCAGTTGCAAAGTGGGTACGCGAGAAGCACGGCAAGGGTCTGCTCGCGTTCGGCGACGAAAGCCAAACAACTGGCGAGGTGGGGGACGCCCTGGCCAAGTACGACACGTTTCGCGGCCGAGTCACGGTCAACCCGGCGTTGTTTAGCGAGAACGACGGCAACATCGCCGTGACTCTCTGTCACGAATACAGGCATTCACGGCAAAACCTGGGGAAGTTCTGCCAATACGTGCTCTCATTCCTGTTTGTGCGGGGAGGCGATCTTTCCGTAATCGAGAATGACGCCGTGATTTACGAGCAAGAGGCACACTCTGCCATCTTTGGAAATGGCCGGTCGCGGGAACGGGAGCTCGCCGCCTGGGAGCACGCAGCCCGAGCGCTCGATCAAAACGGTAAGCACTAGCGCATCGCCCCACCGCCCGGCCCCGCGGTTGCCAAGGCAAATCCATTGCCGTGAAAGCGCTTCGTTTCCGCCGCTGCCGCCGGTCACGCGAAATGCAGATTGCAGCTTGCTTCTGACTGCTAACGTGCCGTAGCGGGTTCCGCGTGCCGAATCGATGGGAATTTCCCGAGCATCAAGGTCACAGCTTGCGGCCATAAGCGGGGACAGGCACTGCGGCGAGGATCTCGTCCACAAGGGATTGAACCGGGAGATTCTCAGAGAGCCCCGAATGCCGCCGAAAAGCGAGTCCGGAGGGTTCCCTGCGGTTATCCGGGGATGGACATGGCGAGCTCCCTGGTCCCGATGTATCATGACACGATGTGACCGGGGGAGATCGCATCGCATCCGAAGCCCGGGTCGCACGGCGCGCGTCCGAAGGCACGTCAAATGGGAAGGGTTCCGCGACCGCAAAAAGACGTTCCTTCGCATTTGAACACCCGGTAAAGGAGGACATTTCCCGTGAAACGCGAAATTGCGTCCGTCTTGCTGTTGCTCTTGTGGACGGTGTCGTGGCCGGAGGCGGACGCGGAAAGCAGCAGCCGTCCGATCGAGCTCTGCGTGCGGGGCGACGACATGGGCCACACGCTGGACGTGAACCTGGCGATGATCAAGGCCCACACCGAAGGGATTGTCACGTCGGCCAGCCTGATGCCGCCGACGGCGTACTTCGACGACGCCGTGGCCCGCTGCCGGGCCCATCCTAAACTGGCCGCGGGAATCCATCTGACTCTGATGGCAGTGGTGCCCATGCGGCCGCTGCTACCGCCCGAGGAGGTTCCCAGCCTCGTGGCTCCCGACGGGTTCTTCTACCGCGGCGGCGAGGATTTCATCAAGGCCCGGCCGAAGCTCGACGAGGTTGAAAAGGAGTTGCGGGCGCAGATCCGCAAGTGCCTGGCGACAGGCTTGCGGTTCTGGTACATCGACTGGCACATGAGTTCCGGGGGCGGCAAGGACCGGCCGGATATTGCCGCCTTGTATCCGCGGCTGGCCGAAGAGTATCGCCTGCTTTATACGCAGGACCACGACGGCCGGTACTGCGGCGCGAAGTTCGTGCCGGCGTCGCTGGAAAGCTGGAAGACCCAGCGTCTGCCCGACGGCACGCTGGTGTGTTGGGCCGTGCCCGGGATGCCGGCGGAGGTTCGCACGGGCTTCTTGCGATCGTTGGAAAAGCTCGAGCCGGGCACCTGGTACACCGTCTGCCATCCGGGGTTCTACGCGCAGCGGCAGGCCGAGTCCGTGGCGCTGATCTGCTCGAAAGAAGTCCGGGAGATCGTCCGCGCCCGCGGCATCCGCTTGATCAGCTTTGCGGACCTTTGGAAACGGAAGTATTCGAAGTGATGCATTGGTGGGGCTCGCTGCGCTCGGCACACCTTGCGCTTGTTTTGGAAACAGATTGGGCGGCATGCCTTCACGCAGCACAAGGGTTCTCATGACCGGAAAACAACGGATCGCCGCCGCGATGCGGCACGAAGCGGTGGATCGCGTGCCCGTAATGTGTCAATTGGCCATCGGCCACTATCTGCTCAACACCGGCATCGCGCCGGCCGACTTGTGGTTTACCAGCGAGGGGTTTGCGCGAGCGCTGATCCTGCTGGCACGTCGCTACGGCTTCGACGGCGTGCTGATCAATCTTCCCGGGCGCGATCCGCAGTGGAAGCGGCACGTCGCGAGAATCGAGACGGCGGCGGACGGCAGCCAGACGGTGATTTTCACCGACGGCCAACATGCCCGCTGCCCGGCCGACGACAATGTGCAGCACGTTGTCGGCGGCGGTTACCGGCGGCCTACCATCGAGGAGGTCGATCCGCAGCGGCTGTACTACGACGATCCACACGATCTGGGCGGTCTGAAGTACCCGTTTTACTTCGGCCTGGAGCCCTGCGTGCCCGACCACGCCCGCTACTGGCCCGAGTACTTCTTCCGCACGATCGAGTTGGTGAAGGCGGAGGCGGGCGAGGAGCTTTCCGTGCACGCGGAGATTTTCTCGCCCTTCACGCAGATGATGGAGCTGTTCGGCTACCAGCAAGCGCTGATGTACCTGCTGGACGAGCCGGAACGGTGCGAGGCGGTGTTGGCGGCGTACACCGAAGGGGCCGCGGAGCTGGGTGTAGAACAGGCGCGGCATGGCGTGGATGCCGTGCTGATCTCTTCGGCCTTCGCCGGCGGAGGATTCATTTCACCGCGGCAGTACGATCGTTTCGTGCTTCCATACGAGACCGAAGTGGTCCGCCGCATCCACGCCGCGGGCGTCCCGGTCTACACCCACACCTGCGGTGAGATCGGCGACCGCTTGGAACGGATGGCCGACACGGGCATCGACGGCATCGACACTCTCGACCCGCCGCCCTTGGGGAGCGTGGACCTCGCCGACGCCAAGCGGCGCGTGGGCGAGCGGGTGTTCTTCAAGGGTAACATCGACCCGGTCAATACGTTATTGAGGAAGTCGCGCGAAGAGGTACGGGCCGATGCGTTGCGGCGGTTGGCAATCGGCAGCCCCCGCGGAGGCTATATTCTCAGCAGCGCCTGTTCCGTCTCGCCCCGGGTGCGGCCGGAAAACCTTACCGTGCTGGTCGAGGCGAGCACAGCCTTCGGCGCGCCGCCGTGAGGATCGACGTGACGCAGGGAACCCGGATGAGCGCGAGGACCGCCACGGCGAAACTCCGGTCTTGGCAGGCCGACGGGAAGGGCGTTTTACTACACGGGTTTCCCGGGAAGCGACAGGTTCGGCGGGCGCAAGCTCTGCGGAAACCCTAACCTACCCGGCGGACGCTGGGTATTTAGCTGGAGCACTGTGGGGGCGATTTGCGGGTCGCTGGCCGCGACGGGCGAGAAACCGTCTGCTTGCGGAACCGGCCGGAAGCGTCACGGTTGCTCGCCGCGGAGGGCGCGGAAGAGACCGTGGATCTGAAAGCCACCACCGACGCCGAGTACACGGCGAATCTCGCTACCCGGATGCGTGTCGGCAAAGATCGTCAAGGCGCGCTGGATTTCTTCGGCAAGGCCGACCAACGTGGGTTCCAGGGCCCTGTAGGTCGGATACAACTGATCGAGATCAGCTTGCTGTCGTTTGAGTTCCTCGGCCGCGCCGAAGCCGACGCCGAGCTCCTGGACGAGGCACCTGGTGAACTGGTCCGCGCCGCCGCCGAGAGTGTGGATCCAGGCGATTCGCGGCGAACTAACGATCACGTTGGTGGCAATGCTGCCGACGTCGACCACGGCCACCGCGGTTTGGGCCGGCTCCGCGTCCGGCGTTCCGCTGGCCTGATGGTGTTCATAGGCCAAGAAGTTGTGCAGGGCCAGGCAGTCGCTTTGCATCGTGTCGACGGTCAGTCCGGCCTTCTGCAAGCAGTCTCGCAGGGCCTGGAGCCGGCTGAGGCGGGCGGCCACCAAGAGCACTTCCTGCGGATGGAACTCATCGGCTTCGCCGTCGGGCCGCTCCAAGAGGTGGTAGGCCGAGACCAGATCGCGGCGAAATTTTTCGTAGCGGCGACGACTCTCGTGCATCACGGCGGCCTCGATCTTGTCGGCCGGCATGGGGGGCAGAGCGATCGTGCTGTGCGCCACGTGGAGGCCTGGCAGGCCCAAACAGACCCGGTCGGCCTTGGGCTGATGACCGCCCTGAAAACTCTTCACCGCGTCCTCGATCAGCCGCAGGGCTTCCGCGTCGTCGGCCGCTTGGGTGAGCAGCTTGCGGTATTCGACGTGCGCGCAGTGGCTTAACAGGATCGGGCCCTTAGCTCCGTCAAAGGCGAGTCGGACGGCTTTCAGCGAACTGGAACCGAGGTCGATCCCCCAGGCACTGCGGGCGGCACGGCGGGGGACCATCTTCGCCACCCGTCCCAGCACCCCCGTATCGGCCGACGGCAAAAGGTTGGTAGGGTATGGGGCCTGGCCCAGCCCCTGCAAAGCCAGTCCGCAGGCCACGAAGAACGAACCCGGATGGTCGCGGAAGGCGGGCAACTCGCGTACGGCCTTCACGTTGATGTGGCGCAGGGTGACCAGCCAATCGACGGGCGGTTTGCCGCTTGGCGCCGCGGCGGTCTTGGCCCACGTCGGAATCGGTGTTTTGGGGTGGTTGACCGCGGCGGTGAGCCGTTTTTCGACCTCCTCCGCGAACTTGGCGCCGTTGGGATAATCGGGTGCGATCTGACAGAGACGCTGGACGATTTCCGGCAGGGTGCGATCCACCACCGGTGAACAGCGTATCTCGCGGAGCAACCAGTCGATCTCTTCACAACGCGCCAGCAAAGTCTTGGCTTCGGAGTCCCGCGTGCTCTCGGGAATAGCGCGCAGCAGCTTGACGGCTTGGGAGTAGTGATGCGCCGTGGCGAGTTTTCGGGCCCGCGGCAACAGTTGGCGGGCGAACTGCCGGGCCAGTTGTCCGACCTCGGTGTGCTGAGGTTGCAGGCTGAGCAGCCGCTGCACGGCCGGCAGCGAACGCTGCACCTGGCCGGAGGCGATCGCGGCCGCCAGCGTGGCCTCCAGTTCCGCGATCTCATCGAGCCGCGACCGCGACTCCTGCAACAGGCCGCTCATCGCTTCGCTGCGGATCGCCTCGGGCACAGCCTCGACGATGCGGCGGACACGGTCGTAGTCGTAGGCCGCCATGGCCTCCTGGGCCTCCTGGCCGGCGGCTTCCGCGCGGGCCATCTGCTCTTGCCGATACCCCTGGCCGTCCTCGGCCATGCGTTTGACTTGAGCGACGCGCTCGGCAAGCACCGGATGTCTGGACGCCACGAGCTGGCCTAGCAGCAGGTTGGCCTCGTCGAAGCGGCATTCGACCTGCAAGCGTTGGTATTCGGCCAGGCGAGCTTCGAAACGCTCGATCAACTCTTGGCCGACGTTCGCCACTTTGGCCCCGCACCCGCCGCAGTACGTCTCCGTGACGGCGCAGGGAGTGCCACACTGCGGGCAGTCCATCCAGAGGTTCTTGCCGCAGGCCGTACAGAAGCGGCGTCCGGCGGCGTTCACATGCCCACAATCGGAGCACGTCATCGCCTTACTGAGCATCTCCTCCGTACCTGGCGCAAAAACGGGGACGGTCGGAGATGTCATAGGTGCTCCATCCTTGCGAGACGGGTTGAACAAAACGAAGGCCTCCCTGGGTAGCGTAGGGCTCCCCTGCCGGCGTACCCCGCCGCAGGCCAAGCGTGGCGCGGGGCTCTCGGTCAGCCCCACTATTTTCCTCATTTGTGTTAGGACGCGATTCGCTTCCTGTCAGAATCCCGCTGGAACTCGACTTCAGGGCCGCGTGATGGGTGGAATGACGTGCCACCGCTGGAGTCATGGCGCCGAAGTCGGACGCATTTTCTCAACGGGCGCGGACTGGCCAGCGCGGATGCGCGCACCAACGCGACGCTTGTTGTCGGGCAAGTCCCACTGGTCGGAAATGGTCACGTTGTCCATGCGCGGCAGGATCTGCACAAACACCAACTGACCCATCGACTGATCGAACGTCGTAGCGGCTCTGCGGGATTGGTCGTGAAGTCGGCCCTTCACCACCGGAGGCCATTATTCCCTCACTCGCCTCGTACGCGAGGACGACCAAGCCGATCTGCTTCACGTTTTTTACGCACTTCCAACGACACGACGCCTCGCGAGCTGTTTCGCGGCCGGAAACAACATGACATGAGGATGCCGATGATGGTGATCACCACGAACAGCTCGACCACCGTAAAGCCGTCGGCCGTTTGCCCGTGTGGCGCTGTCCGACGCCGCGGGCCACCAAGCCGCCCTAAGTCTCCCAAACTCACCATAGCCTGGCCCTCCATCCGGTGTTCCCATTCGGACGTCGTTCTGTTACGCTTCGAGAGACAATTTTCCCATATTGGCGAAGTGTTACCGGCAATTCCAATCCCCGCTTGCGGAATTGTTCACCACCTCAAGGCATCGCGGCACTTTGGGGCAACGCAGCGGACCTGTCCTCCAGCCAACGGTGCCGGACGAGCGTTACCCGGCGTCGGCACGCAGGGTGATAATCTCCCTCGCCCTTTCTTCCACCGCTTTGCCCGTCACGTCGAATCGGCCCCAATGGTGCTTCAAGCAGACCTGCTCGACATGCAAGCTTACAAGCTCTCCTTGCCGACTTGCGCCAACGAGGCATGAGGTTCCCCGGGAATGGCTTCTACCGTTGTCCGGGCCAGCCGGCGCTCGCGCAACAGATGGGACGGACCTCCATGCTGAGGCAAAAAACCCGGTTCGCCGGCAGGGCCAACAAGGTTTTGGGCAAAGGAAGCTCCGGGATGAGAGGGACGTTGGCGGCGAACCAGCCCCGGTAAGCCAGGAAGAGTGTGGTGGGAGTTTTCATGGTCTGTGATGCCCCGACCAGGACCACCTCCGCACGGTCGAGATCGTCGACGTTTTGGCCGTCGTCGTGTCAGAAGGCGAATTGCACTGCCTCGATTTCCTGCTGCTTCCTTTCGGTCAACTGTTGAAACAGCCGGGGCTGTTCGCGGGGGTGAGCCGCAAACGAATCGTGAGGCGTTCCAGCACCGGTCCCGGCAGATCCAGGGCGTCCACGTTATGGGTGCGGCATTCGGCCAACATCAGCCGCCACAATTCATTGGACGCCAGCGTATGTACGATGAGAGATTCGCACTCGGCAGCTTCCCGAACCAGCGAACGAATTTGTTCGGCGATAAGGACCTGCGATCGCCGCTCCAACCGGTCAACATGGTTCTGGCCCGTTGGTGCCGCAACGGCAGCAATAATAGTGGCTTTTCCTGGAGCGTCAAGGAATTCGCTCCTTTGGCGGAGGGCGCCGCGAGGGAGCAAGGGCAGGCGATTCGGCCTCGCGAAGTATGTGACCTTTCAGTAAGCAGGAGCAACGAGGCCAAAAGGGTTGTCTGTTGCGATTCTCGAACGGATCAAGCGTCTGGCCATGCCGCCTCCATCGGTCGCCGGAGCGTGGGCATAGGCGGGACCACAAAGGGATTGGCAATTGGGGAAAAGCGTGGCCACCATTGCGCAACAGAACCGACGCGGCCTCAGTGGATCCACATTCGGTGCATCTGATCGAGGATCCGCTCCATCAAAGCCGCGGTGGGTTCAGGCCCCGGCACCAGGCGACCACCCAGGAAGATACTGGGTGACCCTTGGATACCCGCAGCCATACTCGCGGCGATGTCCTGGTCAACCGCGCTGCGGTTGCGGCGGCGATGGATTTCCGCAAGCAAGTCCAGGCGATCCAAGCCTAGACGGGCAGCTTCCTCTTGTACCGCTTTCAGGGTAAACTCGTTCGCATGGTCCAACAGCCACTGGTGCATTTTCCAGAAGACATCGTTGCCTCCTAATCGGCCGCACGCTTCGGCAACCAGGGCCATTTCGTACGAGTTGGCGTAGTCCTTGTCGCGCGACCGTGCGTAGGCGGGGTTGGCCCGCTTGGTTAAGGGAAAGTGCCAGAACTCAACCCGCACGTCGCTCCGTTGGGCAACCAGTTGCCGCACGGCTGCGCTGAATCTCGCACTGTACTCGTTCTGATGGCAAATACTCAAAACGATGTGGTGTGGCGCGTCGGCTGGGCCAAGCGTCCAGCGGCCGACGTGCCCGGACAGGTCGAACTCCCGGCCCGAGAGCCAGAGGGCCGTCAATCGCTCTTGCCCCGGTCGCGGCTGGTCGCCCACTGCGGTCCGCGGCCGCGGGTTCGCACTGCCCAACGCGGCCATTGCCCGCGGGATCCCTTGCGCGATCTCCGGGTGCGCTAACTCCATGCCGTTGATAAACAGTACCGGCGTGGCATCGATGCCCAAACGGCTTGCCGTCTCGACATCGCCCCTGACCCGTTCCAAGGCCGGCCGGCCATGCATTGCCGCAAGAAAGACATCCGCACTGCCAAGGCCTAAATCCAGCGCGGCAGCTGCCAACTGGGCATCGGAAAAGCGAATATCGTGCGTGCGGAGCCAATCGTGCATCCGCCACCAGCCGCGGTTGCCGTCGCACTCGCCGGCGGCCTCCACGGCCAATGCTGCCCGGCAGGCATTCCGGTGCGGGCCCTCGGAGCGGATCTGGCGGTTGCACTCGCCGCAAAGCGGATAATGCTTGACGACGAGCGAGACATCGTTACGACCGGCCATCGCCGACTCGATCTCGGCTTCGAGCTTGCGGCAATGTGGGCATTCGTAATCGGCGAACAAGACCAACCGGATTGTGGCCACTTCGGGGCCACGGCGCCAGCGTCTGCGGAGCACCCCGCCGATACCTGCCCCGGGATGTGCTGCGGTCGCAACGGAAGCGGCGGACACCGGACGCGAGGTACCCTCATCCCCGGCCCCTCTCCCGCGACCGGGAGCGGGGAGTTGCTTTTGGGCCCCCGCTCCTTCCACGTTCTGCTGGAGAATTCGGGCCACGATCTCGTCGAGCGAATTCTGAAATTCGCGCTCGGCGCGGGAGGCCGCCGATTGCCCGACCGCCGATTGGTAGAGGCCCAGGAAGCAGGAAACTGCGACAAACACCGCGGCCGCTGCGACCGCCGGTCGAAACGCGGAGCGCGCGGAACTGCGAGGCGTTAACTCAACAAGCAGCCCGAAAGCCAGATTGCCGCCGTGGACCGTCACGCAGTACGGGCAGAAGTGCCGCTGGGCGATCATCACTCCTAGAAAGAACAGCGAGACCGCCGCGCCCAGTCGCGCGCCCCAGGCGACTAGCGGCGGCAGGCCGTCACGCCGCGCCGTCCAAGAATAGAACACCCAGAATGCCGCAAACCACGCAGCACCCAGAAAAGAAACCGGCCAACCTGCCACGTTGCCCCAGCGACCGGCTGCCAATTGCGCACACGCGCTCATCACTCCACAACCCGGCAACTTCAGCCCACCCAGGTGTTGCACCACGAGCATTACGGCTGCCGAGAGGCAGGCGAGAAGTAGAATCTGTCCCACCACATAACGGGCGAGGTGCCAGAGGCCCCAGCGCGGTTGGTGAAGCGCCATGTGTGTGACAATAGCTGCCGGTCCCGGCAAGCTCCCAGGTCTCACGCGCGGAGTGCCTGACGCGCGAAACTCCCCCTGTTGCTCGCCATCCCCCCAACAATTTAGTCCGACGTCGCGCGACCACTGTTCGCTTACCGCAACACGTCTCATGGAACCCTACTCTCGAAAGACGGGAAGCAGGCGCCGGAAATCAGCCCGGCGCCTGCTTCGCTTAGCTCAACCAATAGTCACACGGATAACGAACCGCTCACTGGCCGAGCGGGTTGCCCGGCGCTTGCATGTTGCCGCCAGCGGTGGCCGTGCTAACGTTGATCTGCGTGGTGATGGGGATACCCTCATCGCGGGTGACCATGTAACGCAGAGTCCGGCCGTCGATGCTCTCGCTCAGGAAGTGCACGCTGCCGTCGGCAAATACCGAGTTGCAGCCGCCGGGGTGCCACGAGAACGGTTCATCGTTGGGACCGCAGTTGTTAGAGTCCCAGGGGCAGTCCTGCACTCCTCCAACCACGCTGTTGCTGCCATTGATGAACTTCATGCGAGTCGATGAGACGGTGGAGTTTTGGCCGGAGATACCGCTTCCAGCCGCGTCCATGTCGGCCCAGCGCCACACGCCGTGGCAAGCCGTACTTCCGCCGCCGCCCCCGGTGTGTGCGCCGGTGGCGCAAGCTGTGGTGCTATCGACGGGGCTGAACGCCGACCCGTCTGGGTTGCCGGTCTCGTTGGCGTAACTGTATGCATACGTCGAGAGGGCACCCGAGGAAGAGAATCCGCCGTAGGCCTGATCGGTGCGGCCGGCGTCTTCAATGCACAACATCGTGGTGCTGACGCCATCCGAAAGGGCAGCAATTGGGGCGGCGGGAACGGCCAACGCACCGTTCCGTCGGCAGTTGCCGGTCGCTCCGTTCATGCGGACAGGGGGCGCGAGATCGCTGGCAACACTGTCGATGTCGGTGTAGACGGTGGCGAAATAGTCCAACCGACCAAAGCCTTGGCTGTCGAGCACGGGATACGGATCGCTCGGGCAAAGGAGCGATGGCATGGCGGTCTTCGCCAGGGCGATGTTCGTCGGAGTGTTGCTGTCGTTGTACCGCCGGCCGAAGTTGTACTGGTCGGCAAAGGCCATCTGATCCATGTACGGCAGGATCTGCACGAACACCGACTGACCAACCGTGTTGTCGAACGTCGTCGACGGTGTGGCCGGAACCGTGGTGAAGTCCGTGCCTTCGCCACCCGAAGGCAGCGCACCCTTGCTCGCCTCGTAGCCCAGGATACCCAAACCGATCTGCTTCATGTTGTTGCCGCACTTCGAGCGACGGGCGGCTTCGCGGGCCGCGTTGACGGCCGGCAAGAGCATGGAAGCGAGCACGCCGATGATGACGATCACCACCAGCAGTTCCACCAGCGTGAAGCCGCGGCGGACCGCCGACTTCACACGACCTGTGAACCGAACACTCATTTCTCTACCTCCCAAAAAATATTGGATACTGAGGCGGGCACAACCGAGTGCCTGCCAACCGAACTGAGAAGAGTTATCGCGGAGGTCCATAAGAGGAGAATGAATGTGGAATGAAAAGCCCATGTCTTTTTCATGAGGGTGGAACGATCCCGCTTTGTGGAGAACGTGTGCAATTTTCCTCCGTTTACGCCGCGCACAGCGAATCTGTTCGGTATTTCATTGTATCTGGAAATGGAAAACGCGGCTGTGTGTGGAAGAAAGAATGGCCCGATATGCGGCGCGCAAAGCAACCGAAGCCGATCCAACGAGCACGAAAGCCCGAAAGAACGAAACCGAAAGAAGAACCGAAGCGTGATCGTTGACGCGCCGCCATCCGCCGGAGTTGCTTTTCGCGCCGGCGAGGCTCCGAAATCCGTGTTCACTCAGCTCTTCGTTTTCTTCTGTGTTAAGGATCACGGAACAGTGGAACTATCGGGTTTGGGCGGCGGTCCTCCTGAGTACCATCTCTTATGGCGCTTCGCGGCGCCCAGAGACCATGAAAACAGGTAAACTGTGCCGATCTCGCTGATTTTCAGCGCCTATTTTGATAGCGGCGAAGGATGTTGTCTAGAAATCACGAATAAATTCTTCTATGTGTTACTGACGCCGACGCGGCCATTGATCGGCCGTTTCTGCAACTCGAGCCACTTTGCGGCCGGATTTGCCGCCCCCTAGCCGCGGCACGGTCATTGGAAATGTAGTTGTCAGTCGAATGTCCTGCACACGAATTCACCAAGTCATTTCTTTCAGGCCCTGATTCCTCCTCTGGCCGCCAACACGGCTCGTGCAATCCTAATTACGAACTAACAGAAAGGGAATTCCGGTTTGTTATAAGTGAAACAAAAGAGTGTGGCTCGCGTGACCTTTGAGAAGGAACCGAATATGGCGGGTGGGAATTTGCCGACCGGCGTATCGCGCAGGGCGTCCAACGGGCCAAAGTGGATTGTACCTTGTGTATGTGGTGTCATTCTATTGGCAAGCCTGGGTGGTTGCGGCAAGCCTAAGAGTGAGTATGCAGTAAGAAACCCACCAGATCCCGAGTCAAGTGGTGTTAGATCGAAGCCAAAGCCCGCAGCGGCCGTCGCGGTCGCGCCTCAGTCGCCGCCCGCGCCGTCGTCCCCGCCGAAGGAGACCGCGCCGCCGAAGCCGGCCTTTCCAGCCGATCTTGGGCAATGGAGCGTGGCAGATTTCATTTCCGCCCGCGCGGCCGGCGAGCCCCGGCTGACGGCGGCGATCGTCGTGCGGGCGGAGCACCCCCGTCGCACTGCCGAAGAGGCCGCCATGCTAGACGTGTTGTTGCTGTCTCACCCGGCCGATCCTACGAAGGAACGTAACAAGCCCGTCGAACTGACGCGGGCGCTGATGGGGGCGCTGGTGGCGAACGGTACGGCCATGGCAGATAACAGCTTGTTAGGCGTATTGGCTGGGGACCTCCTCGCGCCCGATGATCAGACCGCCCTGGAGGCCGCCTTGATTGCCCTGGTACGACTCGCCCGTGTGGAGACCGAGCAGGTGGTCGTGCGGGCGATCTTGGCGCCACAGGAAGTACGACCAGCCGGCCACGGTCAGGTGACCGCCGAAGGACTGCAGAAAGCGGCCCTGGCCGCGGTTCGCGCCGGCTCTTCGTCGCGACTGCGGTTGCGATTGGCGGCCGCGGCGATCGATCCGCAGCAGCCCGGAAATCTGAGAACACTGGTCCAGGGCCTGCTCAGCGAAGCGGTGGCCGAGAACCTGGAAGCGATGGCGATGTTGTACGGGAGTACCGCGATCGATGCCGCTACCCGCGCTACCATCGAGACATATTTGGCGAACTGCAGCAGTCAACTGGTGGGACGCCTGTTGCGGATTCCGGAAGCAACGGGGGCGGCGGCGGCGCTCGCCGAGGTGAAACCCTCCTCCCGTCTGACGGTTCTGTGGAACGCCGAGCTGGGTGCGGCGGTCAATCGCCAGTTGGAACTGTTGGAGTCATTGCCATCGCAGCCGCGATTGATCCTGCTCGCCGCGACAATGCCCACCGGCGCGGTCCGTCCGGTGCTCTATGAGGCCCTGCGCCGCAATTGGGAGGACGGGCCTAAAGCCTTTACCACGATCATGTCGGCTCCACAAGCCTGGTGGGAGCCGGGCTTCTTCGTGAGTATCAAGTTGCTGCACCCGTCGCTGACCGAGACGGCGGACCACATAGCAAAAGTGAAAAGCAGATTAACGAAGCACAAGCCGGTTCGTCCGCCGCTTCCCGGGGCGAAGGACGAAAACCAGCTGCGCTTTGACTGGCTACGGATGCAATACTCCCTGCTCATCGCGTTGTGCCAGCGGTTGAACGTGGCCGGCCAGGCCCAGCAAGGCATGGCCCAGAACCCGCTCGCGGCCGGTGACGCGGAGCCGCCGATCCCTCTCCACGAGGGAGCACGCGTCGTGACCCGCTTCGACTTGGACTGGCCGAAAGGCTTACCGGCTGGCGTGCCTGAGAACAACGTCGCCGCGACCACGGTCAAATATGTCCGCATCCAGCAGACAACCACGCGGCTCAAAGCGATCGTTGGTTACTATCGCCACCAACTTGACTCGCCGGCGGAACATCCCCTCCAAGACGGCCTGACCCTGTGGCTGGAATCGTGCAAGCGACTCCCCGATTCTGATCGCTGCCGATCCCTGGACGTGGTCATCACGCGGGGAAAGAAGGTGCATGAAACGCACGATTCGGAGGACAAAATCACAGTCGATGTTCTGCTGGTGGAAGTGAACGACCCCAGCCGAACTCAAGCGAAAGAGTAGGGATTGGCACGAATTCAGAGGCGGATGCAATCCGCGGCTGATCCCCCATCCCTTATTCACGCCGTAATGCCCTTGGTCAACGCCATGAAGGCGGTTTCGAGATTGATTTCGTCCTCCTTGAATACTGTGAGCTTGTAGCCGGCCTGGACCAGCAGCGTGGGCAGCTCGCTGAAGTCGCTGGTGCCCGGGGCCATAGTGGCCACGAGGTGGCCGTTACGGCGCTCAATTTGCCGGACGGCCGAGTGCTGCTGGAGTACCTTGGCGGCGCCGTCCAGGTCGGCCGTCACGCCCACATGTAACACGGGGGCCTGGCGGACGCGTCGCATGACGTCGGACACGTCAGCACACAACAACAGTTCGCCCCGCTCGATGATCCCCACCTTGTTGCAGATGTCGGCCAGTTCCGGCAGGATGTGGCTGGAGACCATAATCGTCTTACCCGTCTTGCCCAATTCCTTCAAGAGCGTGCGGATCTCGATTCGGGCCCGTGGATCGAGACCACTGGCGGGCTCGTCCAAGAGCAGCACCTGCGGATCGTGCAGCAACACTCGGGCCAGACCGAGACGCTGCGTCATGCCGCGCGACAAGCTGGTCACAAGCTCATCGCGCTTATAGCCCAAATCCACGAGTTCCAGCATGTCCTTGCAAACCTTGCGACGCCTGGCCCCGCGAATCCGATACGACGCGGCGAAGAAATCGAGGTACTCGATCACCTTCATGTCGTCATATACGCCGAAGTAGTCGGGCATGAAACCGATCAGCCGCCGGATCTCCTTGGGATGGGTGTAGATCGAGTAGCCGCACACGTAGGCCTCGCCATACGTCGACTGTAGCAGGGTGGCCAAGATCCGCATGGTGGTGGTCTTGCCAGAGCCGTTTGGCCCAATGTAGCCGAAGAGGTCTCCCCGCTTCAGTTCCAACGTCAAGTCGTTGATCGCCCGCAGATTGCCGTAAGTTTTGGTGAGGTGTTCGAGTTTGATCATGAAGAAGGGTCGTGGGATTGAGGATTGGGTGCCGCCAGTTGCCGGCCGTCGGTTTCTCGCACGGGAAATACGAACCGATAAACGCGCATGTGCTCGTCGCCGAGAGCAGCAAGGGGCTGGCCGTCGCGGAGCAGCTCAAGGCCAGGCAATGGTCCGGCGGACGTGGCCGGGGCAAAGCCCACCAGCACAGCCTGGCCGGCGCTGAGCATAGCGCTGAGGTCCACGAACCGCTGGTGGCCGCCCAGGAGTCCGGTGTATTCCGAGCCGCCCACGGCGGCCTGGAAAGTCATCGCTTGCAAGATGTAAGCCGAGTCCAGACTAGTGCGGTCGTAGGGCGTCCGCTGGCCGGTGGGAAACGATTTCAACTCGCACCGTCGCGTAGCAGCACCTAGATGAACAGGCATTCCCGGGTCCAAGGTGCCCAGGTCGTGCGACCAAGGGCCGTAGGCTAGCCGGCACTGCGTAAGGGGAAAGGCGAGTTTGTTAGTCACGACGCCCGTCAGCAGGCGGTCCTCCGCCGACAATTCTGCATGAACGGGGCTCTCGGCATGACCGCTCCATCGGGCGGTCAACGAACGGGTGGACCATCTCTGCATTGGCAGACCGAAAATATGGTCCAGCGAAGCCGCGAACTCGTACGGCTCAGTCCAGAGGACCGGATTGAAGGTCCGGGCAGCCATTCCGCCCAGTCCGCTGCCTGCCAATCCAAACCACGAAAGCAGCAGATGCGGTTCCTGCTCGCGCGGTTCCGCATGGGAGGGCTGGGGCATTCGATCGCCCGCCCGAAAGAGGACCGACTGGGCAGCGAGGTTGTAGGCTTCGGCCTTCGGGCTGAACAATTCGGCCCAACTCGTGCCGCGAACCAGGCCAGTCGTCGCATTGACGTCTACCAAGTCCACCTGGTGGAGGCGAACCCGGCCGCCTTTGAGATCCCAGGCCAGAAAGTACGCCGCAATGCTTACGGCCACGATCATCAGCGGAAAGGTCACCCAGGTGAGGACCATCCGCCGTGCAACGCGGCGAACTAAGTAGTAATCGACGGGGCCAATCAAGGCCACGTACGCTAAGAGCATCGCTACCACCAGCGAAAACGGTGTGGGCTGAATGCCGTCGAAGCGATTAAGGGACTTTCGCAGTTGGCCGGCCGTGTCGAGAAACCCCTGATGCATCATCGGCCGGCTCCGGCCCGATTCCTCGCCCTCGGCGGCTGGCTGATCCAACAATCGCCGGATGAGCAATCGGCGTCCCTTCCATGTCAGCAGCGGGGGTTGATCCAGGTCAGTGGCCAAGAATGCCGCCTCACCGAAGCCGCTCGCCGTGCGCACTAACAAGGGTAAGTCCGCCTCGCACAACTCGACCACGCCTTTGACGTCGACTAACTGCGGAACGCGGAGTTCGTCCGGCCCGGCCACCCCCAACGGCACGGGAATCGTGCTCCCCGCATATGTCTCCAGTTGCCCCGTCTGGTGAAGGCCCACCATCGCTTTCAGCCGGCCGGGAAGAAATCGGGACCAGGGCGACTCGGGCCGCGCGATGCGATCGGCTTGGCTCCCGGCACACAAAAGAAGCCTTCCTCCCTGACGCACCCACGTGTCGAGGGCTTCGATTTGCGGCGCGCCGGGACGTAGTCCGCCATCGATCGACGTTGTGCTCGTCGCGACGATCACGGTGTCCACGCCTTCGTATCCGTACCAAGCCGCCGGCAGGTCCTCGATCGTCGGCAGAACCACGACGACGGGCTTTCCATTCGGATCGCGTTCACGGCCGCCGATCGCCTCGGCAATGCCCGTCGACGGCGGACCAATCACCACTAACAGCAGCTGATTCGTGTCCAGGGCGGGGAGGAATTGCTGAGCGGCATCCCACGGGTCGGCCGGTTCAAACACACGGCGGGCTATGATTTGGTCGCCGCGGACTAATTCCGCCACGAGGGAACCGCCAGGCCGGCCGAAACGAACATACAGCCGGACGCTCGTCTCCCGCCCGGCCTCGATCTGGCAGGGGCCGCCCGGCGCGGTAAACCGGCTGGGAATGCCTTCATCGTCGAGCGCGGTGACCCGCACGACGCCGGTTTCGGATGTGTCGCCGCCGCGGAGCGCCAGCTCGACCGGCGTCCAGACTCCCACCTTGTATCGCCCGGCAAACCCGACGTGTAGACCGCTAAATTCCGGCGCTGCCGACGCCGCGATTGCCATTCCCATCAGCAGCACGGCGAGAATGCCCACGATGGTATTCCGGAGAAACAACCTCACCATCGTATATAGTCTGCTTCCAGTTTATAAAGGGCGTGGCCGGACTTACCTGAGACCCAGTCCTCGTTTACCTCCAATTTGCCGCCGAGGCGGAGCAGTTTTCGGGTGTACCTGGTTTCCAGATCGCCGGCCATCGTGACCACGATCAGATCCGTTGGCCGCGGATTGGGCGTGCAAAACTTGCAGTAGCCGTTTTCGCGGCTCATGATGAATTTCTTCAGTCCGAATTGCTGCCGCCCGGGATACATGTAGCCCTTGATGAATACCTTCTTGCCCGACAGTTCCCGGACCTTGAGCGGAATCTGCTGATCGGGATGGTCCGAGTCGGGCTGAAGGTCGGCGTAACCCACGGCGATGTACCCGTGGGGAACTTCCGCCGCTTTTGCTGCCGAGAGCCAGCCGTAGCCGATCGCCCCCAGGGCCACGGAAAGCCCAATCCCGACCTGGGCCAGCCGCTGGCCGGTGAGTTGGTCGGGCAGCGCGCGGATCCGGTGGATTGCCAGCAACCCGAAGGCAATCCCTGCGATCGGCACGGCAAACAGACTCCAATCGAGCACGACCAACAACGATAGCCCGCCGAGCACCACGCTGGTCACCGCCAACGTCGAAAGCGACCGGTAACGGCGTTGCTGGGGGAGTTGCGGCTCACAGCTTTCCGGCGGCTCGTTGAAGGTCACGTTGTCTCGTCCGAATTCCTGACTTGGGAAGCACTCACAACGCCTGGGCCACGTCGGTGCGGTACGCGATCACAGCGGGGAGATAACCAACCAACGCCGCCAAGACCACCAGGCCGGGAACCAGCACCAACTCCGTCCAGGAGAAGTGCAGAGTGCCGATGGCGATGCCAGTATACTCGAGGATTGTGGGCCCGAGGGCTCCGATCATGCCGTGCCCCAATAGGAGTCCCAATGCCCCGCCGCCTTGCGCCAGCAGAATCGATTCCAACAGGATCACCAACATCACTGTCCAGCGGCGAGCCCCCAGAGCCCGCATGATGGCGATCTCGCGGCGACGGTCGCTCATCGAGTTGTAGATGCTCACCAGGATACCGATTCCGGCCACCACGACGACCAGCACCGCCAGCAGTAACAAGATCACTTGCACGTTGCCCACGATTCCGTCCAACAGCTCGATCATGACCTGCGCAGGCAGGGCTGCTTGGGCAGTGGCCCCCTCGTTGATCTGTTTGGCAAGCGTCATGACAGCCGTCGGTTCCGTGCATACCAGTACCGCGGTCACACGCTTTGCATCCTCCGGCACCGGCTTGTTCGAGTCGACGTGATCGTGGTCGTGATCGGCGTGATCCGAACCGGTGTCGGCATCGTGGCCGGCTGAATGGTGCGAGTGCCCTTCCAGGTGATAAAAGCCTTCCATGTTGACAAACACGTTGCGATCGAGGGGCGTGCCGGTAGGCGCCAGGATGCCGACCACCTGGAACGGGCGATGCTTGTGCCCCGCCTCCCCTTTCTCAGCGACGCCATGCGTTGGCCGCATCTCGCCGCCGATCTTCAACCCCGTCTGTTGGGAGACGTACGCGCCGATGACGGCCTCGTAGAAGTGGTCCACCTCGAAGTTTCGTCCTTCAGCGAACTCGTAGTTGCGCCCGTCCAAATAGTGCAATTTCGTGAACCGCTCGGGAAGCGTTCCAATCACCAGGAAACCTTCGTAACTGTCTCCCAGGCAGACCGGGATGGCCGTCTCCACCTGCGCGGCGAACCGTCCGCCGGGGAGCAGTTCTTCGTAGTAATTATAGGGGATATTTTCAATGGGGCGGCCGATGTTGTAGGCCGTACTGAGGACCAGTTCGAGCTGCCCACCCTTGGCGCCCACAATCATGTCGTATCCCTGCGCGCCGCGGCGGAACGATTGATCGATCACGTCGTGGAGCACTAATACGGTAACCACCAAAGCCACGCCCAATGCCATGGAAATGGCGGTCAACGTCGAGGCCAATGACCGTTGTTGGATGCTTCGCCACGCGATCTTCCAGAGACTCATTGGGGTTACCTTCTGCACATATTAGGAGAGGCAGTTCACCGGGGTGCGGACAGCGCGGTTGATCTCCTCCAACTGTTCGAGGCGATCGAACTGCGCGGCCACTTCCGGCGTATGGGTTACCAGGATCAGAGCCACTTTCTCTTCGCCACATGCCTCGCGCAACAATTCCAGGATCTGCTGCTGGTGGCCTGTGTCGACGTTGGCAGTGGGCTCGTCGGCCAGCAGCAACTTCGGCTTGTTAGCGAGCGCCCGAGCCACCGCTACCCGCTGCTGTTCCCCCACCGACAGCATGGTTGGCTTGTGGTGCAAGCGATGCGAGAGCCCAACTCGTTCGATCAAACGGCGGGCCCGCGCGACATCGGGCCGGCCATTCGCAAAACGCATTCCCAACAGGACGTTTTCCAGTGCCGAGAAGCCGGGCAGCAGGTTGAAGGTCTGAAACACGTAGCCGATTCGCTCCGCGCGGAAGCGGTCACACTCGGCTTCCGGCAGCAATGTCAAGTCGAAACCATCGACCTTCACCGAGCCGGAATCGGGCCTGCTGATGCCTGAAATCACGTGGAGCAAGGTGGTCTTGCCCGAGCCGCTCCGACCGGCCAACACCATCTGCTCGCCCGGTCCGATGTGGAACTCGGGGACATCGATGATCGGCAACTGGCTGCCATCCGGATTTCGGAAGGCTTTCTTGACATTATTGAGGTACAGCATGTCCGTCACAGCCGGCGCATCACTCGACGCCAGCCTCCTTAAGTCGAAAATCGAATCCCACTGGCCAGACCATCTATTCTGACAGCAACGCGTTTGCGGACTGTTCCAACAGCACTTGCTCCCCGTTAGAACGCGACTGGTTTTGTGTTAACCCCATTGTTTCATAAAAAGTCGGCGTACAGGTCGAGGTGAGTCGGATAATTACGGGCATTAAGTGTGCTAGCATCGGCAGTTTCAGATCTCACCTGTGGTGAAGTTCGGAAACGAATTTATTCTGCCGGCAACATCGCTCGCAAACACGGAGAATTACGGCATGTCGTGCGTTCCGCCCCGCTCGAAGCCCGACTTTTGATGAAACGATGGGGTTAACTAATCTGGGAAGACGATCGCCACCGCAAGCACCAAGAGTCCGCACACGCGTGAGCACGCGTAAATCGCGAGAGCGAACCGTCAGACAGATCGTCGTAATAACGCTGTCCGACGATATGTGCTTGCAGTCGAACTGGCCGGACATTGGCTAACTGATTGCGTGCGGATGAAATATCATTGTGCCCTGCGCCCATCCCGACTCTTCCAAAACAAATGTTCTGCGGGTTTGGCTCCCTGTAACCGCTGAATCTCTGCAATCGCGACCCTTGCCAAGGATTTCTGGCCGGAGGCGTCGGCCAACCGTAGCGATTCTTTTAAGTGTCTCAACGCCTCGATGCGGCGGCCAGTTTTGGCAAGGGAGAGGCCGAGATTGTACTGTGCCATCGTGTAATCCGGCTGGACTCTCACGGCCTGCTCGTACTGCTGGGTGGCCTCCTCGATGCGGCCCAATTTAAGCAACGCGTTACCTAGATTGTTGTAGGCCGAGGAATAGTCGGGCTTCAGCCGCACTGTCTGCCGATACTGCTCAATGGCCTCGCCTGTTTGGCCGGAATTGAATAGGGCGTGAGCCAGGTGAAAACACACATCAGGGTTGTTGGAACATATTCGCAACGATTGCTCGTAACATCGGACGGCCTCCTTCGGTCGGTCCGCGCGATCGAGAGCGATTCCCATATAGTAGTACGTTTGGTGGGATATTTCGGGGTCGGCCCCCCGGATCTTAAGTACCGCCTGATATTCTGCCAGGGATCGATCGGTCTGGCCCAGGTCGGCAAAGCACTCGGCGAGACATCCATGGGCAAGGTAGTTGTCTGTCATGCACGCCGCCGAATGCTGCCACAGGGACATGCGGTCATGCCAATACGAGGTTTGCAGCCATGCCAGGACCATGAGACAAATCAACAGGAGACTCGTTGCGGTGGCAATCATCTTTGGCCGCCATGCCCAGGAAAGCCGAAGTTCGTCTACACCCCATACCAACATGACTGCGATGCCGATCTGCGGCAAATACGTGTATCGGTCGGCCATCGCCTGCCCCCCCACCTGAATCAAGCCGATGACAGGAACCAGCATTCCGAGATACCAAAGCCAACCCACGACAAGGTATGGATGCTTTCGCCAGACGGTCACGACACCCGACGAGATCGCTACCAAAGCGACTAGGCTAACCGCGATCTTCCAGAGCGGAAGTTGGTTTGCCGGATGAGGGTAAAATAGTGCTAGATTGAGCGGCCAGAAAAACTGCACGAGATAGGCGCCATATGCGACGACAGCATTGGCGAGTCGCCAGACGAGCGACAGTGCGAGATTGGCGGCAGTGGGCTTAACCTGGGCGATTAATGTCGTCGCACACACGGCAGCGGCGACAACCAGCAACGGGCATTTTTCTACCATGAGAAGCCGGGCGTTGCGCCAGGAGCAGCGATTCAAAGGCCAATAGTCCAACAGCAGGAGCACAAAAGGAAGCGTGACCAACATCGGTTTGGCCATCAATCCCGAAACGAACGCCAGCACGACCGCCAGATACCGCCATAACGAAATTGGTGCGCGAGCATAGCTGCCGTATGCCCACAGCGTCAACAGGAAGAATATTCCGCTCAATACGTCCTTGCGTTCCGCTACCCAGGCCACCGACTCAACCCGTAGCGGGTGGATCGCGAACACGGCAGCCACGAAAACACTAGGCCAGAATTGCCGAGTCATTTGCCGAAGTACAAGAAACAGCAGCACGGCGTTGACCGCGTGGAGCAGCACACTGGTGAGGTGGTGGCCGCCAGCCCACATTCCATATAGCTGGTAATCCACCATGTGTGAAAGCCAAGTCAGCGGATGCCAGTTGTCGGCATGCATTGCGGTGAACGCCCATGCGATGCTACTGGCCGTGATCCCACCCCGCACATGCGGATTCTCGCAGACGTAATCCTTGTCATCATAATTGATGAACTCGTAGCTAGCTGTCTGGCCAAAGACGATCGCCACCGCAAGGACCAAGAGTCCGCACACTGTTGGAACGCGCAAATCCCGAGAGCGAACCGTGCGGCAAATCGTCGTAACAACACCATTCGACGATGTGCCCTTGCCGTCGGACTGGCCGGCGTTTGGCTGCCTGATTGCGTGCGGACGAAATATCATCGTGCCCTGCGCCCTTCCCGACTCCGTCAAAATGAGTTTTCTCGGGGTTTGGCTTCGTGCAACCGCTCGATCTCTGCAAGCGCGCCCCGTGCCAAAGACTTCTGGCCGGAGGCCTCGGCCAACCGTAGCGATTCTTCTAAGTGTCCCAACGCCTCGATGCGGCGGCCAGTCTTGACAAGGCAAAGGCCCAAATTGTAATGTGCCGTCGTGTAATCCGGCTGGACTCTCACGGCCTGTTCGTACTGCTGGGCGGCCTCCTCGATGCGGCCTAATTTCAGCAACGCGTTACCCAGGTTATTGTAGGCCGAGGAATAGTCAGGTTTCAGTCGTACTGCCTGCCGATATTGCTCGATGGCCTCACCGGTCTGGCCGGAATTGAACAGGGCGCGGGCTAGGTGAAAACACGCCTCAGGGTCGTTGGGCTTCATTTGCAGAGCGTCCCGGCAGTGCTCGATGGCCTCGGCGAAGCGGCCCAGATTCGTCAGAACGTCGCCGAATGCCACATGCGCTTCGGCCGCTTCGAGACTCGGGGGAGCAACTCGAAGCGCTTTTTGAAGGTGTTCGGCAGCTTCGGCCATATGGCCTGCCCGGGCCGCGACCGCGCCGAGACGGTAGTGCGCCTCAAAACGGTCGGGATCGATCCGCAAAGCCTGTCGAAATAGGTCCACGGCTTCGGCCGTTCGGCCTGAGTACAGTAGGGCCTCTCCCAAGCGGCAATAGGCCAGGGTATACTCAGGACACAGACGCAGCGCGGCCTGGTAGTGCGCGATCGCTTCGGCCGTTCTGCCGCACAAAAAATAGCTCCCTCCAAGCAAGCAGTGAGCCCGGTAATTATTGGGGTTACAGAGCAGAGCGTGGTTCCACAAAGTCTCCGAGTTCCGCCATGTGCTTGTCTGCCGACAGGCGCAGGCCGTCAGGGCCGCCAGGAGCAAACCTGCCGCGATTCCTCCTAGAAAACGACCGTAAGGAACCGCGCGGAGAATGGCGGTCCCACCCCAGGCCAGCGCAATCCCCACGCCGATTTGGGGCAAGTAGGTATACCGGTCGGCCATAGTCTGTACCCCCACCTGCACGATGCCAATCACCGGAACTAGCATTCCCAAGTACCATAGCCAACCTACCAGCAAATAGGGATGCGACCGCCACAGTACAACCGTCACCACCGAAACGATGCTCAACAGAGCAAGGGAACCTACCACAGCCAGGCCGGACAGCGACTCCTCCATACCCTGACCGTAGAGTGCGGCTAGATCAAACGGCCAAGCCAATTTACCCAAGTAAGCCGAGTAGGCGACGGCAGCGTTACCCAGGCGGTGCAACAGGGGAAGTTTCTCCAACGCCATCATCGCCCCTTGCTGCGCCCAGAGCGTCGTGCCAACTGAGACGACCGTAAGTGCCAGCAAGGGGAGCTTTTCGATCAGCACGCGAATCGTCTGGCCGCGATCCGGCGGGTCCTCTCTGGAGGCGAGTCGCCCCAGCGGCCAGTAATCCAGGAGTAAAAGGAGTGCGGGCAACGTCACCAACATCGGCTTGGCCATCAGCCCCAACGCAAAACAAAACACGACAGCCAGATAACGCACAATGGAAAACGGCCGCCGAATGTAGCTTACGTAGGTCCCGATCGTGCCAACAAAGAACAGACCCGCCAAAACGTCTTTCCGCTCGGCCACCCATGCGACCGATTCCGCTCGCAAGGGGTGAACAGCAAAAAGCGCTGCCACAAAGGCGCTTGGCCAAATCTGGCCGGTCGTGGTGCGCAACACCAGAAACAATAATACAACCGTCGTAGCGTGCACGACGACGTTGGTGAGATGATGACCACCAGGCCATAGACCATAGAACTGGCAATCGAGCATGTGCGACAGCCAAGTTACAGGATGCCAATTACCGGAATGGCGATGCGTGAAAGCCCAGACAATCCCATCGAACGAGAAGCCGTAAATGACGTGTGTATTCGCACATACATATGAATCATCGTCAATGTTGACGAAATCATGCGAGACGCTCTGTCCGAATACGGCGGCCACCGCCAGGACCAAGAGCCCACACACCACGGGCACGCGCAGGTCCCACAGGTGGGACTTTCGCGATGCTCCAAAGGAAGAATTCTCCGGCGATGCTGCTTCGGAGTCAGGTCCGCCGGCATCCGCCCGCCTCATTTGAGGCTGAGGGGGAATCATCGTACCGTGGTCTCCGATTTCAAGGGCAACTCGATTGCAGGATCCCCGATACTGGCAGACGCGCATCGAACATAGTACTTCGAGTGGATGCGAAGTGTCGGACTGGAAGCGAAAATGCGGGGGTGTATTAGCCCCCACTTCCATAGCCGATAGCAGAGACTCGTACGGAGGACCCCTAATCCGTAGACCACCGATCGTCGGAAGTTGATTGAACTGGCCTCGGCAAAATATCGTGTGGGACAACTCACTTCCCCCAGGCGATACCCAAAGGCGATAACCTGGGCAAGCATCTCATTGTCGAATACAAAATCGTCGGAATTGGCCAATAGCGGCAATTCCTCGAGCACTTTCCGGGAAAAAGCCCGGTAGCCAGTATGATACTCTGATAGCTTGGCCCTCAGCAGAAAATTCTGCGCAAGAGTCAGGAATCGATTGGAGAAATACTTGTACAACGGCATGCCACCTCGGCGGGCTGTGTCGCCGAGAATCCGTGACCCGATTACCACGTCGTACACTTCGGAAGCGATCATCGCCGACATTGCCGTCACTAAGCGGGGCTCGTATTGGTAGTCGGGATGGAGCATCACCACCACGTCGGCTCCCAGTGCCAGGGCTTCGCGATAGCAGGTCTTCTGATTCGCCCCGTACCCCAGATTCGTTTGGTGGACGAAGGTGTGGATCCCTAGCTCGCGAGCCAGTTCCACGGTGCGATCGGAACTGGCGTCGTCGACCAACAAGACTTCGTCGACAACGCCCGAAGGAATATCCTGAAACGTCTGCATCAGGGTTTGCGCGGCCTTGTACGCCGGCAGGACGACTGCCACAGTCTTGCCCAGAATCATCGTTGACCTCTACTGAAAATCGAAGCAGATAACGCAATCGCCAATCCATAACGGGCAGACTGCCGATCAGGGCGAAACTCCAAATGCCGGAAACAATTCCCGCCCGACCACCGCAGCCTAAGCGGTCAGATCACTCTATAGGGGTTAAGTTAGCAGGTGTTTGCAAGTCTATTAGCAATACGTGAGGGGCATTTGGTTTTCTCCGGATGGCAGCTGTACGGGTAGAGAGCGTCACTGTTTCGGAGTCAAAGTAATCTCGCGCCAGTGGAAATGAATTTTCTGATCGACAAACGATTAGGTCGCAGAAACTTCGCGCCATTGCCCATCTTCCGGCGGATGCCGCGGCGTCTTGACGCCTCGGCATAAGTCATAAGAGGTTCGCGGATTGGATCTTCGGAGGGCTTAAAGAACGCCCAAGCGGGCAGCCCAGCATGACTTTCCACCGCTGATGTCCCAGACTTGCGACTGATACAGCAGTTGCGGAAGGCAAAATGTCCGCCGGTGTTTCTCCCGATTGGTTTCCGCCGAGGCAACTGGCAGACCGTCAAGGCTGGCGAGTTCACAGGACGATCCCTGGCTCGCGGCAGAGGTTCCTGCCGCTGTAGACCTGCAGCCCGGCTTCACCGCAAAATGGCACCCGCCAGAGGAGGTCAAGAACCGCTACTATAAGTACTGCACGTTAGCAAGAAAGACTCGATGGCTCCATGGGCGATGCGTGAAGACATTTCCCCCGCCCTTGCAAATCATACGGGCGGCCCAGCACCTCTTGGGTATGTGAGAAGGTGGAATGATGATTTCAGATTTTGATCAGGCGGCTGGTGCGCCGTGACAAACCGTTGCAGGCAGCCCACTTCCGGTGCTACCTGGCAATGTCGGAGTAATTTCGGGACGCATTTTCGTCGGTGATAGATCACGGCCAGTTGCTTTTGGCCTGCCCAAGAGTCCTTCACGCAAGGGTGTCTGCCTCTCGAACAGTGCCAAATGGTGGCGGACTTCGTCAGCCAGAGGGCCGTTGCTTTGCCTGCTGGCCAACTCGAGGGCCTGTCGCGCGGTTTGCACGGCTTGGGAATAGAGCCCGGCCTCGGCGCTCGCAACGGCCAGCGTGTCCAGGAACAGTGGATCCTGGCCGCTAGAGTGCTCCATCGCGCGGCGCGCCAAACTTACCGCTTCGGCGCCATTTCGCAGCGATGACTCTGCGCAGGTTGCCAGCAACCACGCCGCCGTGTTCGCAAACATCGCGTTCTCCGGACGCAGGCGGCTTGCTTCGCGCAGGTGTGCCATCGCGTCAGGCAAATCGCCTTGCTCGCACTGCACCCGGGCTAACTCGTAGTGTGCGTCCGCATATTCTGGTTTGAACTGGAGTGCCTGAGTGAATTGCGATATGGCCTTCTCATTCTGCCCCTGCCGGTGTAAGGCCAAGCCTAAATTGTAGCGCGCCTCCGCCAAAGTCGGATCGAGTTCGAGCGCCGTGGAGCATTCTGCGATTGCGTCCTTGGTATGCCGCGCCCGATAGAATGCAAAACCGAGGTTGTTGTGAGCCTCGGCATAGTCCGGGGACGAATCCAGGGCCCGCTTAAAACACGCGATCGCCCTATCGACTTGCCGCTTCTCAAGTAAGATCAGCCCAAGGTTATTGTGGGCTTCCGAATAGTCGGGAACGATCTCCAATGCTCTCCGGTATTGGACGATAGCCTCCTCGATCCGTCCATGACGAGCCAGAGCGATGCCAAAGTTGTAGTGGCCATCCGCATACTCGGGATCGACTTCCACGGCCTTCTGGTAATGGGCGATGGCCAAGTCATGCTGTCCACGGCTAGCCAGGGCAAGAGCGAGGCCGCAGTAGGCACGAGCGTTTAGGGGGCTCTGCCGGACGGTGCTTTGCCAGATTGACATTTCGGTGCGGTAGTCCTCGTTTCGCAGCCACGTCCGTGCGCCCATGGCTACCGTTGCAAGGGCGACCAAGATCACAGCACTCGTCCCGTGCAAGACGGCCCGCCGTGGCTCCGGCATTTTCGGCCGACGCAGCAAAGCGCCCAGCAGCAAATCCCCCCCAATCACGACTGCCGTAATCACCCCCGCCAACGGCAGGTACATGCGATGCTCGAACGCCAGATCGGCAATCGGCATGATGCTCGACGTGGGAGCCAAAATCATGAAAAACCAGCCCCCCAGCAATCCCCAGCCCGGAAGCCGGTACACGGTATAAACGCTCCCAGTCAATAGCCCCAAGATCACCAGCAGCGGTGGGATGATCTCCACCGCCCGCTGCGCCACGGGCCAGTCGTAGTCCAGGCACAGCGAACCCGGCCAGAGGCTCAGTCGCAGATAGTGCAAGATCACTCCTGGCTGGCTCAGAGCATAGGCGTACCACGTCACGGGAAGGCGATAACCGGCCCACGGACGCTTGGGCACCTGCAGTTGCCAGGCGATAAAGAACGCCCAAGCGGCCAGCAATCCCAGATACAATCCCCACCGTCGCCGCCAAGCCTCGCGAAACGAACCGGCCAATAAGGCCCGATCGTAGAGCAGGATCATGATCGGTAGCGAGATGGCGACTTCCTTGGAGCCCAACGCTAAGAGAGTGGCCACGACGGTCAGCATTGCCCAGAAGAGCGGTTTCGAAGAGGTGCCACAGCGGATGGCGGCGTATAAGGCCAGGAAATAGAACAGCCCCATCATCGATTCATAGCGTTGCACGACGTAGGTGATCGCCTCGGTCTGAAGCGGGTGCACGGTCCACAGTAGGGCAACGCTCAGTGCCGGCCACACCGCAGTTCTTCCCCATCGCTCAGCCAACGGCGGGAGTAGCAGTGTTCGGCGGACGATCCCGAACAGTAGCAGGCCAGCCCACAAATGGATGGCCAAGTTGGTCAGGTGATAGGAGAGCGTATGCAGTCCGCCCAATGCGTAATTGAGGGCAAAAGAGACATTCACCACCGGCCGGTTGTGCACGCCCAGGTATTTTTGTGATCCAGCGATCAACAATTGCTGCATCGGCCATAGGTGGCGGATGCTCGTGTTCTCGACAATGTCGTGTTTATCGTCGAACACGAATTCCCCCCAGAGGCTGTTGGCATAGGCGGCGGCTCCCACAGCAATGATCACGAGAGGTGCCGCCCAGCCCAGCACGACTCTCCACCGCGGATACGTCAGACATACGGCGGATGCAGTAGTTGCGGAAGGCGAATGGTCCACTGGAGTCTCTCCCGATCGGTTTCTAACGTAATGACTGCAAACTGTCCAGGTTGGCGATTTCTCGGGACGATGGCTGGCTTGCGGTCTCGCTTCCGACCGCGGTAGAATTGCTGCAAGGTGTGGATCTCCGCCGCCAAACGGCAATGGCCGGAGGAAGTCGAAAACCGCTACTATAGGGGCTATGCGTTAGCACGGTTTTTTGACTCCATTAGCAATGCGTGAGGGCGCCGCCATCATGCCTCGAGATTCTGAAAACAGTCCTTTTCTCCCAATTCGAAGTCGCCGTAGGGGCCGTTGACCGGTATTGACATCGAAGGATTTCAGGGACTGCGGCAGTTGTGGTTCTGTTGATATAGTTGCAGATGTTGGTGGATTTGCGGCCCTAACGAGGCATCACCCGAACGCGACGCCATCGCCAGTGCACATTGGGCCGCAGCGACGGCTTCGGGGAATCGATTACTGGCTGCGTAGGCCGCCGCCAGCGCATCCAGGGCCGCTGGCGATTGGCCGCGTGAGAGTTCCCGGGCCTTCTCGGCCCAAGCCAAGGCCCTGGCCGGATCACCGCCTTCTAATGGCTCTCGCGTCGCCAACATCCACGCCAGACGGCAACAAGCATGGAAATCCTTTTGCTGCGCCGCTTGTTCGTAGTGAGCGATCGCCTCCGGGGATCGACCCAATCGCATCAAAGCATCGCCGAGATCGTAATGAGCCTCCGCGGAGTCCGGATCCAGCGCTAGGGCCTTTTTGTACCACGAGATGGCGTCGGCCATTCGCTGCACCCGCATCGATACCTTGCCCATGCTGTCGTACGCTTGTGCGTAGCTGGGATCGTGTTGAATTGCCTGCTGGAAGTAGCGGATGGCCTGATCGATCTTCCCTTGCGCGACGAGCATGTGGCCGAAGTTATCGCATGCCTGTGCGCCCTCTGGCCCTTCCCGCATCGCCTTGGAGTAGTAAATCGCGGCCTCCTGATATCTACCCACGTCGCGCAAGTCGTTGGCTAGATTGTTGAGAGCAACAAGGTCGTCGGGACGCAACTCCAATGTCTCTTGATAACAAACGATGGCCTCCGGGAGTCGGCCCGCACGCTGCAGGAGGGCAGCCAGATTCTGATGGGTCTTCACAAAGGCAGGTTTGACGCGCAGCGATTCGCGGCATTCGACAATCGCTTCCTCCATCCGTCCCAAACGTCCTAAGGCTCCCGCAAGGTTGCCGTGGGCGACATAATTACGAGAAGTACAAGCCAACGCGTGCCGCCAAAGCGATTCGCTGTCGCGCCAAACATCAACTTGATACCAGGCAACCGTAACTAACGCCAGCAGCCACACGGCGGAGGCAAGCAGCGAAATCTCTTGGCGGAGGCGCCGATCGCTACAGACCTGGACCATCCCCCGCACCAACGCGATCACGATGCCGATCTGCGGCAAATACGTGTAGCGGTCGGCCATCCCTTGCGCACCCACTTGGACGAGCCCAATAACGGGCAGCAACATCACCAGATACCACAGCCAGCCGACAAGCAGATAAGGCCGCTTTCGTCTGCATACCACGGCGATCGCTGTGAGTCCTGCCAGCACGAGGGCGCTCGCCAGTACCGGCGCTATCGACAGTTCGTTTCCGGGGTGCGGGTAGAGAACGGCCAATCTGGCGGGCCAAAGGAATTGTCCCAGGTACGCCAGGTAGGCGACCAGGGCATTGCCCAGTCGCACGGGAAGCGAGAATACCTCGGATCTCATTGCATCCGTCTGGGCCAGCAGCGTCACAACGCAGGATACCGCCGAAAGTCCGACGAGCGGGAGTTTTTCCAGGACCAGCCGCGCCGCCACTACGCGCTCTGGCGAGCGGCTTTCGCGATATGTCGGCAGCAACAGGAAACGTCTCAGGGGCCAATAGTCCAATAGCAGCAACACGCAGGGAAGCGTTACCAACATGGATTTGGCCAGTAACCCTAGCGCAAACAACAACACGACGGCCAGGTAACGACTCCAGGAGAAGGGCCGGACTGCATAGGCCGTGTAGGCGCCCAGCGTCAACATAAAGAACATGCCGCTCAATACGTCCTTGCGCTCCGCGATCCAGGCCACCGATTCCACCCGCAGAGGATGTACGGCGAACAGCGCCGCCATCATGGCAGATGACCAGAAGTGGCCAGTCCATCGCAGCAGTACAAACAGCAACAGGATCGCCGTGGTCGCGTGTAGCAGCACGTTGGTCAGGTGATGTCCCCCAGGCCAATTCCCGTAAATCTGACAATCGAGTTGATGGGAAATCCAAGTAATCGGGTGCCAATTACACGAATGCGCACATGTCAACGCCCAGACAATCCCCTGGCCGGTCAAGCCATGGAAAACATTGGGATTGTTGTAGACATACGTACCGTCATCAAAATTAATGAACGGATAGTGGATGGTCCGTGCGTAAACCAATGCCACGGCCAACGTAAGCAGGCAGGCAACAACCGGCAGCGCGACGCGGTGTTGTCGCCAGGCCGCTCCCAACGACAGACCTTCAGCCATGGCGCGTCCGTGTTCGTCACACCGGAGTGGGTTCACGCAGGCTGACAGTCTTCCAGGCCCACTTCCAGAGCCTTCCAGCGATTTCGCCGTTCTTGGCCTCGGCAATGCGCGTCCTCGGATTTGAAACTGTCTTACGAAACTCGGCACGCTGCGTCCCGCGAATTGAGAGGAGCGCTGGGAATGACATGGCTGATTCGGTTCGTCGCCCGGCTCGCCCCTTAAGCCCACGAAATGTTCCTCTTATTGATCGCCATTGTGCCATTCAGTAAGGCCAGCCGACGACGGGCAAGGATTTGCGACATAGCTGCCTTAACGTCGGGCCACTTTGAACGCCGTTGTCACGAGGTCAACGGCGTCGTGCCGGATCGAAACAGCATTTCTGCCGTCAGCCAAACTGACAGATCCTGCGACGAACTACAATTCGTCAACGATAATGATGCGATGATTGCCAGCGAAAAACGGCGATTTGGATTCACTCGCAGGGAACCTCACCGCGACAAAGGCCAGTCGACAAATTTTGACATGTCTGCGTCAACGGAGGATTAGCAACTTGCAAGCATTGTGCGAAGGATCTCGCCAGGGCCCCCTCTGTACGCAGGACCAAGTGAGAACCTAGACGCATTTGTTGTACGCATATGAATCGGCCGATTTGTTTACCAAGGCGAGCACAATGTTCTGCACTTTCCGAAGAACTGACTTATGTTAGACGGCCAGGTCCATCAGGCGTTGTGCCAGGCGGAGGATTTTGCGTGGTAGCTGCCGGAGGACGGCAAGCGTCGATAATTCGTGTTCCATGATCTGT
>Ga0302320_10002197_pt1 | contig 46348 bp, 39 predicted proteins | sample Bog_T0_3_FD_202130 | JGI IMG/M metagenome (GOLD analysis project Ga0302320, IMG submission 202130) | Peat permafrost microbial communities from Stordalen Mire near Abisko, Sweden - Bog_T0_3 | ecosystem: Environmental > Terrestrial > Soil > Wetlands > Peat | place: Sweden: Abisko, Stordalen Mire...
AGTTGTCCGCGGGCCGGGGCTTTTTCGACGGGCGGCCCATGACGCTGGTGGTTGCGGCCGAGGATTTGCGGCCGTGGAAAAGCCGCGCGGCCCACTTCGCCATTTTGCAGAAGCGCCGCTTTTGTGCGCTGGGCCATCATCCGGAATTGGGGCGCCTGACCGATCCGCTCGTCAGGGAATTGCTGGCGGAAACCCCCGCCGCCAAATGAATTGAAGGAACTACAATGCCATTACAAGATTTAACACCCCAACTTCGCACCCGCCTCAGCCGCATGGAAAAAGTGATGGGCTGGTTCATTATCGCCGCCATCGTGCTGGTCGTTCTGGGTTTCGGCTACTACCTCTACCGCACCGCCGAACAGCGCGGATGGTTCGAAGTCCAGGCCCCTTTCTGCACCTACGCCGACTCCGGGGAGGGACTGACCGTGGGCGACCCGGTGAAGTTGATGGGCTTTTCCATTGGACGAATCACCGAAATTTACCCCATGCCGCCGAGCCACCGAAGGTCCGATTATAACGTAATGATCAAATTCCTGGTGGTGGGGACCAATTACAATTACATCTGGTCCGGTAATTCGCGCGTCCGGTTTGTCGGCACCGGCCTTATCGGCGAAAAGCACCTCGACATCAGCAAGGGCACCAACGGCTACAACGTGTACATGAATTATCCCGTCAAGGAAATGGCGCTCGCCGACATCAAATCCTCCCCGCGCTTGGCCAAATTGAGGCTTGGCCAGGAAGTCTTTCAAGACACGGAGCTGGAGTTCAAGCCATGGGTCGCTCTGTCCACCAACCTGGACAAAATCGCCGCTACGGGATTGACGAACCTTTGGGTTATTGACGCCACCTCCCGCAGCAAGGAGATCACCGGCGTCTGGAACGAAACGGCATTTCATTACGAACCCTTCGAGGGCACCAATGTCTATACCCTGCCCCCGGACGAATCGCCCGCGATCATGGACATCGTGCAGGGCATACTCACCCAGGTCCAGGCAGCGCTCCCCAACTTCCTCGCCCTCACCAACCAGCTTGCCGCCACCTTGTCCAACACCGAACAACTGACCTCCAACCTCAACGCCGTCGCCGCCGAAGCCCGCCCCGCCGTGAGCAACGTGGCCGTCATCACTGCCAACCTCCGCGACCCCCGCGGCTCGCTGGGCGAATGGCTCATCCCCACCAACCTCAATGACCAACTCACAGCCACACTCGTCAACGCAAACGGCGCGATCACCAACGTCAACATCACCCTCACCAACGTCAACACTAACCTCGTCATGGTCTTCGAGGACATCGGCAAGTCCCTCGACAACCTCGCCGACATGACCGGCGGTTTGGCCAAACAAGTCGAAGCCAACACCAACATCCTCACCGAAATTTCCACCATCATCGTCAACACGGACGATTTGATCCAGGGCCTCAAGAAACACTGGTTCCTGCGCTCCGCCTTCAAGCCCGAAAAGACCAACACCCCGCCCGCGACTCCGCCAAAACCGGCGACGCCGGCAGCGGTCAAGAAGTAGCAGGCGGCCATGACCTACCAACGAGAAATCCAAGTTCAAACGGGCGGGCATAACGAGATGCGCGACCTCACCGGCGAAGTGGCCCGGATCGTGGGCGAATCCGGCGTCCGCTCCGGCGTCGCGCACATTTTCAACATCGGCAGCACCGCCGCGATCGGCACCATTGAATTCGAGCCGGGCCTCCAGGAAGACCTTCCCAACATATTGGACAAGCTCATTCCGCCCAGCCGCGACTACGGCCACGAACACGCCTGGCACGACGGCAACGGCCATTCCCATTTGCAGGCGACCCTCCTTGGCCCCTCACTCACCGTCCCTGTCAAAGACCGCAAGCTAATGTTGGGCACCTGGCAGCAAATCTTCCATCTCGAGTGCGACATCAAACCCCGCCGCCGCACCATTGCCGTGACAGTCACGGGCGACCCGTGACCGTCCGCCCGCCTTCAATGCGGGCATGAGCGCGGAGCATCATGCAGGCCAAACCGGCCTGTCCCGCCATAGTGCTTGGGGCGGCGCCGGAATGCCCATGGGGAAGTTGCACGACGGGCAGGCCCACTGTTCAAATCTCATCGCCCCAACTATCCAAATCCGCGATTTCTCTTCTGGGGACGAATTGGCGGCCGTTGGCAAATCCATGTGTTGCTAAACGAATTGCAGGCGCGTTTCCTTTAAATGGCGGGTTTCCAGCAGCAAGGCGATTTTACGGATGATGTTGCGCCGCAGATCCAGTTCCACCGGCAGGTTCGGATCCTGGTGCGCTTCATTGATGCGCGTGCCGACAACGAATTGGACGATGTCGCTTTGCAGCATCAGCAAGACGAGTTGGTGAGCGGGATTATTGCGCTTAGGCTCGACGGGATCTCCGCGTTCCAGGATTTCAGCCACTTTGGCCAGGGTCACGGTGCCTTCGGTCACCAAGTCCACGCCTTCCATCGCCGCCGGAGGAGGGATTTCGGGGTCAACTTGCGCCAGGTCCATGGTGAGCGGGCGACCCAGCAGGCGGGAGACAATGCCCGCGGTGGTTCCGCCGCAAATGACTTTGCGGCCGTTGAAGGTCTGCACGAGATGCGCCAGTCCGCCGTCGCGGTCGCGGTCGAACGGCGGGCCGGTGATGACCAGCAGGCGGCGCGGGCAGCGGTAATAAATCGTTGCGCAAGTGATATCGTCCTTGGCCTGGCCGCCGTCGTTGATCAGGGACTCGGCAACCAGGTTGCGCGAGAGTTCCCGCGAGGAGATTTGGTTTTCCGAGGCGACTTGCCGACCCAGATATTCCGAGACGCGCTCCGCTCCCCAGCCCAGCGGCAAACCGCTGTGTCCCAACCCGGATTGGCTCACGCCGTCGGAAAAGAACACGATGCGGTCGCCAAGCTGCGTGTCGAATTCGCTGTAGCGGATCACGCGGTCCTTCCACGCCTCCAGCGTGAGGCTGGTGCGCTGGATCGGCACCGGCGACTGCCCGCGCAGCAGGAGGAGCAGGGGGTTGCCGTGTTCGATCACACGCGTTTTCCCGTCCTCATCCAAATCCACGATGGTGAAGGTTGAGTAGCTGATCCTGCGCTTTTCGCACACGGGGAGAGTGTCCATGATGGTCTTGGCGCTTATTCGGACGTCCACGAACGCCGTGGCGTAGCGCAATGCCATCGTGGCAGTGAGATTGGCCAGCACGCCAGCCTTGACGCCGCTGCCGAGACCATCGGACAACACGCTAATAATGCGGCCTTCCTCCTTGATCTTGCGCGAAAGGAAAACATCGCCGGCCACCCTCTGGCCGTGTTTGGCCTGGCGGCAGAAATCAACGTCTATAAAGCGTTCGCCAGTCATTGTTCTCCTTGGGTTCGTCCAGCTTTGGCGGCAAGAATGAATCAATGATCGAGTTGAGCGTGATTTCCGATTCCGCCGCGTTTTCGCCGAGCAAGGAGGCAATTTGCTGGGTCGTCGCCAGTTGCTTCTCGATGACTTCACGCGCCTTTCGGATGACCTGTTCTTTCCGCACCGCCGGCTTGGTGATGTCCTGGATGATGCCGCCCACCAGGCAATGCTTTTCGATGCTGAAGATCGTCGTGTGCAAAATTGTGTTCTGAAAGCGCAGGTCGCGATCCAGGATGTCCTCGCCGGTTTTCAACACGTTGTGGAACAGACTGGCGAACGGCAAGATCTCGGCAAGCGCGGCGCCTTGCATCGCGGTAGCGACGTTGCCATTGGGCGGTTTGTCTTTGGCGAACAGATTCACGAAAGCGGCGTTGAACTCGATGACGCGCATCGCGTCGTTGATGATGACCACCGCGGACGGCATTTTTTGGATGAGCGCGTTGGCCTTCTTGTGGGCGAGTTGGCGCATGTACGTCACGCACATGGCGCGTTCGGCCTTTCGGCCAATCAGGGCGATGCCGAATTCGCGGCAGGTGTCGTAGCCGCACCCGCCGCAGTTCAGCTCGTCGTCAGGCGAAAATTTCCCGACAATGCGCAGCGCCTCGCGGATTTGTGAATCTGGATAGCGCACCGGCGCCACCGGGGCGACAGCGAAATCCGCCGGAGAATCCAGCAAGGGGGAACGCGGCAGGACCGCATCGGTTGGTTCAACCGACCGCAGAACGCGGTGGCGTTTTACCACCGTCGCGTCGCGCCGTTGCACCTTGGGGCCGTTCACACAGCCTCCTTCGCAGGCCAGAAGCTCCAAAAACAAACCGTGGTCCGGCTCCATTTCCTCGACGCCGTCGAGCGCCTTCCTGATTGCACTAAGGCCCGAAAACGCCATGAGCGAGCAGTCGTTGACCGCACAGACCGATTTCATGCCGGCAATCATGCCCCCGTCCACGGGAAACCATGCGCCCTCGGCCGAGTGTTCGGGGATGAAACGGTCTTCCGTTGTTTCCACCAACCTCTCCGGGGCGATCTTTTCCTGTTCCAGCCAGCGGCGCAAATCTTCAAAGGTCAGTACCACGTCCAGCAACTCCGGATGCTCCGCGGCTTCCAACTTCTTGGCGATGCAGGGTCCAATGAAAACGATGCCTATGTCCGCGCCGAAATGTTGTCGCAGCATTTGGCAGTGCGTCAGCAGTGGCGACAGCAGCCCGGTGAGCAAGGCCGCGCCGCCCGGTCTTTGCCGTTGCAGGTAGCAAACCACGGTGGGGCACGCCGACGATACCAGGACGCGCCCTGGATTTTGGCGCAGCAACGCCGCCGCCTGAGCTGAAACCTGCTGAGCGCCCAGCGCCGTTTCCGACACGCCGGCGAAGCCGAGTTTCCTCAGCGCGGCAATGATCCGCGCCGGTTTCACACCGGGAAATTCAGTGACAAACGACGGGGCGAGCGAGACGAACACCATTTTGCGCAACCCGATCAACTGCCGCGCCTTGGCAAGGTCGTCACGGACTTTCTTCGCGCCGTTCGGGCAAACCTCGACACAGTGGCCGCAGACGATGCACAGCTCCGGCACGACCGAGGCGTAGCCGCCTTCGACTTTGATTGCCTTGACGGGGCAGTTGCGAACGCATTTGTAACAATCCTGGCACTCGCGCTTCTCCGTGTAAATGGTGTTCAAGTAGTTCATGCCTTTGTCCTGGGCATAAAATGGTTCAGCAGGGCGATAATCACGATGGGATCCACTTCGTGGTACATCTTGCCGTTGATGGTGATGTTCGGCCCCGACTTGCAATGCCCTTCGCACAGATGGCCCTTCAACTCAACCGACGGCGGCAGGGGTTGCGTGTTTAAGAAGTCCTGAAGAACTTCGATGTTACGGTTGTTCCCGCGTGAGAAGCAGGAACTGCCCATGCAAATCGTGATGCTGCTGACGGGCTGTTCAGGCATGGACCAGCTCCTCCCGGGTCACAGACCCGGCGTTAATGCGGTCACGCCGGCCGCCCGCGCCCCGCCCCGTGTGCCGGCCGATCTTGTGGAAGCGCCCCAGCAAGCATCCATGACAGGCTTCGGCTGTCTCCGCGATGCATGCCTTGCCAGGGTATATTTCATAGAGCGCGCGGTATTGCGGCGGAGTCAGGTTCGGCATCAACACATTCGCGCCTCGCTGCAAACCCAACTCGCGGCCGTCCAGTCTGTTGATCGTCGCCAGCGCCGTCGTCGCCGGAATGTTGGCGTCAGGCTGCGCCAGCCGGGTCAATGCAACTGCCTTGTAAACCATCAATTCGGTGTTCGGAACCTGTTCGCCGTTGACCGCCAGATGGTTGTGCAGGCCGTGGGCCAGCGGCGTCGCCGGGTGCGGAATGAACGGCCCAATCCCGATCATGTCCAGATCCAGCTCGCGGAAAAGCGCAATGTCTTCCACCACGCTGGCGTAGGTCTGGCCGGGAATCCCGATCATGATGCCGCTGCCAACTTCATAACCAAGTTTCCTCAATTGCCGCAAAATGGCGATGCGGTCGCATTTTTGATCTCCAAGCGGCGGATGGATCGCACGGAACAAATCGCGGTCCGAAGTTTCGAAGCGCAGCAGATAACGATCCGCGCCCGCCTCGCGCCATGCGGCCAAATCCCCGTCGGGCCGCTCTCCCAGGCTCAAGGTCACCGCCAGCGGTGTTTCGTTCTTAATCCGCCGGACGACATCCGCCAGCATTTCCGCGGTAAGGCCGTAGTCCTCTCCCGCTTGCAGGACAGTCGTGCCATATCCAAACTTCACGGCCTGTTGGGCCGCGGCAATTATGTCATCCGCCGTCATTCTGTAGCGAGTGAGATTTTTATTCCCGGCACGCAAGCCGCAGTAGGCGCATTGCCGCGCGCAATAACTTGAGATTTCCACCAGCCCCCGCAGATGCACCGCGTCCCCGACATGCCGCCTGCGCGTCTCGTCGGCCAACCGCCACAGTTCCCGCAGCCGCTCCGGGTTTTCCTCGCGGAGCCAACTGAGAATTTCCGATTTGTCCATCGCTTTTGTCATGCTGGCACAGCTTTCTTTTCGCCGGGATCGGCGGCCTTGCCGGGCAAGCGGCGCGCGTCGCGAAGACACTCCAGCGCCGCCGGGAAGGGTTGCAGCGCGCGCGCGAAAATTCCGAGGCTGTAGGCGATGGTCAGTCCGTAGTTGGTGATGGGCACGCCGGCCTGCTGGCAATGCAAAATCCGGCTCAGCATCTCGCGCCGGTTGGTCATGCAGGCGCCGCAGTGAATAACCAGTTTGTACGGGGCCAAATCGTCCGGAAAATCGCGTCCTTGCACATGCTCGAATTGGATTCTCTCGCCAGTATATTGTGTCAGCCAGCGAGGTATTTTCACGCGTCCGATGTCCTCGCCGATGGGATGATGCGAGCAGGCCTCGGCGATGAGCACGCGATCACCGCTCCGCAGTTTTTCGATGGCGAGCGCGCCCCGCACCTGTGCAAGCAGATCGCCCTTGAAACGCGCCATGAGAATTGAAAAGCTGGTCATCGGCACATCGCGCGGCGTGTCCGCTGCGACTTTCAAGAACGCCTGGGAATCGGTGACGACGAGCTTGGGCGGCGTTTTGAGCCGATCCAGCGCGCGGCGCAGTTCGTGTTCCTTCACGACCAGGCAATACGCGTCGCTATCGAGAAGGTCGCGGATGGACTGCACCTGCGGCAGGATCAGACGCCCCTTGGGCGCTTCCTTGTCCACCGGCACCACCAGCACCGCAAGTTCGCCCGGCCCGACCAGATCGCCAAGGATGGCCGGACTCTCTATAAAATCAGGCGGCGCACAGTCAAGCAATGCTTGGCGCAATTCAAAAATCCCGGTGCCGCGAGTCGCTGAAGTCCGCACCACACGCGGAAGCGGAATCGAATTCGCGCCGGCGTCCCTGGTTGGTGATGCCATTGTTGGCACGCTGCCGGAAACAGGCTGGTTTGCTTGAAGAAACGCGGGGCCGTCGGATTGGCGCTCACCATCAGTTGCCGCCTTGTTGCCGGCACCCTGCAAATCCACTTTGTTGAGTACCACCACCACAGGGATTTTGCGGGCGTTCAACTCGCCCAGAATTTCCTTCTCAAAACCACCCCACGCCCCGGCTTCGGCAACCAGCACGGCAAGGTCCGTACGTTCCAGGACTTGCCGGGTTTTTTGCACACGGAGCGCGCCGAGTTCGCCAGTATCGTCAATGCCGGCGGTGTCAATGAACAACACCGGGCCGAGCGGGAGCAGTTCCATCGGCTTTTCCACCGGATCGGTCGTCGTGCCCGCGACCGGAGAGACAATCGAAACCTGCTGCCGCGCAAGAGCGTTGAGCAGGCTCGACTTGCCGACGTTGCGCCGGCCAAAAAAAGCAATGTGCAGTCGCAGACTTTTAGGCGTGGCGGTCATGGCCGTTCCCTTCCGGTGTACCGAGGCGGCAAACCGCTTCGGGGGCAATCGAAGCATCAAATTCGTCCGCGGCAAGCCAGCCTTGCGCAATCACCGTTTCGCGAAGACTTCGTTTGTTATCCGCCGCGAACTTCATTCCTTCGCAGGCGCGCTCGTAGCCGAGCAGCGGCAGCAGAGCGGTCACCGCCGCCGTGGAATTTTCCACCATTTCACGGCATCGGGCTTCATTGGCCTGAAGCCCTGCTATGCAGAAACGGCGAAGAATATCATCCGCGCGCGCCAGCAAATCCAAGCTCTCCAGCAAACAATGGGCGACTAGCGGCAAGAACGGATTCAGTTCCAGATTTCCTGCCGCGCAAGCCATTGCAATCGTCGCGTCGTGACCCATCACGAGCATCGCCGTCTGGCTCACCGCCTCGGGAATCACCGGATTCACCTTGCCCGGCATGATCGAAGAACCGGCCTGCCGGGCGGGCAGGCGTATTTCCCCAAAGCCCGCCTCGGGACCGGACGAAAGCAAGCGGAGATCGCCGCAGATTTTCAGAAGTGTAACCGCATGGGCCTTGAGAAAGCCCGAGACTTCCACGAACACATCCGCGTTCTGAGTGGCATCCATGAGATTCTCCGCGCGCGCAAAACCGATGCCGGTTAATTCGCGCAATTGTTCCACTACCTGAAAAATATAATCCCTTGGCGCGGCGATGCCGGTGCCGATGGCGGTGCCGCCCAGGTTGACGACGCGCAATCGTTCCTCGCACTTGTAAACGCGCCAGCGGTCCCGGTTGAGGGCTTCCGCATACGCGCTCATCTCGCGGCCCAAGGTCGTCAGCACGGCGTCTTGAAGCTGCGTCCGGCCTACCTTGACGACACGGGCGAATTTTTTTTCAGCCGCCTGAAACGCCTCCTGAAGCGCCAGCACATTTTGCTCCAGCGTGTGCAGCAGCCGGATCGCCGCGAGCCGCAGTGCCGTGGGGTAGGTGTCGTTTGTGGACTGGTGCAGGTTCATATCGGCCAACGGCGAAACGCGATCCCAGGCGGCATGAGTGCAACCAAGCAGTTCCAGCGCGCGATTGGCCAGCACTTCGTTCACGTTCATATTTGTGCTCGTGCCCGCGCCGCCCTGCAACGCATCCACAACAACATGCTCAACCAACTGCCCGTCGCCCAGTTCGCGGCAGGCGCCGACGATGGCCTCCGCCTTCGCGGCGTCGTCCGCCCACGCGCCCAACCCGCGGTTGGTCAGCGCGCAGGCCAGTTTCACAGTGCCATAGGCCCGGGCGAGTTCGGGATGGACCGGGCGGCGGGCGAGAGGAAAATTTTCCAGCGCGCGCGCCGTGTGAACGCCATGCAGCACCCCGGCGGGAATCGCCATCTCCCCCAGAAAATCCCGTTCGATGCGGATGGCTGTGTTCATAGGCGTATCAAACAAAGACGTCGCGTTCGTTTTTGCGTACGCGACCCACCAGTTCCCTCGCGGTTGCGCCGACCTTGCCCGGCATGGTGCCCAGTTCGTGATCAACGAGTTTTTCGCCGGCGCGGCGCGTTTCCGGCGAGGCATAGCCCATCAGGTATTCCGTGCAGCTTGACAACGCGTTCGGGCTGCAATGCTCCTTAATCAGACCGGGCTTCGCCAAATCCATGAAATCAGCGCCGGTGCGGCCCAGCCGGTAACAAGCCGTGCAGAAAGACGGCGTGTAGCCGAGCGATGCGACATCCCGCACGACCTCATCCAGCGAACGGTGGTCGCCCAGTTGAAACTGCTCCTCGTCGTGGCTGTCGCCCAATTCCGCGTAGCCGCCGGGATTGCACCGGCTCCCGGCGGAAATCTGCGACACCCCCAGCGCGAAAGTCGCGCGGCGGGTCCCGGCGTTTTCCCGCGTGGACATGATAATGCCGGTGTACGGCACGGCGAGGCGCAGGATCGCCACGATCCTCTTGAAGTCCGCGTCAGAAACGGCGTGGGGCGGTGAACTGGCGGACTTGGAACCCACGGCCGGCTCAATGCGGGGCACGCTGATGGTGTGTGGTCCGACCCCGAATTCTTCCTCCAGATGCCGGATGTGCTGCTGCATTGCAAGCATCTCGAACTTCCAGTCGTAAAGTCCCAAGAGCACGCCGATGCCCACGTCGTCAATGCCGGCTTCCATCGCGCGGTCCATTGCCGAGACGCGCCAGTCGAAATTCGTTTTGGCGCCGGCGGTGTGGATTTTGGCGTAGGTCGCGCGGTGGTACGTTTCCTGGAACAATTGATAGGTGCCGATGTTCGCAGCCTTGAGCTGCTCGAACTGGCCCACCGTTAGCGGCGCGATGTTCGCGTTCACGCGGCGGATTTCCCCGCGGCCGCTCTTGGTCTTATAGATCGTGTCCACCGCCTGCAGGACGTAGTTAAAACCCTCCTTGGGATACTCCTCGCCGGAGACGAGCAGCAGGCGCTTGTGGCCCTGGTCAATGAGGATTTTCACCTCGGCGGCGATTTCCGCCTGCGTCAGAGCGCGGCGTTTCAATTGGGTGTTCGCGGCGCGGAAGGCGCAATAGGAACACTCGTTCTTGCACAAGTTGGAAATGTAAAGTGGCGCGAACAGCACCAGCCGGTTGCCGTAAATCTCGTCCTTCACATATCGCGCGGCGGCAAACATCTCCTCCTGGAGCGCCGGTTCCTGGTTTTCCATCAGCACGGAAACCTCCTCCGCATCGAGACCATGCATCAGCCGCGCCTTGGCGAGCACTTCGCGCACCCGGCCGACATCGGACCGCCGCGCGGCGGCGAGCGTTTCGGCGATCTTCGCCTCGTTGATGAACGAAGTCGTTTGCGTGCGAAGCGGGGCAGCCTTGGTGGCCTTTCCTGTTTTTCTATCCAAGTCAGTCATTGCGGTCATAATTGCCTTTCTTGTCTTTCTTTGAGTTTCTTGTGAAGTTCCGTGCGGGCGGCTCCTGCGGTGCATTGCTGGATTTTATTCCCGTCAATGCTAATGGTCGGGCCTTGGTCGCATTTTTCGAAGCAGAACGAGGCGCAAACATCCACCTGATCCTGCAATTTCTCCCGCTGCACCTCATCCAGCAGCTCGTGAATGATGCCTTGTGATCCTTTCAAAAAGCAGTTTGTCCCGGCGCAGACATTCACCTTCACCTTTTCCGCCGCGGGACCGTCGCCCAATTCGATCTCCTCGTCTATAATTCGCCGGCGGCTGTGATAATGCGTGTGCAGCAGGCGATGGGCGTTCTGGCCGCCGATTTCGCCCAAGTGACGCTGGTAACATTCCGTAACGAAATGATTTTCCTGCGACTTGTGCAATTCCATGTTCTTGTCCGCGTCGTATAGCCCTTTCGCGCGCAGCTTGCGGATGTCCGGTTCCCGGGTCACCGGCTGGCCTGCGCCGCCGATGCATCCGCCGGGACAGGCCATGACTTCGATGAGGTCGAGATCGCATTTGCCCCGCCGCGCCTTCTCCGCGAGCGCCCGCGCGTTTTTCAGCCCGTGAACGATGCCCAGTTTCAAAGTGATCCCATCCACGGGCACTTCGACGATGCGTAATCCGCCCTCGCCGCGAACCGCATGGAAGTCGGGGTCCGCCAGCTTTTTGCCGGTGAGTTTTTCCGAAGCGTAGCGGAGCACCGCTTCGCTGACGCCGCCGGAATTGCCGAAAATCACGCCCGCGCCCGTCTTAAAACCCATGGGCATGTCGAACGACTCCGGCTGTAATTTCGTAAAGCGCAAACCGGCCTCTTCGATCATCCGCGCCAGTTCCTGCGTCGTCAGAACATGGTCCACCTCGGCCACGCCGTCCTTCACAAATTCAGGCCGTTTGGCTTCAAACTTCTTTGCCGTGCAGGGCATGATCGAAACCACGACAATGTTCTCTTTTTTTGTTCCCAACTCTGCCGGCAGGAGTTCCTTGCACAACGCGCCGAGCATCTGCTGTGGCGATTTGCAAGTGGACAGGTTGGGCAGCAGTTCGGGAAAATACTGCTCCGCGAATTTCACCCAACCCGGACAGCAACTCGTGAACAACGGCAGCTTCCCGCCCTGGGTCTTCCGGTTTAGAAACTCGTTCGCCTCTTCGACCACCGTCAAGTCGGCGCTGAACGAGGTGTCATAGACACGGTCGAAGCCGAGCCGTTTCAACGCCGCAACCATCTGGCCGCGCGTGGATTCGCCGGGCGCCATTCCAAATAATTCCCCGATGGCCACGCGCACGGCCGGCGCGATTTGCGCCACCACGGTTTTTGCCGGATCGTTCAGCGCTTTCCAAACTTCCTCGGTCTCCGATTTCGGCGTTAGCGCGCCGGTCGGGCAGACGGCGGCGCATTGGCCGCAATTGACGCATTCGCCTTCGCCCAGTTTTTTGCCGAATGCCGGCAGTACCGCCGCGTCGTGGCCGCGAAAGGCGAAATCTATCGCCCCGACGCCTTGAATCTCCGAACAGAACCGCACGCAATCCCCGCACAGAACGCACTTGTTCGGGTCGCGCACGAGCGAGAGCGAGGTGCGATCCACCGGCGCCGGCTCATGCACCGGCTGGAAACGGACATTCCGGATGCCGAGCTTGCGCGCCACGTCCTGCAACTGGCACGAGGCGCTTTTGGGGCAGGTCGTGCATTCACGCTCGTGGTTGGCCAGCAGAAGTTCGATGGCGATCTTTCGAATCTCCCGGATTTCCTCGGTCTGTGTGCGGACTTTCAAGCCGGGTTCCGGCGGCGTCGAGCAGGCGCCCTGAATGCCGCGCCCGGCGATGTCCACCAGGCACAGGCGGCACGCGCCATAAACGCTCAGGTCGGAATGATAACAAAACGTCGGCAGGTCAATTTCGGCTTTGCGGATCAATTCCAGCAGGTTCCGCTCGCCGTTGATCGGCACTTCCAGCCCGTCAATGTTCAAGGTTTTTGTGGTTGCAGTGGGAATCATGGTTTTCTTGGGTCAAATTTTAGTCTCACACTCCGACTACGGCCTCCAGCTTGCAGGTGTCGGCGCAGGCGCCACACACGATGCACTTGAGCGGGTCAATGACATGGGGTTTCTTCTTTTCGCCGCTGATCGCCCCGACGGGACATTTCTTCGCGCAGGCCATGCAGCCTTTGCACTTCACGGGATCAATGCTCGGCTTGGCGAGGGCTTTGCACTGGCCGGTCGGACAGTGTTTGTGGAAAACGTGCGCGTCGTATTCGTGGCGGAAATAACGCAGCGTCGAAAGCACTGGGTTTGGCGCGGTCTTGCCAAGGCCGCACAGCGAGCCTTTCTGCACGGCCAGCGCCAGTTTCTCCATGAGCGCCAGCGTCTCGCCTGTGCCGCGGCCCGCGATAATGTCATCGAGCATCGCGAGCAACTGGCGCGTGCCTTCGCGGCACAACACGCATTTGCCGCAGCTTTCGCGCTGGGTAAAATCCATGAAGAAGCGCGCAATGGCCACCATGCATGTCTTTTCGTTCATCGCCACGAGACCGCCTGAACCCACCATGGCCCCGACGTTGCGCAGTGAATCGTAATCGAGCGGCAGATCCAGATGTTCCCGGGTCAGACAGCCGCCCGACGGGCCGCCGATCTGCACGGCTTTGAAACCGTCCGGCTTCACTTTGCCGCGCCGGTCGGTAATGCCGCCGCCGATGTTCAAAACAACATCCCGCAATGTCGTGCCGAAAGGCACCTCGACCAGGCCGGTATTGGCGACATGGCCGGTCAGAGCAAACGTCTTTGTGCCGGGCGAAGCGGTCGAGCCGATCTGCCGGAACGTGTCCGCGCCTTGATTGATGATGCGCACAACATGGGCCAGCGTCTCAACGTTGTTAATGATGGTGGGTTTGCCCCACAGGCCGCTCTGCGCCGGGAAGGGCGGCTTGGGCCGGGGCATCCCGCGCTGCCCTTCAATCGAGGCGATCATCGCGGTTTCTTCTCCACACACAAATGCGCCCGCCCCCTCCATTACTTCGCAATTCAGACTCAGTCCCGAACCGAACGCATTGTCGCCTAGAAAACCCATTTTCCGCGCGTCCGCCACGGCGCGTTTCATGCGGGCTACGGCCAGCGGATATTCCGTGCGGACGTAGATCAGCGTTTCATCCGCCCCGATGGCCCGAGCTGCGATCATCAAACCCTCAAGCACGCTGTGCGGATTGCCTTCCATCACGCTGCGGTTCATGAACGCGCCCGGATCGCCTTCGTCAGCGTTGCAAATCACGTATTTCTTCGCGCTCTTCTGTCCGCGCGCCGCCTCCCATTTGCGGCCGGTTGGAAAGCCGCCGCCGCCGCGCCCCCGCAAACCCGACTTCGTGATTTCCTGCACAATCTGCTCCGGCGTCATTTGCAATACCGCCTTTTTCGCCGCCGTGTAACCGCCGTGGTGCAGATATTCGTGAATGTCCTCCGGATCAATTGTCCCGCATTCTTTCAGCACAAACCGCTGCTGGCGCTGGTAAAACGGAATATCCTTGATTCCCTGGCAGTGCTTCTGGGTCCCGGGATCCACGTACAAAAGCCGGTCCACAACCTTGCCGCCGACCAGCGTCTCAGTGACAATTTCGGCAACGTCCCCAACCTTGACCTTGTTGTAGAGGATTTCATCCGGTAATACCGTGACCAGCGGTCCCATCTGGCAAAAGCCCTGGCAACCGCTCTTGTTCAGCCTCAATTCGTGCGGCGACTGTTCCGGCTTGAATTCCGTGGTCACGGGGATGCCCGCCACGGCGATCTGCTCGGCAAAGGCCCGCACGACGCCGTAGGCGCCGTTGGCCACGCAACCGGTGCCGGCGCAAACGATGACGCGCCGCTGGATTTTCCCGCCGTTGCCCGCTGCCGGGCTTGGATTGTTCAAAGTTTGGGTGTTCATTAGCATTTCTCGCTGGCGATGATGGCTTCGACGAGTTTCACGCCGCTTTCCGGCGTCATTTGGGGATGCACCTGGCCGTCCGCCACGACGACCGGAGCAAGACCGCACGCGCCGAGGCATGCGACTGTTTCGACGGTGAACAGCATGTCGTCCGTGGTGTTCTTCTTGCCTTCCAGTTTAAGGTGTTTGCGAATCGCATCGAGAATGGGCATGGAATCCTTCACATGGCATGCGGTGCCGTCGCATAGGCGCACGAGATGCTTGCCCTTCGGAGTAATCGTGAAATGGGAGTAGAACGTCGCCACGCCAAAAACGCGCGCCGGCGATATATCCAGCGCCGTGGCGACGTAGGTGAGCACTTCCTCGGGCAGATACCGGTATTCCTCCTGCACAGCCTGGAGAATCGGCACCAGCCGCGAGGGCTTTCGTCCGTGCTGGTCCAGGATGGTGAACACTTTTGCAAATTTTCTGCCGTTGCAGTCAGGCTTGAGTTGGGTACGCATGGGTTGTTTTTCTTCTGGGGTTAATGTGGCAACGCCGCAATTGGGGCGGTTTTGAATTTGGCTCCCTTGCCCGTATCTCCGGCTGCCAGGGTGACGGCCAGTTTTTGGGAAAGCGAAGCCAGCGAACAGTAAAGGTCCTCGTTATGCACAATGACGTGCTCGGGCGTTCGGAGGCGGATTGGCGCAAAATTCCAGATGGCACGGATGCCGCCCTCAACCATTAAATCCGCCACCGGCTGGGCTTTCTCCGCAGGAACGGTAATGATGCCGATGAGAATGTGCATGCGCTGGGCGAGATTGGGCATTTTCTTCAGCGCCAATACTTGCTTGGAGTGAATCCGGGTGCCGATTTTCGACGGATCCACGTCAAAAGCGGCCACGATCTTCAATCCGCATTGTTCGAACTTGCGATATCCGAGCAGGGCCGAACCCATGCTGCCGGCCCCGACGAGGAAGGCATCATGGACGTTTTTCCAGCCGAGAAATTGTTCCAGATCCCCGATCACATTGGACAGCAAATAGCCAATCCGGGGACGGCCAACGACGCCGACGGACTCCAAATCCTTGCGCACCTGCGTGGGATCCAAATCCAAATCCAGTCCAATGTCCGTGCAGGAAACCGTTTCGCGCCCGCCCGCCTGCCATTCCTTAAGAAAGCGATGGTAGAGTGGCAGCCGCCTCAGGGTCGGCTCCGAAACCGCCTTCAGAGTTGTCCCATCCGGGCGGTTAAACTGGATTGGCAGGCTCATATCGTGAATAATTTATCAATAATTCTTTCTCTATTAAAACGCCCCAACGGTCTTTTGTCAACCCGGGGCCACGCTTGAATATAAAGTATAAGCCGTAGTTAAGAGGCCTATTACAAGAAGCAATCTTGCTATGGGGATCTCCAAATGCAAACCCCACCGATGCATCGTTGCCAAATGGAAGGCCAAGAAGGCCAATAGGATCACGGCGGTCACACGCTACGACCAGTAGCGCGCGCCGATGCCGTGATGGTGGTTTGGGACGCTGAATTTCAATCTCTCTCGAAACAGTTTGCGCAACCCGATCATGGGATGGACGGCAAGAGCCAAAACCAAACCAATCTCCAAGACCGGCAGCGCAACACCGAGTCCTTGCGTGAGATTGACCGCTGTTTGAAACCGGCCCGGCCAAAGACCCAGGGCATTGATGCACAAATGCAAGACAAGGAACGCGCCGAGGAGGATTCCTGTGACGGCAAGCTATCGGCGCGGACAAACGCCGCCGCCGCACGTGCAGTCGCCCTCTTTTGTCGGCGTGGAAAAATTCAACAACATCAGCTCATGGGGCGTCAGGTTTGTCTTGTGCCTGGAGTGGCAACTGCCGCCGCATTGACAGCCACCACGCGGCAGCGCCCTTTCGAGATAATTCATCCAGTTGCCGCCTTTCCAGTGCAGGCGTCATGCGGGCATGGCGGGCTGCGGCGGTTTGGTTGCACCACGGTTGCGCCGATTTGCAACGCCGATTCGCCCCACTTCCAGTCGCCGCCGCCCGGCCCGCCGGTGAGGGAAAGCATCTCGCCCAGCTTCTTCGGCATCGCGGCAGCCGGGGCTTCAAATGCCAGCGCCGGGTCGGACATGGACTCATCCATTTCGCGGTCGAGCACAATGTTGAAATCGAGCGCCAGATTGGTTATGGTGCCGCGACAACTTCCGTGGACGCGCGTCAGTTCGTAAAAGCAAACTGATTTCGCGCCGCTGCCGGCCACATTGAACAGCACGACGAGATCTTCACCGGCAACGCGGTCCAGCTTGACCAGCCCGGCGACATCCAGTTGCCAGCTCTCGGTTTGGCCGGGGAGCATCGCTTTCACATGGCGTGCAATCAAACCGTCAGTCCCGGCCAGTTTCAGCGGTTTGATCCGTTCGAAACGGTCCGTTGTCCCGGCGTTGGTCTTCTTATAGATAAGGAAGCCCATGGTGATTCTTCAGCGCAGCCACCAGGCTTTTTAGCTCCTCGTCGGTTACGGGAGCTTTGCGCGCGGCGGCGGTGTGCCGTATCTCCTCCAGTAGCTCGGCCTGCAAATCAGCCGGCAGTTCCAGGTTCAGCCTGTTGAGCCTGTGGCGGAGCAGGCCGCCACCGGAGTGACGGCCGAGATCCATGACAGTGGGTGAGTGGCCGACTTCACTGGCGTCGAACGGCTCGTAGGTTTCGCGGTTTGCCAGCAGGGCGCTGCAATGAATGCCGGATTCGTGTCGAAACACCGTTTCGCCCACGACCGGCTTGTCCAATTCGAGCGGTCGACCGGAGGCACGCGCCACCAATGCGCTCAAGGCGCCAAGTTGGCGCGTGTCCACTCCGCAGTCCCGATTCAACGTCAGTCGCGCCGCCATCACCACTTCTTCGAGGGGGGCGTTGCCGGCGCGTTCGCCCAGGCCGTTGACCGTGACGCTCGCGCAATCCGCGCCGGAAGCCAGGGCGGCAATGGTGTTGGCGGTGGCCATGCCGAGGTCATTGTGTCCGTGGAATTCCAAGCTGATCTCCGGCACGAAGGCGCGCAGGGCGCCGATCAGATCGCGCGTTTGCAGCGGATTCAAAATGCCGACCGTATCCGCAACACGCAATCGAGCAAGTCCGGCTTCCTTCGCGGCAAGCGCGAATTCGATCAAGAAGCCGGGGTCGGCGCGGGAGGCGTCCTGCGCACCGACGGAAAGATACTGGAACGCCTCGCGAAATTCGGCAGCCAGTTCCGCCAGCGTCCGGAATACCCACTCATGATCCTTCTTCCAGGCGCGCAGGTGCATCTGCGATACCGGCAGCGAAAAATGCGCTCCGTGGACACGACACTTGGCGGCGCCCAGAAGGTCGGGACGTTTCGCCCGGCACCAAGTGGTCAGGCGCAACGGCAGGCCAAGATCGCAAACGGCGTTGATGTCGTCAACCTCACTCTGCCCCATTGCCGGGATGCCAATTTCAATTTCCGGCATGCCGGCCTGGGCCAGGGCGGTGGCGAGGCTTAATTTCTCGGCGCGCGAGAATGCGACGCCGGCGGCTTGTTCGCCGTCGCGCAAGGTGGTGTCTATGAGATGTATCATGCCCTTATTCAGGCAAACAACGTTGCCGGGGGCAACCCGGTTTTTTCCTCCAGACTGTCCAGGATCGCTTCCGCGGTTTCAATGGTGGCCTGTTTGTACCAGAGGTTTTCGGGATAAACGACCATCACCGGGCCGCTGTCGCACAGGTTCATGCAACCGGTGCTGGACACCATGACGTCATCCAGCCCGCGGTCCTGCAATTCGGTGGTCACGTGTTGCAGGATTTGGATGGATTCCTTTTTATGGCATACGCCCTGCGCGCCGGTGGAACGGAAACTGCCGCAGACGAATATGTGGTGGTTGGGTTTGCTCATGTATTGATTGAGTGTTTTGAGTGTTGAGAGTTAGAGGTTTGGGATTGAGTATGAAATCAGCCGCAGCCGGTGCCCGTCCCTTTGCACGAAATGCCCGCGCCGCAGCCGGTGAATCGGCGCTTCATCGAGGCCGGGATCGGTTGCCCGGCGAACACGGCCTTAAGCCCTTCCTCGATCAGACCGTCCATCTCGATGACTTTCAGTCCATGAGAGGTAAGCGCCTTCTGTGGCGTCGGGCCGGCGGCATTGACGAGAATGGCGCGGCAATCTTTCAACGAACCCGCCAACGCTCCCCAGCGCGCTTCCCCGCCGCCTTCATCGGGTGTGCGGCGGATTTCGATAAGCCGGAACGTGCCGGGCTGTTCGGCGTTCACCTCGAAAATAGCCAGACGATCCGCTTCGCCAAGATGCTGGTTCACCAGGGCGCCTTCGAGTGTGGCCACGGCAACATACGGCCGCGTCGCGTCTTCGGCGGGGTTCAGGCTCCGGTTTGCGAAATGCTGCAGCGTCGCAACCTGTTCGGCGGTCACGTTCTCACCCACGTAGCCCACGGCGTCGGCCCGGCATCGGGAGCAGTGCGACATTTGCGGAAGGTGCAGGCCCGACTGCAGTCGCACCCGTGCAGTGGTGAGGGTGTCCGGTTGCGGCAAATCCTCGAACACGGCCCCTTTCACCGGTATGAGCGGCATGCAATTCATGATGTCCGCGCCCATGCCGCCGACCTTGCGCGCAATCTCCGGTATGTGCTCGTCGTTGATGCCCGGAATGATGATGCTGTTGATCTTGACGACGATCCCCTTGGATTTGAGCCGGAAAAGAGCTTCGGTTTGCCGGGCAATCAGCACGGAAGCCGCTTCCTCGCCTCGCAAGGGGCGATTTTCATCGCGAATCCAGGCATAAATCTCGCTGGCGATTCCGGGGTCAATGGCGGTTATCGTTATGGTGACATGGCTGACTTCCAAATCGGCCAATTCGTCAATGTAAGGTCCGATACCCAGGCCGTTTGTCGCCAGACACAGCATCATCTTCGGATACTTGCCACGGACAAGCCGAAGCGTTTGCATTGTCTCCTCCGGGTTTGCAAAGGGATCACCCGGCCCGGCGATGCCGACGACGCTGATTTCGGGCTGCCGTTCCAGGACATGGTCGAGATAGGCGAGCGCCTGCGGAGGAGTCAGCACGCTGCTCGTGACTCCGGGACGGCTCTCATTGACGCAATCGAATTTCCGATTGCAGAAGTTGCACTGCATGTTGCAGCGCGGAGCAACCGGAAGATGAATGCGCCCGTATTTCTTGTGCGCGTCCTTGCTGAAGCAGGGATGGTTGTTAAAGTCAATCTCGGTCGTGTTCATAAATAAGCGTAACCGACGTCTGAGTCGTCCTGTTTGACTTCGAGCAGCGCGTTGACAATGCGGTCATGAAGCTCCTGGGCGCCGCGATAGCCCACGTGCAGCACGCGCTGCCCGCCAATTCGGTCATGAATCGGAAATCCAACGCGGACCAACGGGACGCCCAACGAGCGCGCAGTTTGATACCCTTTGCTGCTGCCGATCAGAAAATCCGGCTTGAGCGACGGAGCTAGTTCCGAAATCTCGGCAAAATCAAATCCCTCCTTCACGAGGGTTTCGGCGGGAAGCGACGGTGCCGCTTCTCGCAACGCTTTTTCAAACAGTCTGCTGCGTCCGCCGCTGGCGCACAGCACCGGCGTCACGCCAATCTCGCAAAGGAACGACGCCAGCCCCACAACCAAATCCTCTTCGCCATAGACGACGGCGCGCTTTTCAAAGACGTATTTATGGCCGTCAATCAGACTGTCCACGAGACGTCCGCGCTCACGCGAATATTTGACCGGCATTTCACGCCCGCTCAATGCGGCCAGCAGCGCGAAAAAGGCGTCCGTTTCTCGGATGCCAATGGGGAGTCCGGCCAAAAGACGCGCAACGTTGAATTTCATTTGGAGCGATGTGCCGGCTGTCTCCGTGTCTGCGAGCGTGCGTCCAAATTCAATCGAGGCTGCCGCAGAGCCGGTCGCGGCGATGGCGGCCAGCGGCGTGCCGCCGGATTGGAGCTTCTCGTATTGCGACCACGTCTCGCCGTCCATTGTCTCGGAGTAATCCGGCAGCAGCGTATAATTGAGGCCGAAGTCAGTAAGAATTTCCTTCAAGTGCCGCAAATCAGAGGCGGATACCATGCCGGGAAAGAGATTAACCGCGCCGGTTTTCTTGCCGGCCTGGCCAAGCTGTTCCACCAGCGCCTTCACCGCCGCGTGGAATCCGTCAATATGCGTGCCGCGATAACTCGCCGTGGAAACCGTGACAATCGGCGCGGTAACGCCCTCGCGATGCTTCTCTCGCAGATCAAGCAGCAGGCGCGGCATGTCTTCGCCAATGGTCTCGGCCAAACAAGTCGTCGCCGCGCCGATGAGTTGGGGTTGATATTGGCGCAGAACATTCATCATGCCCGTCTGGAAATTTGCGCTGCCACCGAAAATCGCGCTTTCCTCGTGGAAATTGGAGGATGCGATGTCCATCGGCTCTCGAAAATGACTGATGAGGTAGCGGCGGATATACGTCGAGCAGCCCTGGGAACCGTGCAAAAAGGGAATGCATCCCTCGATACCGCGGAAGACAAGGCATGCTCCCAGCGGCGTACATAATTTGCAGGCGTTGCGGGTGGAGGAGAAATTCTTCGAGCGCGGTTCATCCGTTTCCATCGGAGGCGGGGTGATCAGCCCCGGGCCGGCAGTGGCACCAGAGTCTTCGTCTCCAGGCCATCGCCCGCGCACTATGGGGATTGCGGTCATGCGGTTGTGGCCTCCTTGACGCGATTGGCCCGCCGCGGCGCGAATTGCCAGACCGGGCTTGCCACGCTGGCGTACACCTCTTTGGCGAAATTCAACATGCCGATGAAACCCGCCAGCGGCTCCTTTCGCTCATGGTTATGATCGCAAAAACCAATGCCGAGTTTGTAGGCAATGGGCCGTTCCTTCACACCGCCAATGAACAAGTCCACGTCCTTCTCCAAACAGAACTTGGCCAGTTCGAGCGGGTTTGAATCGTCCACTATGATCGTTCCAGGATCGGAGATTTCCTGGAGTTGGCGATAATCCTCCATATCGCCGGTTTGCGAACCGACCACCGCCGTTTCCATGCCGAGCAGGCGCAAGGCGCGTACCAGCGAAAACGCCTTGAACGCGCCGCCGACGTAGATTGCCGCCTTCTTGCCGATCAGCTTTTGCTTGTAACGTTGCAGTTCGGGATAGATCGTCGCGATTTCTTCCCGCACCAATTCCTGGGCGCGCGACATAATGGTAGGATCATCGCTGAAATACTTCGCCGCTTCGTATAGCGCCGCGCTCATGTCCTCGATCCCAAAATAGGAGACGCGTTTGAAAGGGATACCGTGGTCGCGTTCCAGCATTTTCGCCAAATGCGTCATGGAGCCAGAGCATTGTACCAGATTCAACCTCGCGCCGTGGCAGCGGCGGATGTCCTCAATTCGCGAATCCCCAGTGATGCAAGCCACGACCTCGATCCCCAGGCGCTTGTAATAGTCGCGCAAAATCCACGTCTCGCCGGCCAGATTAAATTCGCCGAGAATATTGATGCTGTGCGGGCCGATGCCGGTCGTGTCGCCCGTTCCAACCAGTTTATATAATGCCTCGCACGCGGCGCGGTATCCGTCCTTCTTCGTGCCCTTGAAACCCTCGGAATGCACCGGCAACACGGGAATCCCGGTTTTCTCCGCGACACGCCTGCAAACGGCGCTGACGTCATCGCCGATCAGACCGACGATGCAGGTCGAGTAAATGAACGCGGCTTTGGGCTTGTAATGCGTGATAAGTTCCAGCAGCCCGGCTTCAAGTTTCTTCTCGCCTCCAAAAATCACATCCATTTCCTGAAGGTCGGTGGAAAAACTGTTCCGATGCAGTTGCGGGCCGCTGGAGAGCGCGCCGCGAATGTCCCAGGTGTAAGCGGCACAGCCGATGGGGCCGTGAACGATGTGCAGCGCGTCGCAAATGGGATACAACACCACACGGGAACCGCAAAACACGCAAGCGCGCTGGCTGACCGATCCGGCGGCGCTGGCCTTGCCGCACGCCATGTCGGCGGCCGGCACGCCATCAGTCTTGCGCACCACTTGCGGCTCACGCTCTGGAAGAAGCTCAATCATGACGGTGGGGCGCTTTCCGCAAGATTGCGTATGCCGGAGGCGTCCATCCGCAGCATGACCCACTCATTGAGGACGCGCGCCCCGAGGTTTTCGTAGAATTTCAGCGCCGATTCGTTCCAGCGGAGCGCGATCCACTCGAAACGTCCGCACTCCCGCTTCATGCCTATGACGCCCACCGCTTTGAGCAACGCGCTTCCCACTCCCTGCCTCCGATACTGTGGGCGGACATAAATGTCCTCCAGGAAAATACCGGGCCGCCCCACAAAAGAGGAAAAGGTGTGAAAGTAGATGGCATAGCCGATGCGCACCCCGTCCATGGTAGCAATCAGCGCGGCCGCCGCAGGATACACGCCGAAGAGCCAGTGCCGAAGGGATTTTTCCGTGGTTTCAAGGTCGTGTTCAAGGGTTTCAAACTGCGCCAACTCGCGAATCATCCACATCAAGTCCCGCACGTCGCTCTCGCATGCACGCCGGATGGTGAAATTCGCCAGCTTGGTTGCCGGCGGCTGCATGGTCATTGTTGCGCTCATTGGATCAGTTCAAAATATTCGTCGGCGCATTCGCGGTCCTTGTGGTCCAGCATCGCGTCATTCATCTTCTCCATAAGCCGCAATGCCCCCATATAGCCAACGCATGGGAAATAGCGGTGGCCCATGCGATCCAGCACTGGAAAACCGAAGCGGACAAAAGGAATGTTCTCCGCGCGGGCAATGTACTTGCAATGAGTGTTGCCAATGATGAGGTCCACCGGCGCATTCTTGATCCATTGATGCAGCGCGAACAAATCTGAGTTCTGTTTCACCACCGCTTCCGGCGCCTGGTCCTTGAGAATGTCCCGCACACGGTGCTCAAAGTGGTTTCCGGGCGAACCGGTGATGACATAAGCCGGTTTCATGTCCAAGTCCGCCAGGAACTGCGTCAGCGCGATGACATGGTCAGGATCGCCCGCGATCGCGACGCGTTTCTTGTGGAAGTATTGATGCATGTCGCTCATGGCATCCAGCAGGCGGCCGCGCTCTTCGCCGATGGTCGCCGGCACATCCACGCCGCCGTAATTGCGGAGGGCATGAATAAACCGGTCGGTTTCTGTCATCCCGATGGGCAGTTCCAGAAACGCGCAGCCCACGCCGCATTTCTCGTCGAGCTCCGTCGCCGCCGGATGCGACGTGAAATGGCCAAGGGCGATGGTGCAAGTGCTCTCTCCGCTGGATTTGATGTCCTCAATCGTGGCGCCGCCGCGCGGGAACATCCGGTAATGCCCGTCCTGCGGCAAATCCAGCACGCCGCTGGTGTCGGGGAATACGACGGCGTGGATGCCCATCTCGGCGACAATGCGTTTGAGTTCGCGGATGTCGGCGGGATCAACAAAGCCCGGAATCAGGTTGAGTTGAAACGGCCTGTGGACGCGCTTCTCCGCCAGATACCGAACCATCGCCGTGGTCATGTTGGCAAAACCGGTGACGTGCGATCCGACGAAGCTCGGCGTGTTGGCGTGTATCACGTACTTGCCCGCGGGGATCGTGCCATCCTCGGTGGCTTTCCGGATCATCATCGGAATGTCGTCGCCGATGACTTCAGAAAGGCAAGTCGTGTGGACTGCCACAATGTCCGGGTTGTAGATCGTGAAGATGTTCGACAGCGCCTGCGTCATGTTGGCCAGGCCGCCGAACACGGATGCGCCTTCGGTGAAGGAGCTAGTGGTGGCGATGGCCGGTTCCTTGAAGTGGCGCGTCAAAGTGCTGCGATGATAGGCGCAGCAGCCCTGCGAGCCGTGGCTGTGCGGCATGCAGCCGTGAATGCCCAGCGCCGCATACATCGCGCCGATGGGCTGACAGGTCTTCGCCGGGTTGATACGGAGCGCCTCGCGCGGTTTGATTTCGGCTGTGGTTCCTTCGAGCATGGTATGGGGTGTTTCTTTGTTATTTCATCGAATCGTCATTCCGGGCCGTCGGCAGCCGCAACGGCCGCCGGTCTGCGCCAGGACTTGGCCTCGCCGTCTTTTCTGGAGCCATTGACGCGCGAGGGATGAACCAGGCTGGCGGTCAGTTGCGGTTCCCTTTCCCATATCGGCGTGATGAACTTCCAGATCTTCGTGTTCACCATCCGGTCCACTTCACGGTAGAAATTCGCCGCCCCGGTGAAGGCCGCGTACGGCCCGCTGTAGTCGTAGCTATGCAGTTGTTTGCACGGCACCCCCATTTTTTCGATCACGAACTTGTCCTTGATGCCCGAGCCGATGATGTCCGGCTTGTACAGTTCAATCAGTTTCTCGATTTCATGGTGGCTGATGTCGTCAATAATGAGCGTCTGTTTCTTCATCTCGGCCATCATGCCATCGTAATCGCGGAAGGTGAATCCACCCGCTTGCAGGGCGGCCATTTGCTCCGGCGTCCGGCTTGGTTTGAAGCGCCCGGGATCTGGCTCCACATGGAGTTCTTCGATGTTCCGGCTGTCGGCGTCTATCTTGATCGTCGGCAGCACGCGCCGCCCCTCGTAATCGTCGCGGTGCGCAAACTCGTACCCCGCGGATACCGTTTCCATCCCGATGTCGCGGAACAAATCCTGATAGTGGTGCGCCCGCGAGCCGCCGACAAACAGCGCCGCCGTCTTGCCCTGGCACCGCGCCCGGATTTCGTCCTGCACCGGTTTCAACGCGATCATCTCGTGCAGGATGACCTCCTCGACGCGGTCGGCCAGCTTCTTGCTCTCGAAGAACTTCGCGATCTTCCGCAATGTCTTTTTCGTGGCCTCGGCGCCAATGAAATTGACCTTAATCCACGGGATGCCGAATTTTTTCTCCATCATGTCGGCGATATAATTGATGGAACGGTGGCACATGACTCCGTTGAGTTGGACAGTGTGCGATTTTTTGACCTGCTCATAACTCACGTCGCCGCTCAAGGTGGAAGTGAGATGAATGCCGCACTTGCTCAGCAACGCGTCAATTTCCCAGGCATCGCCGCCGATATTGTATTCGCCCAGGATGTTCATGTTGAACTCGGCTTGGTCGGCGGTGTCGTCCAGGCCGATGATGTTCTTGAACACCCCGTTGTTGGCGATGTGGTGGCCGGCGGATTGACTGACCCCCTTGTAACCCTCGCAACTGAACGCCATCACGTTGATCCCAAGTTCCTCCTTCATCTGACGCGCGACGGTGTGAATGTCATCCCCAATCAGGCCGACCGGGCACGTCGCGAGAATCGCGATGGCCTTCGGATGGAAAATCTCGTAGGCCTCCTTGATCGCCTGCCGGAGTTTCTTCTCGCCGCCGAATATGATCTGATCCTCCTGCATGTCGGTGTTCATGCAGTACTGCATGTAATTGACTTCGCCGGGTTTCGGACGCGCCAGGTTGCGCCGGGTCATCCAGGCGTAATAGCCGCAGCCCACCGGGCCGTGAGTGATTTGGAGCAGATCGTAAATCGGCCCCATGACCACGCCGCGACAGCCCGCGTAAGTGCAGCCGCGCTGGGAGATGATGCCGGGAATTGTCCGCGTGTTGGCGGCGATTTCCGGCGGCGTCTCGGGATCGTTGGAGAGGATTTGTTTCGCGCGCTTCTTCCGCGTTTTCGGCGGGTAGATCTTCAGCATTTCCTCCCGAACTGCGTTCGGGTCGGGCGCCACAACCAGGTTGGTCGGTTCATTCATGCTTGGTCCTCTCGGTTTTCAGTTCACTGCCGCCGTGCCGCGCTCGCCGGTGCGGATGCGGACGGCCTCTTCAATGGGCACAACAAAAATCTTCCCGTCGCCGCTCTTGCCGGTGTGGTTGGCGCGAATGATGGTTTCAATCAGCTTCGGCACCGATTCGTCCGCCACGGCCACGGCCATCATGCGGTTCGGAAGCAACATCGGGCCATCATCCTTTAGCCGCGCAATAGCCTCCGGCGCGCCGGCTTCCGCGCCTTGCATGACACCAACATCCACGTTGCCATTCCCGCGTCCGACCACTTTCCGGGCGGTAAACGCGGGGTAACCAGCCTCAATGAGCGCCTGTTTGGTCGCGTTCATCATGTTCATTCGGATGATGGCAATGACTTGTTTCATACCCAGGCATCCTTGCTGCTGTTGCTCACCGTCCAGGTTTCATCAACCTTCGAGATGAATATCTTCCCGTCGCCGAACACGCCTTTGGTCCCCGTCCGCGCGGACTTCAATATCGTTTCCACCACCAAGTCCTTGTCCCCGTCCGCTACGACCACCAGTAATTGCTCCTTGGGCAATTCGTCGTAAGTGATCTCGCCGATCTTGATGCCGCGTTGCTTGCCGCGCCCGAACACATCCATCTTCGTGACCCCAGGGAAACCGGCGTCGAGAAGGGCCTTCATAACTTCGTGGACTTTTTCCGGTCGCACTACGGATTGAATCATCGTGGGCATAATATTGTGTGATGGCTGCGCGGGTTTAGTTGTAGAGTCCGAATTCCATCAGCAGTTTTTCCAGCTCCGGCATCGCCAGCGGTTGCGGGATGACGAAGTTCTTATTCTCGTCAATCGCCTTGGCCAAGGCGCGGTATTGATCGGCTTGACCGCATTGCGGGTTCCATTCGATCACCGTCTTGCGGTTGATCTCCGCGCGCTGCACGTCGTTGTCGCGTGGGACAAAATGGATCATCTGCGTGCCAAGCTTCTTCGCGAATTGCTCGATCATCTCCCTCTCGTTGTCCACCTTGCGGCTGTTGCAGATCAGTCCGCCGAGCCGGACCTTGCCATTCGTGGCGAATTTCAGGACCCCCTTGCAAATGTTGTTCGCCGCGTACATCGCCATCATTTCGCCCGAGCAGACGATGTAAATTTCCTCAGCCTTCCCATCGCGAATGGGCATCGCAAAGCCGCCGCAGACCACGTCGCCCAGCACGTCGTAGAACACGTAATCCAGACATTCGCTTTCGTCGTAGGCGCCGAGATGTTCCAGCATGTTGATCGAGGTGATGATGCCCCGTCCCGCGCAGCCCACACCCGGTTCCGGCCCGCCGGACTCCACGCACAGGCTGTTGCAAAAACCGCCGCTGCGGATGTCCGCCAACTCCACGTCCTCGCCCTCTTCGCGCAGGGTATCCAGGACGCTCCGTTGCGCCAAACCGCCAAGCAGCAGGCGGGTGGAATCCGCCTTCGGATCGCAGCCTACCACCATCACTTTCTTCCCCATTTCGGCCAGGCCGGCCACGGTGTTTTGGGTGGTGGTGGACTTGCCAATGCCGCCTTTGCCGTAAATTGCCACTTTTCTCATATTCATATTTTTTGAATTTCTTTTGGTCGGCGGGTTCTAAATCCGCCAGTCATCTCCCCTTGCAGGATGGATGCCAACCCCTCGAGCCACCTGCTTTCACGCCCGGAAAATCACACAAGCCGTTGCAAGCCAATGGGTTGGCAAATTCGGAAAGCTCCGCTTCCAAACGGGGACCCTTAGAAAGAGGCTACTTCTAGGTGGGAACGCAGCGGGGAAGCTACGCAAATGTAACTACTGACTTGGTGGAACTGCCGGTTGCGTGTTCAGCGGAGAATCAAATGGATGTGCGGCGCTTTTACAAGTGCCACAACCTGCGTGCCAGGCTGCAACGCCAGTTCCTCGCAAGCTTGTTTGGTCAATTGCGCCACAAGCGCAAAGCCGCAATCCAATTCAACCCGCATCAGCGCGCCTTCGCGGGTCACCGACTTGACGACCGCTGGCAGACGATTGCGAGCGCTGCTCGGAACGTCGCCGCCTTTCAACACAACGACATCCTCCGCCCGGATGCAAACATAAACCTCCCGAGTGTTTGCCGGCAGATTTTGCGCTGCGGAGACAAGCGCGGTCGGGCCGGCCACCACATTCACCAGGTCGCCGTCCATTTTCACAATCCGTCCCTCCAGAATGGTTTCGACAGCAAGCATGTCCGCCACCGCCAGGCTCGCCGGTCGGCTGAAAACATCCTGCACAGCACCGGTTTGCTCAATCTTGCCGTTCACCAAAACCACCATTCTATCCGCCAGCGCGAGCGTTTCAAAACGGTCGTGCGTGACATAAAGCATCGGGACGCCGAACTCGTCACGCACGCGTGCCAGATAGGGCAGGATCCGCATCTTAAGTTTCAAGTCCAGGCTGGCCAGCGGTTCGTCCAGCAACAACAGACGCGGCGCCGCCAGCAAAGCGCGCGCCAGAGCGACACGCTGCTTTTCGCCGCCGGAAAGTTGCGTAACGCCGCGTTGTAACAACGGTTGGATTTCCAACACTTCAACAATCCGATCGAACGGAACAACGCGCTCCTTCTCCCCGCCGGACTTGCGGCCATACAGCAAATTCTCACGCACGGAAAAATGCGGGAATAGTGCTAAGTCCTGTGGAACATAGCCAATCCCGCGCTGACGAATCGGAACAAACACCCCGTGCGCAACATCCGTCAACACCACATCATCCAGTTGGATTAAGCCGGACTTCGCGCTGCGCAAACCCGCCACCACTTCAAGCAGCGATGTCTTCCCCGATCCGGATGGACCAAAGATGACCGTCACGCGACCGTGGATTTCCGCATTCACTTCCAGTGTGAAAGGGGCGAGCGGCAGGGCGACGTTTCTGAGAATCAGGCTCATGTCAGCGTTTGCAACGGCGCATCAGCCGCACATTCATCCACACCGCGGCAAACGCCAGCGCCAACGAAACGCCTGCCAGGGTCCAAGCGTGGTTGTCCTCGCCCGCCTGAACGTATTGGTAAATGCCGGTGGACAACGTGGTGGTGACGCCGGGAATATTGCCCGCCACCATAATCGTCGCGCCGAATTCACCCATCGCGCGCGCGAACGCCAGCACGGTTCCGGCAAGAATTCCGCGTTTTGCCAGCGGCAGCGTGATCGTGAAAAACACACGCCACTCCCCGGCACCCAGCGTCCGGGCGATTTGCTCCAGCGCCGGATTCACCTCTTCAATGGCCGAACGCGCCGTCCACACCAGCAGGGGAAACGACATCACCGCCAGCGCCAGCGCCACGGCCCTCCGAGTGAACACTATGTCAATATGAAATTCTGAATAAAGAAAGTGCCCCACAGGTCCGCGCCGCCCGCACAATTCCAGCAGCACCAGCCCGGTGAGCACCGGCGGCAGGACAAGCGGGAAGGCGACAAACGTCTCCACCAGGGTCTTCCCGCGCCAGCGCAGCCGCGCGAGACACCACGCCAGCGCGACGCCAGGCGGCAAAATCAGCGCCGTGCTCAACACGGCCATTCCCACCGTGAACCGCACAATCTGCCATTCCGCGGCGCTCATAATGTGCAAGGCATTGGCGCACCGTAGCTGCCGGCCAAAGACGGGCTTGCCGCGCCGTAGCCGCCAGGTGAAGGCGGAGGCGCCGTATCAGTCATCCACGCCAATCAGGACATTGGAGGCCTTGATGATGGCATAAGCAGGCTGCCCCTTCTTCAGCTTCAAGGCAGCCGAACTTTCCGCCGTGATGGTCGAGACAATCTCGATCCCGGGTGTGATTTCCAGAACGACCAGGCTGCTAATCGGCCCTTTCTTCAGGCTTTTCACCTTGCCCTTGAGAACATTGCGCGCGCTCAGTTTCATTATATTCCTCATGGTTTCACCGGCCAACTTGCCGGCACTTCAATATATCATTTCCCCTCGCGGGATAAAACAACAAACCCGTGACCCGCAAAAACCGTCCCCGCCTCCTTGCCGCCCAGATAACCCAAAAACTTCTTCGCTGCCTCGGCTTGCGGCGCGTCCTTCACGACTGCGGCCGGATAGATGATTTTCGGTCCCTCGCCGGCCGGAACTTCAAAGACCACCCTCACCTTCTTGGAAATCGCCGCATCCGTTTTGTACACCAGTCCCGCGTCCACGTTGCCGGATTCCACCATGGCCAGCACGGAACGGACACTCTCGCAGGGAACAACTTTTGGTTCGATCCCCGCCCACAACCCGGATTTTTCGAGATAGGCTTTCGCGTAAGTCCCCGCTGGAACTGTCTTGGGATCGCCGAGCGCGACGCGCCGAACGGCGGCGTTGGTAAAGTCGTTTGGCGACCGTACCGCGGCGTTGTCCGTGGCGGCCACAATCACGAGCGAGTTACCGAGAAGATTCGTGCGCGTTCCCTTCACGAGCAACCCGTTCGTTTCCAGCGCGTCTGCCCGGGCCTCGTCCGCCGAAAAAAAGAGGTCGGCGGGCGCGCCTTCCTCAATTTGCCGCGCCAGAACGCCCGACGCGGCAAAGTTGAAGACAATCTTGTCGCCGGACGCTTTTTCGTAAGCTCCGGCGATTTCCTGGAGCGATTCCGTCAAGCTCGCCGCCGCGAATACGGTGACCTGCGCGGCGAAGCTTGCGGTTTGCAGGCAAACCAGCGCCGTGCAGGCGAGGAGGAGATTAATCGGTCGTTTCATTTGTGCGTTGATTTCAAGTCGTTTGCGGAACCCGTTCGCGATCAGAACGGAAATCGCACTGTTACTATGAAGTTGTTGTCGTAAAGCGGCTTGCTGGTAACGGCGACTTGATAACCGAGGCCAACGGACATTCCCAAGCGCTGCCAGATGGGGAACTTCCCGAACATTAACCCGGGGGTGATGAAAAGCTGCTCCTTGCCTTCATGCTCGCCATCCGGGTAGTAGCTGTAGTTCGCTTCCACTTCCGGCCAAACCACACCCAATTTGTATTGAAACGCCGTATTCAGCGCGATGGGGCATCCCGGCCCTCTCGGGTCCGTGCCGTGGTCCGTCGGAAGCGAGACACCCAAGGTGCTTTGGATGTCGAAATTTCCCCATCCTTTCCCGCCGGCAATTGTGGGCGTGAAAGTGTAACGGTTTTTCGTGTTGGCCTCCCCTCCAGTCGGCACAGTCGCCCCCATAAACGCCGTCAGGATGTAGTTGCCGTTGCTTTCGTTGGCAGAGAGGATGCGGTACTTCAACAGGAAGTTGTCATCCGCGAATCCGTCCTCGACCTTCGGACTCTTGTGGGCCAGCCATGCCGGAACGCCGAGAATCACCTCCACGTTATCGCATGGAATAAGTTCCAGCCCTTTGCCCGCGCCGTAACTGGTCAGCGTATTGCCGCCCGCAGTGGATTGAATGGATTGATCGTAGCGGTATTCTTGTTCCAAACGGGGCGTCACAGTCACTGCCGGGGTCATCCAGTGCGGCTGCTCCGACTGCGTTTTCGCGACCATCCCAAACCACTTGGAGAAGAAACCGTCCCCCGGCCCGGAATCGCTGTTGGCGCTCTGTGCGCGGCCCGGCGTGAGGGCCATCAGCAAGAGCCATGCGGCAATAGCGCGCGCGTCGGGCCGGTTAAAGATGTGTTGGACGGCGACTAATTTAATCAGTGCCACAATGTTTTTCATTTTTCGGTCGTTGGGCAGGGGATGTTTCATGGTGCGTTATGCTATCGCTTGGTTATGTTTTGGGTTTGTTGGAATGGAGGTGATTCGAGAGAAAATCATGAAGCCAGGGTTTCTCCTGTTTCCCGCGCGTCGTAGCCGGGCAGTTCGCTGATCAGTCGTCGGCAGGCTCGGGTGCGCAACAGATTCACGAGTGCCTGAACGCGCGGATCATGTTGGAACGCGGCCGGAAAGCACAAATCCAAAGTCTCCCTGCGCACCGGCAGAAAATTCAAGCCCGCTTCGTCCGCGCTCAAGCGCACACAAACGCCCGCCTCCGCCCAGCCTGAGCGCACAGCCTCGGCCACCGCCGCGTGTCCGTTCACCTCGCGCCCCGAAAACGGCTGGTGGCCGAGCAGTTCGTCCAGGCACTCGCGCGCCGCCGATCCGGCTTCCCGCGCCGCCCAGCGCAGCGAACGCCGCGCCACGCTGTCCGCCGAAACTGAATGGTCGTCCGCCGCCAGCGCCAGTCCCGTTTCCCAACGCGCCAGGTGGACCAGTTGGACATCGCCGCCAATCTGCCCGCGTGCTGTCTCGACATTGCGCTTCGGCTGTTCATCCGTCGAATAGTGCAGCCCCGCGACATGAATCAGTCGTTGTCCCAGCAAATTTAGGGCGGCGCGGCCACCGCGCGGAAACACCAGCAATCGGAAACCCGACGCCCGCGCGTATTCCGCCGCCAGCAAACCCGCAGCCGGATCACAACTCGCCATCACCAGCGTCCTTTCCGCCCCCTCCCGCTGGCTCTCCCGCAGCACTCCGTTGGACCAAACGCCATCGTGGGACGCCAGGTTCAAGGTTCCCGCCTCAACCGGGTACAGCCTCCGCCGGGAGTTCACGCTGGCCTCCCAGTAACGACAGGTATCCCCGTGCGGCAACCACGCCCACTCAGACGCTCTCGCAGCGGGCGCCCGCTCACGGCTGAACAATTCCTCGACCGAGCACTCAAATACCGCTGCCAGCGCCAGGGCCGTCGAAACCGATGGCGAGAGCCGTTCGCCCTCTATGGCGCTGACCGCCGCCCGCGAAATACCGGCCCGTTTTGCCAAGTCCGCCTGGGACCACTCGCGCGCCAACCGCCGTCCGAGCACTGGATTTGCTGACAGTTTTATGTCGTTCATTGCTATATTCGTATCACATCTACTCAAAAAAAGCCATTGCCGACATCATGTAGCGAATTTTATGCCAAATGCTCAATCTCCTGCCAAAATCCCGGAAAACCCTCAAAATCTCAAGGCTACCAATCTCGATCCGAATTTCCCGACCCCTAAACCCTCCAGTCCAAAATCCCACATTCATGCAGTTTTTGAGCTGAAAAACTACGCGGATGTCGCTTTTTCAGTTGCGATCTCCTCGCCGCGCCGGAAGCGTTTGAAATCAATGCCAAAGCGTTTCACGCGCAGGCCGATTTGCCGTTCCGTCATGCCTAGATGGCGTGCCGCGGCAGCCATGTTGCCATCACTGGCCTTGAGTTCGGCGACGATCATCTCGTATTCGAGCGCGGTCACGGCGGTTTCCAATGTGCCCCCGGAGCTTCTTTCCGAGGAGTCCTTCTTCTGTAATGTGGGAGGCAGGTGCTGTGCCTCGATGGCCTTGTCCTGGCACAGCAGAACGGCTCGCTCAATGCAATTCTCCAACTCTCGCACGTTGCCGGGCCAGTGATAACTGACCAGCAGGTCAATCGCCGCGGTGGAGATGCGGCGCACAGGCTTTTGATTCTGCTTCGCATATTTCTCCACGAAATGGTCCGCCAGCAGCAGGAGGTCCGCTTTGCGCTCGCGTAGCGGCGGGACGTAAATCGGGAAAACATTGAGCCGGTAATATAAATCGGAGCGGAACTTCTCCCGTTCGATCATCTCCTCGAGATTGCGACTGGTGGCGGTGATGACACGCACGTCGGAACGCATCGGCGTCTGGCTGCCGACCCGCTCAAACTCCCTTTCCTGCAACACGCGCAATAACTTGATTTGGGTGGCTGGCGGGATGTCACCGATTTCATCGAGAAAAATCGTTCCGCCGTCGGCGATTTCAAAGCGCCCCTTGCGCATGGCAACCGCTCCGGTGAACGCGCCCTTTTCATGGCCAAACAACTCGCTTTCAATGATGGATTCCGGGAGCGCAGCGCAGTTGAACTTCACGAACGCGTTGCCCTTGCGCGGGCTTTGCTCGTGCAATGCCCGGGCGACCAGTTCCTTGCCCACACCCGATTCGCCACGGATGAGCACGGTGGTGGCGCTGCCTGCCACCTGCTCGATGTGCAGATAGACCGACTTCATCGCGTTGGAATTGCCAATCATGTTGGGTGGCCGCAAGCTCGTCTGGAGCTGCTCCTGCAACCGCTCGTTCTCCCGATGCAGCACATCCAGACGTTCCTTGGTGACACGGTGGAAATGCACACTTTGCGCAATGACGTTGGCCACCAGCGAGAGCAGCCGCCGGTCGGCAGCCAGGCTGACCTCGGCCCGGCTTGGTCGCTCCGCGCTCAGACAACCCACCACTTCCTCCCCAAATTTCACCGGCACACATATGATCGCCAACTTCTCCACGCCCCCATCCGAGCTTATTCGCTTCAATAACGGCTCCGTCGCAACATCCGACACCACCACGGCTTGGCCGGTGCGGATTACATCGTCAATCAGCGGACGATAATGCTGGAGATATTCCTCCTTCGAGAGATGATGGGGCAAGCCGACGGCCTCGGAAGCGGATACACTGTTGCTTTTGCCGTCGAGGATGGTCATCGTGCCGCACTGAAGCCCCATCACCTCCTCCATCTTCAGCAGAACCGGCCGGATGACTTCGCGCAGTTCCAAGCTGCTTTCCAGCGTATAGGAAATGTTCAGGAGCAGATTCAGTTCGTCCACCACCCGGCAACCCTTCGTCGCCACCAGACTGCAAGCTCCTTCTTCAAGGCCAACAGACACCCGCTTTGTTTCATTTACGAAAGAATTCACAAACTTATCTTGTCGCAATCGCTGTGCCAACCAACAACAGGGACGAATTCGCCGCTGTTCATCACGGGTCACAACCTCCATGGCCCGTCGCGCGTGATCGCAGGCTTGACGGATGATCTTGCAGGGTTCTGTGGAAGGCGGGTACGAACAAAGCACCTCCAAACACTTTGTACGGCCATGCGACCGATTCAAACAATGGGAAGTCACGGGGCGCCTTCGGAACCTCTCAGGATTCCAATTAAAGGCGGGAACCCAAAATTGGCAAGTTAGCTTGTTTTCGGCAAGATCGGCGTCTTACTTCATGGCGTGATGGCGATGGTTTGCAGAATGTGGCAGGCAGCTCTCCGTGGGTCGCCCTCCGAGTTCGGACGGCGCTCTTGCGAATAGCTGCCATGGCCGTTGTCTATAGATTTGTGCATGAATCAAAATCTTATGCTGTGATGCCAGTAGTCCAAAACCAGCAAATGGGATGCCACTTCGATGCTCTGAGTTAGAAACACCCAAGAAAATGGCGCGTCGCCCTGACCACCCGCGTCTGGGCGCAGTTGGTTGTTTGTCTTTCGAGGTCGAATTGGAATACCAAGTGTGTTCTTTTGCTCGTACTGTGCAAATTCCATCTTCGGTGTGGCCTTTCATCCGATCGTCGCCCCGGCCAGTTGATATTGTGAGTCACGGACAAGATGGGCGCATTTCATGCCTCAACTTGTGAAAGGCGATTTCTTGCCGTGCGTTTCGGATAGATCCTCTGAGATTCGGATAAGTGGTTCAGAAGGTGGTGAGTTCAAATCTCACCGCCCCGACCATCTTCGACTGAGCTGAAACCTGCCGCGCTTTTGGGTCGAATCTGCCATTGACTGAACCGGAACTGGGACGTCACGCATGACCGATCACGCGGCGACTGTTTCGACTGATTTTAGGTTCTAGTCAAAAAATGAGCTGACGCGGTTCACATTCTTCTTGTAGGACCGGCATCAAGTTGAGCTTGCGCCTCTCGCAAGGCGGCAAGCATGTCAGCGGCGCTGGGGTAGCGCTCGGCGGCAGAGGGCTGACAGGCTTTGCAAATGATCTGGTTCAAGCGCATGAATTCCGGTTTCGCGACCAGGCTGGTCGAGAGTTCCGCGAAAGAATCCGGAGATTTTCCAGTGCTGCTGACGTAAAGGACTTTACCCATCGCATAAATGTCGGCACTCACCGTGCCTGGAGGTTCGGAGACTGGCGGCATGTAGAATTCTGTCCCCACCCAGGTGGAGTCCTTGCTGGTCTTCCGAACCAGTCCGACGTCAGCGAGCTTGGGCCGGTCGTTCACAAAAACGATGTTCGATGGCTTGATGTCGCGATGGACCAGCCCGCGCTGATGAAGAAAATCCAACGGCTCAAGCAGAGCAATGCCGATGCGAATGCACTCTGGCGCGGACAATCGGTTGCCGCCCGACAGGCTGCACAGTCTGGCCAGATCGCGAGGTAGGTAGCGCCCGCCCTTCTGCTCCCAATCCGGGTCGAGCGGATCGCCCAGTTCCATGACGTAGTAGAAGTAGCCTTGCTCATCGTTCCGGTTGACATGATCAATGTGGAGCAGGCCGAGATGCTGGTCGGAAACCGGCTTGTAGCTTTTGATGCCGCGGAATTCCCGCTCATAAGCATCCTTGTTTTCGAATTTGGACAGTTCGATTTCCTTGAGTGCCCGAAATTGGCCCGTGGCATCGCGCGCCAGCCAGACTTTGCCGTAGGAGCCTTTACCGAAGGGTTCGCCCACCGTTGCATAGCCGGGGAACCGCTCGATGAGAACCGCGCTCTGTCGAGGCCGGGAAACCCAAGCCCAAGCGAGCGCGCAAGGGACTTGGCCGCCCGCGATCACCAGCCAGGGAAACCAGTAATTGCTGAAGTAACTCCAAGAAACGAACGCCAACGTCACCGTTAGACAAATCGCCGCGGCGGCCAATCCGGCTGCAAGAGGCCGGAATTGGCAAAGTCCGCCGCCGATCAAACCCCCGGTGATCGCCAGCAGGATTGCTTCGACCCAAGCCGGGGGGCGCCGCAGCCAGTCGCCATTGATCAGATTCAGGAAAGTCGTGGCCATTATTTCCATGCCGCCGACGGCGTTGCCATAGGGCGTGAGAAATTTATCCTGCTCGGGAAGGCCGGGATCGGTTTTCTTGGGAGTGTTGCCAATGAAAACGACTTTTCCGTGGAAGAATCCCGGGGCGTTGGACAGCGCCAGGCGATAGCTGATGGTCTTCCAAGCGCCGTTTTCCCCATAGTACCGGAGCCACTGCTGCTCTGCTGTCCGGTCGAATTGCGCGCCCAATCTCTCGGCGGCCGCCCAAGGGAGGCTGTGAATATTTCCCTCTCCCGGAGAGTAGAAAGGCCAGTGCCGCCGCGCAGTCTGGCCCGTCTGCGCGTCAGCGTGTCCCACGCCAAAAGCGTTGCCTCCGGCTTCGAGAAACTCGGCCTGCGGCGTAATGACGTCGGCGACTTCCATGCCGGGGTGACTCGGACCGGTCACGTCCGCCATCAGCACGACGTGGCCATGTCGGCGCATGGCATCGGCCAAGGCGCGGTCGGCCCCAGGATCCTTGGGTGATTTAAAAAAGACATCAAAGACCACAAGAGAGGATTGGTCGTCGGCCAGTTTGTTGAGCAACCGGGCGTGCAGGGCGCGGTCCCAAACCGTGTCGCGGCTTTGGCCCAACAGCTCATAGGAATCCTCGTCCATAAGCACCAGCACCAGGCGATTGGTTACGGAATGAACCCCAAAACGAAAAAGAAAATCGTAGCTGGAATTGACCCAAGGGCGGCCGAGCGGCGTTCCCCACAGAAGCAGCCCGCAGAAGGCCGCGCCCGCCGCGCCGATAAGAGCGGATTTTGCAAAGACCTTATTGATATCGAACTCGTTTTTCACAATCTGAACCCGTTCCGCGAACGGACATTACAGCCGATTAGGCCGGAAAACCAGGATTATTTGCATTGCTTTTACCATTGACAAGGCCAACTAATAGTGAGAGATTGACAATTCAGAAGGGGCTCCGGTCATTCGACCGCGGTCGCTTTGGGGAGTGCTACGAGTGGGAAAGCGGATAATACAAATCATGAAAGGAAAAATATGACTGAGCAGATTTCAAAAATGATTGCTTTGCCGGTGCTTGCGGGACTGGCGGCGGGCCTGACAGGTTGCTGCATCCCGCCAAATCGCGTGAGTATATGTCCCGCGAATTTGGACGCCGGTCTGGCGACGATTGTTTGCCAGCCCTTGGACCAGGAGTTCACAAACAGCCAGAAAATGGTGGTGTTTGAAGCGAAGGCCATCGGCGATCACCCTGTTTACCAATGGTGGTTTGACGACAAGGAACTCCAGGAGGGCAGTAATTATAGCGGTGTTTATAGCGGTGTTAATAGCATGAATTTGATCATCCAGCGGCCCACTTCGACGAATATGGGCTTTTACTATTGTCTAATTAGGAGTACTGACAAGTTTGGCTTTCCCCTCAAGACTCGTACGCGTCTGGCGTCCCTCGGTTATGGGGGCGAGACAAATGAGTTACTGGATCTCCCAAATCCACCCGTGCAACCCTTGCCGGTCCCGGGCAGCCACGGCTCCACTGATTTGTGCGCAGTCCAGTATTGTTCTGAAGTTCCGTTTAGGGGCCCCAACGGGGGGGGATTCAAGGCTTCGGACGACACCAACTACATCAATGTCACCAAGATTAACGGAACGTCTAACCAACTCGAACCACCCGACAAATACCGAGTTTCGATTTGCGACGTTTCCAAGCCACCACCCTACACACCAGTTTGCGCTACCCTCGTCAACAAGAAGTGGGCCTTCAAAGCCGTACAGGGTCATTACTATATGTTCGTGGTCTATTTCAATTGCGATGGGCCTCCGCCAGCCAAGCCGGATTGGCAGTATGTGAGCTTGAACTTGAGCTCGACGCCGTGACGTCCTCGATGGAACAGACTCAAAAATTCAGTTGCAATTTGGAAAGCAAGGTGCGCTGGCGCGGAAGGTCAGGATACAAGTTTATCGGATAGAGGTTGTAATTCTGGCCCGTGACATTCAACAGGCCGAGTGTGATTTCAACCTGTCTCCGCGGGGAACGCCAGCCAATCTCGACATTGGCCTGCCAGAACTGGCTGGCCGGCAGCGAGGACAAATCCTTCTGCAGTTCCTGCCGCCAACATTGTCCCTGCGCGGTTGCAAAAAAGCCGCAGGGATGCTGGAAGGTGGCATCCAGACTAATCAGGTTCAGCACACCGGCCATGTCCGAGCGCGTCTGGCCCAAGCCCGGGTCCACCTGCGGAAATGCAGCGGATAACCGGGCGTCCGCAAGCCGGTAACGCGCGCCGACGCTGAAATAATCTCCCAGCAATTGATGAGCGGAAAAGTCCACGGAGCGTTCTTGGAATGCAAGATGCCGTGACAGCTCAATTGCGGAAGCGTTCGCGCCGGTGGAAAGAAAAGCTCCCGTGGCCTGGCTGGCGGTTGAGTCAAGCAATTCCGCCGACAACGCCAGGTAGGTTCCAAACCCGACCCTGGTTTCGAGCGAGAGATCACTGGTCGTCACTTCTGTCCCGCCGATGCCTCCGACCAACGAGTCCGGCATTACATTCCGGTAGGCTTGGGTGAACCCCGCAAGCTGGGTCGGCTCCAAGCGCACGCTCTGGTCCAAATTGGCTCCGCCCAGCGACTGCGAATACGCCCCGCGAATGGTGGTGCGCGAATTGGGCGTCCAAACAAGTCCCGCTTTGGGAGAAAGCCGTCTTTGTGTTTCCACGCTGTTATCCAGAGGCGCGAAGAGCGCGTTGCGCGGCAGCCTCTGGTAATCATACGAAATTCCGCCCAACAAAGTGAGTTGATCAGCCACCTGCCAGTATTCGTATAGGTAAGGTGTCAAACGCAGGGAATAGGCGCGGAATGATTGGCCGGCTAAATTGGCGGGAGGAGGCGGCAAGAGAAGTTGGTCAACGACTGGGCTGCTGAAGGTATTGCTGAGAAGCCACGACTGTTGATTGGCCACGCGGTAGGCGCCGGGCTGGAAACGAAATCCCGCGATGGTTTGGAATGCCGAAAAGTTGGCCAAGTGCTGCACCTCAAACGACCCGAGGGTGAGGCGGTTTTGAAAAGACTCCGTAAGACTCAACGGGGCGAATACAGTGGGCCGCGCGCTGGGGGAAAGAAGATAAGTCGAGCCGTTGGGATCGGAAAATGAAAGGGTGTCGTCAAAAATCCCGGCCAGGAAGAGGGTGCGCTCAGTCTCGGTCCATTGGTGGTTCAGCCCCACCAGCACATCTGGCTCCTGTTTTTCGTTTGCCACGAAGCCGGGGTCCGCCTGGCTTGGGTCATAGCGCTGGGTGAGGTCACCGCTGGTTTGATGGAAATCCAGCACCTGAACAAACAGACCATCCTGCGGGGTCAACATCTCTTTTATTTTGAGAGACAATTGGCGCGTTTCCTGGCTGCCGTTGGGAGTTTGGCCGGGGTCCCAATTGTAATCCGACTCAACGGCATAGCTGCTGTTCCGCAGAGTGCCATATTGGGCGGCATATTGATGCCACGCGCCACGGCTCAAGTACTCCGTGCTCGAGCTAAACCCAACGGTGTCGCGCTCGAAGAGGCTGGTGTATTCCTGCTGGGTGACCGGTTGGGCGAGAATGCGCCCGTCCGCCGGCCCAAGCAAGCTCGCCATGAGGTATTCGCTGAAAGCCGGCGTTTCGTAACGCAAGTCAAACGGGCTTTCATTGCGCAGTTGCTGGTAACTGTTGGCCAGGAAAAGATGCGCGGAAAAATTGGCGTAATCTGCCGCCACGGCGCGCGAGGCCTCCCGCATTGCCACATCGCCCAGCCCGGCTTCATCGTAAATCCGCGCTAAGTTTGCGCTGCGCACCGCGCGATCCTGGTCCAACAGGAGGCCGGAGCGATAAACGCTGCGATTGGTGTTCAGTTCCTGGGATTTTTCCAGATCGCCGACGGCTTGGTTGATGCGGTTCTCCTGTTCGTTGAGCAACGCGGAATACAGCCACGCGGTCGGGTCGTTGGGGTCCAGAGATTTTGCGAGCAGCAGTTCTTGAAATGCCCGGCGATCGTCGCCGGTTTCGCTCCAGACTTTTGCCAGATAACTCCTCAGCACGGCGCGTTGCGGCTCCATCGCGGCGGCGATTAGCAAGTCTTCCCTGCCTCCCGCGAGATCGCCGCGCCGGATGCGGCACAAACCCCGGCCCAGCCAGGCGTTGCCTAACGCGGAGTCAACGGCCAGGGCCCGATCAAACCATTCGACGGCTTCGCGGGTCTTGTTCTGGGCGGCGACCAGAAAACCTTTCAGCGCCAAGGCCTGGGCGTTTCGCGGCGAAAGCAGGAGCGCCCTTTCCAAAGCCTCCGACGCGCGGTCAATGTGGCCAAAGCTGAATTCCAGCTCGCCCACCCGCTCCCAGGCGAAGCCAAAGCCGGGAGAGTTGGTCGCGGCCTGCCGGGCCAGTTTGAGCGCAGCCTGGAGCGAAACGTCCGGGATGGCATGCGACTGCTCCAAATAGGAGGCGGCCAGAGTCTCGGTGGGCCATTGACCGTTGGTGGTGAACGGCGATGGGGCCCGTTCCACCGCGGCAATGAGCGTGCGCAGGGCCACGGATAGACGCCGCCGGTCTTCCGAATTGTCCGTGGTGGCAAGTATTGACAGATCGGCTTCGGCTTCCGCCACCTGGCCTGCGCCGATCAGCAATGCGGCGTGATAGACAAGCTGGGCGCCGGAACTGGGTCCTGGCCCCTCAGGGAACTTCGCCAGGGCCGCGCGCAAGTCGCCATTGCGATACGCGGCGAGGGATTCCGCGAGCATGGCTCTCTCCCCGTCCGTCATGGGCAAATCGTTCAGATCGAGAACGCCGGGATAATAAAAGCACCATTGCAGCAAATTCTTGGCGATGAAGCCAGGAGTGCGAACCGGCGCCCGGCCCGGCTCGGACACGGCCTGTTGGCCGTTAGTGAGTACTAAATCGGCCCCCTCGTTGGTCAAGCTAACTCTGCCGTCAAGGACAGAAAGCGTGGTCTGTTCGACCCCGTTGGAAGGACCGACTTCCATGACAAACTCCGTGCCTTCGATGCCCGCAACGCCGCCACTGGTGATGACGCTGATGCGACCCGGTTTGCCGCGATGAAAAAATGAAACGATGCCTTTAACCAGATGCAGACCGGGGCCGGCTTCGCCCGTGCCGCTTTCACGAATGTCCATCTCGGTCAAGGCGCCGAAGCGCAGTACACTTTGGCCGGACCAAAGCAAACCGACGGAGCTGTTGGCGCCGGTGCGGACGCGGTCGAGCGGTTCGAGCGTCTGGTTGGTGGCAGCGGGCAGCCAACGGGAACCGTGCGGCAAAATCTCCACCACGCCGGCGAGTTCCACGATGCGGATGGCATTGCTGGTTTGCCCGGAGACCGACAAAGCCCCAAACGCGAGGTGTCCCGAACTCGCGATCAGCATGATCTGCCGGACAATTTTGGGCAAATGTTTCAAGGCTGCCACATTCAACTGCGCAGTGGTAAATAACATATATACGCGCGGAGGCGAGGGATCAAGCAAACGCTCTTGTCGCGGCACCCACAGCGCTTTGTACTGGATACGCAGTCCGGGCGCGGTTCTTTCAAAAACACTCTCAAAATGACTGAAAGATTTGCCGGCTCCCGCCCGTAATGACTCCTGAACATGAAACGGATTGCGAAAGGAATACTATGACTACTATGACAATGGCCGACGCCAGAAACAACTTTCGGCCGGCGAGGACCGCGCCGGCGGACGACGATCAAACCAGTGGGAACCCCATCCCCGGCACGATCAGGCAGGCCGTTCAGGACGCGGTTGACGCGATCGAGGACGACTTGCTGAAGGGGATTTCGTCTGGCGAGGCGCCGCCCTTTGCGCAGGCCCGCGCCGCGCTGGTGCTTCTGACCTTGTGTTATGCGCGAAAGATTTACAGCTCGGCGGACGCGGCGAGCTTGGTTCCGCCAGATCTGTGCATCGCCTGTCTTTGCGGCGACAAATTGGCCGACGCGTGCATCCTGCGCCGGTTTCGCGCGGACAACCGCGAGGCGATTCATTGCAGCCTCACGGCAGCGCTGCATTTCCTGGTGACACAAAAAATCGCAGCGGGCGTGGTGACCAAAGCCAGCCTCGGCCACTCGGCGGCGGAAGCGAGCAGGCGGATCATCATGGCCATGTTTGTGGACAGCATGGAATTGGATGGGCAGCGAGCGGACAACGCGGCGTAGATTATTTATTCGCCATGTGGCCTCCGTTTGAGTATTAGTCAGACGTGTCAAAAAACGAGGATCAACAGGTTCGCACGCGCGCAACGCTGCTTGGCCGCATGAAAAACTGGAGCGACCAGGCAAGCTGGCAGGAGTTCTTCGACATTTACTGGAAGCTGATTTACGGCGTGGCCCGTCAAGCCGGATTGAGCGACGCGGAAGCGCAGGACGTGGTGCAGGAAACCATGGTCTCGGTCGCCAAACACATGCCGGCGTTCAAATATGATCCCGCCATCGGCTCATTCAAGGGGTGGCTGCTCAAGTTGACGCGCTGGCGCATCGTAGATCAGTTGCGCAAACGCGGCCCGATAGTCCGTCACCACGAAAGCTCCGGCGACACGGCGGGAACGGCAACAATTGAAAGATTGGCCGACGAAAACAGCCCGGCTTGGGATGCAATATGGGAGGCCGACTGGGGGCGGACAATGTTGCAGGGCGCAATGGAGCGGGTGAAGCGAAGCCTCGACCCGCAAAAATTCCAAATCTTTGACTTCTACGTGAACCGGGAATGGCCTCCGGAAAAGGTGGCGCAAACCTTCAACGTGAGCATTAATCAGGTCTATCTGGTGAAGAATCGCGTGACCGAAATGCTGCGAGCCGAAATCAGGCGGCTGGAGCAAGAAGGCACGTAAACGATCCGACAAACCGGCCAATCTGTATCCAACTGTAACCCTTGAAGCGCAGATCCACTGCTTTGATGTGGCCGGCCTGCCGGCAGCCGCCATTTGGGCCATCATAGCCTTCGATCGGCCGTTTGAGAAACTGGATGTGGGCAGGGATTGAAAAGCGTATCCAAGCCGGCTTAAGGCTGAGTTTTTGCCCTTGTCGAGATGAAACGGCCTGTGCTAGAGTCTCTTCCTCTTGAAGAGGATTTTGCTTTGATTTGATCATTGCAAGATGTTGCATTGCGTGTCACTTTGCAAAAGTCAGACAATGATGCGAGTAGAAAAACTCGTTTATTTGGTGTAAGACGTTGCGCTGCAACATGTTGGCAGGATAGCTCAGTTGGTAGAGCAGAGGACTGAAAATCCTTAAAAGCCATGTTTTTATGGGTTCGGCAGGGTTCATTTCCGTTCAGTGTCTACACCCTATTCGATGACTTTTACGAGGGAAAACCTGAATTTTCACAGATTTCTCCTCGTAAAAGCTAGAAAATGGAAATTATTACGAATTATTACGAATTCAGTCCTTGTGTCTTCCAGTATTTATGGGAGACACAAGGACTGAACAGGAGGGGTCAAAAACAGGCCGCAGTCGCTAAACCCAGTACGGGTACTTCCGGAAACAAAAGGTTAACCCAAAGCAACCAGGTCCCGTGATTGTTTCGCCCATCGTGGTTCGCCTTGCTCTGGCGAAGGCCATGCTCAACCAGCCGGCCAAGAACCGAGCGCTCAGAGCCTGGGCAACCCTTCCGTTTGGAACTTCTGGTCGAGTTCGACGAACGCGGGATGATGGCCCGGCCAGAACGACGCGCGCCTGGTCGGTTTTGGAAACAGATGCGAGTCGAACCGCAGCAACCGGTGCATTTGGTGGAAGACCAGACCGTCCATCCCCAGGAGATTCTCGATCTCCTGGCCGGTGCGAGAGGTCGTCCCGGCCCGGTCGCTCTTGGCCCGGAAGGCCGCGTGGTTCATGAGATTGACCACTCCGGCTTGCCAGTCCAGTTGCTGGTAATAGTAGGACCGCATCAGCTCCGGCCCGAGATCACACTCCGACTGGCTGAGGTGGTTGGACAGACGCAGGTTTCCGCCCATCCAGGAGTGCGTCAGGTGATTGGAGAGCGGGTAAGTGCGGAAGTTGGGGGCGGCAGAAATGTTTTGGATCAGCCGCATGAAATTGGAGTAGTAGGGCTCGACGCGCTGGAAATAATTGAATCCCCGGATGGCGGCGTGTTTACTGAAAACGGCGTAGGAGCTGAGATCGCCGGGCCGGTCCAGTTCCATTCTCCAATGGGTCAGGACGATGGCGAAGACCAAGGGCTGCAAGGGAGCCGGCAGGGAGAAGGGCAGGCCATCGTGGGTGACCGCCCCCCGGAGCAGGCAGGTGGCGTCTTCAAATCCCTCGCGGTCCAGCCCCAGCTCCTGTTTCAACGCCGGGTCCAAGGTGGCGTAAGCGCAAGTTTCGCTGCGACGGGCGACGACCCGCTGGCCGCTGGGCAAGAGCATGGCCCTGTCCTCATGGTCGTGCAGAGTGAAGTCCTGCATGGAGTCGGTGGCCGCTCGGAAGGGGTATCCGTAATAGCGATCCCCGTTGCCGAAGCGGGCCAGCACGCGCCAGGGGTCGGGTTCGCAATCAACACACGGGTAGGCAAACCCGCCCGTGGTGGGCAGGAGGTCCGCGAAGATGGGGGCCGGCATATTGGCCAGGCCGCCCAACTGGGCGTCTGGATAAAGGTACCGCGCCGGGAACAACTGGACCGGGCCGAGACCTCGCGCCAGCGAACCGAGGAACAGAAACACTTTCTCAAGCTGGATGTGGGGCGCGAGGGCGAACCCGATCTGCGGCAGGGCGAGGACGAGGGTCGTATGGACGCCTTGCAGCACCTTGGGCTTGAGTTCCTGCCAGAGGCCGTGGTGATAACGGACATGACGGGCGTTGATCCCAAGCCCGGTGGATTGGGAGGGTGATTCAAACCAGGGGAGATCCTGCAGGGTGGCGGCTTCTGGCGGCAGTGGCGCCAACTGCGGGAGCTGCGGCTCCGAGCAAAACTTCGGTTCGTATTTCCAATCCCGGAGCGGGTCAGGGAAATTGCCGGTGACGGAGGTGGTGATGCAGTCGCCGGCGGTCAACCCGGCGGGCATCTGGAAATCGGTGAGGGCATGGGCTCGCGCCAGGGGGACCGCGCAGTTCAACACCTTGCGCCCCCGGCCACAGCCGCGGATGAAATCGGTGAATGCCTGTTCGGTGTGCTCGGCGCCGGGATTGGCGATGACGTTCCATCGTTCTGCGAAATTTTCGGTATGTTGTGGCATCGGTTGGTTTGTCGGAGCGGCGCTCGCCAAGGAGTGTGGGCTGAACAAACGACCACCGCCCCGACATGTTGAAGTATTTTTGAGCGTAAGCATTTGACGAGGAACCGACGCAATCCGCTGAGCACGCCCCCGACTGCGGCG
>Ga0302320_10002199_pt1 | contig 46335 bp, 41 predicted proteins | sample Bog_T0_3_FD_202130 | JGI IMG/M metagenome (GOLD analysis project Ga0302320, IMG submission 202130) | Peat permafrost microbial communities from Stordalen Mire near Abisko, Sweden - Bog_T0_3 | ecosystem: Environmental > Terrestrial > Soil > Wetlands > Peat | place: Sweden: Abisko, Stordalen Mire...
CCTCGGCGGGTTGCTCTCCAGCAGAGCCCGCCTCCGCTTCACCGGCCGAATTGATTCTCATCCAGGAATCGGAAAACTGTAAAGGATGTCTGGAGACAAAATGTAAACCATGTCCCGGCACTTGACACTCGCCTTTGGGCACCTGGGAAACCACGAACCTCATGCGCGAAGCGCGCCCGCCGCACCGCAGGTGCCTCGGCCCTTCATGCAATTGCCCCGCCATTCCACATCCCACCCAGCGCACCCTCGTGACCCCTTTCGCACGCCACGCCGAAGCCAGCCCCCCCAACTCTAAGCCGCGGCCCGCTGCCGCACCCCGGTGTCGTTCCACAACTCGGCCTCGGCCTCGCGCCGGACCTTCAGCGCCGGGCATTCCTCGTTGCCCACACAGTCCCAGCGCAGCAACTGCTCCACGGCATCCGCATAGCGTCCGGCGTTTAAAACCTTGAGCAGCGTGGAAGCAGCCAGCCTGCCCTCGCCCAGGTTGAAGCAGAAATCCACCAGCGCGTCGAACTGCCCCTGCCTCAGCGGCCTCTTCACCAGACGCTCGACGGCCCTCTCGGCGTCGCGAACATCGCTCGCCAGGATTCCGGCGGCCTGCGCCTCGTCTACGCCGTCCGGAAACGACTCCGGATGCAGCAATCGATGTCCGTAGCCGATGGTCGGAACCCCCGCCACATCCAGGTAAACCCGCTTGCGAAACCCCTCCGACCGCTTCAGCAACTCTATGGCCGCCGCACTCAATTTCATCGCTTCCTCCCCCGGTTCCGCTCACTGAAACCGTGAGCTTCACCCTAGCAAGTCGCGAGAATTAATCTGCAAAACCGGCTCCTGCCGCCCGGCGAGCCGCGCTCCTCAGCCCCCCGCCGCTCACCCCGTCCATCAATGCCCTGCCGCCGGAACTCGCCCGGCAAGCTCCTCGAACTCCTGGTGAAGGTACGAGAGCGCCTCGTCGAAGGTGCGGTCGTGGTTCTTTTGCCCCACCGCCCAGGCGATCGAGTCCGTCAAAGTCCACAGCACGTAGTGCGTCTTGCGGTCGTAAATCACCAGCCGGAACATCGGCAGCGGGTCGGAGGCGCCATTCGCCTTGGCCCCGTTGCTGGGCCCATTCGGCGCAATCAGTTGCAGTTCCAGCACCAGGTCGGCTTCGCTCGGGTCCTCTACCAGCTCGAACTGCCCAGCCGCCTTCAACGCCGCGTAGAACTGAACGTAGGCGCGGCTCGGGTCCCCCGAGAAGGGCGAAGGAAACAGCCCGCTGTCAGCCCCCGCATTCGACAGGAAGACCTTTTTTGCCGCCAGAATGGCCGGCGGAATGGGCGCCGCCGACGCGGCGGAATGTTGCGCGAAAGCCGCCACGGCCGAAAACAGCGCGGCACACACCGCTAGCCGGAATACAAAACCAATACGCTCCATCGAGAGTCCCTCCTTGCGGGAAAACCGCACTCGCTCACCAAGACGCCGGAACCCGGAGGATTGTTTCGGCCCTCTCCGCGATCCTCCCGTTGCCCTCCGCGGTCCAACCTTCTCGGGCCAAATTGCGCACGCAATTCCCCGTCGGACCACGCCTCCGAGCCTCCGGCGTTGGGTCGGACCGGCCTGCGGATTCGGTCCGGCAAGGTCCAAAAATGCGGTTTTGCACCGATCTTGGTGCAATTTTCAAGTTGATGAAACAACATGACTTACCGTAGCCTCCAAAAATAGATCTGCGAATTCGGCCTGTTTTCCTCGTGTATTAGTAGATAACCCTTGAGTGAACTAGTGGCAACTTAGTAAAATGGGTAAATGGTTAAACGACGAGATTCAAGCGACACGAGTTCGAAAACTCCGCTACGGATTTGGCTTCTGGCGGGAGCTTCCTCTGTTGTACTGGCCGCGATGGTGGTGACAGTTTCCACGCGGACCGTGCATGCGGATGCGCAGCTTTCCCGGCCGGTGGTCAGTGCCCCTTCCGCGGCTCCGTTAGAGAGCGCCACGCCTGCTTTGCTTGCGCCGCAAAAACCCGCAAAGAATGTAGCGGCTGGCATGCTTCACGGCATCGCCTCCTGGTACGGAGGGGTGTTCAACGGCCGTCACACTGCGAGTGGAGAACGGTTCGATATGTACGCCATGACGGCTTGCCACCCCACCTTGCCTTTTGGCAGCGTGGTGCGGGTGGTCAACCTCGACAACATGCGCACCGTCGTGGTGCGCATTACAGATCGTGGCGACCTGTTCGAAGGGCGTGTGATCGACCTCTCCTATGGCGCCGCCGCCAAGCTGGCGATGACCAAGGACGGCCTCGCCCCGGTCAAACTCGAAGTCCTTTCCCTGGGCAAATCGCACCGCGACCAATAAATCACGCCCGCAGCCTCCATCGGCAACGGCCAGCCCTCGGGCTGGCCGTTGCCGTCTTGTTCGGCGATCGTGTTTCAGCGGCTGCTCCCTCGAACCGGCAGGCTGGCCGGCAGCCGCAGCGTGTAAGCTGCCGCGGCCACCGCTGATTGCGAGTATCCTGGAGCAACCGCAATGGCATGAATGGTTTCCGTGGTGCTGACCTTGATGGCCGCAGTGTATTTGGTCGAACTGGTGGTCGGCGTCGCCCCGTTCGTGGTGTAGTAAATCGTCGCCCCGCTGGTCGCGTCGGCAATGCTCACCGTCTGCGCCGACGTGTACGTCCCCGCCCCCGGCGAAAACGTGGGCGTGGCGGCGGTTTTCGTGATGGTGTAACCCGCCGTCGCCACGGCGCTGTTTGCGTACCCGCTGACCACGGCAATTGCTTCCAGCGTCTCGCTCGACGAAACCGTGATCGCCCCGCTGTACCGGGTCGAACTGGTGCTCGGCGTCGTTCCGTTCGTGGTGTAGTAAATCGCCGCCCCGCTGGTCGCGTCGCTGATGCTCACCGTCTGCGCCGACGAGTAGGTCCCCGCAGCCGGCGAGAAAGTGGGCGTGGCGGCGGTTTTCGTGATGGTGTAACCCGCCGTCGCCACGGCGCTGTTTGCGTACCCGCTGACCACGGCAATTGCTTCCAGCGTCTCGCTCGACGAAACCGTGATCGCTCCGCTGTATTTGGTCGAATTGGTCGTCGGCGTCGTTCCGTTCGTGGTGTAGTAAATGGCCGCCCCGCTGGTCGCGTCGGCAATGGTCACCGTCTGCGCCGCCGTGTAGGTCCCGGCAGCCGGCGAAAAGACCGGCGCGCTCGCAGCCAGCGCCGCAATCAGGATCTGGGCAGTATGAACGTGCCCTCCGCCCGAGCCCGTGATGGTCACGGGATAGATTCCCGGAGCCACGGCGGCGGAAACGCTGATGGTGAGCGCGTCGCTGGTCATGGCGCTTACCGCTGGCGCCGCCGTGGCCGGGGTCACGGTGATCCCCGAGGGTGCGCTGGCGGCCAGCGTCACGGTTCCGCTGAATCCGTTCACCGGCGTCAGCACCACGGTGCTGGTGCCGGACCTGGCCGGGGCAATCGGAACTTCCGCATTTTGCGTGGTCAGCGAGAAGTCCGTCGCCGCCACCGTCACATTCACCCCATTCGACGCCGCCGAGTTGTAGTTGCCGTCGCCCTGGTAGACCGCGGTGAACACGTTGCTCCCGTTGGCGGCCGAATAGCCGGGAACGCTGAGCGTAGCCACTCCCTTGCTCACCGTTGCGCTCACGTCGAAGCTCTGGTCGTCCGCAACAAAAACCACGGTCCCGGTTGGAGCCGTCTTCCCCGACGGGCCGCTGACGGTGGCCGTCAGGGTGAACGTCTGGCTCGGGGTCGCGCTCGCCGCGCTGGCCGTCAGCGCCACCGTGGGCGTCATCTTGCTGGCCAGGGCGATCACCGTCCCCCCGTTGGCCGAGCTCCCCAGCCAGTTGGTGTCGCCGCTGTAGGAGGCCGTCAGCGGCAGAATCCCCGCCGCCACGCCGCTAAATGTGACCACCGCCTCCAGGTTGGCGTTGCCCGAGGAGCCAAAAGCCTGCCACGCTGCGGTTTGCGACTTTCCGCCCAGCGTCACGGTCACGCCCCCCGTAGGCAGGGTCCCGTACAGCGGCAGGTAGCCGGTGGCCAGTTCCACATCCACGCTCACGCTGGCTCCCGCCGCCACCGTCGAAACCAGCGGCTTCACCGTCAGGCTGGTGGTGCCCTGGATCACCGTGAACGAGGCCGCCCCCGCCGTCGTCGCCGCGTTGTAGCTGGGGTCGCCGGAGTAGCTGGCGCTCACCGTGTGGCTGCCCGGCCCAAACACCCCCGTGGACCACTCGGCCACTCCGGCTGCGTCCAGCGCGCGCGTCGCCGTGGTGGTCACCGTTCCCAGCTTGTCCGTGAAGGTCACCGTCCCCGTCGCCGGGGTCGCCTGGGTGGAAATGGTCGCGTTGCCGCTCATCGGTTGCGCATCCAGCAAGATCTGCGCTCCGTAAGGCGCCGTGATGCCCGGGGAGAGCGGATAGAGGTAGAGGTCATAAGGGTTCCAAGCCCACCCGGTCGCCGCCAGCGTGTCGTTCTCCGGGGTCACGGTCACGGTCACCGGCGCGCTCTTGCTGGCCGCGAACGTCGCGTCGCCCCCGTACACCGCCGTCACTTGGTAGGTCCCGCCCGGCAGGTTGTCCAACGAAGCCGACAGGCTCCCCGCCGACAGCGAAAACTCGCCCATGCCCGCGTAATGCGTCATCCCGTCCGTGCCCGTCAGGCTCACCGAGCCGGTCGGCGTGCCCGTCCCGGTCGCCGGCGTAACGTTGCCGGTCACCGTGGCCGTCTTGCCATGAACAAAGCTCGCCGGGCTCACGCTCAGCGTCGTGGTGGTCGGAGTAAACGTCACCGTATTCCAGTACTTGATCAGGTTGGCCACGTCCACCGAGCCCAGCCCGGTGGCCAGGTCGTAGCCCGTTCCAGCGGCGTATCCGCTCAACAGCGAGTACCCGGCGCCGGGTGTGCCCGCCTTCCCTTGAGCGCAATTCGCCGTCCCTGGGGTGCAGAGCACCTGGTTTCCGCCCGTGGTCACATCGTGAAAGGCCGAGGGCTGCTTCGCGGCCAGCCGATAGTAGATGAAATTGGCCTGCCCGGCCCAGCCGCCGGTGCTCTGATTCACCAGCGTCTGTATCGCCGCCATCGCCGGCGCGGAAGCCGACGTGCCGCCCACCGCGGTAATCACCACCGGCCCTCCCGTCGAGGTCGCCGCGGTGCAGTCGCCGGGGTTGGCGCAGATGGGATAGAAGCTGTAGTTCGAGCCGTTGGCCGCAAACAGCGAAACGTCGGGAAGATCGCGGACCTTGTCCGCCGGAACTCCGGTTCCGGCTTGCCAGGCCGGCTTGGGGTAGCCTTGCGCCGTCGAGCCCGAGGGATAGACCGCCGCGCTGCTGGCTCCGCCGCCTCCGGCCACAATGGTCTGGCTGGCCAGGTTGGCGGGACTCGCGCCGTCCTCCAGGTTCAGCCCGAAGAACCCGTTCCACGCCTGCTCGGGAACCGTCTGCTTCAACGAAACCGCCGGCGTCGCGCTCGAGCTCGACCAGTACGTGGCCAACTGCGTGTTGATGGCTCCCGAGCTGCCGCCGCTCTGGCTATAGTAGAAGTCCGTTCCGCCCACCGCGACATCGTAGGGCGTCGAGGCGATTCCGTTCACCTGCAACCCGTCGTAAGCCGTCTGTTGCACCTCGAAATCGTCGCACCCGGCCGAGCCGCCGTCCCCGGCCGACACAAACACCGTCTGCCCCTGCGCGGCCGCCTGCTGCCACAGCGCGCTCCAGAACGCGTTGCCGCTCTGCCCCAGGTACTCCTCGCACTCCCCATAGCTGGTGCTCACCACCCCGGCCAAATCGTCTTCCACGGCGCGCAGCGCGGCCAGCGCCAGCCCGTCGGTCAACGCCGTCCCGCCCGATGTGTACAGTACCACCTTGGCCCCGGGGGCCACCGACCCCGCCAGCTCCATGTCCAGGTCGGCCTCCGCCGCCGCCGTGTTCTCCCCCGGATCGGACCCGTCCACCACCACCTGGGGCAGGTTCGCCGTCAGACCGAAAAGCGTCTGGTAAGCCTCCACCAGGCTCAGGTCCACGTTCGACGCGCTCACAATGGCGATCGACTGGCCCGCTCCGGTGACGCCCGCCTTGTAAACCGGATTGATGTCGTACTGCGCGGCAAAATCTCCCGGCGCCAGCACATAACTGACACCGCCGCCCGCTGGATAGGTCCAATCCGGATAGGTCCATTCCGGCGTCGCCTGGTGGGTCTTGGGGTTGAACTGGGCCCGCCCCAGCACCCGCAGGTGGGGCTGCGGATGAAAATCGTTCAGAGGCGCGAGCCCGGCAATCACCGGGGCCAAGGCGGCTGGGACCGACGGGTCGCCGGCCGCCGCCATGTGCTTCTCGCCGTTCACCTGGTAACGGTGAATCTCGGTCTGAAAGGCCTCTCGCACCTGCGCCCCGGTTCCCGAGAACTCGATGGCCACGCGCCCCGCATGAACCCGGTTCACGGTCAGCCCATGCGACTCCAGCCAGGCGCTGACGGCAGCCACATCCGACTCCGCCGGCCCGTAGAGGCGCCCAAACTCATCCGGCTTGAGCCACCGGTGGTAGGCCGGATCGCCCGGCGTGTGCGCCGCCTGGATGAATTCCTCAAGCGCCTCTTCCTGGGCTGCGGATCGCTCCAGCAGCAGCAGCATGCGCCCCGCCGGGAAGGAGTCTTCCACCGCTCCCAGGTCAACCCCGGCCCCGGCCCGACTCCCAGTCCGATTCCCAGTCCGCGCCAGCGGGTGCGCGTTGCCCCGCAGCGTTGCCCTCGCAGCCTCGTCGACAGAGCCCTGAACGCGCGGCGCGGCCTCAACCGTGGCAGTTCCTGGCGCGGCGGCTCCCGGATGGCCCGGCGCAACCGGCAAAGAGTTGCGCGGCGCTCCCGGCGCGGCAAAGCCCACAGCCGCCAACTGCAAGCCCATAGCCCCCAGCAATACGAATCGAGCGGTGGAACCGGACAGAACCATGCCGCCTTCATCGGCGGCATCCCCCTCCACCTTGAAATCGCCGCGGAGATGACCGGAAAGAGGTCAAAGCCAGCCGCCGGTCCCAACCACCCTGAGCAGCGCCAAGAGGAGCCGAAGCCCTGCCCCGAGCGCAGCCGAATGGAATCTGTCTTTTCTGCGCTTTACCTGCTTCTCGCCAAAAACTCACCCCGGGATTGCCTTTAGCTAGCAGCTAGAAGCTAGCAGTTGCGCCCCCTACTCGTTCTCCGGCCGCAGAAACGGCTTCTGCAGGTACAACCGCGCTTCGTTCACCGCGCCCTGGGTATTGTCGTTGGTCTGCACCGCCAGCCGGTACTCGTTCACCGCCCGGTCTCTCTGCCCGGTCAAATCGAAAATCTTGCCCAGCGCGATGTGGCTCCAGACCTCGGTCCACCGCGGCTCGTCGTCCCCTCTGAGCGCGTCCCGGTAGGCGTTCACGCTGGCCTGGTAGTTGCGCTGCGAAAACAAGACCTCGCCAATCCGATAGCTCGCCAGCGAACTCTGCGGGTTGGCTTCCAGGGCCTTCTGGTACTCCGCCAGCGCCCCCGTCAGGTCGCCCTGCGCCACCAGTTGCTGCCCCTTCAGAATGGCGATCCGCACCTGCAGGTCCGGCGTGGACTTCAGCACCCAGTTCTGCGGGTCAATGCTGATCCGCCGCGGCCGCCCGAAGGTGTCCACCACAAACTGCGTATCAGTGCCCACCACCTCCACCTTCTGGGTCTCCGTCTTCCCGTCCGTCTCCACCCTCAACTCCACCGGCATGCGGAACAGGTCCAGATCCTGCCCAATCTCGCCGATCGTCCTGAAACCCTTGTTGTTGCCCAGCCGGTACACGGCGTATTTGTTGCTGAACTGCGGCGCTCCCGTGCCGTCCACCCACTGCGCAAAGAAAGCGGTCAACTGCTGCTGGCTCTGCGCCTCGGCCACCTTCTCAAAATCGGCCGCCCGCATCCCGCTGTCGGTGTACTGGCTCAGCGCGCCCTTCAGCGAAGCCAGAAACGCCTTGTCCCCGATCTCCCAGCGCAGCATGTGGAAGATCATCGCCCCCTTTTCCAGCGTCATCGACTGAAATTCGGGCGAGAACGGGTTCAACCGGTTCACGCTCGAAAGCGGAATCGTATCGTAGGCCAGCGCTCCGGCCGACACGTCCTGCAGCGCCGTCCGCATGGCGCTTTTCCCGCTCTCGTCCTCCACGTACATCAGTTCCCCGTAGCGGCACATCCCGTTGGTGACCCAGGCGTCGTTCAGCGTCCGCGGACTCACCTCCGCGCCCCACCACTGGTGCGCGATGGTATTGGCCAGCAGCCGAATCCCGCTCTTGTCCCCCACCCTGGAGCCCATCATCGCCGCCAGCTCCGGCGCCCACACCGCCGGCAGCGTGTCGTCCGGCAGCTCCACCACGTTCAAATGGCTGGTTTCCAGGCCCCCAAACGCATCCGTGAAAAAATCGAACTCCTTGGCCGCGTTCTGCGCCAATTCATTGCCGGCCTGCTGGTGGCTCACCGTCAGGTACACCTTCACGTTTCCCGCACCCGCCGTCACCGGACCCACGTACCGCCCGGCAATCACCGTCCCCGGAAACCCCGGCTTAGTCCAGTTGAAGTCAAACTGGTCCCCAGGCTTCCCGTTGGCCAGCGTCACCGGCTTTGAGCCTCCCTGACCGCCGCTCGAAAACACCCGCATCCCCTGCGGAACCCGGATGTGCATCTCCGCCGTGAACCGGTTGGTCAGGTAGCCCGTCATCGGAAACCACCGCGCCGGATACAGCAAATATGTGATCGGCTCCTGTATCGCGGCCAGCTTCAGCCCCTCGATCGGCCCATCCTCATTGCCCGTGATCACGCCCTCGTACTCGAAGCTCCAACGCACCACCAGCCCGCGCACAAACGGCGTCGCCGGCGTCACCCGAATCGTCCCATCCACCGACCGCTCCCCGGTCAGCAGCTTGCCCGCCTCGTCCGTGATCTTCGTCACCTTGAGCGCCGGATGAAACCCGAAGCTCACCAACTCCGCATTTTCAGGCGCCGTAAAGCTCACTTGAACATTGGCCGCCAGGTGGTGCGTGGCCGGGTCCAGCTCGGCGTCGATCACATAGCCCCCCACCGTCAGCGTCTGCCGCTCCACCCTCTGTGCGCTCAGCGGGGCGGCTACCATCAGAACGCAGGCCAGGGCCCAGCCCAGCGGCAACATCGTCTTCTCACGCATCGCGGAAATCATCGCAGCCATCGCTCTCGCCCCACTCTCAAAAAATCTCAACCACCCCACACTCACACTCCCACTCCCACACTCACACTCACACTCACACACTCACACTCACACTCCCACACTCACCCTCACATTCAGCCCTTCCCGGTCTCCCCGCTCGCCTTCAACAGCCCCAGCGCAATCTCCGCCACTCGATCAATCGCGCCGCCGCCCTTCCCCGCCCCCGTATTCAGCAGCCCGCGAATCCGCGCCAACTCCTCCATCATGGACTGACGCGGCCCCCCGTCCGGTAGCAGCCGCTCCATTTGTTGGACGATATTTCCCGCCGTGAACTCCTCCTGGATCAGCTCCGGAACCACCCGCCGGCCCGCAATCAGGTTCACCATCGCCACATGCGCCACCGTCACCACCCGCTTGGCAATCTCGTACGTCAGCCGCGACACCCGGTACACCACCACAAACGGATTCCCCATCAACGCCGCTTCCACCGTCGCCGTCCCGCTGGCCACCACCGAGGCCCGCGCGTGGTAGAGCGCTCCCCGCGCATCCTTCACCAGCCGCACGTCCAGCCCGCGGCCGAACCGCTCCACCAGCTTCACCACCGTCTCCCGCTGCGCCGCGTTCAAGGTCGGCGCCAGCGGCACCACGAATTCCATCCCCTCTGCCTGCGCCCGCGCCTCCAGTCCCCGGGCCGCTTCCAGCATCTCCGGCAGGTGGTCGCCAATCTCCTTCGCCCGGCTCCCCGGCAACAGCGCCACCCACGTCTTCCCGGCGTCCAGCCCGTTCTCGGCCGCAAACTCCGCCCGGGTCACCGTCGGCGTCGCCAGCTCCGCCAGAGGATGCCCCACAAACTCCGCCTCCACCCCCTGCTCCCGGTAAAACTGCTCCTCGAAGGGGAAAATCACCAGCATCTCGCGCACATACTTCCGCACCAGTTGGATGCGGTGCTTCTTCCAGGCCCACAACTGCGGGCTCACAAAAAAGATCACCGGAACCCCCAGCCCATGCAACTGCCTGGCCAGCCGAAAGTGAATCTCCGGAAAGTCGATCAGTACCGCCACATCCGGCCGCCGCTCCCCGATAGCCCGCTTCAGCTTCCTGAACTCCCGGTAGATCCGCGGCAGGTGCCGCACCACCTCCGTCAGCCCCATCACCGCCATGTCTTCTGACCGCACCACGACGTCCAGGCCCGCCCGCGCCATCCGCTCCCCGCCCATCCCGAAAAAGCGCGCCGCGCCGCCCCGCTCCCCCAGCCGGCGCTTCACAGCCTCCACCAGCAGCGCCCCATAGTGCTCGCCGCTGGCCTCCCCTGCCGAGATGAAGATGGTAGGCCCCATGTCCCTCATTCCGCGCCGCCCGCTCCCGCGCTGGTCACCATCATAGCCGTTCCCCGGTTCTCCACCCTCTCGCTGGGCCCCCGCCGCCGGAACCTCGCGTTCTCTCCCTCAACTTCGCCCGGCAAAACACTCTTGTACCCCAAAAAAATCACCGCAAAAATTCAAATCCCAACCCGCAAATTCTCGGCTACATTGGAAGCGGGAGGGCATTCCATGCGTCTTTTCCCCACTTCCTTCCACGCCAGCCAGATTCAATCCACGCTGGCCTTCACCGTTCTCGCCGGCGGCATTCTGCTCTCCCCCGCCGCGGCGCAGAATTCCGGCCCGGCGCAGCAACCTCCCGCAGCGCCCGCGGCGCAACCCGCGCCGTTTCCCCCTCCTGCCGTCTTTGAGAACCGGATTCCCGCCGCCCAGCTTGCCTTCCTCTTGGACTATGCGGGCCGCTCAACCAAGGAAGTGACCAAAGACAAGCGCTTCCATGCCCTGATGAAGCAGATCATTCCGCGCACAACCTATCACTACGGCCGCGACATGCCGCTTTCAGAAACCAGCGAAACCCTGCTCGACGGCCCCCCCTTGCCAGTCGAGGTTCGCGACGGCCGCTACGCCATGGTCGCCAGCCACGGAGGCCCGTACCTCCAAGGCCGCGGTTTCGTCTGGTTCGACCTCAAGGAGGGCCTGGCGCTCGGCGGTGTCTTCTTCCATCCCGTCAACGGCGAGCCGACGCCGACTCTGGCCATCTTCTCCCGCCAGCTCCGCCAGACCACGCTCTCCATGCTCCAGCTTCCGGCGGAGTTCGAGGGCGACCTCATCCAGTGGGCCACGCGGGTCGGCATTCCCCCCGTCACCACCCGCTACTTCATCCCCGAAAACGGCCGCAAATACGTCCTGCTCCACGACGAGGACTACTGCTGGCATCCCGACGACGCGCCCCCGCCCGATCAAGACCGCTGCCAGCAGATGAACGCCGACGCCGCCGACACCGACCTCAGCGCCGCCTGGTTCATGGCCCAGACCCACAATGCCGCCAACGCCACAGCCTGGATGCTGGGCCCGGAGATGGTCAACTGGATCGCCGTGCGCAACCGCACCTGCGCGGCCGCCGGCCTGCCATGCCGCATCCGCATGACCCGCCAGCGCACCAGGGCCATCCTGGGCCAGAATTAGCCCTTGCGCCGCGCCCGCACCGCCGAGGCCAGCTCCTTCAGCAGCGTGTGCGTCTCCGCCCAGTCGATGCAGGCGTCCGTGATGCTCTGCCCATACACCAGCGGCTCGCCCGCCGTCAGCTTCTGCGCCCCGGCCACCAGGTTGCTCTCGATCATCACCCCGATGATGTTCCTGTTCCCCGCCGCAACCTGCCCCGCCACGTCGTGGCACACCACCGCCTGCCGCCTGTAGTCCTTGCTCGAGTTGGCGTGCGAGAAGTCGATCATGATCCGCGGCTGGATGCCCGCCTTCTCCATCGCCACCGTGGTCTCCGCCACGCTCTCCGCGGTGTAGTTCACGGTCTTCCGCCCGCCGCGCAGGATGATGTGGCAATCCGGATTCCCGGTGGTCACGAAGATCGCCGACTGCCCGTGCTTGGTGTGCCCCAGAAAGGTGTGCGAGTTGGCCGCCGACAGAATGGCGTCCACCGCCACCTGCACATCCCCTGAAGTCGCGTTCTTGAACCCCACCGGGCACGACACCCCCGACACCAGTTGCCGATGCACCTGGCTCTCCGTGGTCCGCGCCCCGATGGCTCCCCACGCCACCAGCCCCGCAATGTACTGCGGCGAAATCATGTCCAGAAACTCCGTGCCGGTCGGCACCCCCATCTCCGCCAGATCCAGCAGCAGGTGCCGCGCCAGCCGGAGCCCGTCGTTGATCTTGTACGACTGGTCGAGATAGGGATCGTTGATCAGCCCCTTCCAGCCGATGGTGGTGCGCGGCTTCTCGAAATAGACCCGCATCACGATGCGCAGGTCCTCGCCGAACTCGCCGATGGCCGTCTTCAGCAGCGCCGCGTACTCCCGCGCCGCCTTGGTGTCGTGGATCGAGCAGGGGCCTGCCAGCACCAGCAGCCGCGTGTCGCGCCCCTCGATAATCTCGGTAATCTCCGTCCGCGCCTGGTGGATGGTGGCCGACGAAGCCTCGGTAGCGGGCCGCTCCTCCTCCAGGAACACCGGGGGAAGCACGACCTTGGTCCATTGAATGCGCAGGTCTTCAGTGTTGTGGAGCATGACTCTCTTTCTTAACAGATGGTGGTGAAAATCGGACTTTGAAAGCGCACGACGGAGCGCCCTCTGGGTCACGTGCCGCAAGTTCCGCAAAATCAGCCGGGTTCCCCATCCTTGAATCGTCCTTTGATTCAAGGATGCGCCACCACATCTCTTGTACTTGCCATTTTTTGCTGGACCTGCGTTTCAGTTTCTGATCAGTCGTTCACCGGCAAAGCCGACTCGCGCAAGAACGAAACGCCTGGGTGCCCCCGGTCCCTCGCCTTTGCGGACCGGGGAGGAGGAGCCGAACTGCCGTGCGCCCCGCCCTTCGACCCGCCCCAAATGAATGGGTGGGATCGCACACACCTTCCCGGCGGTCTTTTCTTGTCGAACTTGCAATTCTGTTTCCGCTCAATGCCCATACCGCCGCTCCCCCGCCTCAATCGCCACCGGCAGCCGGTTCTGCTCCGGGGGCAGCGGACACGTGGCGTAAGGAGTATAAGCGCAGGGCGGGTTCTCCAGGCGATTGAAATCCAGAACCAGTTGCCCTGGCTGGTCGAGCCCGTGGTCCGGCAAGCCGGTATGCAGAAAGCGGGCCGCGCCGTAGGTGGTGGTCTTGCTGGTCTCGTCGCGCAGAATGAAGAACAGCGTGCCCCCCTCCCCGGCCTCGATCACCGGCTCCAACTGCAGCGTCTTGCCGTCCAGGGTGAACTCCGCAATCCCCGGCGCGGGCAGGTCGAGCGTCGTCCCGATCACCGTGGGAATCCGTTCGATGCGCGCCGGGGTGAAGGGAATCCACTTGGCCGCAACGCGGAACTGCGGGTCCGGGGCGTACCAGTTGAGGCCTTTGAAGCCGGTGCGGGTCGGCGAATCGGCATCCTTCACGCGCAGCGCGAAGCGGTCGCCACGCCGCAGCACCACCAGCGTCAGCCCGTGCCAGGCAATGGTGGACGGCTTCATGTCATTGATCACCAGCGGTCCTTCGCGCGCCGGAGCGCCGTCGATGGTCAGGTCCGCCGGAAAGCCCCCGGAGGGCGAGAGCAACTGCACAATCGGCGCGCTGGGCGCCTTGCCCGCCGCTGCTTTCCCGCTGACGGTGAACATGCCGATGTGGGCCGGAGCCTGCGCGCGGATCTGGATCTGGTTGTCCTGGGCCGCGCCGAACGTGTTCACCCCGGGCTTCAGCCACTCCAGGCCGATCAGCGTCAGCCAGCCGTCGCGAGCGGCCAACTCCTGCTCCCGGTGGGTGCGCCAGGCCGCCAGATCCTGAGTCCACGGCTGCTGCGGCTGCGCGGTTTCCACCTCAACGGCTGCCCGCGCCTGAGAACCAGCCTGTGCGGCCATGGGCAGCGTCGCGCCCAGTGGGAAAAGCGCCAGCGCCAGCGCGCCAAGCCGCGCAACCTGGGTCGTCCTTGCCGAGTGGATCGTCCGTGCAACGTGAGTCGTCATCGATGGGGGCAAACTCCTTTTGTAAGGTACGAAAATCATGGGTGGCCCCATGCAGCCTGCTCGCGCGCCTTGCGCGGTTGAACAAAACCCCGCCTAACCGCGTCGGCTATCCACTGTCAAATGGTCGCCGTTGTTCCCATTATCCCTCTGCGGGAAGCGGTGATACGCTGGCTCGGTGATGAATCTCAAAGAAGTCTCGGAAGGGGTCTTTTCTTGAACAAGCATCCGCGCCGAGCCTTGGTCCTCCTCCTTTGCCTGGCGGTTTCGGCTCCTTTCGCACGTCGCGGCGCGGCGGCCGGAAGCGCCCAGCAGCCCCCTTCTTCAGCCGGGGACCCGGTGCTTTTGCATCGGCCCGCGCCCTCTCCGCAAGCCGCGCCTGCCAAAGTCACCGCGGAGGGCCGCATCCGCCTCGATGTGCTGGTCACCGATGGCGCCGGCAAACCGGCAACGGGCCTCGGGCCCTGGGACTTCAAGCTGCTGGACGAAGGACAGCCGCGCAAGATCCTCTCCTTCCGCTCCTTCGACGGAGTCACCGTCAAGCCCGACCCGCCGGTCCAAGTCATCCTGGTCTTCGACACGGCCAACCTGCCCTTCCAGCAAGTTTCCTTTACCCGCCAGGAGATGGCGAGATTCCTGCGCCAGAACGGCGGCCACCTCGCCCAGCCCGTCTCGATTTTTCTGCTTTCCGATGCCGGATTGCGGATTCAGCCCCGTCCCTCCACCGATGGCAACGCGTTGGCCAGCGTGCTCGACCAGGTCAAGGGCGCCGTCCACACCATCAACGCGGCCACCGGGGTCGAGGGCGACGTGGAGCGGTTCCAGCTCTCCGTGCGCCAAATGACGGCCATTGCCGAAAACGAGGCCCGGCGGCCAGGCAGAAAGCTGCTCATCTGGGTCGGCCCGGGCTGGCCCATGCTCGACCGCCAGACTCTTGCGTTCAGTGAAAAGGAGCAGCGCCGCCAATTCGACGCCATCGTCGAACTCTCCACCCGGCTGCGTGAGGCCCGCATGGCGGTCTACAGCGTCGCCGCGCCCAACACCGGATCGGGCGCCGGGCCTGACCGCGCCTTCCTCTACCAGGATTTCCTGAAGGGCGTCAGCTCCGTCCGCCAGGCGGACACCGGCAACCTGGCATTGAAAGTGCTGGTCACCGAAAGCGGAGGGCGCGTTCTCGGTCCCGATAACGATCTGGCCGGGCAAATTGCCGCCCCCATTGCGGAAGCAAATGCCTTCTATACGCTTTCCTTCGACCCTCCCAGCGCCGCGCATGAGAACGAGTATCACGAGCTCAAATTGCAGGTCGCCAAGCCGGGACTCACAGCTCGCACCTTCACCGGGTATTACAACCAGCCGTAGAAGCCACCCACCCGGCCCCGCTCTAACCCACCGCCTCCACCGGCTCGCGGAACCTCTGATGCACGGCCAGCACCAGCGCCACCAGTGCGGTGGCCAATGCCACCCCGGCCAGCGAAAGAAACGCGTTCTTCCAGCCGAAAGCCACCGTGATCCGGGCCACCGTGTCCCCGGAGAGCCAGCCCGCCAGGTAGCCCACCCCGTCGATCATCCCCGCCGCCGTCGCGCTGCCCCGCTTCCCGCCAAAGTCCAGGCTCATCGCCCCGGCAAGATACGAGTAAGGCCCCAGCAGCAGAAACCCCACCAGCGTCACCAGCGCCACCGGCGTCCATTGGCTCGCGTGTCCCGGCGTCCGCGCCAGCGCCACCAGGCAAACCGTGCTCGCCGCCATGCCGAACACCATCACCAGGTTGCGCCCGTTCAGCCCCAGCTTGTCGCTCAGCACCCCGGCCACCAGCACGCTGACGCCCCCCAACAGCGGAAACAGCGCGCTGCGCCCCGCCGCCTGGCTGCTGCTGAGCCCCACATATTGCACGAAATAGGTCGGCGTCCAGAAGTTGAACGTCTCCCGCAAGAGCGTCATGCCCAGCGAAAGCAGGCACACCAGCCAGAACGGAAAGCTGGTCACCAGAGGCCGCAGAATCGCCTTCAACCCGGGGTGCTTCTCGCTCTCGCTGCGCTCCCCCTCATCGTGCTCAGTCCCATACACGTTCAGCGGGTTCGGCTCCGGAGCAGGCAACCCCCGCTCTTCCGGCGTCTCGCGCAAAAAAATCAGGTTGGCCACAAGCAGCACTCCCAGCGATCCGGCCGCCGCCACAAACACCCCCCGCCAGCCCAGCCCGAAGGCCATCAACTGGCTCATCACCCAGCGGCAGGCCGCGTCGCCAAACAGGTAACTCAGGCTCAGCACCGCCATCACTGTCCCGTAGGTCGAATACGAAAACCAGCGCGACGACACCTTCACCAGACCCACCCAGCCGGTGGATTGAAACAGCCGGTTGCCCACCCAGGCCAGCGTGAACAGCGGAAACCCGCCGCTCAGCACAAACAGCAGCGTGAACAGAATCGAGCCCGCCATCCCGCCCAGAAAGTTTCTCCGTCCCCCGAACAGGTCGGCCAGCGAACCGGAGACGAACTTCCCCACCGCATAGGCCATCGTCCCGGCCGACGCGATAAACCCCAGCCGCACCTGTGCCTCGCTCGCCGTAACTCCATGCTGCGCCAGGTCGTGAATCAGGTCCGGCAGCACCACCGAAAGATTGGAGCGGCAAAAATAGTAGCCCGCGTATCCCACCGCCAGCAGCGCCAGCGTGGCCACATGCCATCCGGTGAAGCCAGACCGCTCCCTCGGCCCAGAGAGCGGCCTCTGCGCTATAACTTCGGTCTTTTCCGTTTGCACATCGGCAGACTATCATGGAGATACCGCAAGGAAAGCCGAACGGAACCCCCATGGTCGTTTCTCAAGGGCAGGGCCGCCGTGCTGTGCGAATATTTGGTCAAAATGCTGCGTCGTGCACCGCTCAAGGCGCTACATTTGAATTGAAAAACAACTTAGAAGGCGAAGAAACGCCGTCTCTTCCGTGAATTCCTCATGAAAGGTATCCTGATGCGCAGCTTTTCTTCCCCTGCCCGCCTTCGCCATGCCGTGACCTGGCGGTTCCTCGCAATCTGTTGCCTGCTGACCATCACCGCCGGCCCCCTGCTGGCGCAATCCACCTTCGGCTCCATCCTCGGCACCGTGCGCGACGCCAGCGGCGCGCTCGTCCCCGGAGCCGAGGTCACCCTCGTCAACACCGGCGCTTCCACCTCCCGCTCCATCACCACCGACGCGGCTGGAAACTACGCCTTCAAGAACATCGACGTGGGCCGCTACGCCCTCACCATCGCCGCCCCCGGCTTCGAGAAGGAATCGCTGCCCGAGATCCTGCTCACCGCCCGCGAAACCCGGCGCATGGACGCCACCCTCAAGCTCGGCGCGGAGACGCAAACCGTCGTGGTCATCGAGGACTCCATTCCCGTCATCTCCACCGATGTCTCCAACCTCGCCGAAACCAAAGTCGGCGATGAGCTGGTCGCGCTGCCCGTCGCCATCTACTCCCGCTCCACCGGCTCCACCAGCCCCATCTCCACGCTCACCACCGAGGCCGGCGTGCAGACCGACGACTCCGGCAACCTGGCCGTCATGGGCACCACCGCCGCCCTCCTCTCGGTCACCGTCGACGGCATCTCCTCGGTCGGCGTCGAATACTCCGGCCCGGTCAACGAAATGTTCCCCTCCTTCAACTCCATCGAGGAGATTCGCGTCTCCGAGTCCAACAACAACGCCGAGTTCTCCGGCGTCGCCGACATCACCACCGTCTCCAAGGCCGGAACCAGCCAATTCCACGGCGGCCTCTTTGAGAACCTCGAAAACACCGTCCTCAACTCCAACAACACCTTCGCGCTCGCAAAACCCAAGATCGTCATGAACGACTTCGGCGGCACGCTCGGCGGCGCCCTCAAGCTTCCCCTCCTCTACAAGAGCGACAGCCCCGCCTTCTTCTTCATCAGCTTCGAGGGCCTCCGCCTGCCCCGCCAAACCCCCGCCCTGCTCAGTGTTCCCTCCACCGACATGCGCAACGGCAACATCGGCGACTATCTCAAGCAAACCTACTGCCTCCCAACTTCGGATATCCCCGACCCATGTCCCAACGGCTACACCGTCTATAACCCCGACGGCTCGGTGCTCGCTTCCACCAAACCCGACACCAGCACCCCTGTAACTCCCAGCGCGATCTCCGCCAGCCTGCTTCGGGCCCTCATGCCCATGCCCAACTTGGGCGCGGCCAGCTCGTTCGTCAACAACTACCAGGTCAACTTCCCTTCGCCCATCTCCGCCAACCAGGGCGATGTGCGCCTCGACAAAACCATCTCCTCCAGGCAAACCGCCTTTGCCCGCTTCTCCTACAAGAACCGCCAGGTCACCACCGCCCCTTCAGCCGCCTGCACCTTCACCTATTGCGCCGAGGCCGGCAGCCCGCTCCAAGGCGGTTACAACACCCCCGAGATCGACGAAGGACTGACCTTCGCGCATAACTACATCTTCTCCACCAGCCTGGTCAACGAGTTCCGCGGCGGATTCAACGCCCAGCACACCTCCGAGACCCAGACTTACTCCACGAACTCCCTTCTGACCCAGACTGGCCTCGCCGTTCCCCAGCCCGACACCGCATGGTCCGAGGCTCCGCAGGTGCTCGTCAACGGCTTCATGTCCACCGGCGCGGGCAACCCCGGCATGCAGCGCGGACAGATCATTCAGGCCCTCGACAACCTCACCTGGTCCCACGGCGGCCATTCCTTCAAATTCGGCGCCGACTTCAAGCGCATCACCGACCACGACGACAACGTCTACGGCAACTACCGCTCCGGCTGGTATGTCTTCAACGGCACCTCGGGCATCGTCGAGGGAACCACAAACGTTGTGGACCCAACCACAGGCCAGGTCACCTACACGGGCGAACCGTACGCCGGCTTTCTCGCCGGCTACCCCGATTACACCGAGGTCAGCTCCACCAACAAGCCCACCATGGACGGCCTCGGCTATGGCTATGCCCTCTTCGGTCAGGACGACTGGAAAGTCACCCCCAACCTCACCCTCAACCTCGGCCTGCGCTACGAGCTCCACCCCCCCATCCGCGAAATTCACTCCAACACCGCCGTCTTTGAGCCCACCTATAACGGCCCTGGAGCCGCCACCGGCTCAACCGCTCAGGGCGCGGTCGTCGTCTCCAACGCTCAGGCCGAATCCTTCGCATCCCAGGCCTTTCTAAGCGCCATCTCGCCCACTCCCATCCTCACTGCCGCGCAAGCCGGCATTCCCTCGGCGCTCCGTTACACCGACAAGTCCGACTGGGGCCCGCGCCTCGGTTTCGCCTGGCGTCCCCTGGGCAACGACAAGACCGTCCTCCGCGGCGGTTGGGGGCGCTTCATCGAAACCCCGCTCGGCTTTTCGCTGGTGGCCGGATGGGCCGTCCATTCCAGCTACCTGGCCACCTATAACCAGGGTCCGGACCCCACCAAGGCAACCCCCACGCCGCTGCTTTCCTTCGCCAACCCCTTCAACCCCAACGCCGGCAGCTCCACCGGCACCGCCAACTTCGACTACGCCTTCCCCATCCACTACCGCGACCCCACCGTCCAGCAGTGGAACCTGACCCTCGAACAGGACCTGGGCCACACCATCGGCGTACGCCTCTCCTACACCGGCAGCCACGGCCAGGACCTCGAAGCCATGATCGACCTCAATCAGGTCCCGGCCAACACCCTCGGCTACTCCCAGGTCCAGAGCCAGCGCCCCTATCCCAGTTGGGCCGTCATCCAGAGCGTCGCCAACATTGCCGAAAGCAACTATTCGAGCGCCGCCGCCGAGCTTTCCCGCCACAGCGGCAAAGGCCTCACCTTCGACGCCAGCTACTCCTTCACCCGCGACCTCTCCAACGCCGGCGGAGCCACTCCCAACGCCTTCGCCGTCGCCGGCGGCAGCTTCCTCACCGACCGCTTCCATCCCGGCCTCGACTACGGCAACGTCATCTACGACCGCCGCCATCGCTTCCTGGTCACCTACCTCTACCAGCTCCCCTTCGGCAGCGGCCAGCGCTGGCTCGCCTCCGGCTCCCTGCTCAACCGCTTCGTCGGCGACTGGCAACTGGCCGGCGTCACCATCCTCCAGAGCGGCCCCTTCCTCACCCCCTACGAGCAGACCGTCGATCCCGCCAACACCAACATCCTCACCACCGTCGGCCAGGCCCGCCCCGACCAGTTAAGCAGCGTCTCGCTCTACGCCGCCCATCGCAACTCCGGCCAGTGGCTCAACCCCGCCGCCTTCCCCTACCTCAGCCTGCAAACCCCGGCAGGCATCGGCATCGGCCGCTTCGGCAACGCCCCGGTCGGCGGCGTCATCGGCCCCGGCACTGGCAACTTTTCCCTCTCCCTGATGAAGAACATCGCCTTCGCCGAAAACTCCAAATTCCAGTTCGGACTTGAAGCCGCCAACCTCTTCAACCACCGCAACTACGAGCCCCCCAACATGCAGGTCGACTCCTCCGGCTTCGGCTCCATCACCGCTCTCCAAACCGCCGAAGGCGCCGGCCCCCGCAGCCTCGAACTCTCCGGCCGCATCTCCTTCTAGCCCCGTCGGCCCCCCTATACCCGCCCGTCCTTCACCGCCACCGCCGTCGGGTGCCCCAGGTCTCGCCTTTGAGACCTGGGAAACCACGAACCCCACTCGTCCCAGCTTTGAAAGGGCACGGCTCTCGCTGCACCCGCAACCGGCTTTGCAGAAAATTACGCCCCCAAAGCGCACACTGGTTCTATGCCAAGCCTCCGCCCGCCGGCCTTCCTGATCCCCGTCCCAAGCCGCACCCCCACCCCCCCTACCGTACTTAGCCCCGTTTTCAGCCCTCATAATTCACGTAAGTATAAGATAATAAATACTTTATTCGTACAGCCCAGTTAGCCGATCAGTAAACACAACCGCCCGTTTTCAGCCCCAAAACCGCCCTTTTACCCCTGAAAACACGCCGGAATCGGGCTTTCCGGCGCTATTCCTTCATGCCCAGCTGAACCCGCTCCTCTCCAGCGGCAGGGTGCGAATCCTCTTCCCCGTGGCGGCAAAGATGGCATTGCTTACCGCGGGCAGAATCGGCGGCAGCGTCGGCTCGCCCAGCCCCGTCGGCGCATAATCGGTCTTGCGCCAATAAACCTCAATCTTCGGCGCCTGCCTCATCCGCATCAGCGGGTGGTTATGGAAATTCGACTGCTGGACCGCGCCGCCCGCCAGCGTGATCTCCTGCGCCATGTGCCCCATCCCTTCCATGATGCCCCCCTGCGCCATGCTCTCAGCCGCCGCCGGATTGATAATCTGGCTGCCCACATCTCCTGCCGCCCACACCCGGTGCACCGTGACTTTATTCCGCTCGTCCACGCTGACCTCCGCAACCTCGGCGAAGTAGCCCAGATGGCAAAACCATGCCGCAATGCCCATCCCCCGGCCCGCCTCCTTGCTCCGCTTCGACCAGCCCGACTTTTCCGCGACCAGCTCAAGCACCCCCTTGTAACGCTCCGGGATAAGAACCGACGGCCCCGACGGCTCGTGGTCGCCCACGGCGTCGTGCTCGCCCGAGGACCAGGGCGCTCGCGCATTGCTCAGCAGTTCAAGCTGAAACTCGAGCGGGTCGCGCCCGGCTGCATGGGCCAGCTCGTCGAGGAACGACTGCGCCACCCAGCAGTACGCGTTGTCGCCCGGGGCCCGCAGCGCTCCGGTGCGCAGCATCAGCGGCTGCGCGCTGGTGTACAGTGCGTAAGCCAGCGGAAACCCGGCAGGATACGAGTCCTGTCCCATCCCGCCCCCGGATGTCGAGTGCTTTTCATCGCCAAAGGTGACAAAGTGATGCCGCCAGGCCGTCAGCTTGCCCTGCGCATCCAGGCCGCCCTTCAGCCCCACCGTTCCCCCGGGGCGGAACGGGTCGTGAGCAACGTCGTCTTCGCGCGACCAGAGCAGCTTCACCGGCGCCTCAATTCGCTTGGCGATCCATGCGGCCTCCACCAGGTAGTCGTTCTGCAGCCGACGCCCAAAGCTGCCCCCCGAGCGCACCATGTGTGTGGTGATGTCGCTCTCCTCAATGCCCAGCGTCTTGGCCACCAGTTCGCGGCCATTGCCCGGCAGCGTGCTGGTCGACCACATCTCCAGTTTGCCGTCCCGCCAGTGCGCTGTGGCGCCCTGCGGCTCCAGCGTCACGTGGGCAATGAAGGGATACTGATAGGTCGCCTCGACCACCTTGGCCGCTGACTTGAGCGCCGCGTCCACGTCGCCATACTTGCGCACCGTGGTTCCCGGCGGCGCCTTCAAAAGCTCCGTGGCGCGCTGGTTGAAGCCCTCCGTGCTTTGCGTGGCGGCGGGGCCAAGGTCCCACACCACCTTGAGCTGTTTGCGGGCCTGCTGCGCCTGCCACCAGGTGTCGGCCACAATCGCGATACCCGGTTCCATCCCCGGCTCCCACGGCGTGAAGGCCGCCGGAGTGATGCCCCCGTCGATCACCAGAACATGCCGTACCCCCGGAAGCGCTTTCACCTCATCCGTGTTTGCGCTCTTCACCTTGCCGGCAAACACCGGAGCCTTTTCAATGGCGGCATACAACATTCCCGGCACCGCCACATCGATGCCGAACAGCGGCTTGCCGGTGACAATGGCGTGCGTGTCAACGCCCGCTTGCGAGTGGCCGATAATGCGGTAATCCTTGGGATCCTTGAGCTTGACGCTCGTGAGCGCGGGCGCGGGCAGCGCGGCGGCCTTGGCGGCCAGCTCCCCGTAACCCGCGGACCGCCCCGACGCCCCGTGCAGCACCCGCCCACCTTGCGTGGTGCATCCCGCCGCCCCCACGCCCCACTCCTGCGCGGCGGCCGTTATCAGCAGTTGCCGCCCGGCTGCGCCCACCCGGCGCATCGGCTCCCAGCCCTGCGGCGTGTTCGCCGAGCCGCCGGAAAACTGCCGCCCGTAAATCTTCTCGTTCAGTTCGGCCTGCTCCACGCGAACATCCTTCCACTCCACATCCAGCTCCTCGGCAATCAGCATGGGCAGCATGTTGCGCATCCCCTGGCCAGACTCCGATGCCCTCGCCATGATGGTCACCACCCCATCCGCAGCAATGTGGATGAAAGCCTGCGGCGAAAGGTCGGGCGGCGTCCCCGGCTCCTGTGCCGCGGCCAGCGGCGAGCGATAAAGATCCAATGCAAGCCCGCCCCCCGCCAGGGCCGTCAACTGCAGAAACGATCTCCGGTTCATGCGCATTGGATGGCCCTCCTTCACTTGGTGCGGGCTGCCGCGCCCGCTTCTGCTGCTTCCTGAATGGCTTGACGGATGCGTGTGTAGGTCCCGCAGCGGCACAGGTTGCCGCTCATGGCGGTGTCGATCTCCGCGTCCGTGGGGTGGGGCGTGTGTGCCAGCAGGGCGGCGGCAGACAGGATCTGGCCGGCCTGGCAGTAACCGCACTGGGGCACATCCAGCGCTTCCCACGCCACCTGCGCCGGGTGCAGCCCGTCCGGCGAAAGCCCTTCGATGGTGGTCACCGGTTGCCCTTCAAGTGACCCCACGTGCATCATGCACGAGCGCACCGCGCGCCCCCCCACCAGCACCGTGCACGCGCCGCAGATGCCCATCCCGCAGCCGTACTTGGCGCCCTTCAGGTTCAGCACGTCGCGCAGCACCCACAACAGAGGCGTGTCCGGCGACACGTCCACCGTCGCGGCCACGTTGTTTACATTCAATTGGATAGGCATCTGTTCACTCCATCGTCTGCGTCCGGGGCGGGGGAACGATCGCGAACAAAGGATCGAGTCAGGAGTCTATCGCATTCTCGGTGCGTATTTCCACTAGGATCGGGCTGCGGCGGCAAAAATTCTCCCCGGGAGAAAAGCGGCAGTTCGCGCTTGCCCCGCGCAGCGGTCCGGGGCCACGGTCGAAGGGCCCGATGGGCAGCATTTGCGCAAGGAAAGGGACGGGCCTCAGCCCGTCCATTTCCTTGCATCCGATGGATCGGAAACGCCTTACCGGCTGAAAATCACATACCGCCGCCCCGCATAGAGGCGGAAGCCCCCCGCCGGGTCGGCCACTACCTGCAAGGGCGTCGGCCGTTTGAAGCCCTCGTCGATGGCCGAGTTCACGATCAACACGTCGTGCGCGCCCACATCGGTCACCACGAACTTGCTGTCCGTGATGAATCCCACGCCATAAATCCCCGCCGGCAAGCTTTGCCCCCCCACCTTGATGGGAACCTCGGTGATGAAGTACGCCTGATACTTCGACGCCACATCGCTCGAATAGCCGCTGGTGTCCACCATCGTGGCCAGCACGTAGTACCCGTCGGAAAACTTCACGCCGCCGGAGTTGCGCAACTGCGTGGTGGCCGACTGCGCCCGGTAAAACACCGTCGCCGGCAGCAGCTTCTGCGTATCCGCGGGCTTCAATACGGTGTCGCCGCCCTGCGCCTTCATCCCCACAGGCGCCATCATCGCCACGGCCAGCGCTCCGGCTGCCGCTCCCTTCAAAATTGCTGATAAACGCATCCTCAAACCTCCATCTTTCACTGCGTACCGGAGTATATCGCATCTCCGTTTGTGCGCGCCCACCCTAGTTCTCCGTGGACAGCACGTCATAGTAGTAATTGATCGATACCCGCGTCACCTTCGCCGGGAGTTTAGGCAGTTGCACCGTTTGATCGATCGTCTTGTTGCCGGTAATGTTGATCGAGCCCAGGCGCATCACTCTCCCCCCTTCCAGTTCCAGGTAGATCGGCACCGGCATCTTGAACTTGTCCGGCACCCCCGATTGAATCAGCTTGATATGCAGGCTCGTCGCATCGCCGTTCTGCGTCGTCTGGCCCTCGAAGTGATACACGGGCAAGTCCGTTCCGTAAACAAACTGGTTGAAGAACCAATCCATGCGGTGATTCCCGTCCAGATCCATCTGCGGACTCATATGCTTTTCCACCACCGCCTTGAAGTCCTCGGTGGTCGCGGCCTGCAAACGGTGGCTCTGTACAAAATCCTGCATCGTGGCCTTGAAGCGGTCGTCCCCCTCCTTGGGCGTCCACATCATCATGCGCACCATGTGCAGGATATACGCGCCCTTGGGATAAACCAGGTCCTCGTAAATGTCAAAGCCGGCCTTGGGCGAATTGAGCCTCCGGCCCATGGTCACAGGGCCCACATCGATGGGCCGGAAGCCGAACTGGTTCTTTTCCGTGATGAGCCTGCGCTCCAGCTTCCAGAACTCGAAAAACTTGTCCATCTGCTGCGTGTTTTGCAGGAAGATGGTTGCCGACTCATGCGCAAACCCTTCTCGCATCCACTCGTCGCGATAGCTTTTCATCTCCACCGTGTTTCCCCACCACTCGTGCGACACCTCGTGCGGAGTGACCACCTGGAGATACATATCGAACAGAGCTGCATCCAGCGGACTCTTGATGTGGGCGTTGATGAGGAAATGCCGTTGCGTCGTATCCATGAAACCGCAGTTAGGCAGATACACGAGCATCGGCCAGCTCTGCCCGTAACTGCACGTCGACTGCTGGGTGATGGCGACATGGGGAAAGGAGAGGGGGCCGAAGTAGTTGGTGTAGATCTGCGCGGCGGTCTCGGCCTGGCTGAGTTCGCTGCCCAGCATCGGAACGGTGCTCAAAGTGCCCATATTCTGGTCCGCATCGGCCCACGACCTCGCTATTTCGGTCAGGAAATCTGAGGGCTCTTTGTTGGCGTAGGCGTCAATGGTCAGCTCGCCGCCCGATGGAGAGCTGAACTTCGCCTCTTTCTCCACGAATTCGCCCAGGGCAAAGCCCACCACCGAAAGGGGCGTATCCGTATTCCATTCGGTCGTGGTGATGTTGCCATCGGTGCTCTCGCGCACCTTGGTTCCCGTGGCGATCAACTGCAACCCCTTCTGAACGTGGAAGATCATATGGTAGGTCGCGGAGCCGCCGAGATTCTCACTGTCGCTTGGAAACCAATCTTCGCGGGCAAAGGTGTAGTAGTTGCCCCCGCCCTCGTTGAAGACCACATCCTTTCCGCCATAGGTGATCTTCAGCTTCGCGGTTTCGCCCTTTTTCAGCGGCTGCGCCAGCACCACGCCAAAGTCCGCGTCTTCCTCCTTTTTCTCCTGTACGAAATCCAAAGGCTCGCCCTTGTCCGTCTCAACTTTGCTTACCCGCAGAGTGGGATAGAGATCGAACGGAATCACCGCAACTCCATCCTGCTGCGCGACGACTTCCACTGTGGCGACGCTGGAGAGGAAGCCATTCTTCTCGATGCTGACATCGAGGTTTTCGCTCTTGACCCTGGAAGCCTCGTTCCGCTCGTTGCCGCTGGCGGTGCCATTTGCGTACTCCGCGGCGCGGTGAAATGCCAGCGGATATAACATCGCGCTATAGCTCCAATCCCAGTTCTGGAGTGACACCTCCTCAGGTTCTAGCCCCGCCACTCCCTGCGGATCGATTTGGAAGATCACGTGGGAGAGCCCCTTGCCATGCACGGCGGCGTAGAAGAATCCGCCGGGAGCAGGACTGAGGACGTCCGCGAGCAGGCGCAGATCGAGGTTCCCCTCGATCTTCCGATAATAGATCTGCCTCCTCTCGCTCAGGTAGGACGATGCGGAATTGTGCAGCAGGAACCCATGCAAATCCTGCGCCGCCTTGACGTAGGAGCCGTCCGCCTGCCCAGGCCCGGTGGACGCTTTGCGCAATTCCGCCGCGGTTCCATCCGTAAACCGCAACACCACCTGGTCGAAGTCCTCGTCGAACTCCTCGCTGTGACGCACAATGGACAGATTGTGGCGCTCCTGCGCCGTCGGCGGCGTGATGTGCAGATGCCCCTCGCCCTTGAATACCGCCCCGGTCACCTTGCCGTTCACTTCACCATAAAAAGCAAAGCTGCCGCTGCGGAAAGTGAAGGTCGCCGCGTCCCGGCGCAGCTCCAGGTTATTGACAGCAATGACTTCACTGCCCGGCAGAAGCCCGCGCAGTTGCTGGTAAATTGCGTTGCTGTTGCTGGAGTGCTGGGCATGGAGCAGGGCCAGGCAGGGCAGAAAGAAAAGAACAAAAACAGAGAAACGCGCACCAACTCGCACCGGCACAGGAGGGCTCCCTCTTGGATAGTTTTCGTAACAACAGTATGAGGGACGGAACCCGCTTGTGTCGAAAAAATGCTCCTATTGACCAACCAGCAAACAATTCTCGTGCCGCCAGCGTGAACTGCGCCCTGGAACAATTCCATTCCTGGTCGTTTCTATAGAACAGCCCGTGGTGGAAGTCGGGTTTTGAAAGGGCACGACCGGGGTGCCCTCTGGGTCGCGTGCCATAAGACGCAGAAAACAAAGTCTGGGCTTTACAGGTTGCGGAAAAACTCATTGCTTTGAAAGGGCACGACTTTAGTCGTGCCGTAAGTGCCGTAAAATCAACGCGGGCTTCAGCCCCCGAGGGAAGTTTTTCAGCCATTCGGACTTTTACCGCAGGCTGATAACGTATAAGTCCACGTATTCGTTTACCGCCATCGATTCCAGCCGCTCGCGGTCCAGCGATGCATCCAGAATCCTCTGCTGCCGGTCCCCGTCAAAGCGCCGGCGAAGATTGCTTTTGAACTTCTCCACCAGCAGCGGCAGCCCCTCTTCGCGCCGCCGGCGGTGGCCGATGGGATACTCGACCGTCTCTTCCAGCACCGTTCCGTCGTTCAATTCCATGCGCAGCGAGTTCGCGATCGACCGCTTCTCCGGATCGTGATAATCCCTCGTGAAGCTGGGCTCTTCCACGCACGTAATGCGCCCCCGCACAGCGTCGATGCGCGGCCCCCACAGCGGATCGGCGGCCACCGCGTCCTCGTAATCGCCAGCGGTGAGCCGTCCGAAGATCAGCGGAATCGCAATCATGTATTGCACGCAATGGTCGCGGTCGGCGGGGTTGGCCAGCGGGCCTTGCTTGTCGATGATCCTCAGGCACGCCTCATGGGTGCGCACCGTGATGGAGCGGAGGTCCGACGCGTTCAGCCCGCGCTCGGCCAGTTGCCGGTGCAGTTTCATCGCCGCCTCAACGGCTGTCTGCGCGTGAAACTCCGCCGGATAACTGACCTTGAACAGAACATTCTCCATCACATAGGATCCATAACTCCGCTGAAACTCAAACTCCCGACCCTGGAACGAGACATCGTAGAAGCCCCAGGTCTTGGCGGTCAGCGCCGAGGGGTAGCCCATCTCGCCCGCGCGCGCCATCAGCGCCAGCCGAACGGCGCGGCTGGTGGCGTCGCCCGCGGCCCAGCTCTTGCGCGAACCGGTATTGGGCGCGTGGCGATAGGTGCGCAGACTCTGCCCATCCACCCAGGCCAGCGAGAGCGCGGCGATGGTCTGGTCGCGGCTCAGGCCGAGGAGCTTGCTCACCACGGCCGCCGAAGCTGCCTTCACCAGCACCACGTGATCCAGGCCTACTTTGTTGAACGAGTTTTCGAGAGCCATGCAGCCCTGTATCTCGTGCGCCTTGATCATCGCCGTCAGCACATCGCGCATCGCCAACGGAGCCCTCCCCTCGGCAAGGTTGGTGCGCGACAACCAGTCGGCCGTGGCCAGAATGCCGCCCAGGTTATCCGAGGGATGTCCCCACTCTGCCGCCAGCCAGGTGTCGTTGAAGTCCAGCCAGCGAATCATCGCGCCGATATTGAAGGCCGCCTGCACCGGATCGAGCTGATAACTCGTCCCCGGCACCTTTGCACCCTGCGGGACCACCGTCCCCGGCACAATGGGCCCCAGTAACTTCGTGCATGCCGGGTATTCCAGCGCCTCCAGCCCGCAGCCCAGCGTGTCCATCAGGCAATACCGCGCGGTGTCATAGGCAAGCTCGCTGGTAACTTCATAACTCAACGCATAGTCGGCGATGTCGGCAATCACCTTATCCGGCGTCGGCCGGTCATTGCTGATGTGCGAGGACACTTGGTCTCCTTCTTTCAGGAACGGGTGCCCCAGGTCTCGCCTCTGAGACCTGGGAAACATGAGATCTAACTCCGCTCTCCAATCGGCACAAACTTCAAATCCTGCGGCCCGGTATAAACCGCCGATGGCCGGATGATCTTCCCGTCCTGCCGCTGCTCGATCACGTGCGCGCACCAGCCTGCGGTCCGCGCCATCACAAACAGCGGCGTGAACAAGTCGATGGGAACGCCCATCAGATGATAGGCGACGGCCGAGTACCAGTCGAGATTGGGAAACATCCGCTTGGCGTCCCGCATCACGCTCTCGATGCGCTCGGCGATGGCCAGGAGGCGCGTGTCGCCGGCCCCCTCGGCCAGCCCGCGCGCCACCTTCTGGATGATTTCACTGCGCGGGTCGCCGATGGTGTACACCGGATGGCCGAAGCCGATGATGACTTCGCGGCTGGCCACGCGCGCCAGAATGTCCGCCTCCGCCTCGTCGGGCGTGCGGTAGCGGCTTTGAATCTCCAGCGCCGCCTCGTTGGCCCCGCCGTGCTTGGGACCTTTAAGCGCGCCGATGGCTCCCACGATGGCCGAGTAGAGATCCGACCCGGTTCCGGCGATCACCCGCGCCGCAAAAGTCGATGCGTTGAACTCGTGCTCCGCATAGAGAATCAACGAGGCCTGCATCGCGGCCGTAGCCTCCGGGCTGGGTGCTCGGCCGTGCAGCAGGTGCAGAAAATGCGCCGCGATCGAGTCCTCGTAGCGCTCCACCTCGATGCGCCTGCCGTTGCGCGCATAGTGGTGCCAATAAAGCAGCATCGAACCCAGCGAAGCCAGCAGCGCATCGGCAATCGCGCGGGCGCCGGCAGCGCTTTGGTCCGGATCTTCAGGCAGCACGCAGCCCAGCACCGAGACGCCCGTGCGCAGCACGTCCATGGGATTGCTGGAGGGCGGCAGCAGTTCCAGCGCCTGCTTCACCGAGGCGGGCAAGCTGCGCAAGGGCAGCAGACTGGCCTTGTAGGCGGCCAATTCCTGGGCGTTGGGCAGTTTCCCGTGCACCAGCAGGTGAGCCACTTCCTCAAACTCGCACTGCGCGGCCAGGTCCCGGATGTCATAGCCGCGATAGTGCAGGTCGTTGCCGCTCTGGCCCACGGTGCAAATGGCCGTTGAGCCGGCGGGCGTGCCGGAAAGCGCCACCGACTTCTTGGGCTTGAATGCCCTGGGGGCCCGGCCGGGTTGCGATTCGCTCATGGGGGTCTCTCCCTTGCGCTCTTTCCCGAAGGCCAACAAGCTAAAAGATGGACGCCGCGCCTGTCTACTCGCCGCCCTTGCCCTTGGCAAAGAGCTCGTCCAGCTTGGCTTCGTAGGCGTGGTAGTCCAGATAGCGGTAAAGGTCGGCGCGGGTTTGCATCAGCGCCACCACGCTCTTCTGCGTTCCTTCGGCGCGGATGGTCTCATACACCTTCAGCGCCGCCGCGTTCATGGCCCGGTAAGCCGCGCAGCAATAAAGGACGATGTCCACGCCCGCCTCGCCAAGTTCCTCGCGCGTGAACAGCGGCGTCTGGCCGAATTCGGTGATGTTGGCCAGGATGGGCACGCCCGCCGCCTCGCGGAAACGGGTGTAGTCCGCCAGTTCCGTCACCGCCTCGGCAAAAATCATGTCCGCGCCGGCCCCCACATAGGCCTGCGCCCGCTCGATGGCCGCCTCCAGCCCCTCGTTGGCCAAGGAATCCGTCCGCGCCATCAGCACAAACTCCTCGTCCGTCCGGGCGTCGACCGCGGCCTTGATGCGGTCCACCATCTCGCCCGGGGCCACCAGTTCCTTGCCCGGCCGGTGACCGCAGCGCTTCTGGCCCACCTGGTCTTCGATATGCACCGCCGCCGCCCCGGCTTTGATCATGGAGCGGATGGTCCGGGCAATGTTGAAGGCCCCGCCCCAGCCGGTATCGATGTCCACCAACAACGGCAAGGCCGAGGCTTCGGTAATCCGCCGCACATCGGTCAGCACGTCTTCCATGGTGCTGATGCCCAGGTCCGGCATGCCCAGCGAATTGGCCGCCACGCCCCCACCGGAAAGATACAGCGCCCGGAACCCAGTCGCCTCGGCCATCCGAGCCGTGTAGGCGTTGATGGCGCCGGCCACCTGCAACGGTTTTTCTTCTCCGACGGCCAGGCGAAACCGCGCCCCCGGCGACCTCCGATTCAGTGCGTCAACCATAAGTCTTCCTTGCGCCGCATCATAGCAGAGGCCAGAGCAGGGGCCTGGCCAGAAGCCTGCCCGCCGCCTCCCCGTGCCGGGTTTCCCCAACCGGCCCGTGCGGTGCGACAATCGTCCCGTCGGAGCAGGCGCATCGTCATCGGCCGCTCTGCCTGGAGGAGAGAATCACATGAAGCGTCTTTTGGTCTGTACGGGCCTTCTCGCCGTCGCCGCCACCCTGTCCGCCCAGCCGGGCCCGCCGAAAAGCCCGCCCGCCACTGAGTCGTCCACCATCGCCGGCAAGTCCATCACCATCACCTACAACTCGCCCAGGGTCAACGGCCGCGCCGGCCACATCTTCACCCCCGACGGGCTCATCAGCCACGACCCCCACTACCCCGTCTGGCGCGCCGGAGCCAATGCCGCCACAGCGCTCCATACAGACGCCGATCTCGACATTGGCGGAATCACCGTGCCCAAGGGCGACTACACCCTTTTTGTCGATATCACCGACCCCGACAACTGGGTCCTCATCGTCAACAAGCAGACCGGCCAATGGGGCCTGGCCTACGACAAGGCCCAGGATCTGGGCCGCGCCAAAATGACCATGGACGCCGCTCCCGCGCTGGTCGAAAACCTCCGGTTCGTCCTGAAGGACCTGGGCGGCAAGAAGGGCACGCTCTCCCTGGCCTGGGAAAACAAGATCGCGTCCGTTCAACTGACCGTGCAGTGAAACCGCCGTTTTCCCGAGCAACTGAAGGCAGGGCGGCGTTTTTGCGCAAGATTTCCGCCCTGCCGATACAATAGATACAGAGACTCTGTGATTCGTTCCCTCGGAGGGGTGAAAACCTTGCCTTTATATGCTTATCGTTGTACGCAATGCGGTCACAAATTTGAAAAGATCCAGAAGTTCACCTCCAAGCAGTTGTTTGTCTGTCCCAAGTGCGGCGGCGTGCTCGAGCGCCCGCTCACCGCTCCGGCTTTCAACTTCAAGGGCGCCGGCTGGTATGTGAACGATTACGGCGGCGGCAAGGACGCCGCGCCAGAGCACGCGTCGGCCCCTGCGGAGACCAAAGCGCCAGCGGCTCCCGTCGCGAGCACCCCGGCCACCCCGGCCCCGGCGTCCACCGATTCCTCGACCGCCTCTACCAGCTAACTGTAGCATAATGAGCAGGATAATGCGCTGATGGCTCCATCTTGCGGCACACCCGCCCAGGCGGTCGGCTCGTTCCAAGCCCCCGCCACCGCCGTCCTCCTTCTGTTTGGCGTCGGTGCCCTTCTGGAAATGGACCCCTCCGGCATGAATGTCATCGGAAACTGCATGGCCGCCGCGGTCGTGGCGCGCTGGGAAGGGAAGCTAAAGTGAAGACTGGAGCAATAACAGATGAGCCAAAAGGTAATTCAAAACTGGTTGAAGCCCTTTGCAATAAGTCGCTCGTGAAATTCTGGTCTCCATACGAATCCGGATCAACACACGGATACGTATTGGACATCGGCCCGCGCTTCTTCCTCCTGGGGCTGGTCAGCGATGAAATCAGGTTTGACGGCTTCCAATGCCTGCGCCTATCAGACGTGAGGCGACTGCGGGTTCCAGACCCCTATTCGGATTTCACAGTCGCAGCGCTCCACAAGCGCGGCGAAACCATTAAGAGAAAGCCGAATATCAACCTTCAGTCACTCCCCGAGTTGCTGTGGTCGGCAAACCGGCTCTTTCCACTTGTGACAATCAATCGGGAAAGAGTCAAGCCCGACACGTGCGAAATTGGCCGCGTGATGGATATCGGAAAGACCCATGTTTCCCTGCTGGAAATCGGCCCGGACGCCGTCTGGGAGGAAGATCCGACTGAGATTCCATTGAGAGAAATAACGCGTGTTGACTTTGGCGGCGGGTATGAAGATGCCTTGCATCTCGTTGGCGGAAGGCCTCCTCGATCGAAAGTGAAACTGCGAAATTAGCACTCTCCTAGCGGACTTGACCCCACCCTTTCCGGAGATCTCTCACCGCCCCCGGCTAAGATGGGAGAGACCATGCCCCTTCTCGACCCCATCCCTTCTCCCGTAGAACACGCCGACTTTGCCGCTCTCGAATGGCAGCCGCTGCTGGCCCTCATCGCCGGCTTTGCCGCATCGCCCGTCGGCCGCAATGCCATCCTGGACCTCACCCCGTCCACAGATGAAACGTGGGTCCGCCGTCAGCATGACCTCACCGGCGAACTCCGCCTGCTGCTGGCCGAGCAGACCTCCATCCCCGTCGGCGGCCTCTTCGACCCCACGCAGCACGCCGCCAAGGCGCAAATCCCCGGCGCGGCCCTCGAAGCCGACGAGCTTCAGGCCATCGCGCGCCTCGCCAACGACGTGGCCTCCTGGCAGTCGCTCCTGCAATCGCCCTCGGCGCGCCTGGCGGGCAAGCTGCCCGGCCTCTCCGAGCTCTCATCGGCGCTCACGACAAGCCTGCGCCCCCTCGCCGGGGTCCCCAACGACAGGTCTTCGTCGTTGGGGTGGCTCGCCGAGACCATCGAGCGCACCATTCAGCCCGACGGGTCTCTCGCCGACAACGCCTCGCCCGAGCTGGGCCGCATCCGCCGCGAGCAGGAGCGCCAGCAGCGCCTCATCGAGGAAACCCTGCGCGCCGCCCTGCGCAAGCTCTCCACCGACGGCGCAACCCAGGAAGATCTCATCACCATCCGCGGCGACCGCTTCGTCATTCCCGTCCGCGCCGAGCTCAAGCGGCGCATCTCGGGCGTGGTCCACGGCGCCAGCTCCTCGGGCCAGACGGTCTACGTCGAGCCCCTCGAAACCATCGAGCAGAACAACGAACTGGTCCGGCTGCTGGAAGAAGAACAAGCCGAAATCCACCGCATCTTCGTCGCCCTCACCCATCAGGTCGGCGGCTACTCCCAAGCTTTAGTCGAGGGCGCGCGCGTTCTGGCGTTGGTTGACAGCTTGCACGCCCGCGCCCGTTTTGCCCGCGATTACGACTGCGTGGCCCCGACGCTTACGCCGCATCGGCTCAATTTAGAAGCCGCCCGCCATCCGCTGCTCGAAAAGCGCCTCCGCTCGACCGGTGGCCATGTCGTCCCGCTCACCCTGGAGCTCACCGCGGCCAACCGCCAGCTCATCATCAGCGGCCCCAACACCGGCGGCAAAACCGTAACCCTCAAAACCACGGCTCTGCTGGCCATGATGGCCCAGGCCGGATTGCCCATCCCCGCCACGGCGGCCAGCTTCCCCATCTTCACCGCATTCCTGGCCGACATCGGCGACGCGCAATCCATCGAGGCCGCCCTCTCCACCTTTTCAGCGCACATCACCAACCTCGACCGCCTCTCCCGCCTGGCCGGCGACCAGGCCCTGGTCCTGCTCGACGAACTCGGCTCCTCCACCGACCCCGAGGAAGGCTCGGCCCTGGCCGTGGCGATTGCGAGCCACTTTCTCGCCGCCGGCGCGTGGTCGCTCATCTCCACCCACCACACCTCGCTCAAGGTCTACGCCGCCAACACCCCCGGCGTGCTGAACGCGGCGGCCGGCGTGGACGAACTCACCCTCGCGCCCAACTACCAGCTCCGCCTTGGCGTCCCCGGCGCGTCAGCCGGCATCCAAACCGCCGAGCGGCTGGGCCTGAACGCCGTCATCATTGCCGCCGCCCGCCAGCGTCTGGGCTCGCAGCAGGTGGACATCGCACGCTTCCTCGACAAGCTCCACAACGACCTCACTCAACTGGAAGCCGACCGCAAGGCCGCCCGCGAGCAGCAGTACGCGCTCAACCAGGAGCGTACCCGCCTCGCCCGTGAGGGCGACGTCGAGCTGCGGAAGCGGACTCGGGAGCTCGAAACCAAGCTGGCCTCGCTGCTCAAGGACTTCGAGTTTCAGATGCGCGAAACGGTCAAGGCCATCGAAGACCGCGTCGGCCAGCAGAAGCTGTCAAAGGAAGCCGAACGCCGCATCCTGCGCCTGCGCCGCGAGTTTCAGGAGAGTTTCAACCAGACCGTCGTAGCCCACCGCACCGGCGCCGACCAGGGCGACGAGAACGCCCAGCCGCACCTGCTCAAGCACATTGCCGCCGGAGACGTGGTCCGCATCAAGTCCATGAACAAGAACGCGGTGGTGCAGCGCGAAGTCGAGAAAGACCTCTTCGAAGTCGCTCTCGGCCCCATCAAAATGCGCGTCAAGCGCGACGAGTGCTCCGAGCCCTTGCCTCAGGGTGGAGAGTCGGCAACGGAGAAGCGGTCTGACCCGCTCGCCGCCGCCCGCCGCCAGCAGAACGTGCACGTCACCGTCACCAGCGCCAACACGGACGACATGCGCATGGAGATCAACCTGATTGGACGAACGGTAGACGAAGCCACCGAAGAGCTGGAAAAGTACCTGGACCGCGCCTTTTTAGCCGGCCTGCCCCGCGTCCGCATCATCCACGGCCACGGCGCGGGCATTCTCCGCCGCGGCGTCCGCGAATTCCTGAAGAGCCATCCCCACGTCGCCACCATCGCCGAAGCCCCCCAAAACGAAGGCGGACAAGGAGCAACGCTGGTCGAGTTGCGGCAGTGAGGCTGGATTGAAGGTTGCAAAATAGCTACATTGTAGCTACAATATTTCTGCCTGTGAAAGTTGGGCTATGAACGACGAACTGTTCGAATGGGATGATGCGAACATTCTGCATCTCGCCGAGCACGGTGTTGCTCCGGAAGAAGCAGAGGATGTAATGCTTGGCGAGCCACTTGAACTCGGATTCGAAGTGGTCGATGGCGAAGCCCGCTGGTCGTTTGTGGGAGAGACCAGCGAGAAACGAATTCTGCGGGTGGTGATTACTGTTCGCGCCGGGCGGATGAGGTTGGTGACGGCGTTCAAGCCGTCGGCGCGGAGCAGGCTGCTCTATCTGAGGAAAAAGGCGGGTGAGCAATGAGTGACATCAAGGCTGCAAAGAGCGATTTGAAGATCCCTAAATTTGCCACTGAGGCGGAAGAGGCCAAGTGGTGGTTCGAAAATGAAGAGCTGATTTCCGGCGAATTCGAAAAGGCTGCAAAGGAAGGCAGGCTGCGCACCGGCGGTGCGCGACGGCTTTTTGCGGAACTCGGCATACCGTTCAAGGAGCCGAAGCTCACACCCACGACCACCATCCGCCTCGACCCAGAAGATATAGCCAAGGCCCGCGTGCAAGCAGCCAAGCGCGGATTGCGCTATCAGACTTACTTGAAGATGATCATCCACGAGGCGCTGAGCACCGAGGAAGAACGTGAGTCGAGGGTCGCGTAAGCTGCCCGCCTTCCCACCATTGAAAGGATGATAGCGGTCAAATGCTGATCAAGCGATTAATTCTTGCGCTCTTATTCGTGGCGACCTCATACGGGATTGCACAGTCGCCGAATGACGGCAAGGTGGTAGGAAACTCTTACGAGAACTCGTACTTCAAGTTTTCCTACTTATGCCCCAAAATCCTTCTACCATATGATACGGAGTCGCTTCACCTTCCCCAGAGTTCTCCTTACGCCAACGAATTCCTTCTTTTCTCCGCAAGGCAAGGGGACGAACCATACGGCATTGTGGTTGTCGCGGAAAGACTGAACGCGGTTACTCCACACTCAAAAGGCATCCGGGACGGTGTGGACTTTCTTGATCGGGTGTCAAAATTCAATCCAGAACAACATGCCGTGATCGTATCGAGGAAACACTTCACCAACGAGGCAGGCCTTGTCATCGATCAACTTGACTACACAGAGAATGGAGCACCTTCCTCTGCAATAGCCGCACAGATCGGAAAGTTCTTGATTGTCTTCAAGTGCAATGCAAAATCAGCGGCTGATCTTGCGGAGATGAATCGGTCCGCTATTGCGTTAAGACTCATTAAGTAGCAGGGTGCCCACTGTTCTACGGGAGCCCCAGGTCTCGCTTCCGAGACCTGGGATGGTGCAAACTCCGCTCACCGCGCTAACTCAGTTGCGTTTCTATGCCATCGCTTCCTTGCTCATCGCCTCGAAGTGCAGTTGCCCTGTCTTGCGATCCACATCGATGCGCACGTGCGCGCCGTGCAGCACTTCGCCCGAGAGAATCTTGACGGCCAGCGGGTCCTGAATCATGCGCTGCAAGGCGCGCTTCAGCGGACGCGCTCCGTAGGCCGCATCCGACCCCGCGGCCAGGATCAACTGCCGCGCCGGCTCCGTCAGCTCGAGCGAAATCTGCCGGTCTTCCAGCAGCTTGCGCACCTCGTTCAAACGCAGTTCCAGAATCTGGCTCAACTGCGCCTGCCCCAGCGAGTGGAAAATCACCGTATCGTCCACGCGGTTCAAAAACTCCGGACGGAAGTGCTCGCGCACCACGCGCATCACCGACTCGCGCGCCATCTCGAAATCGTGCTCGGTCTTCAGAGTGTCGCCCACCAGCAGGTTTGCGCCCAGGTTCGACGTCATGATCAGCACGGTGTTCTTGAAGTCCACCGTGCGGCCCTTGGCGTCGGTCAACCGGCCGTCGTCCATCACCTGCAGCAGGATGTTGAACACATCCGGGTGCGCCTTCTCGATTTCGTCGAACAGAATCACTGAGTAAGGCCGGCGATGCACGGCCTCCGTCAACTGGCCGCCCTCGTCGTAGCCCACGTATCCCGGCGGCGCGCCAATCAGCCGCGCCACGGCGTGCTTCTCCATGTACTCGCTCATGTCGATGCGGATCATGGATTGCTCGTCGTCAAACAGAAACTCGGCCAGAGCCCGCGCCGTCTCGGTTTTTCCCACGCCCGTCGGACCCAGAAAAATGAACGAGCCAATCGGCCGCTTCGGATCGCTCAGCCCGGCGCGCGAACGGCGAATCGCGTTGGCCACAATGGTCAGCGCAGCATCCTGCCCGATGACCCGCTCCCTGAGCCGCTGTTCCATTTCCACCAGCTTGGTCACTTCCCCTTCGAGCATCCGCGAAACCGGAATCCCCGTCCACTTGCTCACGATGCCGGCAATGTCTTCCTCATCGACCTCGTCTTTCAACATGCGCGCCACGCTCGATTTTCCCTCCTGCTCGGCGCTCAATTGATTCAGCTCCGCTTCGAGCTTGGGCACCTCGCCGTATTGAATCTGTGCGGCGCGGTCCAGCAGGCCCTTGCGCGTCTGCTCCTCGGCCTCGAAGCGCAGCGCATCGATCTTCTTCTTCACTTCGCTGATGCGGCTGCTGGCGTCGCGCTCCTTGTTCCATCGCGTGCGCAGCGCCGTGATCTTTTCGCGCAGCGAGCCCACTTCGCGCTCCACTTCCTCGCGGCGCTCCACGCTGTTGGCATCGGTCTCGCGTTTCAGCGCGGCGCGCTCAATCTCCAGCGAAGTCTTCGCGCGCTCCAGTTGATCGATCTCCGTCGGCACAGACCCTTTCTGAATGGCCAGCGAAGCCGCGGCCTCGTCCACCAAATCAATCGCCTTGTCGGGCAGGAACCGGTCGCTGATATAGCGATGCGACAAGGTCGCCGCGGCCACAATCGCCGCGTCCTTGATGCGCACGTTATGGTGCGCCTCGTAGCGCTCCTTCAGGCCGCGCAGAATGGCGATGGTGTCCTCAACATTCGGCTCGCCCACGTAGACAATCTGGAAGCGCCGCTCCAGCGCCTTGTCTTTCTCAATGTATTTGCGGTATTCGTTCAGCGTGGTTGCGCCGATGGCCCGCAGCTCGCCCCTGGCCAGAGCCGGCTTCAGCATGTTGCTGGCGTCGATGGCTCCCTCGGCCGCGCCGGCGCCCACCAGCGTATGCAGCTCGTCGATGAACAGCACGATCTCGCCGTTGGTTTCTTCAATTTCCTTGAGCACGGCCTTGAGCCGGTCCTCGAATTCGCCGCGATATTTTGCGCCGGCCAGCATCGATCCCAAATCCAGCGAGATGACCCGCTTGTCCTTCAGGCTTTCCGGCACGTCGCCGGAGACGATCCTGCGCGCCAGCCCTTCGACAATGGCCGTCTTGCCCACACCCGGCTCGCCAATCAGCACCGGATTGTTCTTGGTCCTGCGGCTCAGCACCTGGATGACGCGGCGAATCTCTTCGTCGCGGCCGATGACCGGGTCCAGCTTGCCACGCCGCGCAAGTTCGGTCAGGTCCTTGGCGTACTTTTCCAGGGCCTGAAACTTGCCCTCGGGATTCTGGTCCGTCACCCGCTGCGAGCCGCGCACCGCGGTCAGCGCCTTCAGAATGGCCTCGTGCGTGGCGCCCACGGCCGCCAGAGCCTCCCGCGCCGGATCGCCCTTCAGATGAGCCACGCCCAGGAACAAGTGTTCCGTGGAGACGTACTCGTCCTTGAAGTTGGCGGCCTCGCGGAAGGCCTGGTCAAAGACCTTGTTCAGCGCCTGACCCAGGGCCGGTTGCGCCGCCGCGCCAGACACCCGAGGCAGTTTCTCCTCGATCTGGTGCAGCTCGCTCTCCAGCCGTTCGATGGGAGCGCCGATCTTTTCCAGCACCGCGGGAATCACGCCCTCGCGGTCCTCGACCAGGCCCAGCAACAGATGGACCGGCTGTAACTCCGGGTTGCCCAACTCCGCGGCCCGCGCCTGCGCCCGCTCCACCGCCTGCTGCGACTTGACGGTCAGTTTTTCCCAACGAATAGCCATGTTTCTCCAGTTCTCAGTTCTGATCTTCGATTGGTGACAACTCGCCCGCATCCTTAATACCCAGAGCTTGCCGTGCCGATAGAATCACATTATTGCCGTTCAGTGCGAGTTCCTTGCACTTTGCACTGTCGAGAAATTTTTTATTTTGTCTCATATCCCTGCTAATGGAACCTGTCAAGAGAAAATATGAGGACATGGCATTTGAAAACTGCCCTCCAACCGTCAACGCTGCTATTTGGTAAGCCTGCCAAAATGAAGTTCGAGAGTTGCGAAAAACTTGAATTGTAGCGCTCCATTCCGCATCGGTATTGTCGGAGTGACTTTTCAATGATGCAGAAAGCAAGCTGTTGAGGATTACTAGGGCAGATGAGAGGTCCGCATATGCGCGAATAGCGTCCAGGACTGCATCGCGCTTCAATTCCCACTGCCTTTGCCGGTCCCATACCTTATCTGTGATCTCAGCTCTGATTTCCTCTGCGATCTTTGTTAACTGCGCGATGTCTTCCTTGGTAGCAAGGTTCTCACCCTTCTTGGCCGCGTAGGAGCCAATGAATGGCTTGAAGACGTTCACGACAAGAAAAATCAGAATGACCGAATTGAGGCCGACGAGTAAATTCAGAATGTTCATTGCATATTCCTTCCGACAGGCAAACGGTCTTCACAAACCCACGACCCGCAAACCCGGCAGCCCCTCTAAGTCCCTGATATTCGTCGTCAAAAGTGCGAAATCATTATCGATTGCCTGCGCGGCGATCCAGAGATCGTTGACCCGCGTTCTTGGTGACCGGCCCGACTGTTTAAGGAAAGCGGCCAGAATGCCAAAGGCCGAGGCCGTCAAGGAAGAAACATCGAGAACAGGCCGCTGTTCGAGGCTGCGCAAGGAGCGGAGGCGCAGCATACGTGTGGCTGGATCGCTGCACGATTCCACGCCAAAGCTCAGCTCTCCGAGCGAAATCGCTGAAACGTAGACGGGCTCACCTCCGGCTGCCTCAAGGACTGCTTCACCGGAGATCTGCCCACTGGCCAAACCTACCCAGATCGAAGTGTCGAAGATCATCCCCACGGATTCGTAACCTCTTCATCGAATTCGCCACGGCTCTCCTTCAACCAGCAATCGCCCTGGGCCGGAGTCAGCCTCCCACCGAGTCCAGCGATGGCTTGCGCAGCGGTCATGGTTCGTTTGGCGGGCACAATATGCGCAATCTCAGTGCGATTCCGCATCACGCTGACCGTTTCACCCAGGAGAATTCGTTCCAGGATCGCGCTCGTGTTGCGCGCCAGATCGGAAGCGCTGATGATTTGCATCTTTTTACCTCACTGCAAAATGTAGCGTTACGTACTGATACATAGTATTCGCATTTTCGGTAAGAAGAAAGCGCTGACCGACCCTCCGTGATGAAATCACCCATCAGTTCCCAGTTCTCAGATTTGAAAACTGAGAACTGGGAACGGAAAACTGCCGCTACGCGGCAACGGTGATCTTGATCTGCTTGGGCTGGGCTTCCGGCTTCTTCTTGAGTTCCAGCTTGAGCACGCCAGCATTGTAACTGGCCGCCACGTTCTCTGTAGACACCGTCGTGGGTAGGGTGAAAGCGCGATAGAAGCTGCCATAGCGCCGCTCGATGCGATGGAAATTCTCTTCCTTCTCCTCTTTCTCGAACTTGCGCTCGCCCTTCACGGTCAGCGTGTGGTCCTCGACCCGCACGTCCAGATCCTTCTCCTCGATGCCCGGAACCTCAAGCTTGAGCACGACTTTTTCAGGGTCCTCATAGATATCGACCGGTGGCACAAAGTTGGCCGCCGCCAGAGGATCGTTCTCTCCATTCATATCGCGAAAGAGCGAGTTGACACGATTCTGTAATGCTGCGACTTCCCGGAACGGGTCCCAACGAGTGATTGCCATGATGTTGTCCTCCTGACTGGTTTTGTCGGTATGCGGCCGGGGGAGATGAGTCTCGGCCGCTCACAAAATCTGATGACAATATAGCACAACGGATTCATAAAATATGCGCGCCTTGCACTCATATTCCAAGCAGACAGGCTATCCATAAACATATCAACCACTTGCGCGGAAAACTAGCCTGCATTTCTCACTGGTGACCAATAATTGTAGCGCTGGCCTCCTGGCCGGCTGTACTGAGGGCCTCCCGGCCCTCGGTACCTCGCAAGACCCCGAAATCTGGGTGGCTATCCTCTCTGTGAGAGATACAGGCTGGAACCTGGTAATTGGCAATAAGAAGGGTGCATCAGCGATGGCCAAGCCCATCTGGAGCCTTGGATTGAACCACTTGCAGCCGAATCCGGACGTAAAGGCGCTCAGCCGGGCCTGTCCCTCCCTGTCTTCCGCCCCCCTCCTCGATCTACTTTTCGATCTCGATCTCCGGGAACTTCCGCCGCACCGCCGCCACCACAGCGGCGTGTTCCGGCTTTCCGCTTGACCGAGCCAGCGCATCGCGAGCGTGAGCGGCGTCCTCTATCGGATAGCGCCGGGTTTTCGGATAGACAAAGTCGCCTTTTGGCAGCTCTTCCCGTTCCGTTTGTGTCAGCTTCGTCATCCGCTGGCCTCCAGTCCTTCCGGCCTCGGGCTGGCCGGTTCATGGCGCGTTGGATGGTGGCAAGCTGCCGGAAGTTGCACTTCCACGGCAAAGCCGGGCAATCGCGGGCGAGCCGGGCGGGGTGAGCCCGCCCTTTACAATGACGGAGACAATGGTCTTCCCCGCACTTTCTCCGTCTCTGAACTGGCATTGGATCTGGCTGACCGTAGCCGCGTTCCTGGCCGGGCTGCTCAACGCCGTGGCCGGCGGCGGGTCCTTCCTGTCCTTTCCGGCCATGATGGCCATGAACATCGGGCCCGTTCAGGCCAACGCCACCAACACCGTCGCCCTCTGGCCCGGCCAGCTCACCTCCGTCGCCGCCTACCGCGAGGATATCCGCAAGAACATGCGCCTGGTGCCGCCCATGGGGCTGGCTGGCCTGCTGGGCGGCACGGCCGGTGCCCTGGTCCTGCTCAACACGCCGCAGTTGACCTTCCTTCACCTGGTCCCCTGGCTGCTGCTGGTGGCCGCTTCGATCTTTGCCCTCAGCGGCCCCGTCTCCCGCTGGCTCGAACACCGCAAGATGCTCGCCGCCGGCGAAACCCGTCCGCCGCGCCTGTTGCCGGTGTTTTTCTCCACGCTGGCGGTCTGTTTTTACATCGGATACTTTGGCGCCGGGGCAGGATTCCTGATCATCTCCCTGCTGTCGCTCTTCGGCTTCCGCGATCTGCAGGAGATCAACGCCCTGAAGGTCGTATCCACCACTATGGCCAACGGCATCGCAGTGATCGTCTTCGCCATCGGCGGCAAGGTGGTCTGGCCCCTCTGCCTGCTGGCCATGGTGGTCTGCGCCATCGGCGGCTACTCCTCGGCCCGCATCGCCCGCCGCATTCCCCAGCCGGTGCTGCGCGGCGTGGTCATTCTCATCGGCTTCTCCATGGCCGCCTGGTTCTTCTGGCGGCAGTAGAACAGGGATCAGGGGTCAGGGGCCTCTTGCCGGGGCGAACTTCTGTGAGGTCCCATGCTTTCGTCCAGGTAATGAGAGAGTACCGCTTGACAGCTCAGAGCCCCCTCAACGCTTCCGCAGCCTGAAAACTCCGCGGCGTCTGTTCACTGTCCACTGTCCACTGTTCCCTAACCCCTAATCCCTTACCCCTAATCCATAGTCCCTAATCCCTGACCCCTGTAAACTGTATCCATGAGCCACGAAGGCATCCGCTTTGTCGATAAGGATCGGCCCGCCCGCGAGTCGGAGGCCGCCGAGCCCTTGCCCCGCATCGCCGTCACCCCGGAAAAGGTGCGGGTCCTTTTGACCGAAGGCAAAGGCATGGAGATCGACTGGACCGACGGCCATCGCAGCGCCTGGAGCTTCGCCTGGCTGCGCGATGCCTGCCCCTGCGCCACCTGCAACGAGCAGCGAGTGAAAGAAGGCCGCAAACCCGGCCAACCCAAAGCCAAACCCGCCGCCGTACTGCCCATGTACACCGCGCCGCCCAAGCCCGCCAGCGCCCACGCCGTAGGCCGCTACGCCATCCAGTTCAACTGGCTCGACGGCCACTCCGGCGGCATCTATTCGTGGGACTATCTGCGCCGCGGTTGCCAATGCCGCGAGTGCACCTTCGCCGCCGAAGAAACCACCGGCGCACCGAATTAACCAATAAGGCAGAATGCTCGCGTGTTAAGGTCGATGTCGGCATGAGCTCTTGACGCGCGGGGCGCTACGCGCTACAGTGCGTGCATGATTCGATCGTTCCGTCACGCGGGTCTGGAGAACTTCTACCTGACCGGAAGCAAGGCGGGCATCCAACCAGCGCATGGCGTGAAACTGCGCAGGCAGCTTACGCTGCTGAACACGGCAAAAAACGCAAATCGCATGGATGTTCCCGGCTGGGATTTGCACCCGCTCAAGGGGAAGCTGGCAGACCATTGGTCGATCAAGGTGAACGGGAACTGGCGCATGACGTTCAAATTCCAGGACGAGAATGCAATCCTCGTGGATTACCAGGACTATCACTGACCGTTGAGGAGAATCATCATGGCGATGACAATGTATAACCCAGCGCATCCGGGCGAAATTCTCAGGGAGTATCTCGGCGATGTTCAGGTCGGCGTAGCAGCCAAAAAATTGCGCGTCGCGCGATCGACGCTCTCGCGGCTCCTCAACGGTCGAGCCTCGTTTACAGCAGCGATGGCTCTCAGGCTATCCGATGCCTTCGGCACCGAACCAGGCATGTGGCTCGACTTGCAGCAGCAGTTTGACCTGTGGCACGCAGCACAACGCAAACGGCCCAAGGTGGAAAAGTTCTTCAAGGCAGCATAACCGTCCGATGCCCCGGAGTCTTGCCTGTGAGGCCAGCGATTCCGCGTCAGCCTCCAACCACCATCCCCACCGCCTCTTCCGCACACGACGCCACCCGCAGCAGTTCCCGGTTCCTGGACTTCAGAAACCCGGCCTCCACCGCCGTATCCAGAAACGCCAAAAACCCGTCCCAGTACCCGGCCGTATTGACCAGGATGCAGGGCTTCGCGTGCAGGCCCAACTGCGCCCAGGTCACCGCTTCCAGCATCTCCTCCAAAGTTCCGTAGCCGCCCGGCAGCACCAGGAACGCGTCGGCCAGCTCGGCCATCCGCGCCTTGCGCTCGTGCATGGTGGAAACCAGTTCCAGGCGGGTCAGCCCCTCGTGCTGAATCTCGCGGCCGGAGAGCACCGCGGGCAGCACGCCGATCACTTCCGCGCCGCCCTTCAGCACCGCATCGGCCACCGCGCCCATCAGCCCCACCGAGGCTCCGCCATACACCAGCCCCAGCCCGGAGGCAGCAATCGCCCTGCCCAGCGCCGTAGCTTCCGCCACAAATGCAGGATTGTTTCCGTCGGCCGATCCGCAATAAACGGCCACGCGGCGAGAAGACTGTGTTGTTTGGGTCATCGCACACTCAGGATAACTTGGCGACCGCGCAGACTATTTCAATTCCAGATAAACGGCCGGCGCAAGAATCGCAATTCCCTGAAATGGATGCAGATCGAGCAGGTCCCGGTCGCCGGTCACAATCGCGTCCGCCGACCCGTTCACCGCAACTTCGAGAAACTTGTCGTCCCTGGGGTCGCGGCAGGCGCGGATGGGCACCAATATCTCGACCTGAAGGGCGACCGAGGCGACCGCTTCTAGGAATGGCTCCACGCTGCCGGGCTGAAGATACGGCAAAAACTTCGAACGCTGCAGCACCGCCTGCAGTTCAGCCCAGGTAGAGGAGGATATCAGCGTCCAGTCCTCCGCCAGTGCTTTGGCAACCGCCCGCCCAGGCACGGATGTGGGGCGAAGCAGGCGGCTCACGTATACGTTCGTATCGATGACAACCCGTCGGCTCATTCCTTGCCGGCCAGCAGTTGCTCAAGCAATTCGTCGTTCATGCCCTTGGACGCCGCGTAACGGCCCGTCTCCTCAGTAAGCCGCAGCAGTTCCTGCGCTCGCATTCTGCGGATTCTCTCGTATTCCTCGGCGGACACCAGCACCGCCACATCGCGCAGGTGGCGTTGAATCCGCACCGGCTCGCGCTGAGCCTGGTCGAGAAGGGCGGCGAAGTTCTGCTTGGCGTGGGTTGCGGAAACGGTCGGCATGGATCCAATATAGTCAATTTGTACATTTTGTACAAATTGAACAAAATGTACAAAATGTACAAATTGTCCGCTCCCTCCACCCGCACTCGACTCCCCACCCTTCCTCCTCCGTGCGGAAACAGCTCCAACAACGCCGCCAACCCAAATAGAAACCACTCCGCCCCGCATAACCCCAACCATTCCTGCCCAGCCGCCCTGCGGGTACACTAGACACAGGAACCTTCCCACCTGGACTTGCCCCTTGCAGCAGCTCATGGCCAAATTGAATCCCGAACAGCGCGCCGCCGTCGAAGCGACGGAAGGCCCGCTGCTCATCCTCGCCGGGGCCGGCTCGGGCAAAACCCGCGTCATCACCAGCCGCATTGCCTGGCTCATCCGCGAAAAAGGCGTCGCGCCGGACTCCATCCTGGCCGTCACCTTCACCAACAAGGCCTCCAAGGAGATGGGCGAGCGCGT
>Ga0302320_10002200_pt1 | contig 46310 bp, 45 predicted proteins | sample Bog_T0_3_FD_202130 | JGI IMG/M metagenome (GOLD analysis project Ga0302320, IMG submission 202130) | Peat permafrost microbial communities from Stordalen Mire near Abisko, Sweden - Bog_T0_3 | ecosystem: Environmental > Terrestrial > Soil > Wetlands > Peat | place: Sweden: Abisko, Stordalen Mire...
TTCTTGATTAGCTGTTTTGTTTTGATGCGATTATTTACGAGGCCAACGCATCGTCCTCGGCATGCCGCCTCTGGCGTGTTCACATGGTCGAAACCAGTGCGCCCCCACAAGCGAACATCCCTATCATCGCCGATTTCCAGAAATGGTCAAGGTTTGGAAGTGACGGTCACTTGTCGAAAAATATTTCCTCGATAGACAATTTAAACAATCGCGCTGCTTTGAAGGCCAGCGGCAGGCTGGGATCATATTTTTCCGTCTCGATAGCGTTTACGGTCTGGCGCGAGACGCCGAGTTGGTCGGCCAGATCGGATTGCGACCATTCTTTCGCCGCGCGCAGTTCGCGCAGGCGATTTTTCATTTATACCTCCGCCAGGAAACAAAAAGGCCAACCCAATACCAGGCCCACATGATGTATAGCGTCCATTCCGGACGAAATTCCGGCGCCCCCATGTCGCGGAGAAACAGGTAGCTAAGACAGGTGAATCCCGTGGCCAGTCCGGCGAAGGCCATAGCTTCCACCACAATCTTTCGTTTCATCTCATCCAGATTGGACACACATCGGATGATGACGGTAACCAGATAAATTGTCGGCACCACTGGAAGAAGAACCAGCCAACGTCTATGAGGCAAATGTTCCCCGTCGAAGTAGTTCAGTCCGATCAAACCCAGCATGTATCCGGTGAACCCCACAATCAGATGCAAAGTGTATTTTGATTTCCATTTCAAAAATTTCATTTGTAGCGGCGGTTGAAAATGGCGTGGCCAAGAATATAAAACAGCGTCATCAACACAAACACATGGCCGATGGTGCCGATGTCCCAGCTCTTGCGGCCGGGACAAATCGCTTCAAAGAATCCCACTGCTTCCAGGCGATGCCAGGCCATAACAAAGAAAAATGTCGCGCTGACGGCAAACAAAACCGCCGCCAGCGTGATGCGACATGCAGTTCGTCCATGCCGCGAATCCATTGCGTCAAGCTTCGCACCCAAAACAAGATGGCGATGAAAGGAACCAGCGCGATCAATGTCCGCCACGCGACGCCCAGTTGTTTCATTTCATGCGTGAAAAAGAAGTCGCTGGCGCTGGACATAAGCACGGCCACCATCAGCCAGCCGTTCACCTTCAAGTCTGTGCGCCACGAATACTCTTTGCTGCCGCCGAGAAAGATTTCGTCGGGAATATTTGGGTGTTTATTCATAACGAAACCAGTGTAAAGCATCCTTGTCATGTGTCAAGCATTCTTTACATCAAAATTTTATAAAAAACGCGACCGGAATTTCTTCCAGCCGCGTTCTGATTTTCGGTTCCTCTAATTTTTGCGAATCAATATCCGCCCATGCCGCCCATGTCGCCCATGCCGCCGCCACCGTGACCGCCGCCCATCGGTGCCGGCTTTTCCTTTTCCGGAGCGTCGGTGATGAGGCATTCGGTCGTGAGCAGGAGGCCCGCGATGCTGGCCGCGTTCTGCAGGGCAGAGCGCGTGACTTTCTTCGGGTCAACCACGCCGGCTTTCACGAGGTCTTCGTATTCGCCGGTGGCGACGTTGTAACCTTCGTTGCCCTTGCGTTTCTTGACTTCCTGCACGATAAGCGAGCCTTCGACCCCGGCGTTCGCCGCGAGCGCGCGGAGCGGGCCTTCGACGGCGCGCTTGATGATATCCACGCCGATTTGCTCGTCGTCATTCGCGCCTTTGACGGCTTCGATCGCCGAGATGCAGCGGATCAACGCCACACCGCCGCCGGCAACAATGCCTTCTTCGACAGCCGCGCGGGTCGCATGCAGCGCGTCTTCCACGCGGGCTTTCTTTTCCTTCATTTCGGTTTCGGTTTGCGCGCCGACGTTGATGACGGCCACGCCGCCCGCCAGCTTCGCAAGCCGTTCCTGCAATTTTTCCTTGTCGTAATCGCTCGTGGTCTCCTCGATCTGGCGGCGGATCTGGTTCACGCGGCCCTGGATCTCGGAGGATTTTCCGTAGCCTTCGACGATGGTCGTGTTTTCCTTGTCCACGACAATGCTCTTGGCGCGGCCGAGGTCTTCGAGGCCGATGGATTCAAGCTTGATGCCGAGGTCTTCGGTGATGCACTTGCCGCCGGTGAGAACCGCGATGTCTTCCATCATGGATTTGCGGCGGTCGCCGAAGCCCGGGGCCTTGACGGCGCAGACATTGATCGTGCCGCGCAGTTTGTTCACCACGAGGGTCGCGAGCGCTTCGCCTTCGACTTCTTCGGAGATGATCAACAGCGGCTTGCTGGTCTTTGCAACTTTTTCGAGAATCGGCAACAGGTCCTTCAGGCTGCTGATTTTCTTTTCGTAATTCAAGATGTAGGCGTCTTCGAGCTTGGCTTCCATCGTATCTGCACTGGTCACGAAATACGGCGAGAGATAGCCCTTGTCGAACTGCATGCCTTCCACCACGTCGAGCGTCGTCTCAATGGACTTCGCCTCTTCGACCGTGATGGTGCCGTCCTTGCCGACCTTGTCCATCGCGTCCGCAATGATCTCGCCGATGGTGGTGTCCCAGTTGGCGGAAACGGTCGCGACCTGCTTGATCTCTTCCTTGTCCTTGACCTTCTTGGAGATCTTGGTGAGCTGGTCCACGGCGGCTTCGACCGCCTTGTTGATGCCGCGCTGGATGTTGATCGGGCTGGCACCGCTGGTGACATATTTCAGGCCTTCGCGATAAATGGACTCGGCCAAAACAGTCGCCGTCGTCGTGCCGTCGCCAGCCGCATCGCTCGTCTTGCTGGCGACTTCGCGGACCATCTGGGCGCCCATGTTTTCATAAGGATCTTCCAGCTCGATCTCCTTGGCGACCGTCACACCGTCCTTGGTGACCGTCGGGGAGCCGAATTTTTTGTCAATGACCACATTGCGGCCTTTCGGGCCGAGCGTTGCCACCACGGCGCGCGAGAGTTTCTGCACACCCTTGAGCAGCGCCTGCCGCGCCTGCTCGTCGAATATCAATTGTTTAGCTGCCATATAATTAGTTAATAGTTTTTTAGTTGAGAGTTGAGAGAATTATTCCAGAACCGCGAGAATGTCGTCCGAGGACAAAATCTTGTATTCCTTGCCGTCAATTTTGATTTCGGTGCCGCCGTATTTGCTGCACAGGATGCGGTCGCCCTTCTTAACTTCAAACGGGATGCGTTTGCCGTCGTCGTCCAGCTTGCCGGTGCCGAGCGCGATGACGATGCTCTCGGTCGGTTTTTCCTTGGCGGAATCGGGGATGATGATGCCGCCCTTTTTGGTTTCCTTCTCTTCGATCGCTTCCACGAGGATGCGGTCGCCGAGCGGTTTAACGTTTAGTGCCATACTATTTTCTTTGGTTGTTGTTGTTTGTTTAACTGCTTAATTAACTCCCGCCGCCCGAGCGGTGGGAAAATTCATAAATAAAAGCGCGGAGGAATTTTTTAAATTCCTCCGCATTGAAATTACTTCTTCTCGTCCACGACTTCGGCGTCAATCACGCCTTCGTCCTTTTTTTCCTCGGACTTCGGCTCGCCGCCTTCAGGCTGCGCGCCTTCGGCACCGGGCTGGCCACCTTTTTCAGCCTGCGTCTTCGCGGCGGCGGCCTTGTAAAGTTCGGTCGAGACGGCCTGCCAGACTTCGTTCAGCTTTTCGCTCGCGGATTTGATGGCGACGGCGTCCGTGCCTTTGAGCGCTTCCTTCACCGCGCTGGCGGCGGCTTCGAGCTTGCCCTTGTCGTCCGCGGAAAGTTTGTCCGCGTTGTCCTTCAGCAGTTTCTCGGTGCGATAAACAGAGTTGTCCGCCTCGTTGCGCGTCTGGATCTCTTCGAGCTTGGTCTTGTCGTCGTCGGCATGGGCCTCGGCGTCCTTGCGCATCTTCTCGACTTCGTCCTTCGAGAGACCGCTGCTGGCCGTGATGGAAATCTTCTGTTCCTTGCCGGTGCCGAGGTCCTTCGCGCCGACGTGCAAGATACCGTTGGCGTCAATATCGAAGGTCACTTCGATCTGCGGCACGCCGCGCGGTGCGGGCGGAATGTCCGCGAGATTGAACCGGCCGATGGTCTTGTTGTCCTTGGAGAACTGGCGTTCGCCCTGGAGCACATGGATTTCCACGCCGGGCTGGCTGTCCGAAGCGGTCGAGAAAATTTCCGATTTGCGCGCCGGAATCGTCGTGTTTCGTTCGATCAATTTTGTGAACACGCCGCCGAGCGTCTCGATGCCGAGCGACAAAGGTGTCACGTCGAGCAGCAAAACGTCTTTGACTTCGCCCTTGAGCACGCCACCCTGGATACCCGCGCCGATGGCGACGACTTCGTCAGGATTCACGCCTTGATGCGGCGCTTTGTTCACAAGCGAGCGAGCGACTTCGACCACCTTCGGCATACGCGTCATGCCGCCGACGAGCACGAGTTCGTCAATCTTCGACGCTTCGATGCCGGCGTCCTTCAAGCAGGCTTTCACCGGCCCGATCGTGCGTTCAAAAAGTTTGTCGGTGAGCTGCTCCATCTTCGCGCGGGTCAAAGTTTTTTGGATGTGCTTCGGGCCGGTCGCATCCGCCGTGATGAACGGCAAATTGATGTCGTAAGTCTGCGCGCTGGAAAGCGCGATCTTGGCTTTTTCCGCTTCTTCCTTGATGCGCTGGAGCGCGTCGGGCTGCTTGCGGAGATCCATGTTATACTCGCGTTTGAATTCATCGAGAATCCAGTCCATGAGCACGTTGTCCCAGTCGTCACCGCCGAGATGCGTGTCGCCATTCGTGGCCTTCACTTCAAAAACTCCATCGCCGATCTCCAAAACGGAAATATCAAACGTGCCGCCGCCCAGGTCGTACACGGCGATTTTCTCGTCCTTCTTTTTATCAAGGCCGTAAGCGAGCGAAGCTGCGGTCGGCTCGTTGATGATGCGGAGAACTTCGAGACCGGCGATCTTGCCGGCATCCTTCGTGGCCTGGCGTTGTGAGTCGTTGAAATAAGCGGGAACAGTGATGACGGCCTGCGTGATTTTTTCACCGAGACGCGTTTCCGCATCGGCTTTCAACTTGGAAAGAATCATCGCGGAAATTTCCTGCGGCGAAAATTGTTTCGGCTTGCCGTCCACTTCGACCTCCACGGCGGCGTCACCGTTCTTGGCCTTCACGACTTTGTAGGGCACACGTTTGATCTCCTCCTGCACCTCGTCAAACTTGCGGCCCATAAAACGCTTGATGGAATAAATCGTGTTGCGCGAATTGGTCACGGCCTGGCGCTTGGCGGCATCGCCGACCACGCGTTCGCCGGACTTCGTGAAGGCCACAACCGACGGAGTCGTGCGCTTGCCTTCGGAGTTTTCTAGCACGAGCGGTTCGCCGCTGTCCATGACGGCCATGCAGGAGTTTGTTGTGCCCAAGTCGATGCCTAATACTTTTGCCATAAATTTTTTGAAAACTGTTTGAATTAAAAAAACTGTTCGCTATTTCAACGCAATAATGATGCCGCGCAGAAGAAAATCGTTTTTTATTGAAAACAAAGGTGATTTAGCAGATTTAAGCCAAAACCAGCGGCCGGAAAACTGTGCCACATGCGACGCTTTGGCGCAGTTGTAAATGAATTGGCCCAGCTTTTGTGGCGCAGTCAAAAGTCACACGAAGGACGCGAAGACGGCGGAAAAAATAAGAATTTTTCGGCTTCGCAACCCTCGCGTCCTTCGCGCGCCAATTACTTGCTTCCAGGTTTCACCGCCGGAATTTTTGCGAGTTCCGGCGGCAGTTTGCCGGGCTCGAACGTTTCCACCTGGAGTGAAATCAAGCTCTCGAAAGGCACGCCAAAATTCACCGCGCCGTTGGAACGATCCACCACCATCGCTACGCCGACCACCTGCCCGCCGTGCTCGCGGACGATGTCCAAGGTTTCCTGCACGCGTCCGCCCTTGGTCACCACATCCTCAACGACGAGAATTTTTTCCCCGGGCGCAATCTTGAATCCACGCCGTAAAACCAGCTTGCCGTCCTCTTTTTCCGCGAAAATAAAACGCAGGCCCAGTTGCCGCGCGACTTCCTGGCCGATGACCAGTCCGCCCATCGCCGGTGAAACCACCGTGACCGCGCCGAGCGGCATTAATTTTGCCGCGAGCGCCGCGCCAAGTTTTTCAACGACGGGCATCTGTTGGAGCGCGAGCGCACATTGGAAAAACTGCCGGCTGTGTAAGCCGCTGCGCAAAACAAAATGGCCTTCGAGCAACGCACCCGAGTCACGGAAAATCTGCAACGCTTCTTCTTTTGTCATGCGCGGATTTTAAGTCCAAAGTCAAAAGTTCAAAGTTTATTTTACGGCCGAAACGCGAAGACGCCGAGTTCCAAAAGTTTTTTCTCTGCGTCCCTGCATCTCTGCGGTTAATCTTCCCCGCGTGCCGAAGTGGATCAAACTCATCATCGCAATTTTGCTGCTGCCCGTTTGCGGCGGTGCGGCTAGGGCGTTGTGGCTGGTGTTGCGCGCCTGCGGCAGCGCGGACACGACGTGGATTCCCATTCTCGCGGGCGCGGCCTGCTGGGTCGTGGTCTTTCTGCTGCTGCCCAAGCCGATGTGGATTTATGTGTTCGGCCATGAACTGACGCACGCGCTGTGGACATGGTTGTTCGGCGGCCAGGTCAAAAAAATGAAGGTCACGTCCAAAGGCGGTCATGTCGTCATCTCAAAAACGAATTTCCTCATCGCGCTCGCACCCTATTTTTTCCCGCTGTATGTCGTGCTGGTGGTCAGTGTGTTCGCCCTGGGCAATTTGATTTGGAACTGGCATGGCTACCTCGTGTGGTTTCATCTGTGCGTGGGCGCGGCATATGCGTTTCACCTCACGCTGACGTTTCAGGTCCTGCAGACGCAGCAGACGGACATCACGGGCCAGGGCTGCTTATTTTCCGCCGTAATCATTTTCCTCGGCAACATTTGCGTGCTGTTGTTTGGCATCCCGCTGTTGACGGCGAACGTGGGAATGCTGAATTCGCTCGACTGGTGGGCCGAAGGCACCGGCCTGATTTTCCACTGGCTTCAGCGGGTGATTTGAGACCGCAAAATTTGTTAGTAATTCAGCCTTGAATTATCCGGGCGTTTGGCTTCATCCTTCACGTCGCTATGGATTTGGCCGACATCTTGGGACGCGAGCAGATCGTCCCCGAACTAAAAGCGACGAACCGCTGGGAAGCCATTGACGAGCTCATCAGCAATCTTGTGGCCACCGGCAAGATCCAGGCGGGCGACCGCGATGCCGTGACCGCCGCCGTCAAAAAACGCGAAACTTCAATGTCCACGGGCATTGGCTTCGGCATCGGCATCCCGCACGCCTCGACGGATTTGATTTTTGAAGTCGTCGGCGCGCTCGGCCGTTCCCGACCCGGCGTGAATTTCGACGCGCTCGACAACCAGCCGGTAAAGCTCGTCATGCTTTTCCTCGTGCCGCAGGGCCAGTTTCAGAAACATCTCCACACGCTCGCCAACATTGCCAAGCTTTTGCACAAGGCCGATTTCCGCGAAGCCCTCGAAAAGTCGCCCACCGCCGACGCCATGCTCGCCGTCATCCGCGAATACGGGAAAAAGTGATTTTTTATTGGAGGGACGAGTTTCACGAGTCCCATTTTTCAACCTGCGAATCACACAAAAATTATTGCGGCTTCGGTTTGTGGTTTCTTTCGTGTGTTTCGTGGATTTCGCGGTTAAATTTCTGCCGTGTTGCCACACAAACAAATTGAATCTGCCTTGCAGGCTGCCGTCCACGCGGTTTTGCCGGATGCCAATCTCTCGAACGTTCTCGTCCGTCCATGCGATCCGAAATTTGGCGATTACCAGTCGAACGCGCTGATGTCGCTTGCCAAAACGCGCAAGCTGAACCCACGTCAATTGGCCACAGATGTTGTCGCAAAGCTCGACCTTTCCGGGGTTTGCGAAAAAGTGGAGATTGCCGGTGCGGGTTTCCTGAATTTCCGGCTGAAAAATTCCGTCCTGGCGCAGGCGCTCGAAAGTGCCGCGCGCGGCGAGCATTTGTTTTTCGCCCGGGCGGCGGCGCCGAAGACGGTCGTCATCGATTTCAGCTCGCCGAATGTCGCCAAGCCGATGCACGTCGGCCACATCCGTTCAACCGGCATTGGTGACGCGCTCCAGCGCACGTTGCGATTGCTCGGCCACCTTGTCATCAGCGACAATCACATCGGCGACTGGGGCACGCAGTTCGGGAAATTGCTGCTTGGCTGGAAACGGATTCTGGACCGGCCGGGGCTGGACCGCGATGCCATCGCCGAACTGGAACGGCTTTACAAAATCATCAATGCCGAGTGCGAGGCCGATCCCGCGCGGCTTGAAGCGGCCAAGGCGGAACTGGTAAAACTACAGACCGGCGACGCCGAGAACAATTCCATCTGGAAGGAAATGATCCGGCTCTCACAAATCCAGTTCGACACGATTTACGCGCGGCTCGGCGTGAAGTTCGATTACGCGCTCGGCGAAAGTTTTTACAATCCATGGCTCGGCGAAGTCGTGGATGATTTGTTGAAACGAGGCATCGCGCGCGAAAGCGAAGGGGCTGTCGGCGTGTTCAGCGACGGGTCGTTACCCCCGAAGGAGGACCCGTTTCTGGTCAACCGCGACGGTGAATGGATTCCCGATCCAGCGCTGGTGCGCAAGAGCGACGGCGGTTTCAATTACACCACCACCGACCTCGCGACCGTGGATTACCGGCTGAAAACGTGGTCGCCGCAGGAAATTATTTATGTCGTGGACGACCGGCAGTCCGGACATTTCAAAAAACTATTTCTCATTTTTGCCCGCTGGAAACTGGACGCGGCGAAAAGCACCAAGCTGGTTCACATCGGTTTCGGAAAAATTCTGGGCGACGACGGCAAGCCCTTTAAGACGCGCTCCGGCGACACGGTGAAACTCGGTGACTTGCTCGATGAAGCCGTGGAACGCGCTTACAAAACCGTTTGTGAAAAAAGTACAGAGCTGCCCGAAGCGCAACGCCGCGAAATCGCGCGCGTCGTCGGCCTCGGTGCGGTGAAATACGCCGACCTGTTGCCGAACCGTCAGAGTGATTACATTTTTAACTGGGACAAAATGCTCGCGTTGCAGGGCAACACCGCTCCGTATCTGCTTTACGCGTATGCGCGCATTAAAAGCATTTTTAGAAAGGTGGCGGGAACATTGAACGCTGAACAGGGAACTCCGAACATCGAATTAAAAGCGACGGAAGAAATCGCGCTGGCGAATCATCTGCTCAACTTCGGGGTTACCCTTGAGGCGGTGGCGGAGGAATACCGTCCAAATTTCCTGTGCAATTATTTGTTCGAACTTGCGGGCAGGTTCACAAGCTTCTACGAAAATTGCCCGGTGCTGAAGGCCGGGGATGCCGCCACGCGCGGTTCCCGGCTGGCGTTGTGCGATCTGACGGCGCGGGTTTTGAAACAGGGTCTCGACGTTCTTGGGATTGAAGTTGTGGAGCAGATGTAGTCCTCGTGCCGGCTCGATTTAAGGCTCAACGATCGCACTGCCGCCGGCTGGATTTTTTATAGGCGCCGGGATTTAGAACCGGTATTGGAGGGTGGAATAGACCATCTGCGCGTAATAATTATTGTTCCCGCCGGAGGCCCAGTCGTTGTATTGGGTGTAGGCGTATTTGAGGTTGACTCGCAGATGCTCGGTGATCCTTCGGGTGATGCCGGCGGTCAACGTGTATTCCTCCGCCCCAGCGCCCAGCGGCACACCGACAACGGCGTTGTTAAAATCACCGGCATGATAATAAAGGAGTCCGAGGTTGAAATCGGTTTTGTCGTCCAGCACCACGGAGGAATTAAATGTCAGAGTCCAATAGTTGTTCTGGGAATTAAGCACGGATTGGGTATAGGCGGAGGCCGGAGTTTCGGTTGTGCTCAAGACGTAGTTGAATCCGCCCTGCAGACACAGCCGTGACCATGGCGTCCAACTGACGTTCTGGGCGATGATGTGGCTGTTCATGGTGGACGATTGGGATTCGCCCAGCCCCGTAATCGCGTCGGGCATGGTGTTGATGGTGGAATGCTGAAATTCATAACGGGTGACCAGGGCGACGTTGCTCACAGGCCGGTAGGTGAGGCGCACGCTGCCGTCGTAGGTTTGAAAACTCTGCATGACCAGATAGGCTGGGTAGCTGTCGGGGTTGGCCGGGCCATTGTTGTAGGCGGCCGCAGAGCTGTTGTAGTTATATTGGTTGTTCTTGTAATAACCGCCAAAATCTATGGAGGTGCGGCGGGCTGGATACCAGCGGGCACCGATGGAATACTTCTGGAACCAGCGGGTTTCGTCAATGAGTTCCAGACCGGGCACGGGGCTGGACACGAAACTATTGGTCACCGAGGCCAGCCCGCCATCTTCGCTCAAATTTCCACTGCCCTCGGTCAATTGCATCCCGGCGTAATACACCCAGTTGGTCACGCCGGAGTAACGCACATCAAGACATTCCCGCACGTCCAGCGACTCCGCGTCACTGGCGCTGGTGAAGGCTTCGGTGTCGGTGCCCTGCGTCCCGATGCCGCTGGAATTGGCGTTCCAATTGTCCGATTGCACCCGCAGCGACGGCACGATGGTCAGATATTTTATCGGAGTTGCCATCAGGTTCAGGTTCGCCACCTGTTCCTGCTCATGAGCACCGCCGGTCATGCTGGTGTAGCCAAAGCCGTTTAACGGGTTGGAGGTGTAGATCACGTTGAAGTCATCTCCATAGATGTTGCTGCCGGAAAAATTCTCGTTCAGGTTGTCGAACATATAGCCGGCGGACAATAAAACGTCATTTTTGAGCCAGGTTTCGCTGTAGGCGTGCGTATTGAACATGTCATACGAAGTTCCCTGGCTTTCGGTGACTTTCTGTTGCCCCGGTTCTCCCTGCCAGAATGTTGACTGAAGCGAGTCGGACAGGCTGGCGGTTTCGTAGCGCACGCCGACGCCGAAATCCGTGCTCTTGATATGATTGGTCAAATCCAGCGCGTAACTGTCCACTTTCTCGTTGATGTTGTAGATGGACGGTAACACACCCGCGACCGTCGTCGTTAATTCGGGATGTATTGGTCCCCAGATGGTGGAACTCTTTTCCCCGTCCCGGTAGCTGTGGGTATATTTCAATGTCACGGCTGGAAGATCCTTCGGCGTCAAACCCGCTTCGACTGAAAATTCACCGCGATCCAGATATAGATCGTCGCCTGGAAGCTGATATTGGATGCCGGTGGGCGGGTAATAGCCTCCGGCACCATTATACCAATTGCGGAAGTCCGTGGCGTTCAACCGGACATAACCAAAATCTTCGCGCTGCAAACCGAGCGTCAGCTTGTAATCGTTCTGGTCGAACAACGCGTGCCCGTCAATGGTCAGCGTCGTTTTCTTGGCGACATCCTGCTGCAAATGAAGGTCGCTGATGCCGCCGAAGAGGCCCTTGCTCAACTGATATTGCTGCTGCGCCTGCGCGGTGTTGCCATGAACCATCAGGTCGCCGACGGAAAAATCAACCCAGTTGTTATAGGTGTTCGCCCCGCCCTCATATAGTTGCTCCGGCGTCAGCGCCGGACTGTTTGTGCCGCCGGCCCGGGCCGCCGTTTCGCACGACAGCAACATCGTCGCAACCATGATGCAATGACGATACCACGCCCGCCGGGCCGCCAGATTCTGGTGTTTTGATGGGTGTTTTATTTTCATCGGCTTTCCAGTCGCTGGTTAAAATCTGAGTGCCGGGCTGACGCGTGAGCCGTGAACCGCTTCGTGGCACCCGGCCGTCCAGCAGGTGCCCTCCTGCAGGCGCGTGGTGTGGTCCGAGCCGCCGATGAGGATGGCACCGTTTTGAACCTGCTGAAAATGGCATTTGAAGCAGAGGTTTGCATCCCGCACGGTGAGCAATTTGGCGTTGACGCTGCCGTGGGCCGTGTGACAGGTGGTGCATCCTTCGCGCATGGCCTCATGTTCAAACACATAAGGACCGCGCTGGGCCGGATGGCATTGCAGGCAATTGTCATCCTGCGAGAGCATGGCGGTGCCGCCTCCGGCGCGCACACTTCCCTTGTGCGGCGAATGGCACAGCGTGCAGTCCATCCGGCCTTCGGGCACCGGATGATGACTGGGCAGTTCAAACTGGCCGCGCACATCCGCGTGGCACTGGTAACAGACCGTTTCCTTTGCCTCCGCTGGCGACATTCCGGGGGTCACTCCGGCCAGCCCGACCGGCAGGGGGCGTCCGGGAGTGAAGCTATAGGGCGGCTTGACGTCGCCGCCGGAATCCGAATGCAGGCTGCACGGGCCGTGACACGATTCGCAGCCGACATCCTTGGCATTGGGTCCGGTGGCCATCAGTCGCGCGTGATCGGCGGTCTTGAAATCCCGGCAAATATCATCATGGCACTGTTCGCATTCCGAGGAGCCGATGTATTTTGCGCCCGGCACGTCGGGCAACGCCACCGCCTGTCGGCTGACCGTGCCACACGAGATGACGGCGAGCAGCAGGCCAACCACGCCGGCCGCGAGCACCAGATTTCGGCCAGCATTGCCGCGTCGCATGAGCTGCCGGATAAATGAAGGTTTGGTCATGCGGGTTATTAGTTGTTCAATTGCTGGATGACCCAGTCTTCCGCCGTGTCCAGCAGATCCAGCGCAAAAAATGGATTGTGGACGCCGAAACTGCCGTCGTTGAGGACGAGATATAAATTGAACCTTGCGCGCTTGATGTTGTCCGGGATCAAGGCTTGGGCGGCGGTGTTCGGCCCGGTGAAATTTACCGAGTCAGCCTGTGTCCAGCCTGTTATTGTCCCAATCGAATTCGTCTGCCAGATCAATCCACCTGGCGTGGTATATTCCCAAGCAACCGCTCCGTTGGTCTGCAGCGCCGGGTCCGCTGCGGTGGCGGCCCAGTAATCCAGCGCATATTTCAAATTATAAACCCGGTTGGAAATGGCGGGCACGATGACACCGGACACCAGCAAGTCAGGATTAGACGGATGGCAGTTCAGGCAAGCGTTGTAGTTCCCGAACGTGAAGGCATGGCTTTGGGTGGTGGCTGGCGAGGCATCCTGCTGCATGTGGCAGGAAACGCATTGGTTGGTCAGGTAAAACGTGCCGGAAATGGAATAAGCGGCGGAAACCGGCAGCCCGGCGTGCGAGCCGGGATTGAAGGTGGCCGAGCCGGCCGGCAGTTCGCCGATGGAGCCGAGCAGGAAATTGTATTGCACCGAATGATGCGGCGCGCGCGAGGTGTCGGTCCACGCAGCCCCGCGATGATTGTGGCACTGGGCGCAGAGGTTGATGTTGGGATTGTAGGCACTGGCAAAATTCGTGCTCGTGGTGAGGAAATAATTGTTCGTCGAAGCCAGCGGGTTGCGCAGCTGCGCCGGATACGCGTTGGTCTGATGCGGGTCGTGGCAGACCACGCAGGTGATGGCGACGTTCAGGTCGTTGGTGAGCGCGACGGGATTCTGCCCGTAGAGCAACGCCAGCCGGACGGAGCCGGAATGGCAGCGACCGCAACTACTGATATTGTTGGTGGACGCCCGCATGGTCTGAAGTACGTCGGGCACCACGGCACCGTGACCGCTGGTGTTCCATTCCTCATAGATGGGCTGCATGGGGCCGGTGTGACAGCCGCCGCAAACTGTGGCGGCAATTTCCACCTGCGGGATGACGGTGAAATCATCCGGGTTGGCCGCATGATTGGCGGCTGGCCCATGGCAGTTCTCACATTGCACATTGGCCAGCTGCGGCGTCGCGGACTGGCTGACAAATCCGGTCGGCAAGCGGTAACCCACCGTGTGGCAGGCCAGGCAGGAGGTATTGGTCTGACCGCCAGCTGCGGCAAAAGAGGCAACCGTGAACGCGGTCGCATGATGTGTCTTCAGCACCGTGGTTTGAATGTTGGCATGACACTCGGAGCAGGCCTGGGAACCGGCATAATGCGGCGACGGTCCCGAAACCCAAAAAAAAGCATTGCCTGGAGCGACAGCCACCGTCTCCTGCCAGTTCAAAGTGCGTCCGCCGACCGCAAGCCACGCGGCATCCTTCAACGACGTTTTTTTTACGAGCTGATAATACCCGGAAGGACCATCCCACATCGCCGTCACGCCATTGGTGACCCGCACGATGCCGTTCATGACCGGCAACCCGGGAAAGCCGCCGGGCTGGGTAACGTTCAGGTGTTGAAGATCCTGCGCCCCTGCCGGCGGGTCGTTCAGAATGAAACCCGCCAACAGCGTCCAGATCGAAACGAACGCTTTGCCTGCCAGAAGTTTTTTGGTTTTCTTCATGTCTGACACACCCGCCCGGACAATTATTGGCTGCGGCCGTGACGCCGCCATCCAAGTGGTTTGTGAAACTGCGGACAATCCGCCGGCTGTATCTGTGCTGGATTAGAACGGCTTGCCAACTGGATTTACTCCAATAATGCTTGATATAAGATGCCACCGGGGAAAAATGCGGGCTATCCTGTTATTGGCGAATGCTAACCCTTTTTTGGCCTGCGCCGGTCAATCGCCATGCCGCCTCCATCCCGCTGCGGTCAAAATAAGCGGAGTTTACCTGAAACCGCCCTTGCGGGATTTTTCTCTCGCCTGCATGGTCGAAGGTTGGCAACTTTGAAATCCGACTTAACAAGCAACCGCACAATCTTTATGAACAAAACATCCTTTCCGCAGACGGCCGAACAAGCCGGGGCAGGTGTCAAAGTTTTATTGCTGGCACTGGCTTTCCTCGGTTTGGCGGCAGGTGGCTTCTGGTATGGCCGGCATGGCGCAACACACAATTTGGATGCGGCAGATCATGCTGGTCTTTCGGACAGCACCCGGGCTGTTTTGAAGAACCTCGATTCCCCGGTGGAGATCCATTTCTACTCATTGCTGGATTCCGCCAGCGTGTCCGCCGACACGTTCGCCTTTGCCGACCGGATCAACCAGCTGCTGGAAAAATACCAGCAGGCGGGCGCCGGCAAGGTTTCTGTGACCCGCTTTAATACGCCGGCCGATGCCAACGCGGCTGCGACCGAAGGCCTCCAGCCGTTCAATCTCGACAAAGGGGACGCCTGTTTTCTTGGCCTCGCCGTGAGTTGCAAAGGTCAGAAGGAATCGTTTCCGTTGCTCTCGGCTGAATGGGAACAGGCACTGGAGTTTGATTTGAGCCGCGCCATTGCCCGTTTGTCGGCAGCACAACCAACGCCGAACTCATCCGCCAAAGTGCCCGCCGGTCCGGCCGCACCCAGCGCGGCCGCCATTGAAGATTTGAAAAATGCCCTGACCAACCTCGCTGCCGTTTCGGTGACGGAAGGAAGCCAGATTCTCCGTGATGGTGCGTTGCAGGACTACAAGACGGCGGCGGCGGAAATAGAGGTGCAAGTTCAGGAAGCCCGACAACGCCTCGCCGATACGCAAAATGGCGGTTCCGCAGCCGACCAGCAGGCCGCCATGAAACATTTTCAGCAGGTGCAGGCCGAACAAGCGGACAAGCTTGAGCAAATTGCCGCAAAGCTTCACTTACGAATCGCCACGTTGGAGCAAATCAAGAAGCCGTGACCCAGCGGCCGGCGAAGCAGCCCTTCACATAACGCGGAAGAATTGAGGGGCAATTTTGCTGGCTCATTTGATGAAGCGTCCACGTCGGCGATGTCGTTCCGTTCTTGCAAGACGAACAAGCGGTGCCAGAAAACAGAATAGTGTTGCGTCAGGTCGCGGGAGCGATGAATGGAAAAGGGAGTTCGCTCTTCTGGCTATCTTCACCATCGAAGCTTGCCGGCTGCCGTCATTTCTTCCGTTACCAAGCTTAAATAATATTTATAGGCCGTCATGAAAACCGATGCTGAATGCTCGGGGCCTTAAAAACAAAAAGCCCCTCCCCGAAAATGGGGAGGGGCTTGTAGAATTTGATGTCTGCCGGTTATGGCGTATGAACCACGCGGTAGAACTGCTGGGTGTTGCTCCGCGTCGGAGTCAGGTAGCTGATGGTGCTTCCGGTGCCGGCAATGTTGGTGCCCACATTTTGCCAGCCACCGCCGAGTGTGGAGATGCCCTGAAGTTGGTAGGTCGTGCCAACCTGGGTATCGAACGCCACTTCGGCGGCGGTGTAGATATGGATGGTATTTGTCGCGCCACCAATGCTGCTGGTATTGGCCCACACTACGCCGTCAGGCAAAGTGATACCGGGGATCATTGGATCCAGACCCAAGGAATACTTCAGCCAGTTTGGGATGCCGTCGCCCGCCGGGGAGGCATTGGGTGCCGCAAGCGGATTAGTGATCGAACCAAAGTAATCAATCTGCCATGCGTCAGGCAGGCCGTCATTGTTGGCATCGCCGGTCAGGTCAGCAATGGAAGCCTTGAGCAAGCCGACCGCGAAGGGTGCGTTGTGGATGCCGTAGCTGCCGTCGTTGTTGACGAACTGCCAGTTGTAGGCGGCGTTCAGGAACTTGGCCGGCCAGTTGGTTTGACTTGAGGGAGATTTGACTAGGCCGTCCGCAACGTAATTGGCGACGTTCGCCTGATAGCCACTGGGCGGGAGAAGCGTGGACAGCTTGTTGAGCAGATTCTGAACCTCGGTTTGCACGCCTTCGATGATGCCGTCGCCATCATAGTCCTGCACCGGGAAGTTAAACGATGTCAAGCTCGGGCCATGGCATTGGATGCATACAGCGACCTGATCCACCTTGTTCGTCACGCCGTTGGTGACAACATTGTAACTCATTTCCATGGTGTGGCCGCCCGCCTGCAGGAACGCCGGGTCGGTCGAAGCCACGGTTTGCATATGACAGTCAACGCAAGTGTTGGTGAGCGCATAGCGGTGGGCCGAGCTGGGGAGGGTCTGGCCATAAGTGATGGCGCCGACACCCTCTAACATTTCACCCTGCGGACCGTCATGTGTGCCAAAGCTGGAGCCGCCGGGCCAGGTGAGGATTCCCTGCTGATAGTTGGCCACGTTGCTCGCCGCTGAACCGTTGCGGATGTGATGGCAGTTCATGCAGAAGGCACCGACACCGGCATTCGTGACCGAGGTGCCATCCGACAGCACGACATTCGCGAAATTTGTACCCAGGCGCAATTGATAAGGGTTGTTGTAATTGTGCGGATCGTGACAGGCCTGACAGGTGATCGCCTCATAAACGACATTGGTGGTATAAACGTTGGTGCTGCCGAAATTATCCGCATATTCTTGGAAGCCGGGAGCCGTATGGCAGCGGACACAAACAATGCGACTGGCGGAGCCAGACGGCGTGCGCGTGGTGCGCGCGTGAAGGGAATTGTTCCATTCCGCACTCTTGATGTGGTTGGGGGTGTCGTCGTGACATTGGGAACAATCAGCGGCAATGTAGGTCACCTCAAGCCGGGGCCAGTTTGAAATATTGGTGTTACCAAGCGAGGCGGCATGTTCGCTGCCGGGCCCGTGGCAGTTCTCGCACTGAATGTTCGCCAGATTTGCCAATGCAGGATAAGCAGACTGCATATATGCCCAGTTGGTGGGGGAAAGCACCGCCGGGAAACTCCAGCCGAGCTGGCTGGCAACGTCATCGAAGCCGCCGTTGACCGCATTGGTATTGGTATCGTAGCCAACCGTGTGGCACGAAATGCAGCTCTTGCTATAATGGCTGCTTTGGAGGCCATCAATGGCAGTGGAGAAAAAGGTCGCATGCGGTGTCTGGGACCAGGGATGATATTCGTCTTGTGCAATAACGCCGCCGCTATGGCAGAGTTCGCATGTCTCGACTCCCAGATAAGTGCCGGCCGTAATATTTTGGGTCAGATTGGTCGTGCCACTGCCGACGGTGACAATTGTCGCGGTCACAGTATATTGTCCTGTAACATCTGGACGCAACAGGACGCGTCCGTTGTTCGTCCCGCTGCCAGTATTGAGTCCACCCGGCCACGCGACTTGATCGTATGGAGCATTGGCTTGGTTATAACGGTCGGCCATCTTGTAGGTCGGGATATTGGTTCCCAGCGGACTTACGGCCAGCGCCGCCGCGGAGCCAAGAGGCTTGCCGGTGAGAGTCCAGGTGACGCTGACGATGTTGGATGGGGCAATGGCGGCATTAACCAGAGCTTCCAGATAGGCTGGCTCGCCGACACCTATCGTATCCAAGCCGGCCGAAACCTGAAGATTGGGCACCGAATAGGTTACCAGTTCCGTCGGAGTGAGCGGGCGCAGCGTGACCAGCGACTGCAAGGCGGGTACCGCCGCCAGCGCGCTGGTCGTGGCTCCGACGGCCAACAGCACAACCGCCATCAGGCAGGGTGGCGTTTTGGTGATCCAAGTGTTTTTCTTCATATTTGTATCGTTGGTTAAGGATTCTTGTTCGCGAATACCGGTATGGATTTTAACTGCTACAGACTGCACGTTGAAAAAACGGAACGACGGGTTCAATCGAGGGCGCAGGAACCCGGGCCGCAGCCGGTCGGTCTTCAAAACGCAGCATGACTTTCCGGGAATGTTCCAGGATGATCTGCTGGCAATGCGCCAGTTCCTGCCCGCGGTTCTTCGTGTTCTCGCGGACGACCGCTTCCAGATCGTCAATGTCGTAAAGGAAAACATTCGGGAGCTCCGCCGCCGCCGGGTCAATGTCCCGTGGCACCGCGATGTCCACCAGCACCAGCGGACGGTTCCCACGCGCCGGCAAAATCGCCGCCACATCCTTGCGCCGCAAAACGATGTCCGGGCTGCCCGTCGAACTGACCAGAATGTCCACTTCAGTCATCGCCGCCTTTGATTCTTCCAGCCGCACCGCCCGCCCGCCAAATTCCGCCGCCAGCTTTTCCGCGCGCTCGAAGGAGCGGTTCGACACCAGCACTGTCTTCGCACCGCGCTTGGCCAGATGCTTCACGCAGGCTTCGCCCATTTTGCCCGCCCCAAAAATCATCACCGTCTTCGCGCTCAAATCACGATCAAAAATCTTTTCCGCCAGCTCCACCGCCACGCTGCCCACGGAGGTCGCACCGCGGCCGATGGCCGTTTCCGAGCGAATCCGCTTAACAACCCGGCACGCGGCCTGGAAAAGCTGGTTCATTTTTTTCCCGGTCAAACCCGCCGACTTGGCCGCTTCATACGCGTTCTTGACCTGGCCGGTGATTTCGGTTTCGCCGATCACCATCGAATCCAGTCCGCTGGCGACGGCAAACAGATGCTCCACCGCCGCCGCGCCTTCCTTGACATAAATATAAGGAGTGAAATCCAGATCGGTGTTCGTCAATTCCTGAAACAGCGCGTGGACGCTGCCGTGTATCCATGGCGAAACACCGTAGATTTCCACCCGGTTGCAGGTCGAGAGCAGCACCACCTCGGAAAGATTGCCGCGCAATTTCAGCCGGCAGCCGCTGCATTGCAGCCGCGAGCGGGACACCGCGAGCTTCTCCCGCAGCTCCACGGGCGTGGTCTTGTAACTCAATCCTGCGACGAAGATTTTCATTTCTGGCGGGTCATCGGTTTACCATCTGAAGAGGAGTCTAAACGGGCCGGGAAATCGTGCTTACCATTTCTTGGCATTTGCTTTGCATCAATTGCACTCAATAGTAAAATAACATATTCTTATTATATGATTTTATTTGTTTTGATAAATAATTTTCGCTTACACTTGTCCGCCACCTCCGCACTGGGCCGGGACCGGCGGATTATGCGGCGAAATTCGGTTAGCGGTCGAAAACGTCCTCCGGCATGCAAACGATGGCAAGGCAAGGGGTGGAATCAGGGAATGCTTGCAAGTTTCTTTGCCGCCGGATACGCCGTTCCCCCATCAATTACGCGGCGATGCCGTTGACTGCTTGTTCACAATTCTCTCTTGTTCGATTGCTCACCAATGAACCAGTTTTCAACTTTCAGGCGCGCCCAGGGAGTTTTGCGCAGAAACGTGAGGCTGGATTTCACCGTCGGATTGAATTGAAAGCAGCGGATGGGAATGCGCCGGCCCATTTCGCTCCAGCCATGCCTCTGGACCAGTTGATTGAGAATCTGTTCCAGCGTGACACCATGCAAAGGATCGCGGGGATGGGAAGCGGGTGGTGTCATGGCAGGTTTGGCGGGTGATTCTTTCATTGGCGCGGGCGGTTGTGTGCGTTGACTTGAATCCCGCATCGGTTGGCAGTGTGTGCGGCAAAACGGCCCGCGTCAATTCCGGGCCGCAGTGGCTCGTTTAGTTTCTTATTTCACTTGCGTCTTGCTTGCGGTAAATCGTTGTCATTCTGCGTTGGATCCTCCGCGCTGATTTCAAGCGGATGTTCGTGCGCCTGGAATTCCTCGGTAATCCGCCCGTCCAGGCAGGCCGTGTTCAGCGGATAAACGTCCGGATCGAACATGACGTGATAAAAATGCCAGACCACAATCGCTAGGCACGCGAGCACGGCTTCATAGTAATGGATCGTCGTCGCCACCTCGACGACCCAGCGCGGCAGGAAGTGCGTCACGCCAATTTTCAGCCAGATGACCAGCCCCGTTGCGCCCATGAGAAACGCGCCCCAGACGACCGCCCAGTATTCCATTTTTTCGGCATAACCGAAGCGCCCAATCCTCGGCCTTTCCTTGGTGAACCCGGCAAGATAACGCACGGCCTGCATGATGTCGGCCAGGTCCTTCTTCACCGGAAATAAATCCCCGAGCAGCCGCCGGCCGTCGCGCGTGGCAAGCAGATAAATCAAATGATACAGCCCGACAAGCAGCAGCAAAATGCCCGCGAGGCGATGCACCCAGCGCCGGAACGGCTCGCTCGAACCCAGCATTTTTGCCAGAAAAGAATCCGGAAATTTCAACGCGAATCCGGTCAAGGCCAGCACGATGAAACTCGCGGCCAGGACAAAATGCTGCCAGCGTTGCGACGCCGTCATCCGCACCACCGGCCGCGCCGAGGAACGCAGCCGCGCGGACATTTTTTTGAGGAACAGCGAAGCGTTGTGGGCAAACATGGCGCCGACCGTGATAAAAATCAGGGTGAGATAAATCCGCCGCACCCAGCGGTTCAAACGGCTGCCAAAATCAGAGCCGCCCGCCAGACCATCCGGCTCCACATGGATTTTGCCGAGCGAAAACTCCCGGTTCGCGCCCGGATGACATTTGCCGCAGGTCTCGACGAGATGGATTTTGCTGATGGTTGAGTTCGTGTCGGACGACGGCAGGATTTTATGAAAACCGTGGCAGCTCGCGCAGTTCGCCGCGACCGTCGAACCATACTGCCCGGCGAGGCCGTGGTAGCTGTCATAAAAAGTTTTCACCCGGTCGGCGGGCAGGTTGTATTTCGTGTTGAGGCGTTCGGAGGCGTGACAGCGGCTGCAGACGGCTTCGGAAATCGTCATCGCCGAAATTCCCTTGAGCGACCGGATTTTATGTTCATCGTGACAGCCGGTACAGGTCGGCGCGTCATGTGAACCGGCCAGGACAGCTTTGCCGTGAACACTCTCCGCCCAGTCGCGCGCCTCCTGATCATGACACGCGCCACAGGTCTGCGCTTGCCGCAGAAAATAAATCGGCGAGGCCGGCGAGTCAGCGGAGACCATCGCGTGCGAATCGTGGCAATCCTGGCATGTCGCTGCGTCGTCGTGCCCGGCCTTGAGCGCGAGGCCATGGACGCTGGCGTTGAAACTTTCCGTCTGCCGCGCATGACAGGCGGCGCAATTCACTGGTGCCACCGGTTTGTTGTCGTCGGGATGTCGGGTGGAAATGTCCGCGTGGCAACTGATGCAGGCATTGGTAGTGTGCGCGGACAGTTTTAGTTTCGCCACGTCCACGAAAAGCGAAACGGCCCTGCCCGTTAAGTTGGTTTTGAAAAGTGTGTTGTCACCGTGACAATCCAGGCAGTCGCCATCCTTCAGGCCGGCGAAAACCAGGGGCGCCGTCGCCACGAAGATTGCAAATACCGCCAGGCATTTCATAACCATGGCTCAATGCAGCAGCCGTGACAGCATGGCGTAAATGATCAGCGCGAGCAGCACCAGGCCAAGGCCGAAGAAAAAATAGCCGAAGGATTTCGCGATGTTTTTCCACCGGAACCATTCGTCGCGCACGCGGTAATCGTCCAGTTTGCCGGTCGCCACAAGCCGGTCATACCAGCGTTTGCGCTCATGCAGCATCTCCGTCTTGGAGACACGGCCGGAGAAGATGACGGTGTCCATCGGGAATTTTTCAATGCGGAAATGCGTGTTGAAAAAGTGGATGGAGAAAATAAATCCCGCCGCCAGCAACGCCTCGTCCGAATGCAAAATCAAGGCGATGTTGATGATCCAGCCGGGCATGAAGCGCGTGAAAAATTCCGGGAACCACATGATGAGGCCCGAGGCGCCGATGATGGCCACACCCCAGAACACGGCGAAGTAATCGAACTTCTCCCAATACGTCCAGCGGTCGAAATGCGGTTTCGGGCCCTTGCCGAAAAACCATTTGTTGTGCGCCACGAGGTCGCGCCAGTCCTGCAACGTCGGCACCATCGAGTCCGGCCCGAAGACGACCGCATAGAAGCGTTGAAGCTCCATCTTGCCGGTTTCGGGATTGCGCAGCTTGCCCCGGCCCTTCCAGGACCTGCCAATCAGCGAAGCCAAGTGCAGACCAAAATACAGAAATGTGATGAGCGCGCCGAAACGGTGCAGCATCCGCGCGGTTTCCGGCCCGCCGATCAGTGAGAAAATGAATTTCGCCCAGTCGGTGTAATAAAACTTCAGCGGCATGCCGGTCACGACCAGCAGCAGGAAGCTCGTCACGACCAGGAAATGTAGGAAACGCTCGAACGGCGCGAACCGCGTGAACCATTCGTCGCCGGCCTGCGCCTGGAATTTTGCCTCACGAAAGGTTTTCGTGTCGTTCAAATAAAGATAAATCGCGCGCACCAGCCAGGCGAGCGTATGAATGCCGAAGAAACTGAACGTGCCGATGAGCAGTCCGGTCATCGCCAGGAAGACGACGTGCAGGAGTGGATAATTTTTTTTGTCGAGCGGGTTCGCGTGCGGCCGGTATTCGGTGAATTTTTCCGTGGCACCTGGATGACACTTCTGGCAGGTCACCAGAATGTTGCCGGTGGAAAGATGCGAGGCCGGGTTGGCGGCGGGAAGCACGTCGTGGAAACCATGGCAGTCGTAGCATGCGGCGACTTCCGGGGCGGAATTTGGTTTGCCCAGCGCCATCGCCTTGCCGTGATAGGTTTCGCTGTAATGCGCCAGCCGGTCCTCATGACATTTGCCACAGCGCTGGTCGCTGAGAGCCTTGAAATTATTGCCCGTCGGATTGACGATCTGATGCGCGCTATGGCAGTCAATGCACACCGGCCCGCGCGGGTCGCCCACGGCGAGCAGCTGGCCGTGAATGCTTTTGTTGTAAGTTTCCTCGATGCCGACGTGGCACTTGCCGCAGGTGCGGGCGACGTTAGCATGGTTGATGGACGAATCGCGGTCCACCGCGCGCTTGATGTCATGCACGCCATGGCAGTCGTCGCAGGAAGGCGCCACAATCAGACCCATCTTCAACAGCGCGTTGCCGTGGATGCTGTCCATGTATTGCGAGGCCGCCTCCGGGATTTGAATCTGATATTCCCGGGTGAGATTCGTGTTGCTGTGGCACTTCGCGCAGGTGAACGGCAGGTTCATTTTGAACACTGGCGAAGCGGTGTTTTTCACCGGCAACATTTCGTGCGAACCGTGGCAGTCCCAGCATTGTGCCGCGCCCGACGCACCCAGCGAATGGCTCATGCCATGGATGCTGCCGGCGTAGGCTTTGGCCTCTTTTTCGTGGCAGCCCGCACAGTTCGGCGGCGGCACGTTTTTGTCGTGGACCATTTCCTTGATGCCGTCATGGCAGTCAATACAGTCCAGCTGGCTGTGCACCGACCGCGCAAAACCATTCGTCGGGAACAGCGTCAGCGGCTCGCTGTGGCCGTTGACCGTGCGCGTGTTGGAGGGATCGGTGTGGCAGTCGAGGCAGTCGGCATTGGCCAGCTTTTCAACGGCATTCGTCGCGGCAAATATCGTTGTGGCCGTGAAACAAAAGAACGGCAGGCAGGCCAATGCGAACACAAAAAAATAATTTTTCCAACAACGGATGTTCATGCCTCTACATAATCGCGAGAATTAGTGAATCCGCTCACCGTTGCTTGCGAATTGCTGGGCATTTTTTGGCCAGCCAATCCGGATACCCGGCCGGATTACGGCCCGCCGTTGTGGCAGTCGGTGCAGGAACCGTCGTAGTCGCCGCCGGGATGGTTGAATTTTTGGCCGGCGGGCGCGAGCTGGTCCAGTTCCGCGCCAGCACCCTGCGCGAGAATCGTGTGACAGGCATTGCAGTCGTTGGCCTTGATTGCCAGCTTCCGGTCCTCGGTCTTGTGCAGCCCGTCGTGGCAGCGGAAACAGCCGGGCCAGATCATATGGCCGACATTGTCGGGATACGAACTCCAGTTCGCCTTCATCTCGGGGAAAAAGTTATCCGCATAAATCTGCTGGACGGTCACGATGGCGTCTTTGACCCGCGCGTCATTGGGATAGCGCGCCGTCAGCGCGCCAGCGATGCCATTACTGGCTTCCTCGTCCGTTTTGTACGGCTGGGTCAGCACGAACATCGCGTTGGTCTTGATCCACGGCATCGTGGAATCAATTTTCCCCATCGCCATCGCCTGATTGACCGCGCGTTCCGGCGAGAGATAACGGTGCGACGGCCGGTTGTGGCAGTCCATGCAGTCCATCGTGCGTAATTCCATCTTGGAAACATCATTGGTGAACCGGGCCGTCTTAAACACAGTTACTTTGCCCTGCGCGTCGGTCACGCGCACCCAGGGAATTTTCTGGCGTGCATCATCGGTGGCGACATATTCCACCTTGTTACCAGGGAGATTGTGCCAGTGGATGCCGCCGACCGGCCCGCGTGTCGGGTCACTGCCGCCAATTTTGAGCAACAGACGGATGGAATAAGGTGAATTGGACGCGTCGCTTTGAAAATAATTGAACGTGCGGTCCAGGTTGCCGATGAACGACTGCGGCCAGTGGCATTCCTCGCAGGTGTCGCGCGACGGACGCAGGTTTTTGATCGGCGTGCCGATGGGTGTCGGGTATTTGTGGAACGCGACGGCATAAAGCTGATACGAACCGGAAATTTTCGATTTTACGAACCAGGAAACGCCCTTGCCGACATGGCATTCCACGCAAGCGACGCGAGCGTGCGGTCCGTGGTCGTGCGTGGTTAGCTCAGGCTTCATCACCTTGTGGCAGGTCTCGCCGCAGAACATGACGGATTCGGTGAAATTGAACGCATTATACGAACCAACCGCCGAAAGCAGCAAAAAAACCACGCTGCCCGAAACGAACGCCACCGCATTCCGCCGGTCGCGTGGCCGGTTTAGATCAATCTGCAACAACGTCGGGCCGACGCCCTGCGCGCGGCGGCGACGTTCCCGCCAGACACCGATAAACGTCAGAATGATTCCGCCGATCAAAAATGCCGGCACAACCATGTAAGTCAGGATGCTGACGTAGGGATTGGAAAATTTCGCGATCGCGTCCAGCCCGAACAGCAGCAAAAACGAAAACAAGGCTCCAATGCCCACGACCAGGCCGACCAGGCTGATCCAGTTGCGGAACAGCGAAGGGCGCCTGGTTTGAGGTGGGGCGGCTGCGGAATTCATGGCGGACATTGCAAATAAAAAAACTGGCTGCCAGCCGGCAAAAAACGCCCGGCGGAACTTGCATGAAATTTCCGGCGGAAAAAACCGGCCGGCAGCCAGAACCAGATTATTTCTTCAAGGTGTGGACGTAGGCCACAAGCGCCTTGATCTCGTCATCGGACAACTGGTCGAACGGCTTCATCAGGGTCTTGTCCTCGGAAGATTTCAGGCCTTCCTTGAGCGCCTTGAATGCGGCGTCATCCTTGATATCGGCCTGGACCGCAGCATCTGTAAAATCCTTGCAGCCAAGTTTTGCGCCAATCTTGGTGTCGCCCTTGCCGTCCGCCCCGTGGCACTTGGCGCAGAAGGTGTCCCAATTTTCCTTGGCCTCGGCACCCTTGGTCGAAAAGGCGGCCGCCAGGCCGAACAGCACTGCCAGCAGAAGTATCTTTTTCATAGTCAATTTTTTGTTTGCTTGTTTGCCCGGAGCTTGTGCGCCGGACTTGGGGATAATCTCGACGAATAAGGAGGATTAGGCTAACCATTGGTTGCCCAATGCTTGCCATTTTTTGCAGCGGCCGGCCGCCGCCGGGGCAATTTTTGTCCGGTGAAAGCCAAAGTATGTTTTGCCGGTCGCTGGTTATTCGGTTATCTAACAGGCATGAAAATGAAACCTTTCATCCAGTTCATCATCCGGCCAGCCGTCTTTGGGACATTATTGGTGCTGGTTGCCACCGGTTGCGGGCGGGACAGCGTCAAGGTTTATCACGTTGATTCCAGCGACACCCCCACCCCGGCACCGCCGCCGGCCGCCACGCCCGCAGCCATGCCGGACGGATTGCCGGCGCCGGACAACAGCGGCCAGCCGGCGCTGCAATACACCCTGCCCGCCGGCTGGGAGAAAAAGGCCCTGACCCAGATGCGCGTAGCAAGTTTCGGTGTTTCGCAGGATGGCAAACAGGCCGATGTCAGTGTAATTCCGCTCGCCGGCATGGCCGGCACCGACCCGGCCAACGTCAATCGCTGGCGCGGCCAAGTCAGTCTGGCCCCGCTGCCCGAGGCCGACATCTCCCCGCTCGCGGAAAAAATAGCGGTCGGCGATCAGCCCGCTGATTTATATGACCTTGCCGGCACCGCGCCCAGCGGCGATGCGGAGCGGATTCTTGGCGTAATTTTGCACCGGGACGACACGGCGTGGTTTTTTAAAATGACCGGCGAGACCACGCTCGTGGAACAGCAGAAACCTGCGTTCATCGCCTTTTTAAAATCCGTCCAATTCGGTGGCCCCGCCGCTCCGGCCGCAACGGACTTGAGCCAGTTGCCGCCGTCGCATCCGGACATCGGCGGAATGGCTCCGGCCATGCAAACGGCCAGCACCGGTGCTGATGACAAGCCGACGTGGACGGTCCCGGCCGGTTGGCAGGAAGGCCAGCTCGCGCAATTTCTGGTGGCGAAATATGTCATCGCCGGCACCGGCGACGCGCAGGCGGCGGTCAATGTCAGTTCGCTTGCCGGCGACGGCGGCGGCTTGCTGCCGAACGTGAACCGCTGGCGCGCGCAGCTCGGCCTTGCGCCGGTGGCCGATGCCGATCTGGCGAATTTGCCGACGGTGGATGCTTCCGGCGGCAAGGCGACTTTGATAGAACTTTCCGGCACCGACAGCCGCACCGGTAAACCGGCGCAGCTTATCGGCTTGGTGCTGCCGCTCGGCGGGCAGACCTGGTTTTACAAGCTCATGGGCGACGCGGATCTCGTGGCGCAGCAAAAAAGTGCATTGATCCAGTTTGTTCAATCCGCCAAATATCCCGATGCTCGTTAAGAAAACAGTCCAGTTTTTTTCGTCGCTCAAGCTCACCGTCACGCTGCTGGCGTTCGCGATCGTCCTCGTGTTCGTGGGCACGCTGGCGCAGGCGGACGAGGGGCTTTATGCGGCGCAGTCGCATTATTTCCGGCAATGGCTGGTGGTCGGCGCGCACCTGTTCGGGCATGGGATCCCGATCATTCTGCCCGGCGGTTATCTTCTGGGCACGCTGCTGCTGGTGAACCTGGTCACGGCGCACATTTATCGTTTTCAATTCACGACCAAAAAAATCGGCATCCAGCTCGCGCACGCCGGTGTCATTTTGCTGCTCGTCGGCCAGCTGGCGACCGACATGCTGGCGCGCGAAATGCAGATGCACTTCGCCGAGGGCGAGACGCTGAATTATTCCGACAGCGACGGCCAATATGAACTGGTTTTCATTTCCGGCGACGAAGCCACGGCCATCCCGAACCGGTTGTTGAACGCCGGGGACGAACTGAAAATCGACAGCCTGCCGTTCACCATCCGCGTGGTGTCGGCCTGGAAAAATTCCGACGTGACTTTCCGTGCGCCGATGCTGCAGAACGCCCCGCCGCTCACTTCCAACGGCATCGCGTTGAACTTTGATTTCAAAAAGGCCGACGACGTCAGGGAGATGGACCAGCGCAACGTCCCGACGGTGGTGCTCGAATTTTCCACGGCCGCCGGCCGGCTCGGCACCTGGGTGGCCAGCGATTGGGCAGGCGACGCCTCGTTGGTCGAGGCGGTGCGCAACACTTACGCGCCGATGGGCATGGACATGGCGCAAAAAATCGCCGCGCAACTCGTCGCGCCACAGGCAATCGTTGCGGACGGAAGGAAATTCACGTTCATGCTGCGACCGGCGCGCGTTTATCATCCGTTTTCGCTCACGCTGCTCAAGGCGACACATACGGTTTATCCCGGCACGGACATTCCCAAGGATTTCCGCAGCCGCGTGCTGCTGAACAATCCCCGGACCGGCGAGAAGCGCGAGGTGGAAATTTCCATGAACCATCCGTTGCGCTATGGCGGCTACACTTACTACCAATACCAGATGGACGCCGGGCAGGCCGCGCAGATGGCGGGCCGCACGCCCACCTCGGTGCTGCAGGTCGTCCGCAACCCGAGCTGGTTGACGCCTTACATCGGCTGCGCGATGGTGGGAGCGGGCCTGATGATCCAATTCATGTATCACCTCGTCGGTTTTGTTTCAAAAAACAAAAGGAAATGAAGAAGACTTTTCAAAAATGGTTTCCGCCGTTGCTGATGGCGGTGATGGCGCTGTGGTTTTTCGGCAATTTGCAACCGGCGAAGGATAAGGATTTCGCCTACACAGAATTCGGCCGGCTGCCGCTGACCGCGAATGGTCGCATCGTGCCGATGGATTCGCTGGCGCGGAACTCGCTGCTGGAAATCCGTGAGAAACAGACGCTCAACACCGAGCCGTGGAAAGACTGGAATGAACATCCCAAAATCATCCCCGCCACCGAATGGCTGGCGAACGTGATGATGAACCCCGCCGTCGCCGACGACTGGCCGGTTTTCCGCGTGGACAATCCCGATCTGGTCTCGCTGCTGAAGCTGCCGGACAAGGGCGCGGCGAACAAGACCGACGGAAAACATTATTCGTGGAATCAAATCCAGCCGTCGCTGGATGCCTTCGACAAGGAAAACAAACGCGTGCAAACCGTCGAGGCGGCCAGCCGCACAGCCTACGAGAACGCCACGGCGAAAATGCAGCAGCGGCTGATGCTTTACGCGCAGTTGAAAAACGCCGTGCAGCCCGCCGATGCGCAGGACTGGCCGGCGGAACTCACCGCGTATGAGAAAATGATTCCCGACGGCGTCACCGCCATCAAGGCGCAGCAGGCCGGGCAGAAATATAACCAGACGAATTTCAACACCTTCGTCGGCTTCATCCAACGTTACCAGTTCATGGCCAACCTGGAGCCGCCGCTGATTTTGCCGCCGAACGGCGCGCGCGAGTGGCGGCGCATGGGCGACGCGCTGCTGGAAGCGCCGCGGGGGACGCCGGTTGACGATGCCATGCACGACTACGCGAAGATGGCTGGCGCGCTCGCCGCCGACCAGCCGGACGACTTCAACACCGCGTTGAAAGATTACCAATCATCGCTCGGTTCCACGCAGGCGAAGGCCGTCGCGAAGGCGCGCGCGGAAGTTTTCTTCAACCAGATGGAGCCGTTTTACAACGCGATGGTCATCTACGTCCTCGCCGGATTGCTCGCGATTTTTTCGTGGTTCAATTTGTCTGAAACCCTGCGCCGCTCGGCGGCCTGGCTCATCGGCCTGGCATTTGCGATCCACACGACGGGCCTAATTTACCGCATGGTCCTGGAAGGCCGGCCGCCGGTGACCAATCTTTATTCCTCTGCCATCTTCATCGGCTGGGGCGCGTGTTTGCTGGGGATTATTTTGGAAAAATTTTATAAGAACGGCATCGGCGTGGTCGTCTCGGCGGGCATCGGCTTCATTACGCTCATCATCGCGCATCACCTCGCGCTGGAAGGCGACACGATGGAGATGATGCGCGCGGTGCTGGACACGAATTTCTGGCTGGCCACGCACGTTGTGGCCGTGACCGTCGGCTACGCGAGCACGTTTGTGGCGGGATTCCTGGCGCTGATTTACATCGTGCGCGGCCTATTCACCAAAACCCTGGACGCGGCGACGGGCAAGGCGCTGGCGCGGATGATTTACGGCATCGTCTGCTTCGCCACGTTGTTCAGCTTCGTCGGCACGGTGCTGGGCGGCATCTGGGCCGACCAATCGTGGGGTCGTTTCTGGGGCTGGGATCCGAAGGAAAACGGCGCGCTCATCATCGTCTTGTGGAATGCGCTGATCCTCCATCTGCGCTGGGGCGGCATGATCCGGGAACGCGGCCTCGTCGTGTGCGCGATCGGCGGCAACATCGTCACGAGCTGGTCATGGTTCGGGGTGAACATGCTGGGCATCGGGCTGCACAGCTACGGCTTCACGGATGCGGCGTTCAAATGGCTGGTGCTGTTCGTGGTGAGCCAGTTGGCATTCATCGCACTCGGACTGCTGCCGGCGAAGATGTGGAAAAGTTTCAGCCGTCCGGCACACGCCTGAATTAAGAAATCCCCGTTTGAAACCCGGCGGATGAGTTCAGCGTTAAGTGCCTTTTCCAAAAACGGCCGGACAGGACAAATGGCGGATGCTGGCAGCGGCATTTTTCCCCAGACACCGCCGCACCGCCGAAATTTATATTTTGAAAGCACAGCCACAGGCATGTTGGGCACGCGTTTTCCTTGCATAACCAGTGTTGTATCCATGCCAAAAAAATCGGCCCGCAGGGTTGACCCATAGTTGACAATGCGGGACGGCAAATGTTTCATTAGGCGGAATGGCCAAACTCGTAGTCATCACCAAAGGCTTGTCTGTGTTGCCACACGAGCTGAATGAGAAATGGATCACCATTGGCCGTGCGGACGGCAACATGTTCCAAATCGCCGCGCCGTCGGTTTCCGGCCGGCATTGTGAGGTGCGGTTCCAGGACGGCGAACTGCTCGTGCGTGATCTGCAATCCACCAATGGCACGTTCGTGGAGGGCAAAAAAATCACCGAAGGGATGCTGAAGCCGGAACAGACGCTGCGGCTGGGCGAAGTGGAACTGCGGTTGGAAACATCCGCGCCGGAGGCGAAGCCGGGCACGTCATTTGTCAGCAAAATGCTGGCCACCAAGGCTGCGCCCGTCGTGCCGAAGATCACCCTGCCGGAAACGCCCAAGCCAACGCCGGCCGGAGAGGTTAATTCAATCGGTGTGCCGGAATCCGGCGTGGTTGAACCGGGCAGAAAATTTCAGGTGCTGTTTGTGGACGACAGCATGGCGTTTCTGGAGGCGTTCACGGAGCTGTGTTCATTGCTGTCCAAGCAGACGTGGGAAATCCATACTGCGCCGACGGCGGACCGGGCGCTTTCCATTCTGCAGCAACACTCGATTGATCTGGCGGTGCTGGACATCGGGATGCCGATGCTGGACGGGCTGCAACTGCTGGGCATTATCCGCCGCCGTTACCCCGGCGTTAAAATTGCCGTGATGACCGGCAGCGCCACCGAGGCCAAGCGCGCGGATTCGCTCGCCAGCGGCGCGGAGCTCTTCATCGAGAAGCCGGTCTCATCCGACGGCATCAAGGTGGTTTTCAACATGCTGAACGACCTGGTTTCGTGGACGCATCGCGAGGGTTTCACCGGGGCGCTGCAGCATGTCGGTCTGCAGGAAGTCATCCAGATGGAATGCAACAGCCGTCATTCCTCGATCCTCGAAATCCGCAACCAGCAGTTGATCGGCCAGATTTTCATCGAGGCGGGCGCGATCACGCATGCCGCCGTGGGAACGCTGGCCGGCGAAAAGGCTTTCAACCACCTTCTGTCGCTGAAGGGCGGCGAGTTTCAATTGAAACCCTTCAAGGCGCCGCCCCAGCGCACGGTGCAAAGCAACTGGGAGGTTTTGCTCCTCGAAGCCGCGCGTTGCAGCGACGAAGACACCGCTTTTATTACCAAAAAGTCGGCTGAAGCTTCGGCCGTGCCGCCGGCCCCCGGTTCGCCGCCGACGGAGCCGCCCAAGGTTTCGCCGGCAACGGATGACAAGCACGCGGTGCTGGGTGACGACATCGTTGTCGTCGCAACTTACGACGGCAAATGGAAGCCGGCGGATGATTCAAAAAAATAAGGCCGCGATGCTCCAAAAAATCCGCCAGCAAAAAATCCCGGCGCGCGGCGGCACCTTCGCCATCGTTGCCTCAAAATACAATGCGCGTTATGTGGGTGCGATGCTGCGCGCAGCGCGGCGCGAATTGAAACGCGCCGGAGCCACGGTTCAGATCGTGCGCGTGCCGGGCGCGTATGAAATCCCCGTGGTCGCGGCAAAACTGGCCCGCGCAGCCTCGCCGCCGTTTTCCGCCGTCATTTGTCTGGGCGTGATTTTGCGCGGGGCAACGACGCACGCCCAGCACATCGGCGAGGCGGTCAGCACCGCGCTCGTGCAGATTCAGCTTCAACACGGGATGCCCGTGATTCACGAGGTGCTGCTGCTGGAAAACGAGCAGCAGGCGCGCGAGCGTTGCCTCGGCAAAAAACACAACCGAGGCAGGGAAGCGGCGCAGACGGCCCTGGAAATGGCGCGGGTGATGGAAAACTTGCGCCGTTGAAAAACCGCAGGCATGATTTGAGGCATTCCCTATCTTGCCATCATGATGATCGTGGTCTGCGCGATTTTCTTTCATCGCGCGGCTAAGTTTGAAGATGAATCTGGTCTGTTGTGGGTCAGTCTGTCCGTGCTGGTTTCCGCCGTGACTTTGTTTTTCTTCCAGCGGGGCTGGTTTGGTTATCTGCTCGGTCAAGCGGGACTTTTTGTCGGCATCACCCTCTTCCGGATGTTTCGGAAATCATGATTGTTCAGGGTGAGCACTGAATTTCCTCGCCTTACAAAGCAGCACGCCGCCCAGGGCCAGCAGCGCGATGGCATCCGGTTCCGGCACCGGGTTGGTGGGCGGGGGCACGGAGGTGACGAGGTTGTCCCAGTAGGCGTCGTAGCTGGTGCCGTAGTTTTTGGATTCAAACATGACGTTGGCAATCGTCGTTCCGCCGTTGTCAACGGCGGCGGTGTCGGTAAAAACATCCGTGCCGTTGATGCTGGCCACGATCCCGCCGGGGGTGAAGATGAATTGAAAAGTGTTCCAGGCGTTCCAGTTGATTGGCGTGTTGAGGTTGATATAGCCGGTCACGTCGTCCCATACGCGGAAATACGAGCCACCGCTGTTGCCGCTGCCGTCGCTGAAAAAGCCGATGATCGGGTAACCGGCGGGTTGGCTGTTGTTGTCGTTAATGGTCAGCCAAAGGCCGGGACCGACCGTCATGGTCTGCCACGCAGTTGGAATGTAAAGTTGCGCCGAAACGGAACTGCCCACCGCGGAGCCGGTCAGGTAAAATTTCCGCCCCTGCGTGTCATAAAAAGTGCCGCCGTGATAATCGCTCGCGCTAACGCCGACATCAAGGCGGTTGTCGCCGTCAAAACTCGCCGAGGCAAACGTCGCGGGCGCGGAACGGTCCACATACCACACGCCGGGCGGACTGCCGCCCGGATCGGGGCCGCCCAGCGTTGGATTCGTATCGAATGTGTTGGTGACGCTCTGCGCGGAGCAATGCCAGGCGGCTAGAAGCAAAAACGGCAACGGCGTCTTCATGGTTTGAGAACGAAATTCTAAACGGGCGCGTTGGTGCTATATTATGGAAAAATCGTGACCGCGTCAACCAGCTTGTGAAATTTTTCACGTAAGACTTGCCCGGGGCCGCGACGGGTGATAAATTAAGGCGCTTTTGCAAAACAAAAGGATATGAAAACTATTAAAATATCTGCCATGTTCCTTCTGGTTGCGGCGCTGGCCGCCGTCTCCACCGTGCGCGGCGCGGATATTGCCGGTGTGGTCACGTTCAAGGGCACGCCGCCGGCGGAAAGGGAAATCGCGCCGCTCATGGACAATCCGGATTGCGCGGCGATGTATAAAACCACGCCGACAACTCATTTTTATGTGGTCGGCCCAAAGGGCGAGCTGGCCGATGTGGTCGTTTCACTAAAGGATGTCACGGGCAAGTCCACCGGCGCAGAGGCTCCGCCCGTGGTGGTGGATCAAAAAGGCTGCCTTTACACGCCGACCATTCTCGCGGTTCAGACGGGACAGAAAATCATCGTAAAAAATTCCGACAACTGCGTCCACAACGTCCATTCCAAGCCGACTGCGGACGGCAACGAGGAACATAACGACGTGCAGATGCCCGGCGGCGCGGATTTGACCTACACCTTCGCAAAGCCGGAGCCTTTCTTGAAGTTCCAGTGCGACGTGCATCCGTGGATGTTCGCGTGGGTCAGCGTCATTGACAGCCCGTATTTTTGCGTAAGCGACAAGGACGGCAAGTTCGTCATCAAAAACGTGCCGCCCGGCAAATACACCGTCCAGGCCGCGCACCGCAAGCTTGGCGCGCAGATTCAGGAGGTCGAAGTCAAGGATACCGATGTGACGGTTAATTTCACGTTTGAAGCCAAATAAATTTTAAGTTGGGGGAACCGCTGCGTTATTGAAAAACGCGGCGGCTGTTTTACACGATGAGCAAAAGCGCGACAAACAAAGCGAATCCGTGGTTGTGCCGTTTCGCCGTCCTGACGGCGTTCGTCACGTTTTTGCTGATCGGCCTCGGCGGTCTGGTCACAAGCCACGGCGCGGGCATGTCCGTGCCCGACTGGCCGAACACTTACGGCTACAACATGTTTGCGTTCCCGATTTCCAAATGGGTTGGCGGCATTTTCTACGAGCACACGCACCGCCTGCTGGCCTCGGCGGTCGGCCTGCTGACCACCATTCTCGCCGTCTGGCTCTGGCTCAAGGATACGCGTCCATGGATGAAATGGCTGGGTGTTGCCGCGTTTCTCGGCGTGATCGCGCAGGGGGTTCTCGGCGGACTGCGCGTGACGCTGCACCGGGATTCACTCGGCGTTTTCCACGCCACCCTTGCGCAGCTTTTTTTTATCCTGGTCTGCGCGATTGCCCTGTTCACGAGCCGGTTTTGGGCGGAACTTTCCGCCGTCAGAATGAATTTTTTTGTTTCGCGCGGCCTGCGGACGCTCGTGCTGGTGACGACGATGTTGATTTTCATTCAACTGGTCATCGCCGCAACGATGCGGCACCAGCATGCGGGCCTGGCGATTTCTGATTTCCCGCTGGCTTACGGAAAAATCTGGCCGGACACCGGTGCCACCGCCGTCGCTGGCTATAATACCCGCCGCGTTTCCGTGACCGAGGAAGCACCGGTCACCGCGTTTCAAATCAAGTTGCAGATGTGGCATCGCGTCGTCGCACTGGCAATTTTCATCCTGGTTGCCGCGTGCGCGTGGCGGGCGTGGCGTCGGCTCGGCGGAAACGATTCGCTCGCGAAACTGGCGGTTTTCTGGTTGGCGTTGATTTTTGCGCAGGTCGCGCTCGGAGCGGCGACGATCTGGACAAACAAAGCCGCGGACGTGGCGACGGCGCATGTGATGGTCGGTGCGCTTTCGCTCGTGACAGGAGCGCTGTGGTGCCTTATTGGTTTTGGCCGTTCGGCGTCGGCAATACCCGACGCGCAGACTTTTGGGGTGTTCGGGGTGCAGACGTCCATGATGGCGAACAAATGAAAGAGGTTTCCGCAGAAATTTTAAACATTGCCGCCGCTGAAAAAGGCTGGTCGGCGGTTATTGCCGATCTGGTCAAGGTTCGACTCACGACGCTGGTGTTGCTGACGACGCTCGTCGGGTTCTACCTCGGCGCGCGCGGGGCGATGAATTTTATTTTGATGTTTCATGCGCTCGCCGCCACGGCCCTGGTCGCGTCGGGCGCGTCGGCGTTGAACCAGCTGCTCGAACGCGAATACGACGCAAAAATGCGCCGCACCCAAAGCCGTCCGCTGCCGTCGGGCCGATTGCAGCCGACGACGGTGATGATTTTTGGCGGCGTCTGTTCCGTGGCCGGCTTGGTTTATCTCGCGCTCGCCGTGAACCTGCTGACCAGCTTCATCGGTGCCGTTACGCTTGTCAGTTACCTGTTCATCTACACGCCGCTCAAGCGTTTGACGTGGTTAAACACTGTCGTCGGAGCGGTGCCCGGTGCCTTTCCGCCGTTAATGGGCTGGACGGCGGCCCGCGGTGAATTGAGCGGCGAAGGCTGGGCATTGTTCGCAATTTTATTTTTCTGGCAACTGCCGCATTTTTTTGCGATCGCATGGATTTACCGGGACGAATACGACCGGGCCGGTTTCCAGATGCTGCCGGCGGTGGATCCCGACGGCCGGCGGACGGCCCAGCAGGCGGTGAGCAACACCCTCGCGCTGCTGACGGTCAGCTTGTTCCCCTACGTTTTTAAAATGGCGGGAACAACCTATCTTGCCGGGGCGATGCTGTTGGGCATGGGATTTTTGTGGTGCGCGATCCAGTTTTCACGGCAGCTCACGCTAGCGCGCGCAAGGCAGCTGTTTTTTGCGTCTATCATTTATCTGCCGCTGCTGCTGGCGCTGATGGTCTGGGACAAGATCAAATAACATGGAAACATTCGTTCAACAATTTCCGCCGTTTCGCGAGACCGTGGCACTGCCGACGCCTGGTGACCATGGCGACCACGAACATCACGAGCCGGGTTTCTGGAGCAAATACATTTTCTCCACCGACCACAAGACCATCGGCATCCAATACGGCCTGACGGCACTCTGCTTCATGCTGTTCGGATTTTTCCTGATGATCATGATGCGCTGGCAGATCGCGCATCCGGGTCAGGCCATTCCACTCGTGGGTCCGCTGCTTCATGTGCTGGTGGGCAACACGGCGTCGGCGGTGAAAGACGCGGCCGGGAATCTGGTGGGCTATGCCATCACCCCCGAGCTTTATAATTCCTTTGGCGCCATGCACGGCACCATCATGGTGTTCCTCGGCGTTGTGCCGCTGGCGTTCGCGGCCTTTGGCAACTACGTCGTGCCGCTGATGATCGGCGCGCCGGACATGACGTTTCCGCGCGTCAACATGGCGAGCTACCACGCTTTTTACATCGGTGGGCTGGTGATGCTGGTGAGCTTTTTCATCCCGGGCGGCGCGGCGCAGGCGGGCTGGACCTCCTATTCGCCGCTGGCGACCTCGATTCCGACCCATGGCCAGTTGTTCTGGATCATCGGGATGATTTTTCTCATCACGTCGTCGCTGCTGGGCGCGGTGAATTTCATCGCGACCATCATCCAGTTGCGCGCACCGGGCATGACCTGGATGCGGCTGCCGTTTTTCGTCTGGGCGCAGTTTGTTACGGCGTTCATCCTGCTGCTGGCCTTTCCGCCGCTGGAAGCTGCCGGGGTCATGCAGTTGATGGACAATGTCGCACACACGAGCTTTTTCCTGCCGACGGGTTTGGCGGTGGGCGGCCAGCTGGCGAACGTCAGCGGCGGCGGCAGCCCGCTGTTGTGGCAGCACTTGTTCTGGTTCCTCGGCCACCCGGAAGTCTATGTCTTGATTCTGCCGGCGATGGGCATCGTCTGTGAAATCATCGCCAACAACACGCGCAAGCCGATCTGGGGCTACAAATCGCTCGTGTACGCCGTGCTGGCCGTCGGCTTTTTGTCTTTCATCGTCTGGGCGCATCACATGTATCTCACCGGCATGGGCACAAAAATCTCCACGTTTTTCCAGGCGACCACGATGATCATTTCGATTCCATCGGTCATCATCCTGACGTGTTTTTTCATCTCGCTCTGGGGTGGCTCCATCCGGTTCAACACGCCGATGCTGTTCGCGCTGGCGTTTCTGCCGATGTTCGGCATCGGCGGCCTGACCGGTTTGCCGCTCGGCTTCAACGTCAGCGACGTTCACCTGCACGACACCTATTACATCATCGCACACTTCCATTACGTTGTTGCGCCCGGGACCATTTTTGCGCTCTTTGCCGGGGTTTATTATTGGTATCCCAAAATGACCGGGCGGCTGATGAACGAATTCTGGGGCCGCGTGCATTTCTGGAGTTCGCTGGTGTTCATGAACGTGGTGTTCATGCCGATGTTCGCGCAGGGCATGGCGGGGATGCTGCGGCGCATGTCGGACGGCGGTGCCAACTATTCCGCCGCCGTCAACAGCCGCGCCGGGGCGGACGTCATCGGCGGCTTGAGCAGCAACATCATGTCGCTGCACACGGGAATTCTCTGGGGCGCGATGTGCCTCGGCCTGGCGCAAATCCCTTTCATCATCAATATTTTTTGGAGCATCAAGCACGGTGAGAAGGTGAAAAACGACAATCCGTGGGACGCCACGACCCTCGAATGGCAGACGCCCACGCCGCCGCCGCACGGAAATTTTGCGCACGAGATGCACGTTTACCGCGGCCCTTACGAGTACAGCGTCCCGGGCCACGCGACTGATTTCACTCCGCAAAATGAACCCGAAGTCGGCGTTGCGCCCAAACCGACTTTAACCGCGCATTGATTCATGGAAATTCCCTACACCGTCAAACCCCGGCCGGATATCGGCCTCTACAACGCCAAGCTGGGCATCTGGCTGTTCCTCGCGTCGGAAGTCATGCTTTTCGGCGGCCTCTTCTCGGCCTATGTGTTGCTGCGCGTCGGTGCCGCTCCTGGTGAATGGCCGCACGGCTGGCTCAACGTCACGCTTGGCACCGTCAACACGCTGATCCTTGCGCTGTCAGCCATCACGACGCTGCTCGCGTGGGTTGCGTGCAAGGTTGGGCAGTTTGGAAAGTTCAAGTTTTTCCACGCTTGCACGCTCGTGCTCGCACTGACGTTCCTGTGCGTGAAAATGTACGAGTATCACGACAAGTGGATTCATTACGAAATCAAGCTGACCGACGGAACATTTGCCGACGGCCACATGATTGAAAACAATCCCGCAGAGGATTATCTCGTCATTGAAGGCCGCATCGTCAGCAACGAGACGGACCTCATGGACTTGCGCGCGCAGAAAAATATCGAACACAAGGAAATCAAGATTGAGCGCGCCCAGATCAAGTCCATGCAAAACTACGGGCCGTGGCACAACACGTTTCTGGCGATTTATTTCACGCTCACCGGCCTGCACGCACTGCACATTTTGGGCGGCAGCCTCGTGATCGGCTATCTTTGGGGGCCGGGCAGCAAAATGTGGAAGACCGACCCCGAGCGTTTCACCAACCGCATCGAGGTTTCCGGCCTGTTCTGGCATTTTGTGGACTTGGTCTGGATTTTTCTGTTCCCCGTCTTATATTTAACGTGATTGAATTATGAGCGAATCGCATTCCGTTGATTTCAAGAGTTATTTCCGGCGCTGCTTTTACGTTTTTATCGCCGTCGTCTGCACGACGTCCCTGATGATCACCACGTCATTCCTGCCCCACTACGGCTGGCCGGCCAAGGTGGCAGCCATCATCGCCATCGCGTGCGTAAACGCCTTCGTCGTCGCCGGATTTCTGATGCACCTGCTGTCTGAGAAAAAAATGATCTTTACCGTGCTCGCCTTCACCGTGTTTTTTTTCGCCGGCCTGATGGGCCTGACGCTCTGGGCCATGCACGATCTGCCGGCCGGCTCATCCCATTAAAAATGTCACTTAAAGCCGTCCATCTCATTTTTGTGACGCTGCTCACGGCGCTGACCTTCGGCTGCGCGGCCTGGGCGTTCGCGGCGGGCGAGCCGCTGTTCGGCGGTGCGGCCGTTGCCGCCGGGATTCTGGTCATCATCTACGGTTTTTATTTTTTGAAGAAACTGAAAAAAATCAGCTACCTGTGAGATCATTCCGTAAAATTTTGAAAGCCGCCCTTTTTGCCGTCGCGCTGACTGCCTTGAGCCCCTCGCCACTGTTCGCGTGCGCCGCGTGTTATGGCAAATCCGATTCGCCGCTGGCGCAGGGCATGAACTGGGGCATTTTCACATTGATGGGTGTCATCGTCACCGTGCTGGGAACCATTGCGGGCTTTTTTGTTTACATCATCCGCAAGGAAGCGGCGATGACGAACAGCGCCGCCCCCAAGATTCCGGTTGAAGTCAAAGTATGAAAAAATGGTTTGGTGAAAACATTCTAGGCCTGCCGCCGCTGGCTTCGTCCAACGGCCAGGGCGTTGACGATCTGGTCATTTACGTCCACTGGCTGATGATTGTGCTGTTCATCGGCTGGATTATTTATTTTTTTTATGCGGTCAACCGCTTTCGCAGTTCCCGCCATCCGAAGGCGGATTACGTCGGGGTCACAAACCACGCTTCGAGCGTTGTCGAGCTGGGGGTGGTCGTGGCGGAGGCCGTGCTGCTGTTGTTCGTCGCCGTGCCGCTGTGGGCCAAGGCTGTTGATAAATTCCCCGCCGCCAATGAATCCACCGTCATCCAGGTCGTTGCCCAGCAATATGCTTGGAACGCCCGTTACGCCGGCCCCGACGGCGTGTTCGGCAGGCAGGACATGAAGTTTGTCACCGCCGACAACGTGTTTGGCGTTGATCCGGTGGATGCAAACGGCAAGGACGACATCCAGGTGTTGAATGAAATTCACGTTCCCGTCAACAAGCCCGTCATCATTTATTTGAGTTCCAAGGACGTGATTCATTCACTGAAGATCATCTCCATGCGCGTGTGTCAGGACGCGATTCCCGGCCTGCGCATCCCGGTCTGGTTCAAGCCGATTCAGGTTGGACGTTACCAGATCAACTGTGCGCAGCTTTGCGGCGGCGGCCATGCGGCCATGACCGGCGGCTTTCTCGTCGTCCAAAGCCAGGCCGACTTTGACAAATGGCTCAAATCCAAGAGTGGCGCCGCCACCAGCTTTGAATAAATTCAGCGCGCCAGCACGCGTGACCCCGGCGTTTCATGGCTGAAAATCCCCGACAACTGCCGCACACGCTCTGGCTCGGATTCAGCCTGCTCTCCGGTCTGCTCGGCCTCGCCGTTTTACTGTCGCTGATGGAAGGCAACCGCGTGCGTCTTCATGAGCTGCCCGTTTTCGGCCGCGTCGCGGATTTCACGCTCACGAATCAAGCCGCCCAGACCATCACGCTGGCCGCTTTGAGCAATCACGTCTGGGTGGCCGATATTATTTTCACGCGCTGCGCCGGGCCGTGTCCGCGCATGACTGCGCAGATGAAATCGCTGCAGGATTTGCTGCCGCCGGCGAGCGGGGCGAAACTCGTGACGCTCACCACCGACCCGGATTTCGACACGCCGCCCGTCCTGAAAAAATACGGCGGGCGCTTCGGCGCGGATTTCAATCGCTGGACATTTTTGACGGGAACGAAACGGGAAATTGCTTCGCTCGGCAGCGGCAGTTTGAAATTGAGCGCCGTGCCCGTGAAGCTCGAAGACCAGAAAAGCGTCGCCGATCTGTTCATCCACACCACGATTTTTGTCGTCGTGGACAAACATGCGCAATTGCGGGGTGCATTTGAAACCGGCGGCGAGGGTGTGGACTGGACGAACATTGTCCAGCCGCGCGTGCTCGCCGCCGTCCACCAGCTCGAAATGGAGAAATGAGCATCTACGATCTGCCCGCCGTCAATGCCAGCCTCAACGGCCTGAGCGCAATTTTTCTGACCGCCGGATATATTTTCATCCGCCGCAAAAATAAAATCGCGCACCGCAACTGCATGATTTCGGCATTCGTCACGTCGGTTGTATTTTTGGGCTGCTACCTTGCCTACCACGGCTACCTCGCCATCGTTTTGCATCGAGGGCCGACGCGTTTTTTGGAACCGCAGTGGTTCCGTCCGGTTTACCTGACGATTTTATTGACGCATACCGTCCTTGCCGTCGTCATCGTGCCGCTGGTTTTGATCACGCTTTGGCGCGCAAAAAAGGAGCGGTTTGAACTTCACAAAAAAATCGCGCGCTGGACGTGGCCTTTGTGGATGTATGTCTCCGTGACCGGTGTGATTGTCTATCTTCTGCTCTACCAGATATTCCCGCAAAAGTAGGACACGCATGAAATCAGCCGCCAGCGTTTTGATCCATGCCAGCCAGTTTCCTGAAAGCGTCCGGCGTGATCTGCTCGCCTCGCTCCGGACGCGGCAGATCAATCACAAGTTTCATTACGACAGCATCAAGCAGACGCAAAAGTGGCTCGCGCTGCATCAAATCTATTCACCGTCGCGCAACGACGCGGATTGCGCGGCGACCTATGATCGCGCGTTCGCCGAAGCCGCTGAAAAAATCAGATCGAAACGCGTTCACGTTGTCGGCTTGGGTTGCGGCGGCGGCCAAAAGGATGCGCGACTATTGAAGCGTCTGAAGTCGCGCGGCCGGGAAATTCGTTACACACCGTGCGACGTCAGCACCGCGATGGTTTTGGTCGCACGGGAAACGGTTCTGGCGGTTTTGCCCGGGAAGAATTGTTTTCCTTTTGTCTGCGATCTGGCTTCCGCGAGCGGTTTGTCCGCCGCGATTGCCACTCGCCAGCCGTCGCTGATGACCTTCTTCGGCATGATTCCGAATTTTGAGCCGCAGATGATTTTGCCAAAACTGGCCGCGCTGGTCGGTCCGAAAGATCATTTGCTGTTCAGCGCCAACCTCGCGCCGGGGAAAAGCTACGCCGTCGGCGCAGAAAAAGTTCTTCTGCAATATGACAATCCGCCCACGCGCGACTGGCTGCTGACATTTCTGCTTGATCTGGGCGTGGAACGCGCGGACGGCAAGTTGAGCTTTAAAATTGAGAATGGTTTTGCCGGCTTGAAGCGGATCGTCGCGCGGTTCCGTTTTGCTCGGGCGACTCGTGTTGAAATTGAAGCGGAGAAATTTGCCTTCCGGCGCGGCGACTCCCTGCGGTTGTTCTTCTCATACCGCTACACACCCGCGCGGATCCGCAAACTTCTCGCCCGGCACGGTCTGGAAATTCTTGACCAGTGGATCACGAAGTCGGAAGAGGAGGGCGTTTTTTTCTGCCGTAGAAAACGGTAGGGCGGCATTGCCTTTGCCGGCCAGGCAAAGGAGGCGGATCCGCAGGTCAGCTGTGCCATGCCTTGAGCGTTTCCAGCACGGCCTTGACGCGCGGGACTTCGTGTGTGCGGAACAGGTCGGTTTTGCCCAGCGCGGCCAAGACGGCAAAGAACGGCTCGGCGCTGCGGACTTCATCCCGGAAAAATTCAAACGCGTGCGGCAGCGCGTGGCAGACCGGAAAGCCCAGCGCCCGCAGCCGGTAGGTGTTGAGAAAAATGTTCATCTGGTGCCGCACCCGCACGGCGCTGTCCTGCAAATTGCGGTAATAAAAGCCGAGGCCGGGATCAAGGAAGATTTTTTTCACGCCGTGCCGCTGCGCAGTTTCAATCTGGCGGGAAAAATAGCCGCGCATCATTTCAACCGGGTCCGCGCTGAAATCCAAGTCGCCGACGTCACGGACGTTTTTGCCGGCAACAAAGCAGATGATGACGGCGGCATCATGCGCAGCCGTCATTTTGAAAATCTCGTCCAAAGCTTCCATGCCGGTGAGGTTCAGGATGTTTGCGCCCGCTTCGAGGCTGGCGCGGGTCACAGCGGGCGAATAGGTTTCGACCGAAACCAGAATATTCTCCGCGCGCAGCCCCTTGATGACTGGAATGAGTTTGGACTTTTGCGCCGCGTCGTCCACGCGGGCGGCGTGGGCAAGAGTGGATTCCGCGCCCACGTCAACGATGACCGCCCCCTCTGCCGCCAAAATTTTCCCGCGCTGGACGGCCGCTTCCGGTGTCAGGCAGACGCTTTCGCGATACCACGAGTCAGCGGAGAGATTGACGACCCCCATCACGGCGGGCTGCGAGTTGAAAGTGAAGGGTTTTCCGCCGATGGAAAATTCCAGCACATGCGCGGTCGCGGGGGAGCGGTTTTTCTCCAACAGTTCCGCGAGATTTTCCAGTTTTAGCATGGTCGAAAATTAAATGGTGCGCCCGGCGCGATTCGAACGCACGACCGCCTGCTTAGAAGGCAGATGCTCTATCCAACTGAGCTACGGGCGCAACCCCGTCAACTTTAGTGGTCAGCACGCGGCGGCGCAAGTTTGGTTGCGGTGGAAAATCAACTTGGACGTGAATCACGCATAACCGAGGTGCCGCAGGGTTTGATAGACTACAAGGGACGCAATGTATGCCAGGCCGCTCATGTAGGCGATCTGGAACAGCGGCCATTTCCAACTGTTCGTCTCGCGCCGGACGACGGCCTGGGTTGAAAGACATTGCGCGGCCAGGATGTAAAACACAAGCAGGCTCAGGCACGTCGCGGCGGTGAAAACCGGCGAGCCGTCCGTGCGCTTGGCTTGGCGCAACGTATCGTAAAGTGATTTGCGGTTGTTATCGGCGGCGTCCTCGCCAACACCGTAAACAATGGCAAGCGTGGAAACAATCACCTCGCGCGCCGCGAACGAACTGACAATGCCGATGCCGATCTGCCAGTCGTAACCGAGCGGCCGGATGACCGGTTCGATGGCATGGCCGATGTGGCCGGCAAAGGAATTTTGGAGTGAATACTGCGCCGTTAGACGGTTCGCACTGGCGCGCAATTCGCCCGCTTTCGCCAGTTCGCCGGATTTTTCCAGTTGCGCGGCCTGAGTCTGCATGGCCGCAGCCGCGGTCGGCGGAGCCGATTTGGGGTAGTGCGACAGCGCCCACAAGACCAGCGAGATGACAAGAATGACGGTGCCGGCCTGCTTCACGAAAATTTTCGCGCGGTCAAACGTGTGGAGCAACGCGGTGCGCAGGCCGGGCAGGCGGTAGGGCGGCAGTTCAATCATCAGCGGCTTGCTGCCGCCGGGCAGGATGGTGTGCTTGAACAGCAGCGCGCAGCCCAACGCGGCGATGATGCCGATGGCGTAGGCCGAGGTGAAAATCAGCGCGGCCTTCAGCGGTGAATTCGGAAAAATGAGCGCCGTGACCATTGCGTAAACCGGAATGCGCGCGGAGCAGGTCATCAACGGTGTGATGAGGATTGTGACCAGCCGGTCACGCGGATTTTCAATCACGCGCGTGGACATGATGGCGGGGATCGCGCAGGCGTGTGCGGACAGCATCGGCACAAACGCCTTGCCCGGCAGGCCGAACCGCCGCATGACCTTGTCCATCACGAACGCGGCGCGCGACAGGTAGCCGGTGTCCTCCAGCAGCGACAGCGCGAAAAACAAGATGCAGATTTGCGGCAAAAAAACCAGGATGCCGCCGACGCCGGCGATGACGCCGTTCACAATCAGGCTTTGCAGATCGCCCGCCGGCAAAAGCGCGCCGACCCGGGTTCCGACGGTCGCAAACAGATGGTCAATCAAATTCATTGGGATTTGCGCGGCCCAGAAAATGAGCGCGAAAATCACCACCATGACGAGCTGGAACACGATCACGCCCGTGACCGGATGCGTGACGATGTCATCAATCTTTTCCGTCCATGCCGACCGCCGCGCCAGCTCCGCGTCCATGACCTTGGTGGAAATTTGTTCCGTCCATTCGTAACGCGCCTGAAACGTGCAGCCGGTGCAGCTGCCGCAATCCGGTTTGCTGTGCGCCACGGATTCGGGCATCGCCCCACCGACTAGCCGCGTGATTTCCCGTTTTAACTCCTCCAGTCCCGAGCCGGTGCGCGCGGAGATCGGCATGACGACGCAGCCGAGTTCGGCGCGCAGCTTCGCCACATCAATCCGAATCCCGTCACGCTTGGCCATGTCCATCATGTTCAAGGCGAGGATGACCGGGCAGTCGAGTTCGAGCAGTTGGCTGACGAGAAAAAGATTCCGTTCAAGATTGGTCGCGTCCACGACCACAAGCGCGGCGTCGGGCGCGGGATGTTCCGCCAGCCGTCCGTGCAGCACGTCGCTCGCGAGCTTTTCGTCGGGCGAGGTGCTGTCGAGGCTGTACAGGCCGGGCAGGTCAACAACAACGATCTGCTGCCCGGCGAGGTGCAGCCGGCCGACCTTGCGTTCGACCGTGGTGCCGGCAAAATTTGCGGTCTTGGCACGCAGGCCGGTAAGCGCGTTGAACAGGGTGGTTTTGCCGGCGTTGGGGTTTCCGACCAGCGCCAGGGTGAAGGCATGATGCCGGTGCGGTGCGGTCACTGGACTTTCCCGGGTCACGCTCATGCGCAATGGGGCTCGCGCAGGGCGCAATGTCCCGGCTGGCATACTTCCACCTCCACATTCGCCGCGAGTGCGGCGGAGATGCCCAGCCGCGACCCGAAAACTTTGAGGATCAGCGGATCGCCGATCCTCACCAGTTCCACACGGCGGCCAACGCATACGCCGAGCGTCTTCAGGCGCTGCATCTCCTCGTCGTCGGTCGCGATCTTGCGGACGACGGCGCAGACGCGCGGCGGCAGCAGATCCAGCCGGACGAGTCCGGGTGCGGTTTGAATGGCATTTGTCACAGCGCAGGCACAATAGGTTGTCCGCCTCGTAAGTCAACCCAGGCTCGCTGGCTGGTTGACGCAAACCGGACGGAACATTGCCCCGTCCAAAGATAGCAAG